>Ga0206127_1000521_pt1 | contig 46556 bp, 45 predicted proteins | sample Helgoland_Spring_6_FD_148646 | JGI IMG/M metagenome (GOLD analysis project Ga0206127, IMG submission 148646) | Pelagic subsurface seawater microbial communities from Kabeltonne, Helgoland, North Sea - Helgoland_Spring_Bloom_20160419_1 | ecosystem: Environmental > Aquatic > Marine > Epipelagic ...
GAATTGGACGGTCGATCAAACGAGCAGTCAGTGTTTCTTTCTCGGTGGGGCGGGCCTCACGCTTGAAGAAGCCACCAGGTACTTTACCCGCAGCGTAATATTTCTCTTGGTAGTGCACAGTCAGAGGAAAGAAGTCCTGACCTGGCTTTTGCTTACGTGCATAAGTGACGTTGGCCATAACGGATGTCTCGCCCAATGTGGCGATGACAGAACCGTCGGCTTGACGCGCGACTTTGCCGGTTTCCAGTGTAAGCGTCTCTTCGCCCCACTGCATGGATTTTTTTGTTACGTTAAACATCTAAGTTTCCTTGTTGGCCCATTGGCCTTTGCATAGGGGCCGAATTGCCCCTGACTCCTGTATCTTGTAATTCAACCGCCGGAGTCCGAGCGACAGATTTCAGATATCGCGGCCATACAGTAGAAAACTGCTCTTGGGAAGGGAATTGGATCAAAGGACTATTTTGAAGGGGTGTTGGGCAAAATTGTCTGCGACAGATTAACGAAACTATAATGTTGGTTTGCTAATTTCGCTGCATGCAGTATTGCGCTTGTATAACCACAAAAAGATCACGAGCTGAATATGACCGACAAAACTGATAATTCTTCGAATATGGCGGCCCGCGATTGGGTCCAGATTTTAAAGAAATACCGTGAACCCAATAGCTTGCGCAGCAGCTTCGAGTTGGGTGTCAGTGTTGTTCCCTTCATCATTTTGTGGGTCTTGGCCTGCTGGGTCGCAAATTTTAGCTACATCGCTGCTTTAGGCATTTCCGCTGTTAACGGCTGTTTCTTGCTGCGGTTGTTCTGCATTCAGCACGATTGTGGACACGGATCGTTTTTTGACAACCGCACTGTCAGCGACTGGACCGGTCGCGCACTCGGCATCCTAACACTGACACCATACGACGTATGGCGCCGCACCCATTCGATTCACCACAGCCACGCAGGTGATTTGGATCAACGCGGCATCGGCGACGTGATGACACTGACGGTTGAAGAGTATCACCAGCGCAGTCGCTGGGGCCGCTTGTTGTACCGGGCATATCGCCACCCAATCGTAATGTTTGGCATTGGTCCAACCTATTTGTTCTTTTTGACTAACCGTATTCCGTCGTCTGACTTCAGCCAAAAGAAAGACTGGATAAGTGCAATGGGCACTAATCTGGCCATCGCAATCCTGCTCACAATCATCGTAAAATTTGGTGGCTGGCAGGCCCTGTTCCTTGTGTTCCTTCCAACAACTTTGATCGCCGCCACAACCGGCGTTTGGTTGTTCTACGTGCAGCACCAGTTTGAAACGACACATTGGGAAGAAAACCATGACTGGCAAGTTCACGAAGCCGCGCTTCACGGCTCGTCACACTATGACCTGCCCCCAATCTTGCAGTGGTTCTCTGCCAACATCGGTATCCACCACGTACACCACTTGTACAGCCGCATCCCGTTCTACCGATTGACCGAAGTATTGCGCGATCATGAAGAACTGGCAAATTCCAGCAGCCGCATGAACCTGCGCGAAAGCTTCAAGTGCGCAAGCCTTGATCTGTGGGACAGCACCAACAAGCGTTTGGTGTCCTTTGCTGCAGCGCACAAACTCAAGCACGGCTAAATCGACTTTATTCATTATTTGGTTTTCGTTCCGGTCTGTTTCGCTATCAATTGAGCGTTTGGGCCGAACAACCTGATTGCACTGACAAATGGCGAACAGTGTGGCGTTGGCTTTGCGATGATTGCCAGCTTGGGCCGCTTGATCGCCTTTACACCCATGATCGTTGTTAGCGCCTTGGGAAAGGGGTTTATCCTTTCCGCCTCTGGCGTGGTTTTTACCGCCATCAAACTCGTTGGGGCGGCTTATCTAATCTATCTGGGTATCAAAAACTTAAGGTCGCCATCCAGGCAGACGGCAACATGGTTGAGGAACAAGTACTCACTTTAGGGCAGGCATTTTGGCGCGAAGGCTTTGAGGCTCTTGGAAACCCCAAAGCTATTTTGGTCTTTGCTGCGTTCTTTCCAAAATTTGTTGTTAGTGAAGCATATGCACAGGGCAACGTCGACAGATTCAGACCACGTGATGCTGTCGCACCCCGTACTTTTCTAGGATATCCAAGCCAGATTTCAGTGGCGTTTGGGTTGTTCTTTACCCGCGCTTCAAAGGCATCTTGGTTGGTGAAGAAAACTACCTTTTCCATTTGTCATGTTCCTTTGTCCCACAGGCATTAATCAATAGTTACCGGTCCTATTCAAACGCTAACAGGAGGCCGAAGTTGAAAAGGTGTGAACGCGGGTGTGCGCGTCAACCTGTACAAATTTAGATGCGAATTGCATAGTTTCTGGATAATCCTCTAAGTCCTCGCAAATCGTGTAGTTCAAACTGCACAGTTCAGATGACATTCTGTATGTTGCGCATCTGAAACGCCACCGCACTGGGGGTTAAGCCCAGCGAACGCAGCTCAACAAAAAACGCCCGCTGTAAACAACGGGCGTTTTCAGAATTACAGTCGAGGATACGCTTAGCGGCGTAGGCCTAGACGGCTAATGATAGATTGATAACGTGCTTCGTCTTTAGCGCGGGCATAGTCCAGCAGCTTACGACGTGTCGCAACCATCTTAAGCAAACCACGGCGCCCGTGGTTATCTTTTTTGTGTGTTTTAAAGTGTTCTGTCAAAGTCGCGATGCGTGAGGACAGGATTGCAACTTGAACTTCAGGTGAACCTGTATCGCCTTCTTTGATGGCGAATTCTTTCATCAAGCGTGCTTTTTCTTCTGGTTTAATCGACATCGGGGTCTCCTTTAAAAGGTTAGTGTGATGGCGTAGCCCGGGATGTCGTCCAGCGCAGGCCCATGGAGGTGCCGCTATGAATGATTCCAAAGCAGCAGGTGGCGTATAGGAAATTTCCAGCACCATGGCAAAGGAAAATTACGATAGCCTATTAATCGTTGGCGATGTAACCCGTTTGTGTAAGGGTTTGGGGGGGGACAGGCGTTGTGATACAGCGTAATATCACCGTCAGCATCTAAGTCTGCAAAAGCTTCACCGTTCATCAGAATTTGCATCAGATCAAAAGTATGCGATCATCGTGGGCTTTATTGCGACAGTGAACCAGAGCGTTTTAATTTAGCTGATATAGCGCTGAATCTTGCACCAAATCGAACACCTCTCTTGAGGGTAATTAAGCAGACAGCGTGGCATATGTAATTTTCAGATATAGACTTAAACGGGCGCATCATATGGTGTGATCGTTTGGGTGCTACCGTAAACGCTGGCTGACAGCGGGTCCAGTGTTCAGGCTAGACACAGCTTTCCAATGAAAGTTATGAAACGCACGTCTGCGTTTCATATTGCCGCTTGCCGATCATTTTGGCAGTGTAAACACGTCCAATGTTGCCCAGGCTTATTTTAAGGATTTGAACCTTTTATTTGTTGCGTTGAATTTTTGACGACTGAGTGATTAACCTCAGATTTGACAGCCGCAACCTTTTTTCAGCCTATAAATTTAGTAACTATTTTTGAGATTACATCTGGTGCTTCTTCGTGTGCAAGATGACCGAAATCGGCGGTTTGCAGCACTATGCCATTTGGCAACGCTTCGGCCGCACGACGCGATACATCCGCAGGCACCATTTGGTCATTGGCAGTTGCTATTAATAGCGTATCCGCTTTTATTGAGCCAAGCCGATTAATAAGGGGAGAAAGATCCCATTGAGCCATCATCTGTAAAGTGCCGTTAACATGATTTCGATCTCGGCATAAACGTCGATAAAACCTGATATCCGTGGCTGACAGTTTGGACCCAGTACTATCGATTAGCCTCTGAACCCCTTGTCCCCGTGTGGATGTTGCAATGAAAACATCAGCAACCATCGGCAACATTGCCAGCGTTTTGGCGAACAATGGAAACATCACACCTGCAACACCTTTGAAAGTGTCGAGCGCCGCGTTGATGCCAATGATTTTTGCAGATAAGTTCATCTGCAACGCAACAGCAGCACCAGCGGAATGACCAACAACAGCGACGGGTTTCCAGCCTTGAGCCGCGCACAAACGGGTGATGTCTTGAGCCATTTCAACCAGTCCGCAGCGGCCTTGCGCACCCGATTTGGTAAAGCCTTGGCCTGGCAAATCTATCGCAACCACGCGACTGGTCTTTGCGAGTAGCGGAAACAAATGCCGCCAGCTTTGTGTCGCTCCGCCTGCTCCATGGATCAATAATATCAAGGGGCCATCGCCTGCGATTTGGACGTGCCATTTATGAGGTTTGCATAGAATGAATTGGGAACTCTCAGCCATTGGCCAATCAGATGCGTGTGCCGCCCATTCCATTTACTTGGCCTGCAATGTGGTGGTGACAATATCTGACAGACTTTTGGCATCAGCGCGGGGAAGCGGAATGTAATGGGCACCCATTGTCTTAGCCAATCGGTGCAAGGCATGTTCGGGACGCTGGCCAGTGTCGATCATGATTGCGTCCAATTTCGACGCGGCCAACCTTTGCGCTGCAGTGACGGCATCAGCAGCGGCTGCGGTGCGATTGGCGGTTCCGTCCAGCGCAACATTGCTGCGCCCATCGGTCAGGGTAATAACAGTTGGGGTTTTTCCGCGTTTGCGGGCCTGTTCTGCCAGATCAATGGCTGCATTTATGCCGGCTGCCAAGGGGGTACCGCCACCGCCGGGAAGGGACGCCAAGCGACGTTTAGTTTGCACCAAGGAGCGTGTGGGCGGCAAAAGGACCTCTGCGGTTGTGCCCCGAAAGGCGATTAAAGCCACGTGATCGCGCCGCGCGTATGCCTCACCAAGTAGTATTTCAATGGCCCCCTTCGCCTCGTTCAATCGTGCAAAAGCGGCGGAGCCTGAGGCATCAACCGCAAAGACCAGCAAACTGTCAGATAGGTCTTGATACCGTTTTGCGCGGAGGTCACTGGGGTAAATGATTGGGCCTTTGCGATCAGGTTTCGCTTTGCGCCTGATCGTTTGCCACGGAAGGGCCGCGCGTAGGGTGGCCATCAAGTCGATTCGACTATTTGACCGTGCAGTCCCATCGCGTGCAGGCAGGGGGCGACCCCGCCTGTTGCCAATAATTTTACGCCCAGTGCCAGCCCCTTTGCCACCCTTGGTGGTTCCAGCGGAAAGCTGATCCAACAGCCCCTTGGGTAAGGCAGACAGGACAGCGTCAAGCAGCATCTCATCGGGAATATCAGGGCTCTCGCTTGGGTCCGATGGGCTTGGCGGGTCGGCGGCGTCATTCGTTGCAGGCTGATTGGGCGCGTCTTGCAGCAGCTGCGTGGTACGGTGTGCATAGACCAAGGCGACAGCGGCCGTGATATCATCGTCGGCGATTGCGTCGCGTCCCATGAGGGTCGCATGTGCGATTGCGGTGCGCAGAGCAAACACAGGGGCCCGAAGCGATGTTATGCCTAACCTGCCCGCCAGAATGATAAGTTGGGCAGGCAAATCAGTTGGCGTTTTGATCGGTGATTTGTTTGATTGAAACGACATGGGGGCGGTGATGTCCGCCACCGCGATATCATCAAGATTGACGGAAAAGGCCATGCGGTCGGAAAGGGTCACGGGCACAGCATCGTCGTCGATTCCTTCGTCCAATGCGATCAATCCTCGCAGCGTGTTAGCGTCGAGTGCCATGCTCAGGCGGGCTGCCAAATAAGGTGGTGTGCGTTCTGCCATGGCTAGCACAAAATGGCAGTTGCGGGCCAACAGACCCGCGCGTTCCACGATCCGGCCAGCGTCCAATGTGGCGGTCAAATCGATGGACCCGTCCAGCGCTTCGTTGGTCATTGCAGGGTGAATTTTGCCCATGTCCAGGATCAGGCTTTGAGCGGCAGCGACAAAGGCGTCGCGGGCAGGGCCAGCCCGTCCACGGACAACAATCCCACCGAGCCCGTCAGGCGCATGAGCCAGCAAAGCCAGCGCAAGTTGGCTGCGATCCCATGGCGTCATTTAGGTCAAAACCTCTGCCACCGTACGGGCGACCCGCGCGCTTGATCCGGCGTCGTCCAACGGATCGCGGCGCAGGCGGTGCGACAGCACCAAGGGGGCGGTGGTGCGAATATGGCTGCGGGTGAGGACTGTGTCGTTGCGCATGGCGGCATAGGCGCGTGCAGCTTTGAGCAAGGTCAGTTCCCCGCGCAACCCGTCAGATCCTAGTCTGAGGCAAAGTTCGGCCACGTCGCGCAGGGTACTGTCAGGCGTTATCAGCTTTTTCAGTACTTGTCTGGCGGTCAGAATTTGATCGCGCAGCGTCGCATCTTCGGTCTGCCAGCGCAGCATGAAAGCGGCATAGTCATTGTCATAGGCATCACGCCGTTTGATGACCTCTATCCGTTCTTCGATGTCGGTGGGCGAAGCCACATCAACTGACAGTCCAAAGCGGTCGAGAAGCTGGGGGCGCAGTTCGCCCTCTTCAGGATTGCCGGACCCAACAAGCACAAAACGCGCTGCGTGCCGAATGGACAATCCCTCGCGTTCTACAACGTTTTCGCCGGACTGCGCCACATCGAGCAGAAGGTCGACAATATGGTCTTCGAGCAGGTTTGCTTCATCGATGTAAAGGTAGCCTCGATTGGCGGCAGCCAGTAGCCCGGGTTGGAATGATTTTTCGCCGTTTGTGAGCGCCTTTTCTATATCAAGTGCGCCTGTGACGCGGTCCTCCGATGCCCCAAGGGGCAGGTCGATCATAGGTGTTGGGCTATCGACCAAAGTGGTGTCCGTAATGTTTGCCCAACTGGGGCAATCATCCGGATGTGCGCTGTTGACCGGACAGGATTTGACGGCCCTGATGGGCGGCAAAAGTGCTGCAAGAGCACGCACGGCGGTAGATTTCCCCGTCCCTCGATCTCCGAACACTAGCACACCGCCGATGGATGGGTCGATCGCAGTAAGCGTCATTGCGCGTTTCATATCGGTTTGCCCGACGATGGCGGAGAATGGAAATGGCTGTTTCATGGCGTTATCTTTGCTGCAAGTAGGGGGCGTCTGCCCATGATCCGTGGTCTGAAAGAAGGGTGAAGCGTGCGTATAATTCCTCGCGAAACCACTTTTCTGCCCGTACTGATTTGATTGCTTCTGCGTGGTGTCCGGTGCGCGCGAAATTGGCAACAGCTGCTGCGTTGGGCCAGAGCGAGAATGTAATTTGTTGAAACAACGGCGATTCCCCAATGCCAATTTTGAACAACACGTTGGGGTCACTGCTGATTCGTTCTGATATATCAGGCACACGAGCCCAGAACCGGCGCAGGATTGAGGGTTTGATTGTTGCCCGTGTCAGCACTCCGATTGGGCCTGATTTCCCGGTATTAGAGATAACAAAGGGTGATTTTCCTGCCCATTCGCCGCGCACTGAATCGGTGCGCAGATAGACGGTCCATGTCTCACAAGCCCGTACCGAATAGCGATTAAAGATGGCTGTGTTTAGTGTGCGCTTGTGTGCTGTTGTCTCATCTGGCCATGTTGCCAGAATGGCGAAGACATCAATGTTGATCCTTGGCGTAAACCCAACGCCCCCGCCTGATCCGCAAATTTTCCAAAATCCGATATCAGGAACCCGCCTTATGGCCAGCCGTGCGCCGACCATCATCATCAACGCCCAGAGCCGCGCCCGGCGCGATGAAAAGCGGTAAAAACTTATGCTAACAACTTGCGTCATGGTTGGTCGACTCCGTATATGTCAGATAAATTTGACATAAATTTTGAGCTTTGTGAAGGCGATAGACAATAAAGTTGTAAACTAAACTAGACACATCTAACGTTGGGATACGATGAAAGATTCTATTTCTCTTGATGATACGACGGCGCTTGTGATTGGCGCTGGCCTTGGTGGTCTTGCTGCTGCCATGCGATTGGGTGCCAAAGGCTACCGCGTGACGGTGCTGGACCGTTTGGACAGGGCGGGGGGCCGCGGGTCATCGATCACCCAAGATGGTCACCGCTTTGATCTGGGGCCCACGATTGTCACAGTGCCGCAGTTGTACGAAGACCTGTGGGCCGCGTGTGGTCGCGATTTTCACAAGGATGTTGATCTGCGTCGCGTTGATCCGTTTTACGATATCCGCTGGCAAGATGGTACAACGTTTCGGGCTACGGGTGACACCGATGCGATGAAGGCCGAGGTTGCCAAGGTCAACCCCGCTGATGTGAAGGGTTACGAGAAATTTCTACGGGGCAGCAAGGCTCGTTATAGGGTTGGCTTTGAAGGACTGATGACCCTGCCGATGCATAAGATTTGGGAAACTGTGAAAGTGCTGCCTCAGTTTGCAATGCTTCGCGCGGACAGGTCGATTTACGGATATGCAAAGTCCTGTGTAAAGGACGAAAAGTTACGCCAAGCGCTATCGTTTCATCCGTTGTTTATTGGCGGTGACCCGATGCATGTCACATCAATGTACGCGCTGGTTGGGTATCTTGAAAAGGAATTTGGCGTGCATTACGCCATGGGCGGTGTGCAGGCGATTGCAGATGCGATGGCGGATGTTGTGCGCGCCCAAGGTGGCACCATCAGGCAGGGCGTAGAAGTTGATGAGATCAATGTCGTGGAGGGGGCCGCAACGGGCGTGACCCTGACGGGGGGAGAAAAACTGCATGCCCCTGTGATTGTCAGCAATGCTGATGCGGGTCACACATACACCCATCTGTTGCGCAATCTGTCCAAACGGCGTTGGACGCCAAAGCGGTTTAAGAAAAGCCGTTGGTCGATGGGGCTATACGTTTGGTATTTCGGCACCAAAGGCACCAAGAATATATGGCCTGATGTTGGTCACCATACGATTGCGATGGGCCCGCGCTATAATGGTTTGCTTAAAGACATCTTCATGAGGGGCAAATTGCCCGATGACATGAGCCTTTATATTCACCGCCCTTCAAAAACAGACCCCAGTGTTGCGCCTGCGGGGGATGATACGTTTTATGTCTTGTCGCCCGTGCCGCATATCGGTTGGGACAATGCCGTGGATTGGAAGGCTGAGGAACCGATCTATCGCGAGAAGGTGGCCGCCTATGTCGATAAGATCATGCCAGGATTTCGCGACAAAATCGTGACAGAAACTGTGTTCACACCGCTGACATTTGCCGAGAGGTATTTATCCCCAAACGGATCAGGGTTTTCGATAGAGCCGCGTATTTTACAAAGTGCATGGTTCCGCCCTCATAATATTTCAGAAGAGGCAAAGGGCCTGTTTTTGGTGGGCGCTGGCACCCATCCCGGCGCTGGTGTGCCAGGTGTTGTGGGCAGTGCCGATGTGGTGTCTCAGCTGATTCCCGATGTGCTCGAGGTTCATAAGAAAAGGATAGCCGCCGAATGATCGACCCAAAAGATTTGGCCCATTGTCGTGATGTGATCCGAACAGGGTCTTTGTCGTTTCATGCTGCATCTAAACTGTTGCCAGCGTCTGTGCGCGACCCTGCGCTGGCGCTTTATGCGTTTTGTCGCTTGGCCGATGATGAGGTGGACGAGGGCAACAACAAGGCACGGGCGGTTCTAGATCTGCGCAACCGCCTGGATCTGGCTTATTCTGGCATGCCTTGCGATGCGCCAGAAGACCGCGCCTTTGCTGCAATTGTTGCTGAATTTGATATGCCGCGCGCACTGCCTGAAGCCTTGCTTGAAGGACTGGCTTGGGATGCAATGGAGCGCCGTTATGCCACTCTGTCTGAGGTGCGCGATTATTCGGCCCGTGTTGCATCCGCCGTGGGTGCGATGATGTGCGTGTTGATGCGTGTACGTAATCGCGATGCTTTGGCCCGTGCCTGTGATTTGGGTGTCGCTATGCAGCTAACTAATATCGCCCGCGATGTGGGGGAGGACGCCCGTGCAAGCCGGATCTACCTGCCAACGGATTGGCTGGATGATGCGGGCATCAGTGTTGAAGATTTCTTTGCCAATCCGCAGGCCAGCCCAGATATTCGCCGCATAGTCCGTCATTTGCTGGCAGAGGCGCACAGGCTGTATATTCGCTCAGAAGCGGGCATCGGTGCCTTGCCATTGCAAGCCCGAACCGGAATTTTTGCCGCCCGCTATATCTATGACGGAATCTCTGCCGCTGTGCGCCGCAACGCTTATGACAGTGTCAGCATGCGCGCCCGCACGACAAAAACGACCAAGATTGCCCGGATCGGATTGGCTGCTGTTCGCACTGTCGGCACGGTGATCTTGCCAAAATCGCCTGTGATTTATGCCCGCCCCTTGGACGAGGTGAAGTTCCTTGTGGACGCTGCGTCTTATGTTTCGCCTGAATTACCTTCAAGCCGTGCAGCCGCTTTTGTTGATATTATGGCGACCCTGAAGGCGCGTGATCAATCGGGGGTGGCGGCAGAGTAGGCTTTGCTCCTATAACTCGTCCATGGATATTACATTATTTGCGATCTTTTTTGCGGCTTGTATTGGGGCGGGGGCCACGGGGGCCATGTTCTCACCTGGCCCATGGTATCAAGCATTGGCCAAGCCGCGCTGGACCCCGCCCAACTGGGCATTTCCCGTTGCATGGACCACGATCTACATTTGCATTTCTTTTGCGGGTGCGCGTGTCGCGGGCATGGAGGGCAGCAGTTATGCTATGGCATTCTGGGCGATGCAGGCTGCGTTTTCTACATTGTGGACACCTGTTTTTTTTGGACTGCGCCGATTGAGAGGCGCGCTGTTGGTGATGGGTCCACTATGGCTCGCCGTTTTGGGCTGTACTATTACGATGTTCCAACTTGATTTTTGGGCAGGCATTGGGTTTCTGCCGTTTATGGCATGGGTCACTGTTGCTGCGGCGTTGAACGCATCGGTTGCACGGTTAAATCCGGATCAAGCTTCGCGTGACATGTCTGATTAAAAGGTCCAGCGGGCGCGCCGTGGCACGCGGCACGCCAGCATTGGTTTGAGCAGCGGCGAAGCATAGCGGTTCAAATCAACAGCCTCAAATACCCCTTGGACGGTTTCCCCGTTGACAGTGGTTTCCACAACACTTCGATTGTAAAATGGCGCATCCAGCATCGGTTTGATTTGTCTGGCTATTGTCCCTTTATCAGCAGGTGTTTCGCGTCGTAGCGCCCAAAGTGACCGTTTGAATGGTACCGGTGTAGGAGCTTTGATATGCTGCGCCGTTCCGTCGGATCCAAAGGCCATAGCCGCGTTTAATTTAGTCCCGTCCCGCCGTGTTGCATCGTAAAAGCAGGTTGATCCTGCAGAGGTTGGGAACCGCCCCCATGTCCAATAACTAAAGTCGTCTTCGAGCGGGCGTGTTCCGAAATTGGCGTCGAAATATCCGTGTCCGTCAAATTGCCAGCCTTTGGACTCAAGGTTCACATTGATTCGGCTTGTAGGTGCAAAAGGCCTCCAGATATGGGCCCCATCTGCGGTCAGTGGCAGCTCCACATTTGTGAGCGCTGTAGGGGTTACAGTAATTCGTCCTCGTACCCGACTGATTAGCGGTGGTGACGATATTTCGTCGATGTCGATCACGAGTTGGTCGCCCGTCCACCGTATCGATGATGGGCCTACGGTCAGGATGTCGGGAGTTTGCCGTAATGCTGTCCGTCCGCGATCGGTCATGGTGAACCGTCCTCCTGCTCCGTATGTAGCTACATTGATGCAGCAGTTGTTGGCCGGATCGTTGCGCCCCGACCATGCGTACCACGGTGAAAACACTGACCCGATAAAACCGATCACGGAAACCGCCCGCAGCCCATCGTCGCTTACCCCGTCAACGTACCACCATGCGTAACCCCCAGCAGGCACGTCTAAATCAAAGAAAGGTCCTTGATGATCGCCGCGGCCGCATGGGCGCCGGAGAGTGCTGCCATCGGCACCCCCGCTCCCGGATGTGCCCCGCCCCCTGTCAGGTAAAGCCCCGTAGTGCTGGTCTGTGCGGTTGGCCGTTTGAACGCGGTCATCATTCCATGTGGGGATCGCCCGTAAAGCGACCCGTGGGAGGCTGGAAACATCTGGTTGAAGTTCTGGGGTGTGGTTAGGCTGTCCAGCTTGGGCATCGGTGTGAATGTCAGGCCAAAGTGGTGCAGCTTGTTTGCTATCAATGTCAGACATGAGGCTTTCCTTTCGGTGGCGTGGCGTGAGGTGATGTGGCGTGTTGGTGGTGCGTTCAGGATAATTTCGAAGCGTTCTGGTCCTGCTGGGGTGTTACCGCCGAAGCGATCTTGGGCGCAGATGTATAAGGTAGGGTCTGTTTGAATGTCGCCTTTGCGCAGGGGCGCATATTCGCACAATGGTTCATCTGCGAACAAAACGTTGTGGGCGGCCAGCGGCAGACCTCTGGGGGTGCTGGCAAAGGCGTAGACATAAGCCGATAAACTGCGCTGTGTTTTTGCAGGTGTGCTTTTGGCGACATCTGGGCCAAGCAATCGGGCCGGCAATGCGTTGGGATCGCCATTAAAGACGACCGCATCGGCGATGGTCCGGCTGGTACCATGATGCACGGCTGCGACGCGCCCGTTTGTGGTCTCGATACGGGTGACCGTTGTATCATAGTGGAATGTAGCACCGAATGACGTCGCCAGATCAGCAATCGCAACGGCAAGGCTATGCATACCGCCAGTGACGTGCCAGACGCCTTGGGCTTCGGCATGCGCAATGAGCGATAAGAGGGCAGGGGACTTTTCAGGAATGCCGCCCACATAGGTGGCATAGCGGGCAAAAAGCTGTCCCAAACGTGGCTCGTCAAAGGCGTATTTTAACGCGGTTTTCAGTGATTGATGGGGGGCCATAGCCATGATCAGCTGCGGGTTTCGCAAGACTTTTGCTGCCACTGCACCAAGAGATGGGGCTGGTGATTGCATCATTGGCACATCAAATGCTGCAAAAAGTTTTGCGGTGCGGTTGGTAAAGCGGTCCAGTTGCTTGGCTGCGTGCGACCCAAAGGCATTCGCCACATTAGCGCGTGATTGCGCGGGGTCTGCCATCAGATCTAGTGTAGTTCCATCAGCCCAAAAATGGCGCGCCAATATATCCTCGCGGGTTAGGGTCACATGATCGCCCAGCTGTGCGCCAACGCTTGTAAATAAGTGGTCAAACACATGTTTCAACGTTAGAACGGTTGGGCCTGCATCCACCGGTCCTGCGATGCTGGGGAGGGTGCGCATTTTGCCACCGACTGTACTGTGTTGTTCCAAAACGGTGACCTGTGCGCCCGCATGAGCCAGCCGCAGCGCCGTGCATAGCCCGCCAATGCCAGCACCGATGACGACAACATGAGGGCGTGTTTTGGGCATGTCTTCCTTTTACGTGCAATTGACAAATGCAATATGTCCACTTTAGTTTACACTTACAGTGTCAGCAATAGTAGACATATCGATTTTAAAAGAGGTGTTACATGCCATTTGCCGCCCGCATCAACGATGCTATTTCCACCGCTATCCGCACAGGCCAAGTGGCCCCGTCCCCAAGCAAATTAGCGAGTGCTTTGAATTATGCGGTGAGTCCGGGTGGCGCGCGTATTCGCCCTGTCATTTTAATGAGCACTGCAAAGGCCTGTGGCGATGATCGCCCTGCGCTGGCAGATGCGGCGGCAGTTGCGCTTGAGCTTATCCACTGTGCGTCCTTGGTGCATGATGATTTGCCAGCTTTTGATAATGCGGACAGACGTCGTGGCAAACCCAGTTTACACCGTGCTTACGGCGAACCGCTTGCCGTTCTAACGGGTGACAGCTTGATTGTTATGGCGTTTGATGTGCTGGCGCAGGCCGCAGAACATGATCCGACCCGCGCGGTTGCGTTGATGCGTATTCTGGCCACACGAACGGGTATGCCAAGCGGGATTTGTGCGGGCCAAGGTTGGGAGGCCGAAGACAAGATTGACCTGTCCGCCTACCACCGTGCCAAGACGGGTTCATTGTTCATCGCGGCCACCCAGATGGGGGCCGTGTCTGCAGGCCAAGAGGCGGGGCCATGGGAAGAACTGGGTGCGCGCATCGGTGAGGCGTTTCAAGTCGCTGATGATTTGCGTGACGCTTTGTACGATGCTGAGACATTGGGCAAGCCTGTGGGCCAAGACGATTTGCATGGCCGCCCCAATGCTGTGTCCGAACTGGGTGTTCAAGGCGCAGTTGCACGAATGAAAGACATTTTGGGTGGCGCGATTTCGTCAATTCCTCGATGTCCGGGTGAAGCTACGCTTGCCAAGATGGTCAACGCTCAAGCTGAAATGTTGACGCCTATGCAATGGCGTGCTGATATTGCGGGTGAGTAGTTTTTCCACAACGTTGCCGTGGGTAGGCTGGCAATCCCGCCTAATTGCATCACGAAAATTTCAGACATGGGCCGCAGGCTTTCCATTGACCCGCCGCTTGGTGCGTCGTGAAGGTGAGGCCTTGTTTGATTTGCTGGCCGGATTTTGCCACAGCCAGATTTTGACTGCATTGGTAAAGTTTGAGATACTGCAAAATCTGATGACTGCCCCGACTACGTCGGCTGATTTGGCCGTCCGCTGTGATGTGCCTCCTGACCGGATGGATGTGTTATTGCGCGCAGCCGTCGCCTTGGGCTTGTTGAAGTCCAAACGTGCTGGTCGCTTTGCCCTGACACGCACCGGTGCCGCCTTAGTCGGTGTGCCGGGTTTGGCCCAAATGATCAGCCATCACGATGTTTTGTATCGTGACCTGTCAGACCCCGTTAAGTTTTTTCGGGGTGAGGTTGCCACAGAGCTGGCAAATTTCTGGCCCTATGTTTTTGGTGGTGGCATGGCCCCTGAAGTTGCGGAAACCTATTCGGACCTGATGGCCAACAGCCAGATTTTGGTCGCGGAAGACACGTTGCGCGCTGTCGATTTTGGTGCGAGCCAAACCTTGTTAGATGTGGGCGGCGGGTCTGGTGCGTTTCTGGCCGCAGTTGGTGCCGCCCACCCTGCAGTGCAGTTGATGCTGTTTGACTTGCCCCAAGTTGCCCCAAGTGCTGCCGCCCGATTCGCTGATGTTGGCATGACAGCCCGCGCCCAAATCTCGACGGGGTCATTTCGCACAGGTCCGCTGCCGACAGGTGCTGACACGATCAGTTTGATTCGCGTGCTTTATGACCATACCGACGATACGGTGGCTGATCTTTTGGCCAAATGCTACGCGGCTTTGCCCGTCGGCGGTCGTTTGGTGATTTCGGAGCCAATGTCAGGGGGAGTTGTCCCCGAGCGCGCGGGTGATGCCTATTTTGCGCTTTATACAATGGCGATGCGTACTGGGAAAGCTCGTTCAGCCGATGAGATCGCCGCATTGTGTGTCGAGGCCGGGTTTGAGCAGATTATCCGTCCCAAATCGTTGCGCCCATTTGTTACCAAATGTGTTGTTGCGACGAAATCGTCTTAAAAGGTGTCTAAGTTAGTTGACAGATAAAAGTGTCAGATTTACGTTACACATAAGCATACCGCTGCCTACTGGGTCTTTTGACTCGAATCATCGGCCGCCAATTTAGAGGAAATACATTGCAAACCAGCGCCGTCATCTTGAAGGGCCCGAAGGATTTAGGGCTTGATGTCTTGGACGTAAAGCCGCCAACGGCGGATGATTTGGTTGTGCGCATTTCCCATTCCGGCATTTCGACGGGTACAGAGAAATTGTTCTGGTCCGGCGAGATGCCACCGTTTCCTGGCATGGGATACCCGCTTGTACCTGGCTATGAGGCCGTGGGCGAAGTGGTGCAGGCCTCCCCTTCCTGTGATTTCAAAGCAGGCGACCGAGTGTTTGTTCCGGGTGCCAATTGTTACGAAGGTGCGTTTGGATTGTTTGGCGGTGCCGCGCGCACGTTGGTCACTGATCCTGCGCGGGTTACAAAGATTGATGCGGGTTTTGGTGCTGAAGGTGCCTTGCTTGCTTTGGCCGCAACTGCGCGTCATGCAATGGCTGGACAAGGCAAAGCAGTGCCAGACCTGATTGTTGGTCACGGTGTGCTTGGCCGCTTGTTGGCCCGTTTGGCCATTGCCGCAGGTGCGCCAGCGCCAACGGTTTGGGAACTTGATCCCACACGGATGTCTGGTGCTGACGGGTACAAGGTTGTGCATCCTGATGCTGACGACCGCCGTGATTACACGTCTATTTACGACGCATCCGGCAGTGCCGCAATTTTGCCTGATCTGATTGGTCGCATTCAAAAGGGTGGCGAGATTGTTTTAGCTGGCTTTTACACCGATCCTATCAGTTTTGCGTTCCCTCCGGCGTTCATGAAGGAGGCCCGTTTGCGCGTGTCCGCGGAATGGACTGGCGATGATCTGACTGCGACCCGCGCGCTTGTTGAAAGCGGCGCATTGTCGCTTGGCGGATTGATCACACACACATCCAATGCCGCAACCGCGGCAACAGCTTATAATACGGCATTCACCGATCCAAGCTGCTTGAAAATGATACTTGATTGGGAGGACCACGCATGAGCCTTGATATTCCAAACCTCAAAAATGGTAGTACGATAAAAGATTTTGATCAGCGTTTGCGCGACGAAGCGAATGAGGATCTGGCGGATATCGTACATGCAGAGTCTACATCCAAAACTCAGATCATCGCGATTTATGGAAAGGGTGGGATTGGTAAATCATTCACGCTTGCCAACCTGTCCCATATGATGGCTGAGCAGGGTAAACGCGTTTTGCTGATTGGTTGTGATCCAAAGTCTGACACCACCAGCCTGTTATTTGGTGGTAAAGCCTGCCCGACGATTATCGAAACATCTACCCGGAAAAAATTGGCTGGCGAAGAAGTTGCCATCGGTGATGTCTGCTTCAAACGAGGTGGCGTGTTTGCGATGGAACTTGGTGGTCCAGAGGTTGGTCGTGGCTGTGGTGGTCGTGGGATCATCCACGGTTTTGAATTGCTGGAAAAGCTGGGCTTCCACGACTGGGACTTTGATTATGTGTTGCTCGACTTTTTGGGTGACGTGGTGTGCGGCGGCTTCGGCCTGCCGATTGCACGCGATATGGCGCAAAAGGTGATCCTTGTGGCGTCCAATGACTTGCAGTCGCTTTATGTGGCCAACAACGTATGTTCGGCGGTCGAATATTTCCGCAAGCTGGGGGGTAATGTTGGAGTCGCAGGATTGGTGATTAATAAAGATGATGGCTCAGGTGAAGCGGCAGCATTTGCCGAAGCGGTGAATATCCCAGTGCTCGCATCTATTCCGCAGGACGATGATCTGCGCAAGAAATCTGCGAACTATCAGATCGTTGGCACGAAGGAGAGTCAGTGGGGTGAGATGTTTGCAGGACTTGGCGATGCGGTAGGGATTGCTCCACCAGTGCGGCCGGCACCTTTGGATCAAGACGGGCTGCTTGGCTTGTTTGATGCGTCGGAAACTGGTGGCGATTATGTTCTGGTTCCTGCGACGGATATGGACATGCGCGGCAAGAATGCGGTGCCAAAAGAGAGCCTCGAGGTCGTTTATGAAGACGTCTGAGGCAGGCCTAATTTCATATGACGACACCGATCAAGTGCAGGTTGAAGCTGGTACTGAGGTCGCCGACCGTGATGTGCCTCTGCCCGAAAGTGGTGCTGGCTGTCATAGCGGTTCTACGTTGAAGGATGCAGCGCGCAAAGCGGGCAATTCTGAAATGTTGGACAAGTTTGCCGCTGACTATCCGGTTGGTCCTCATGACCAACCGCAATCGATGTGCCCTGCATTTGGCTCCTTGCGTGTGGGTTTGCGTATGAAACGCACTGCAACGATTCTGTCTGGGTCGGCTTGCTGCGTTTATGGTTTGACGTTTGTGTCCCATTTTTATGGTGCGCGTCGGTCTGTTGGTTATGTCCCGTTCAACTCTGAAACATTGGTGACTGGGAAACTGTTCGAGGATATTCGCGAGGCGGTCCACGACATTGCTGATCCTGAGAAATTAGACGCGGTTATTGTGACAAATCTTTGTGTGCCCACGGCATCAGGTGTGCCGCTTCGGTTGCTGCCAGAAGAAATCAATGGCGTGCGGATCGTCGGCATCGATGTGCCAGGTTTTGGTATTCCGACCCACGCTGAGGCCAAGGATGTTTTGGCAGGCGCGATGCTGAAATACGCTCGCAGTGAAATTGAGGCTGGCCCTGTGGCACGCCCTGCTGCTGGTAAATCCGATCGCCCAACCCTCGCCCTATTGGGTGAAATGTTCCCTGCCGATCCGATGATGATTGGTGCGATGTTGGCCCCTATGGGCCTTGCCGCTGGCCCCGTTGTGCCCTGTCGTGAATGGCGCGAATTATATGCTGCCCTTGATTGTAGCGCAGTCGCCGCGCTCCATCCATTTTATACGGCAAGTGTGCGCGAATTTCAGGCCGCTGGTCGCCCAGTTATTGGGTCTGCCCCTGTAGGCTATGAAGGTACGGCCACATGGCTGTCTTCGATTGGGGATGCGTTTAATGTCGCTCCCGATCTGATTGCAGCGGCACAAAACCAGATTCTTCCTGCGATTAAGAGCGCGCTGTTGACCGCTCCTGTAAAAGGTACAATTACCTTGTCCGGCTACGAAGGCAGCGAATTGCTGGTGGCCCGTTTGTTGATTGAAAGTGGCGCAAACATTCCTTACGTTGGTACAGCTTTGCCAAAAACACCGTGGTCCGCAGATGATGCCACATGGCTGGAAGCCCGTGGCGTCAAGGTTAAATTCCGTGCTTCATTGGAAGATGACTGTGCTGCGATGGAAGCTGTGCGCCCTGATCTTGCGATTGGCACGACGCCTGTTGTACAAAAGGGCAAAGAGTTGGGCATCCCGTCACTGTATTTCACCAACTTGATTTCGGCGCGTCCATTGATGGGTGTCGCGGGTGCGGGCGCATTGGCTGAGATCGTGAATACGGCCATGGCTAACAAAGGCCGCATGGACCATATGCGCGCGTTCTTTGAAGGTGTTGGGACCGGTGATACTGCTGGCGTCTGGGAAGGGTCACCTAATTTAAAGCCCGCGTTTCGGGCGACAAATGCCAAGAAACTAGAACGTGCTGCCAAAGCTGCCAAAGCAGCGGAGATGATCTGATGCTTATTCAAGATCATGATCGCGCGGGCGGGTACTGGGGTGCAGTTTACGCATTCTGCGCCGTCAAAGGATTGCAATGCGTAATCGATGGCCCTGTGGGTTGTGAAAACTTGCCAGTCACATCTGTGTTGCATTACACTGATGCATTACCACCGCATGAATTGCCGATTGTGGTCACCGGCTTGTCCGAAGACGAAATGGGATCGGGCACCGAAGAGGCGATGAAGCGGGCGTGGCAAACGCTTGACCCTGCGCTGCCAGCTGTGGTTGTGACCGGATCAATTGCCGAGATGATCGGGGGCGGTGTCACCCCAATGGGCACAAACATCCAGAGATTCCTGCCGCGCACGATCGACGAAGATCAATGGGAATCCGCAGACCGCGCGATGACATGGATATTTACAGAATTTGGCATGACCAAAGGTCGGATGCCGCCTGAGAAAAAGCGCGAAGAGGGTGCTGCTCCGCGCGTCAATATCCTTGGGCCGATGTATGGTACGTTTAACATGCCCTCTGATCTTGCTGAAATCCGTCGCCTTGTTGAGGGCATTGGCGCGGAGGTTAATATGGTGATGCCATTGGGTGCCCATGTCGCGGAAATGCGCGGATTGGTAAATGCCGATGTGAATATCTGCATGTATCGTGAATTTGGCCGTGGCCTGTGTGAGGTCCTGAACAAGCCTTATTTGCAGGCTCCTGTTGGGATCGATTCCACTACGAAATTCCTGCGCAAGTTGGGCGATTTGCTGGATCTAAATCCAGAACCGTTTATTGAGCGTGAAAAGCATTCCACCATCAAGCCTGTTTGGGATTTGTGGCGGTCGGTGACCCAAGATTTCTTTGCGACCGCATCCTTCGCGATTGTGGCCAACGAAACCTATGCGCGTGGCATCCGCAATTTCTTGGAAAGCGATTTGGGTTTGCCTTGCGCTTTTGCGGTTGCGCGGACGCGAGGCAAAAAGACCAACAATGATGAAGTCCGCGCATGGATGCATCAGAAACGCCCGCTGATTGTGATGGGGTCGATCAACGAGAAAATGTATATGGCCGAGATGAAAGCGGGTTTTGGCCCAGCACCGGCCTTTATTCCCGCCAGCTTTCCTGGCGCAGCCATTCGTCGTGCAACCGGCACCCCTTTTATGGGTTATGCTGGTGCGACATACATCGTCCAAGAGGTCTGCAATGGTCTTTTTGACGCCTTGTTTCATATTCTGCCGCTTGGCACGGATATGGATGTAGCGGAGGCAACACCAACAACGTTGCGCCGCGATTTCCCTTGGGATGCGGATGCCCAAGCAAAGCTGGACGAAATTGTCGCCAGCCATCCCGTCCTGACACGAATTTCCGCCGCGAAAACTCTGCGCGATGCTGCTGAACAGCGGGCATTGGATGCAGGGGCAGAGCGGGTCGTCTTGGAAACTGTTCAGGGACTGCAACCAGCTTTGGGAGGAGCCAAATGACTTACTTTATAGATGATCATAAATCGAGATCCCGTGCATCTTATGCCAGCGAAAAGCGTGAATATTACGTCTATTTTGCTCTGATTTTTGCGGCAACGTTACCGCTGGCCTGTTTGACATGGGTCTTGAGCGCGGCGCGCCGGATGGAGCTGCCAGCCAGTGGTCCCATCAAATCTGCGTGGAGCCAAACGCAGATCATTACACCGCGGATTTTCTCCGCGTAATTTCTTCAATCCGTCGGGTCGAGACGATGGGTTACAATAATTCGTCAAATCTTTCCTCGGAGAGAAATGGTGGAATTAGGGCAGGGGGTGGTCTCCTGTCGTAACCCGGCCGCGGGGGCAGCGCGGCGTCAGTACTATTTCTTCTAAGGAGAAAAAACATGGCTGATAAATCCGACCTGTCTTTTACAGGTCTTTCCGACGAGCAGGCGCAAGAATTGCACTCTGTTTATTTGAGCGGGTTCTACCTGTTCGCCACAGTAGCTGTCATTGCGCACGTTTTGACATATTTCAAATTGCCTTGGTTTGCTTGGTAAAGGGAGAACATAGAATATGGCACAGTTTTATAAAATCTGGCTCGTTTTCGATCCACGCCGCGTCTTCGTGGCACAGGGCGTTTTCCTGTTTTTGCTTGCAGCGATGATTCACCTTGTACTGCTTTCAAACCCAGAAACAAATTGGTTTGATCGCGCCTTTGGCGCTGAAGCAATAGCAGCTGAATAAGCGATTGCGCGTTGGGCGGGGCGTCAGTGCCGCCCAACGCAAACACTAAATAAGTTTCAAGTCGCGCTGGCACATTTCAGATGGGTAGCCGCGCCAAACGGAGGAAGAAGATGGCACAGCTCAGCTTCGAGAAAAAATATCGGGTCCGAGGTGGGACCCTTGTGGGAGGCGACCTGTTCGACTTCTGGGTGGGCCCGTTTTACGTCGGATTTTTTGGCGTTACGACCTTCTTTTTCGCTGCCCTTGGCACGATTCTAGTTTTATATGGGGCTTCTTTAGGGAACACATGGAATCCCTGGCTAATTTCGATTAACCCGCCTGCCTTGGAATATGGCTTGGGCGTAGCGCCTTTAGCTGAAGGTGGTTTGTGGCAAATTATTACTCTTTGTGCGACATTTGCATTCCTTAGTTGGATGATGCGTGAAGTTGAAATTTGCCGTAAATTAGGCATGGGATATCATGTACCGTTTGCCTTTAGCATCGCCATTCTCGCTTATGTGACACTGGTTATTATTCGCCCTGTGCTGCTCGGGGCGTGGGGCCATGGGTTTCCATATGGGATCTGGAGCCACCTCGATTGGGTCAATAACGTCGGCTACGCCTATGGCAACTTCCACTATAATCCTGCGCATATGGTCGCTATCACGTTCTTCTTTACGACGTGTTTTGCACTGGCCTTGCACGGGTCGCTGGTGTTGTCGGCGGTCAATCCTGGCAAAGGCAAACAGATTGCCACGCCTGATCATGAAGACACATATTTCCGCGATTTAGTCGGCTACTCGATTGGACCGTTGGGCATCCACCGCCTTGGTTTGTTCCTTGCGCTGTCCGCTGTTGTTTGGTCCGCGATTTGCATCGTGATCTCTGGCACCATCTGGTTTGACGCATGGATCGCTTGGTGGGACTGGTACGCATATTTACCGTTTTGGGCAGACCTGTAGAAAGGGGTTAGACTTATGGAATATCAAAACATCTTTACCCAAGTGCAGGTCCAAGGCCCTCCCGAAATGGGGGTCGACCCGACCGGTTCATTGGCTGCAGAACGCACCAAAGGTGCCACCTTTTCATCGCTTGCTGGATTGTTTGGCAACGCCCAGTTAGGCCCAATCTATCTGGGTACATTTGGGGTAATCTCGATGGTATCGGGCTTGATATGGTTCTGGATCATAGGATTTAACTTTTGGGTTCAAGCCGAGTGGTCCCCTGCAATTTTTATGCGTGACCTATTCTGGTTTTCCCTAGAGCCACCTGCTCCAGAATATGGGCTGGGCTTTGCGCCTCTTAATGAAGGTGGCTGGTTCTTGATTGCTGGTTTCTTTTTCCTCGTTTCCTTGATGTCTTGGTGGGTTCGTACTTATTTGCGGGCTGAAGAGCTGGGTCTTGGAAAGCATGTTGCATGGGCTTTTGCATCTGCAATTTGGTTGGTATTGGTACTTGGATTAATACGCCCCATCATGATGGGCTCATGGTCAGAGGCGGTCCCTTACGGCGTTTTCAGCCATCTTGATTGGACCAATCTGTTCTCGCTGACCTATGGCAATCTTTTTTATAACCCCTTCCATGCGCTTTCTATCGTTTTCCTTTATGGCTCAGCACTGTTGTTTGCAATGCACGGTGCGACCATACTGGCTGTGTCTCGTTACGGTGGCGAACGGGAGATAGAGCAAATTGTTGATCGCGGCACCGCATCAGAACGCGCTGCATTGTTCTGGCGCTGGACCATGGGTTTTAACGCCACAATGGAAGGCATTCACCGCTGGGCGTGGTGGTTCGCAGTTTTGACAACATTAACAGGTGGCATCGGTATTTTGTTAACCGGTACGGTTGTCGACAATTGGTTCGTGTGGGCCCAAGACCACGGCTATGCGCCGCTTGATCAATAAGGAGCAAATTCAATGAAAGAGAATCATGATTATCTAATGGCGACCCAAGATTCGAAAAGCATGTTAAAGGGTCAAATCCTAATGCTCCAACTTAGGGGTGCAAAATACGCAGCAGCCTTCTGTTTGATCATTGTGCTGGCGATCCTGGCATTGACGTGGATTGGAAATTTACTCCCAGAAGATTCGCGTTTTACTCCTGATCCGACGCCATTGTCTTTTTATATGAAAAATATAGACGTTTTGCTCGTCTAAAGTTTTGAGAAGGGCGTAATAGCCGCCGCCCATTTCACACGTGTTTAGGATATCTGAGTCCCTTCGGTGTCCTAAATCTGTCAGAGACTCGACGCTCTGACATCTCCTGTTGGCTACGGGAAGTAGATGCTACGGACTAACCCTAGCATCTGCACCCGTGCCAACAGAACCTACCACAAACGTCGGACTTTCTTGTCGAGAAGGATTACTCATGACTGCGTATTTGGACCGTATCACCTCCCCAAAAGACTTAAGAAGTTTATCAGACGCCGCGCTTTGCATTTTATCCGATGAGTTGCGTGGCGAAGTTGTTGAAGCTGTGTCTAAAACAGGTGGTCATTTAGGATCATCATTAGGTGTTGTTGAATTAACGGTCGCAATCCATGCGGTGTTTGATACGCCGCGCGATAAATTGATTTGGGACGTTGGCCACCAATGTTACCCCCATAAAATTTTGACGGGTCGTCGTGATCGTATGCATACACTGCGCCAAGAAGGTGGGTTGTCCGGTTTCACCAAACGTAGCGAATCTGTCTACGATCCCTTTGGGGCTGCTCATAGTTCGACATCTATTTCTGCCGCCCTTGGCTTTACTGTTGCACGTGATATGGGCGAGGATACTGGCGACGCGATTGCTGTTATTGGTGATGGTTCTATTAGTGCTGGCATGGCGTTTGAAGCGATGAACAATGCCGGTGCTGAAGGCCGCCGGATGTTTGTGATACTCAATGATAATGAAATGTCGATTTCGCCCCCTGTCGGCGCTATGTCTCGCTATATCTCGGAGCTTTATGCCTCGCCGTTGGGCACGATGGCTGAAGGATTTGAGGCTGCATTGCCTGGTCCGATCCGCGACCACGCTCGCCGCGCCCGGCAATTGGTGACAGGTGCTGCGGGCGGTAGCGGCACCTTGTTTGAAGAGCTTGGTTTTCAGTATTTCGGCCCTATCGATGGACATGATTTGCCACAGTTATTGGCGGTACTGCGGTCTGCGCGCACTCGCGCTACTGGTCCAGTTCTTATCCATGCCTGTACCGTCAAAGGCAAAGGTTACGCCCCTGCCGAGACTGCTGCAGATAAATATCATGGGGTATCAAAATTTGATGTTGCCAGTGGTGCCCAATCAAAGTCCCGCCCTAATGCGCCCAGCTATACCAAAGTGTTTGGACAAGCGTTGGTCAAGATTGCGGACACTGACAGTCGCGTTGTAGGGATCACTGCTGCTATGCCGTCTGGCACAGGCATGGACATTTTTGCTCAATCCCATCCCAAGAGAATGTTCGACGTAGGGATCGCTGAACAGCATGGTGTGACCTTTGCGGCAGCCCTTGCTGCTGGTGGCCTCAAACCGTTTTGTGCGATTTATTCATCGTTCCTGCAGCGGGGTTATGATCAGATTGTGCATGATGTGGCCCTGCAAAATTTGCCTGTACGTTTCGCGGTGGACCGTGCTGGATTGGTCGGTGCCGATGGGGCGACACATGCGGGTGCTTTTGATGTTGGGTATTTGGCGGCCCTGCCAAATATGACTGTGATGGCTGCTTCTGACGAGGCAGAGTTGATCCACATGGTGACCACTGCAGCCGCACATAATAGTGGGCCAATTGCTTTTCGTTATCCACGTGGTGAAGGCACTGGTGTCGACATGCCAGAGGTTGGGACCATTTTGGAAATCGGGAAAGGCAAGATCGTTCATGATGGCAGCGATGTGGCGATCCTATCATTTGGAGCGCATCTTTCAGAGGCCTTGAAGGCCCGAGAAATTTTGATGGGCCAAGGAATATCAGTGACGATTGCCGATGCGCGCTTTGCCAAGCCCTTGGATACAGATTTGATCCGGCAACTGGCGAAAAATCACCGTGCATTAATTACAATTGAACAAGGGTCTAAAGGTGGATTTGGTGCTATGGTGTTGCATGAATTGGCCAATACCGGCCAGCTTGACGAGCACCTTGCTGTGCGCACGATGACCCTGCCTGACCGGTTTATTGATCAGGCCGCACCAGACGCGATGTATGCTGATGCGGGGCTGACAGCGGCTGATATTGCGGCGACTGCATTGCAGGCGGCGGGGATTAAAATTCCGGTGTGATGTGTGGACTATGTGATTATTGAGCGACGACTGTGCTGCCAAAAATTAGCTCGCTGTGTTTTTCCAGATAAATCGACAGCCATGGCGTGAAGTGTTCTGGAGTGGCGCGGACCTCTTTAATCAGCTGTTCATACTCGACCCAGCGGGTGGCCATAACCTCTTCTGGGTTTGGGTGGATTTTATGTGCACGGGTTGTTTGGGCCAGATAGACTTCTACCACCTCGTGTTCAATCAAACCGCCACCTACATCGGCACGATACTCGACCGTTCCTCGATGTTGTGGGCGTAGATCGGTCATGCCCAGTTCATCGCTTAAGCGCCGCACGGCGCAGGTTTTCGGGGCTTCATCCCACTTGGGGTGGGTACAGCAAGTGTTCGCCCATAAACGTGGGGTATGATATTTATGGGCTGCACGTTGTTGGATCAGCACCGCATTTCCAGCTATAACAAACACCGATACAGCCTTGTGTTTAAGACCACGTTTATGTGCCTCTAGCTTTTCCACAGGATGCAACGTCCCATTAACCCATGCTGGGATTACGACATCTGTCATACACGTGTGGCCGGGATTATGCGGGTGAGGTGAGCTAAATTTTTGACCCCAATTTTAAGATGTGCCATTGGTTTTGCCGCTACTAGCTTCTTGTTCATGTAGGCCTCGAAGGTCAGCCGCTGTACATCCACATCGTGGCATAATGAGACAAAGCGTTCGCGCCGTTCGTCGCTACGGTAGTAGGCATTTTGCATCGCGCCTAGCACTTTGAAAACATTTTTATGTTCGTTCATGAAAAGTTTCCGTGCCAGTGTTAGATCTTTGGCACGGCCAGATGTTAGAGCAGAGCTGACTGCTGTCGCTGCAAGACGCCCACCCATCATTGCATAATAGATGCCTTCGCCAGACGACGGGGCAACGACTCCGGCCGCATCGCCAGCCAATACCACATCGAGTCCGTTGTCCCATTTATCCATAGGTCGCAGTGGGATAGGTGCCCCTTCGCGCCGCAGTGTTTTACAATCGGTCAGCCCAGAGGCAGCGCGCAAATCAGCAGTCGCCTGTTTAAGATCAACGCCGTCCACACCCGTGCCCATACCAACCGAACAGGACGCTCCGTGGGGGAATACCCAGCCGTAAAAGTCTGGCGAGATTTTCCCGTCATAAATCACGTCGCACCGCAGCGGATCATAGCTCGCTGATTTAGCAGGGGCCTCTATTATTTCGTGATAGGCGATCACGTAATTGATTTTCTCACCACCCGGCACTTCGGCCTTGGCCACATTAGACCGCGCCCCATCAGCGCCAATAATCATACGGGTCCGGATTGATTTGTCTTTGCCAGTTTTTTTGTCGCGGTAGATGACCGATGGATTGTCACCCCTTCTTTCAATGCTGCGGAAAGTACCTGTCAAAGAGGTGACACCGTTGCTGATCGCGCGTTCGCGCAAAAATGGATCAAAATCTTTGCGGTCTACCATGCCGACAAATCCGTTCTCGATCGGAATATCTACGCGGCGTCCGGTGGGGGATACCATACGGGCTGTGTTCACTTTGGCGATCAACTGATCATCAGGGATGTCGAAATCTGAAATCGCACGTGGTGGAACTGCGCCGCCACAAGGTTTGATCCGCCCAGCGCGATCAATCATCGCGACTCGAAATCCTGAAAGTGCCAGATCATTTGCTGCGGTTGCCCCAGAAGGCCCGCCACCAATCACTACAACATCGTACATCGTTATTCCCCCGGTATCATTGCGGCCTCTGGTGCCTTTTGTATTTCCATGATGCGCATGGCCATAAGCGCCGCTGCAAAAAATATTGTTGCCTCAAAAGCAAATACAGCGCCAAAGGCAGGTCCGTCGGCCATGATGCTACGCATTATATCTACCGCTAATGCGCCAGTTAATCCGCCAAAGCCTGCGGCGATCGCTTGGGCTGCGCCCCAAATTCCCATACGGGTTCCAGCCCTTCCGCTGCGTCCTTGGGACGCCAGCGCCATCATTGCGCCGATGGCTGCCACCGCGAACATGCCGTTAAAGACCCCAAGTGCCACAACAACCGGTACCAATGGCGCGTTGAGTGCACCGGTACCCATAAGACTGATTATGCCAAGCACGGCACACGACCCAAGACATCCCGCTACGACCCATGACCGCAACGACCCGATTTTTAGCCCTGTGGCAACGATGCCTACGATTAACATGCCAAAAAATACTCCGCCGTTTTGTGCCCCTGATAGCGATGTTGATTGACCTGGAGTGAAGTTGAATACTAATCCTGCGAATGGTTCCAAGATCAGTTCTTGCATGAAATAGGCATTCATCGACAAAAAGACGAAGATGGTGAAATTGCGGGTTTTCTGCTCTGCCCAAATTTCTGTAAGGCCGTCACGAAATGACATGGTTGGCTGTGGGGCAGCGGCCGTGACGCGGCTTTCGATACGTCCAATGGCTAAAATCGCCAAAATCACAGCGAGCGTGACAACGACAGCGACGACTACAAGCAAACGCTCGGGTGAATAGGGAGCAATGAAGTAACCCGCCAGCCCAGCGGTGATTGCGATGCCAAAGATCATCATGAGCCATGTGATTGTTGCGGCAGCAGCGCGGCGCTGTGGTGCGGTGGCTGTTGCCAAAAGGGCCAGCAAGGATGTGCCTGATGCGCCCACTCCAAGCCCAATAAATGTATAGGCTAAAAACGATAGCGCCAGCGCCGCCCAAAAATTGATAGCAAACAACGTGACACCCAAGGCAGCGCTGAAGCCACCGATTGCAAGGACGATCATACCGCCGATAATCCATTTTGTCCGGTTCGCTCCATTGTCCGACATAAAACCCCATTTAGGCCGCGACATTTGAATGCCGTAATGCAGGCCAACAAGCACACCGGGCAAAACAGCGGGCAGTGCGAATTCAACCACCATCAGCCTGTTTAGTGTCGATGTGGTCAAAACGACAATCGCGCCAAGTGCCATTTGCACCAGCCCTAACCGCATAATCTGTGTCCATGAAAGTGTCATTGCAGTCCCCTTAAGGCGAAGGCGGCAATCATCATGCCACTAACGTATAATGTGATGCCAGTCCCTTGATACCACGGCGTATTGGCGAGTGGATTGCGCAGCAATTTGCGCATGGCCGCGATTTGCAGCGCAAGTACTGCCAGTATTATCACCCCGTGGAGAGGTTTGTTCCAAAGTATTAGCAACGTGATGACCGCGATTTGCGGAATGGCCATGATCCAACAGGCCACCCGTGCTGCGCGGTCAGGACCAAGCGTCACAGGCAAAGACCGCAGCCCCATTTGACGGTCGCCTTCGAGCGCTTTAAAATCGTTGAGTGTCATAATACCATGTGCGCCGATACCGTATAGGACGGCGATTGTGATTATTTGCCAGCTTGGTGCGTCTGCGGATAACACCGCGGCGCCTGTGATCCATGGTAATGTTTCATAGCTGAGTCCAACTAACCCTGGCCCCGACCAGCCTGATTTCTTCATGCGAACGGGTTCAGCAGAATAGGCCCATGCGGCGACGACACCCAAGATTGTGGCACCTAGGCCCCAAGGTCCAAGCATTGATCCAACAGCTAAGGACAGGAAGGACATCACCAAAGCGATCCACAATCCCCAACGTCCTGGAATACGCCCTGACGGAATAGGCCGGTCCGGTTCATTGATGGCGTCAACATGCCGATCGCACCAGTCATTGGCGGCTTGGGACATGCCGCAAACAATCGGTCCCGCCAGAAGAATGCCCAGCACAATGTAACCCCATTGCCCAGAGGCCGCGGCACCAGACGCGATTAATCCACAAGTATAAGCCCACATCGGAGGGAACCATGTGATGGGCTTAATCAGGCGCAACATTGCAGCTGGCTCAGGGTATTTGCGTGGTTCGATGGAATCTAAAATGGCCATGTGTAAGTTTAACCTTACACATTTAGCCTCTGCAAGTGTAAACGTTGACTTACACTTATTCTGGTAGGTTATCCTGTGTTGTCAGATACCAGAGGCGTTCCATTTCGTGCTCGACCTGTGCAAAATCTGACACAATTGCGTCTGGCCCCATCAGTTTCACGAGGTCACCCGCCTCGTGGACGATTTGGCCACTGACAAGAATTGTTGTGGCTGGAGAGCTGATCCTAATACCGATTATCAACCGCGCGAGGTCTTCTACTGCATGTTTGCCACCGGCAGATAAGCCAACGATGCGGGGACGGTGATCTTGAATGTGCTTTGCCAATTCTGCGTTTGTCGCGCCAATCCGTAGGTCGATATCCCAACCGTTTGTGCGAAACAGATCAGCAGCCATCTTGACACCAAGAGTATGGGTTTCGCCTGGAACTGCGGTGAACAAAGCTGCCTTTTGGCCATTGGGTGGGGGAAGCGGGAATAATGGTGATAATCCGCGCATGATCGCGTATATTCTTCCTGTTCCAACTGTGACGTCAACCAAAGAAATCCGGTCTTCTTCCCACCAGACACCCAAGGTGCGTGCGGCTTCGACGAGATATACCAAATAAAGGTCCTCGAGACTGGTGCCTTCCGCGCGGGTGCTGCGGATCATATCGGCACCTGCCTCCCCATCATCAGAAATTAACGCCCGCGTAAGTTTGTCAATTCGAATGGTCAACGTTTGTGCATTGGAAATGCTTAAATTGTTTCCGCGCGTGACAACGCGGTGTAAGACCTCGCGCGCCAGTGAGAAAATCGCATCTTCTGGTAAAGTTTTATTGAGCGTTTTCAGCTCACCAAAGGTTTGCTCATAAATATTTTGATGGAAAATATCTACGTCATTTGGCATGATTTACCTCCCGTGCTGCTCTATTACTAACCAAATAGTTAGTTCGTCATTAGAACCTGTAAAGTGTTGGTGAGTTTACAAAGGTATATTCTTCGTCCTTTAGATTGAGTGTGTAGCCTCAAACACTTATTTATATGAGTCAAATAGATTTTTCGGACAAACAGAGTGTCTGTTTTCGAAGGTAGGAAAGAATTTAAAGCGCAATTTTTCGAAATTTTCTTGAAAAAATTAAGTACAGGGTTACCGTAACCTACAAATAAATTATTGAGAGGCTATAATATGAGATCTTACTTCATCGCTGTTGGAACAGCAGTTTTAATGACGACCGCAGCAATTGCTGACGGTCACGCAACCGGCGATGCAGCAGCTGGCGAAAAAGGCTTTAAAAAATGTAAATCCTGTCACATGATTGTTTCGAACGATGGCTCGGTAATCCAGAAAGGTAGCAAGACGGGCCCTAACCTGTATGGCTTGTATAATCGCGTTATGGGTTCACAGGAAGGCTTTCGCTACTCCAAAGGTCTGGTCGCCATGGGTGAGCAGGACGCCGCTTGGGACGAAGCACAGTTTGTAGCATGGACAAAGGATCCGTCTGATTTCCTGAAGGAATCATTGGGCAAGCGTCAAAGGTCCAAGATGTCGTATAAACTGAAGAGCGAAAAAGATGCGCGCAACATTTGGGCTTATCTGGTTTCAGTTGGTCCTGAAGCTGAAACAACTACAAATTAAAACCTGATAGGAATGACGGCCTGTCATGAGCTGTCGTTCCTATCAATTTGTCCGGGCAGTGTTCGGTTGTTGCTGCTTACCTATTTTGTTCGCTGTTTATGAGTTGAACTGTGACATCTAGAAGTGAGGTTGCTTATAAACCTTAGTGGTTTTTACCGGTGGACAGCGCATCGACAGGACCTTTGCTGAGTATTCCAGGCGGGTTTAAGTCAAGCTGACCAAAACAGGTTTGAGATAGGATCATTGAATACGTAGGAGGTTACGTACTTTTCAGTAATCGAATTTCATTCAACCGGTGCCTAGTTTTAGTAGTTCAACCCGTGTTTCGGTTGTCGTTTAATTTCACTAGTCTTTCGTCGGATTGCGAATGAACTTTTGCAACTTTACCCGTGTGCCATATTATTCACCCACTTCTGATGGCGTCAAAATACGGCGTGATCGCCTAGATCAACTGTTTTTGATCCTGTCGCAAGCTGACGATAGTGATCTTGCAACGTTTCTTGACCCCATTCTGGCGTTAAATCTGCATCATATCGGTTAAGAGTTGAATTCCAGACCAGCATTGATTCTGTGGCATAGTACCGCCCAATCCGTGCCAGCTCAGCCTTATCACGCAGTGGTGGAAACATCTCAAGCAGCCCAATAATCACTGACATCAGCCGTATAGGGACTTTCTTGAATTTTGGTGCCATCTCAAGCGCGGTGAACAGCATTTCGCCTTGAACGCGCGGTGTGATCGCCGGACCTGGTCCACCAATCGGTAAAATCTGATTGTGGCAACTCGCGTCATCAATGCAATGGCGCAGGTAATCGCCAAGATCATCATCGCTGATTGGTTTGCACGCGGTCAAAGCCCCATTGCCGAAAAGTAAAAACGGTTTACCGGCACGTAGCCTGTTCAATTGACCTGACAAGGATTTGAAATAGGCAGTTGGGCGCACGATAGTCCATGTTAGGGGGGCTTCTTTAAGTGCAGCTTCAAAACGCAGTTTGGCATGTTGAAATGCTAAGGATGGTTTTTGCACACAGATCGCAGACAGCAAAACGAAATGCGAGACTTGGGCCGCAACGGCGGCCTGTAATGCGATGAGGTTCAAATCATGTTCAACGGCCATTGCATCCGCAGGTGTGCCACTTCGGGACGCAATGCATGATATCACCACATCATGGTTCTGCATCATTACCGCCAAACGGGCCGTGGACAGATCATCGCGGGTCGGGGTTGTCACGCTATGGCCTGCGCCGATTAAGGCGCGCTCTGTCGCGCGCCCAATCGTACCTGTGACCCCGAGCAAGACGACCGATCTAGCCACCGCGTACAGTGTCGATCATAAGTTGTACGTTGGCAGGATCGGCATCTGGCGTGATGCCATGACCGAGATTGAAAATATGTGGTCCATTTTCGAGCGCATCGACGATGCGGCGGGTTTCTGACACCAATGCGTCGCCGCCTGTTACCATATGCGTGGATTTGAGGTTGCCTTGGACACACCCGCCAGTTTGCACATTTTGTGAGACCCACTTTGCATCAACGGCATCATCCACCGCCACGCAATCCGCGCCAATGGCCGCATGCGCACCGACGTAACGTTCACCGGCACCGCGCGGGAATGCGATGACTGGAATATGCGGATATTTCGTTTTAAGTGCTGCAGAAATTTGCGCCATCGGCTTGATCGAATAATCCATGAAATCGGAATCTTGCAGCGACCCTGCCCAGCTGTCGAATAATTTGACGACTTCCGCGCCTGCCTCGATCTGCATTGAGAGATATGAAATCGTGGCCTCTGTGATGCGGTCCAACAAAGCCTCAAATACGGGACGATTTTCGGCTTTCAAGGCGTGGGCTGGACCTTGATTCGGCGTGCCTTTGCCTGCAATCATATAGGTTGCGACGGTCCACGGAGCGCCCGCGAAGCCGATCAGTGTTGTCTCTGACGGCAATTCTGTCGCCAAAATTTTGACCGTTTCATAAATCGGGTTCAACGTGTCATGAATTGCGTCAACCGGTTTGAGTGCGGCGACTTGATCTGCTGTGGTGATGGTTGACAAGCGCGGACCTTCTCCTGTGACAAACCATAAATCGGCACCCAATGCTTGGGGCACCAGCAGAATATCGGCAAACAGGATGGCTGCGTCAAACCCGTAGCGGCGGATCGGTTGCAATGTTACTTCGGCCGCTAATTCTGGGTTGTAGCACAACGACAAAAAATCACCGGCTTGGGCACGTGTTGCCTTATATTCGGGCAAATAGCGGCCTGCTTGACGCATCATCCAAATTGGTGGAGTTGGCAGGGTTTCACCGGCGAGTGTCCGCAAAATGGTTTTGTCAGAAGTCATGGCATTTTCTTTCAATTTTGATCGAAAACATCATGCACCAGCGTTGGGGTGCGATACAAGAGTTGTCAGGCAAGGTTTACAGTATTAACAAGGTGCAATGATATATAATTTACCAACACCAGCTCACCCTATGAACATTGGTACACGCGGATCGCCGCTTGCGCTTGCCCAAGCCCACGAGACCCGCGAAAGGCTTGCCAAATCCTTTGACTTGCCGTTCGAGGCCTTCACAATTGTGGTAATCAAAACCACAGGCGATAAGATAATCGACCGTCCATTAAAAGAGATTGGCGGTAAGGGCCTTTTCACCCGCGAAATCGAAGATGACATGCTAGCGGGCAAGATCGATATCGCCGTGCATTCAATGAAAGACATGCCCACAATCCAACCGGATGGTTTGGTTTTGGACACTTATCTGCCACGCGAAGATGTTCGTGATGCGTTTATTTCGCCGCGCTGCACGGGGCTGGCCGTATTGGCTGAAGGGGCTGTTGTTGGTACCTCAAGTTTGCGCCGCAAAGCCCAGTTGAAATTGCGCCGTCCCGATCTGGAAGTCGTGGAATTTCGTGGCAATATGCAGACCCGTTTGATGAAACTGGACGACGGGGTTGCAGAAGCTACGTTTCTGGCCATGGCTGGCCTGAACCGTTTGAAAATGGACCACATCCCAAAATACGCAATTGAGGTGGAAGATATGTTGCCCGCCGTTGCCCAAGGTGCCATCGGGATTGAACGTCGCATCGACGATTTACGCGCCGCCGATATGCTGGCCACGATCCATGATCTGCAAACGGGTCAACGCTTGGATGCCGAGCGTTCATTTCTCAAGGCGCTTGACGGTTCTTGTGAAACCCCAATTGCTAGTTTGGCGGAATTGGACGGTGGCAATCTACGACTGCGCGGTGAAGTGTTGCGTCCTGACGGATCTGAAAATATCGCTGATGATGTGTCTGGATCAATTGCAGACGGTCCCGCCATGGGCGTTGAGATGGCGCATAAAATGTTGGAAAAAGCAGGACCTACATTCTTTGAATGGCGTAGTGCCTAATGGTGTGGCCCCAATTGATGTGGGGCCACGTTTAACTAGGCAACTGCGTGTGCGATTGCGCATTGCTTCCACAACGATGACAGTGCGTTGACGAGGTGATCAATATCCGCATCAGTGTGCAATGGTGACGGGGTAAAGCGTAAGCGCTCTGTCCCTTTTGGCACTGTCGGGTAGTTGATCGGCTGAACATATATCCCCCATTCGGACATCAGATAGTCGGCCAGCATTTTAGTCTTAGCCGGATCTTTGATCATTACGGGGACGATATGGCTGTCGTTCATCATGTGCGGGATACCTGCACGGTCTAATCTAGCGCGCAATTTGGCGACCTGTGCCTGATGTTGCGTTCGTTCATCTTGTGACACTTTAAGATGCGCAATCGACGTACGCGCCGCGGCCGCAACCGCAGGGGGTAGGGCCGTCGTAAAGATGAAGCCCGACGCAAAGCTGCGGATGAAATCGCACATAACTGCGGAACCTGTGATATAGCCACCCACCACACCAAATGCTTTACCAAGTGTACCTTCAATCAAGGTAATTCGGTCCATCAGGCCTCTGGCTTCGGCTACACCGCCACCGCGCGGCCCGTAAAGGCCTACACCATGGACTTCATCCAGGTAGGTCATGGCTCCGTATTTTTCAGCCACTTCAACAATTTCTTGGATTGGTGCGATGTCGCCGTCCATAGAATAGACGGATTCAAATGCGACAATTTTGGGTGCATTCGTTGGCAGGGTGGCCAATTTAGCTTCTAGGTCGGCCACATCATTGTGGTGCCAGATGACTTTTTGTGCACGCGAATGTCGGATACCTTCGATCATAGACGCGTGATTGCCACTGTCGGATAAGATGATGCAATCCTTCAGACGACTGCCCAGTGTCGAGAGTGCGGCCCAATTTGAAACATAGCCAGAGGTAAACAGAAGGGCTGCTTCTTTATTATGTAAATCGGCTAGTTCGGCCTCGAGCAGAAGATGATCATGGTTCGTACCAGAAATATTGCGTGTGCCACCGGCCCCTGTGCCCGTGCGTTTGACCGCATCGCACATAGCGTCAATCACAAGCTGGTTTTGGCCCATGCCAAGGTAGTCGTTTGAACACCAGACAGTGACGTCATTGACCTCGCCATCAACATGGTTACCCGCGCGTGGAAATTTCCCACAGGTTCGTTCAAGTTCAGCAAAATAACGATAATTCCCTTCGGATTTAAGGGTATCAAGCTGGGCATCAAACAGTGCATCAAAGTTCATTGGATTTTCCTGTTGTAGTTGGCGCGGGTAGCATCCAGCGCCATAGTTTTGCATCGGGCAATGGGATTACCATCAACCAGTGTTCGAGAGCGGCCAAAGTCGCCAAGGCGGTGAGTAAAGCATAGCCCACGGTTGTGGGCACAGTGCCCGCATTGAGCAGATTATACCCGAAGTAAGCCGTCAGAACCGAAAGGAACGTGACCCCAATAGGGAAGGCTGCAGTGATGCTGCCTTGGTGGAAATAGGATTTCAGATGTTGCAGGGGGACTGGCACAAATTCAGTGTTGATTCGTGGCACCCCGTAAAACAGGTTTAGTTTTGCAGATATGCGTGCAGTGAACAAAATTACAAAGGCCCAAAATCCGAACTGGTTGACACCAGCGGCGGTGATTGCCCCAATGATGAGCACAGCGCCAAGAAGCAATAATTCGTGGTAGGCCACTGTGTTGAATGCACGGGCAAACCGCACCCATCCTTTTAAACCCGCAGGACAGGCGCGCCGTTCTGGGCCAGTAATGATACCAGCTAAGAACGCCAGTTCAATCCAACCCCAGACCAGCAATGTGGATAGGAATGCTACATAGATCGTGGACACCGTCAGGACGGTAGATGACATGATCAGCCCTGCGATTCCAAGCGCCAGGAGTGGCACGGTGAACACAACAGATTTACCGTGCCCCGTCGTGTCGCCGGCGTCGGATCGACGCACGATCAGTAGAATCGCCCCAGTGAAGAACCACCAAGTAAAGACTGCGAAGATCGCCGATGTCCATGCGGTTGCCATCATCAGTAAGTTGGCTCCATCATTGTGCTCATTGGCACCTCGTTTGGGATGGCGGGGATGGTGTAAAGCGAGACAAAAGCGAACGCTGCTTTGGTCATGCCACCTAAACGGGCCATAGTGCCGGCAATCCCGCCACGCGCCTTACCGGCAGCGACCTGGCGTGATGCTAGTTCCATGCGGTCAAGATTTGGCCGCCAGCGCGGATGGTCGATGTCCAAAACAAATGGAAAGATCTGGCGCGTCCCTTCGGAGGTTTTGCGAAATACTTCTTGGCCGTACCATGTCACGTCAACACCGAGGGCATCGTGGAACACGGGCCGCTGATGATCGCGTACCCACATGGTGGAATAAACTGCGGTCAGGAAGAATTTGATCCACATTTTATTAACGCGACTTTCGGTTAATTTAGGTTCTGTTTTTAGTAAAAGCGCAAAAGCCTCACCATGGCGGAATTCATCATTACACCATTCGCGGAACCACTGGAAAATCGGGTGAAACACTTTTTCAGGGTGCGCCTCAAGATGGCGAAAAATCGTGATATAGCGCGCATAGCCGATTTTTTCAGATAGATAGGTCGCATAGTAAATGAATTTGGGCCGAAAATAGGTGTATTTTTTTTGTTGGGTCAAAAAACCCAGGTTAACCCGGATACCAGCCTCGCGCAGGGCGTCATTGATGAAACCTGCATGGCGTGCCTCGTCGCGAGCCATCAACTGAAACAAGGTGGTAATGTCGGTGTTTGATCCGCGGCGTTTCATTTCTTTATACAGAACGCAGCCAGAAAATTCAGCCGTACAGCTGGAGATCAAAAAGTCGATAAATTCAGCGCGCAGGGCAGGGTCCATGCCTTCCCAATCGGCCTGCCACTTATCGGTTTTCTTGAAATGGCCTTTGTTTGGATCCGATTTCATTTCTGCGATCAATTTGTCCCAATCGCAGCGTACTGACGTCACATCAAGGGCGTCCATTTCGGCAAAATCAGTGGTGTAAAACCGTGGCGTCAACAATGTGTTTTGCATCGCAATTCCGGTGGCTTCGTCTGATGTCATCGCATCGCCTTGTTTGTCTTGCAGCGCGATCGCTTCTTCAGCGGTGTCGGCATAGGCGGAATGTGTGGCCTTATTCATGAAATCACCTCTTCGGAAAACGAAAATTCGCAGAGTTCCATAAATTCTAGATCACCTGTCATGCGGGTCCAAAGCTGTTCAAGCCGGGATGCACGGACGATAGTGGCCATCCGATCTTCTTCGACGATTTCGCCGTAGGGTGCCATAATTTCGGTTCCATGAACGTGGACGCTGTCACCGGGGTTCACGACCGCCCCGTTGTTGAATTTCACATGTGCTGACAGTTCCTCGAAACGGTGCGAAATCGTAACTGTACACGGTACTTGTTCTTTTGATCTTGTCAGAAGTCCCATAATTTGTGTCCCTTTCAGTTTCGTTTAGTCGATCAACCTGGCGAAAGCTGCGACGTTATCTTTACCATATCCGATCAGTTCAATTTTCCAACTGGTGGCATCATCAATAACTGCAAAATGCCCGTTTTCTCGACGAACAAGGCGCAGCGGGTTATTGGTGTTGATCCCTCTGGCGGTCCGTTCCCGCAGGATCGATCCCCAGATCACATCAATAAAGCCAGCCTTGTTTTCCAAGGAATGGCCAATTTTCGCACCTGTATTATCGGTGACCAAAACCCCACCGCTGCGCGACCCCTCAAGTTGGATCATACGTGTTTGCAAAACTTTGCTGTCAGGGGCTTTTGCAAGGATGGGCCGATCTGTGAAGCTGTCAAAGGCGACCAAAGCGGTGGCTGCAACCATCAGCGAAAACATTCCGATCACCAGCGCGCGTGGCACCATTTCACGGTCACGATGTTTCATCTGGTTCGATAGCGATGCGGCGTGTTGTATATTGTGAGTATCCATTGTCATCACTCCGCTACCAATTTGGATTGGGTCGCTGTGCTGCGGCTGATTTGTGGTTCAGACACACGTGTTTCCGCAGCATCCGCAAAGATCGCCGCCACACGCGCTGCATCCGGGATCGCGCGGAAAGCTGGTTGTGTGCGCGAAAAACGCCACGGGCGCACATGTGGCCATGTCATCAGATACGACAAGCGGGTGTCCCCGATCAATTCAAAATTGATAGTGCCGATGCCGGATTTACGCACACCCAATTGCGCGGTCCCAATTTGTACAAATGGCAGATTGAGCGTCATATTCAGCGCGGCACCGATCCGCATGCAGGCCCGTTTGTTGGTTAGCGTATAAACGGTGCTGCGCGCTTGGACTGTGGCAACAAAATAGATCAGTCCACCCGCCGCAATACCCGAGATCAGGAATGGAACGCCGTGGCCCATGGCTTGTGTGAACGGCATGCTTGCCGATGACACGCCAACGCGCCACATCGCAAGCAGAGTGAAATAACCAATAATCCAATTCAAACAAAGTGCATCCTTAGCCAACCGCAACGGGTTGGGGGCACCTTGCCATAAGATTTCTTCGCCTGCGGGCAATGCCTCTGGCAGGCCGAGGACCGGTTCGAAGTTAAAATCGTCGTGATGCATTGTCTTTGTCCCTGTTTGTGGTGTCACGGGGCGTTCGGCTAAAACGCCCCGTAGATATTTTATACGACAGGTTCGGACCGTTTTGGATCGGCGTAAAGTGTGCCACCGCCAAAGTAGGCCATGATCTTTTCCTCTTCGAGAAGCGTCAGGTTGTCTGTGTTTTTGATCGTTGGAATGCCGTCGAAGTGCTTTTCATAAATTGACCGAACCACGACACGGTCCTGTTTGATTTTGGTGAAGTTGACGGGAATGAGGCGCAGTTTGCCCGATCCTTCCGGATTCACATCAATTGTTAGAAAACGGACCATTTGCTCTGGCACGTCGACCCACATATCGGTGATGCGGCCAACAACTTCGCCGTCGCCTGCAACGACAACTTTGCCGCGTGGGTCAATCCCTGCTGAGACGTTGAAACCTTTCAGTATCGATAAGGGTTGGATTTTATTGTGGCCGTGCGCGTCTAATTCAGGATGATCAGACCGTGGCGCCCAGGCCGCGGGACCAACACCGTCAACCATCGCGTCGCCCGTTGGGACATAAGGTGAGCCAGCGGCCACAGACGTGCGTTCCAGCGCAAGGTTTTCGCGGTCGCCGCGCTGCCCAGACGGGACTGTTAATTCACCACGCCCATGAGGCAACAGGAAGGTTTTGTCGGTTGGTACAGGGAACGCCCCTGGGTTAGAGGCCTCGTTGCCATCGTCATCTTGCAAAGGATAGCCTTCACGCATGTTTTCGGTTTGCAGGTAGTAAACCAGCAATGCAAAAAAGATCCAAAACATCCAGATCGCTGCGCTAGCCAGATCGAAGTTGCCGAAAAAGTTGTTACCGAGCATAGGTGTGTCCTCCGAAGGAATTGTAAATGCGTGTCATGTTGGAAAATCCGCCAGCCCAGTGGGCGTGGCCGTTGAGGTCGACATCGGGCGGGCCTTAACTAAGTTGCCAAGCACGATGAGGGTGATGAAAAGCAAGCCGATTTCGATGTGGTATACCACGGAATAGCCAGTTGCATTGGATTGTAGTGCCGCTCCCAATCCGCCTGATGTGGCAGCTGTGTTTACGAGGTCGCGCACAGCGCCTCCGACAAATATGGATGCGCCGGCTGCTGTTGCTTGGGCTGCGCCCCATGCACCAAGGGCCAATCCTTTGCCCGCAGCACCTGTGGTGTTTAGCGTCATTGCTGCTGTCAGTGTCGCGACTGCGAACAGTCCGCCCCCAAGCCCGATCCCGAAAGCGCCCAGAAAGAAGACAGAGCTGCTGTTCATAGGGGCAGCAAAAATCAGACCACTGAATGCGATCAACCCGATCAAAATGCCGCGTGCCGCCATGCGGTAGGGATCCATATTCGATTTCAACCAGCGTGCCGCCAGCCCAAAGCCGATTAATGCACCAACGGCCCAAACCGCAGAGAGCAATGTGGTCGCAGATACCGACAGGCCGAGAATTTCACCGCCGTAAGGTTCAAGCAATACGTCTTGCATGTTGAATGCAAGCGTTCCGATGAATACCACAATCAGCAACCGTCCTGCATCACCACCCGAGACAAGATCGCGCCAAGCCTTCATAAATTGCGGTTTCGGGGCGGCCCGCTCAGATCTGGTCATCGGTGCCAGTTGCTCTTGTTTCCACAGGGCGGTGACGTTTAGTAGAAGCGTGACAACCGCTGTGCCTTGAATCACCTGCACCAAACGCAGCGCGCTAAAGTTTTGCAAAAGCGCCCCGACGATTAAGGCAGATACGCCCATCCCGATCAGGAATGTAACATAAAGCAAGGCCACAACTTGGGGCCGGGTTTCTTCGGTGGCGCGGTCAGCTGCCAAGGCCAGGCCAGCCGTTTGTGTCATATGCATGCCGATGCCAGTCATTAGAAAAGCCAGCGCTGCGCCAACCTCTCCTGCCCATGACGGCCCTGCGACTTGGTCACCCGACAGCAACAATAGACCCATTGGCATGATAGCTAAACCACCGAATTGCCACATGGACCCGAACCACAGGTAAGGGATGCGTTTCCACCCGATTGCAGACCGGTAATTATCAGATCGAAAACCCAACAGCGCCCGAAATGGCGCAACAAGCACCGGAATGGCGATCATTAGCGCAACCAACGTGGCCGAGACCGACAGTTCGACGATCATGACACGATTGAGCGTGCCCAGCAGCATGACAGCCGCCATCCCGACAGAAATTTGAAATAGCGAAAGGCGCAACAATTGGCCCAACGGCAAGTCATCACTGACCGCATCTGAGAAGGGCAAGGCGTGCAGCGTTAGCTTTTTCAATGTGTCGCGTGGCAAGATCATGGCCTAAATTCCAAGGCGTTGGATATGTAGAACCCCGAATTAACCCGCTCGACATCCCGCAGGGTGCCAGTGGTCAGCGCCTTAGCGAGTTTTGCAGGCGAATGGGGCACCATTGTAGGTGATCTGTCACCACTTGGGAAGAATTTGCCGATCCGCCACATCGCCATCAAAAGCGGGGTGCGTGGGGCCACGGTGAAGACCATATTGCCCCGAATACGCGGTGCGATATCGGCTATAATGGCGCAGATGTCTGCCTGCGTATAATAGATCATTGAATCCATCGCCACCACGTGGTCAAAATCACCCAGTGCGAGATCAAGCATATCACCTGCTGCGAAACGCAGGCTGCCAGACAGACCATTAGGTGTGCGTTTTTTAGCTATATCAATCAGTTGCGGCGAGATATCGACGCCAACAACATCTGCCCCACGTGCGGCCAGCTCGAATGCTAAAGCCCCAGTGCCACAGCCCGCGTCCAAGATGCGCAGCCCTGTCAAGTCACGCGGCAACTGCCCGATCAGAACATCGCGCATCCGGTCACGTCCCGCACGCACTGTCGCCCGCACACCGGACACCGGCGCGTCTGATGTCAGACGCTCCCATGTTTTGGTCGCTGTGCGGTCAAAATAGGTTTCAACGCGACTGCGTGTGGCCTCGTAGGTCATCAATCGAACCCCAGCAATTCAAAGATTTCACGGTCAGGCAAAGGATCAGGTGCCAACGGCAATGTCCCGTTCCACAGCGTTTCAGCCAAACGCATGTATTCCTTACGGACCTGCACGATCTCTTCGTCATCAGGCATTTCAAACAGTGTTTTCTTTTTCAGACGAGACCGGCGGATTGCATCCAGATCAGGCATGTGCGCGATCCTGTTGAAGCCAACTGTGGAACAATAGCGATCCACCTCGTCGGTGTCTTTGGACCGGTTGGCCACACAGCCTGCAAGCCGCACCTTATAGTTTTTCGATTTGGCCTGCACCGCTGCAATGATCCGGTTCATTGCATAGATGCTGTCGAAGTCGTTGGCCGTGACGATCAAGGCACGGTCAGCGTGTTGCAAGGGGGCTGCAAAGCCACCGCAAACGACATCACCCAGTACATCGAAAATCACCACATCGGTATCTTCGAGCATGTGGTGTTGCTTGAGCAGCTTAACGGTTTGTCCAACCACATAGCCACCGCAACCTGTGCCAGCAGGCGGCCCACCTGCTTCAACACATTTCACGCCGTTATAACCCACAGCGACGTAGTCTTCTGGGCGTAATTCTTCGGAGTGGAAATCGACGTCCTTCAAGATGTCGATAACGGTTGGCTGCAACATGCCTGTTAGCGTGAATGTGCTGTCATGTTTGGGGTCGCACCCAATTTGCAAAACGCGTTTGCCCATTTTTGAAAATGCTGCAGACAGGTTCGACGATGTGGTAGATTTCCCAATCCCGCCTTTGCCATAAACCGAAAACACTTTTGCGCCTTCGATCTTGGTGTTTTCGTCTTGGTGGACTTGAACGGATCCTTCGCCGTCGCCGCCGAGGTTTGGAATGCTCTTATCTAGTGGTGACATGGTAGTTCCCTTTCTTGGGTCATTCGGCTGCAATGCCCTCGAGTTGATCTTCAATTGCGTCAGCTGCATTTTGTAATGCTGCGAACGTTTCGGCGTCTGGTGTCCAATATTGCCTGTCGGAGGCTTCAATTAGACGATTGGCCATCCGCATAGAGGCTTGCGGGTTCAGGTCGGCCAGCCGTTTGCGCATGACATCATCAAGCACAAAGGTTTTGGAAAGTTGTTGGTAAATCTGCGGATTAACCTTGCCCGTAGTGGCGGACCAGCCGACGGTATTGGTGATTGATGCCTCGATCTGGCGTACGCCTTCATGGCCGTGTTGCAGCAGAGGCTCATAGTATTTTGGGTTCAAGTTGCGCGACCGAGTTTCAAGATCAACTTGATCAGAAAGGGTGCGCACTGTGGCACCACCCCGTGTTTGGTCGCCGATATAGATCGGCGTATCGCCGCCGCCCTTGGCCCGCTTCACGGCAGAGGCGATGCCGCCCAAAGTGTCAAAATAGTGATCAACCGTAGTAATCCCCAATTCGACTGATTCAAGGTTCTGATAGGCCAGATCGACGTTTTTAAGCGTGTCTTGCAACAGATCGCTTTGCGCCGACGCTTCGCCATCGGTTCCATAAGCAAACGATTTGCGCGCTTGATAGGCATCGGCCAGATCATTTTCATCATCAAACGCAGAGCTGTCGACAAGCTGGTTTACATTTGAGCCGTAAGCGCCTTCGGCATTGGAAAACACGCGCAAGGCGGCGGTTCTTATGTCAACGCTGTGGGTCTGAGCAAACGATAACGCATGTGCGCGGATAGGGTTTAAGTCACTGGGTTCATCTGCAATTGCACATTGATAAGCCGCATCAGCCAGCAATTTGGTCTGCAGTGGCAACAGGTCTCGGAATATGCCCGATAGGGTCATCACAACGTCGATGCGTGCGCGCCCAAGCGTATCAAGCGGGATCAGGTTTGCACCGCAAAGCCGCCCATGCGCATCAAACCGTGGGACAGCGCCCATCAGTGCCAAGGCTTGAGCGATTGGGCCACCGCCGGATTTGATATTGTCAGACCCCCAAAGCACCAGCGCAACTGTGCGCGGCAGGCTGTCGTGGGTTTTAAGCAGTTCATTGGCTTGCAAGGTGCCGTCCATCATTGCAAATGCGGTTGGCATCCGGAACGGATCAAAAGCGTGAATATTGCGCCCAGTTGGTAGGATTTCAGGCGCGCGGATCACATCACCACCAGGCACTGGCGCAATAAATTGTCCGTTCAGCGCGCGCATCAGCGCAGGCAATTCTGCATCCGTTTCCAGATGGGCTTGTGCCACTGCACGGGCATTTAAGTCTGTAAACTCCATCAGATTAAGCGTGTCTTCGACTGCTTGAGGGCTGCGCAATTTACCAATAATATGAAGGCCGTCAGGGATCAGCGCGTCTTCTGTCTCTAACAACTTGAGCCAAAGCGCACCCAAGTCAGAAGCATCAAGATTTACTAGCGTGGCCTGAGAGGTCACCAGTTCAGACAGGCTTTCGCGCTCGGAGCCATCGGGTAATGCCCGCCATTTGGTCATACTGTCCTTAAGGTCGGCCAGCCCGCGATACAGGCCTGAATTTTGCAATGGCGGCGTGATATGGGTGATCGTGACCGCATTGCTGCGACGCTTGGCCAATGTCGCCTCGGACGGGTTATTAGCTGCGTAAAGATAGACGTTGGGCAGATTGCCGATCAACCGATCAGGCCAGTCATTACCACCTAAACCGTTTTGTTTGCCTGGCATAAATTCCAGCGCACCATGCATGCCGAAATGCAAAACCACATCGGCCGCAAAGCTATGTTTCAGATATTGATAGAAAGCTGAAAACGCGTGGGTCGGTGCAAAGCCTTTTTCAAACAACAGGCGCATCGGGTCGCCTTCATAGCCAAAGGTCGGTTGCACACCCACCATAACCTTGCCGAATTGCGCACCCAGAATGAAAAGATCGCGCCCGTTGGATTGAATGCGACCTGGGGCAGGGCCCCACGTGTTTTCAATCTCGTCGAGCCAAGGTGTTGTCGCCACGATATGATCAGCACTGACCGTTGCCATAACATTTGCCTCTTGGCCGTAAACATCTTTGTTCCCGTGTAAAATGGCGTGACGCAAATCATCCACTGTGGCAGGTGGGGTCACATCGTAACCATCGGCCTCCATTTGATGTAGCGTGTTATGCAGGCTTTCAAACACTGACAAATAGGCAGCTGTGCCAACAGCGCCCGCATTCGGTGGAAAGCCGAATACAACAATCCCAACATTTTTATCGGCATTGGTTTTACGGCGTAGTACGGCCAGTCTTTCTGTCTTTTCGACCAACGCATCGATCCGCTCTAGGCAAGGTGCCATGGCTTTGACGCCGCCAATTGATGGGCACATCTGTGCGCATCCGGCGCAACCCATAGCCCCGTGACGTCCTGCAAAGACAGTTGGGTTTGTGGCCCCGTCAATTTCGGGCAAAGCGATAAGCATCGTGGATTCAATGGGAGACAGCCCCTGACCCCCGGTTGCCCATTGCTCCAGTGTCTGGAATTCAAGCGGTTGCGCCGCGATGTAAGGCAAGTCCAGCCCTGTCAGTGTTTCCACTGCCGCGTCACTGTCATTATAAGCAGGCCCACCAACAAGTGAAAATCCGGTCAACGATACAAGCGCATCAACCCGCCCTTGGTGATAGGCCGTTATGGCAGGGCGTCCATCAAGACCGCCTGCAAAGGCAGCAATCACACGCATCCCACGGGCCTCGAAGGTGCGGATGACGTGATCGTAATGGGCTGTGTCACCGGCAAGGATATAGCTGCGTAACATCAAGATACCGATGGTGGTTTTGCTGTCGGCTTGGGGTAAATCGGCCAGATTGGTTGTGATATGGAGCTCGGGTAGATCAGGGTGATAAAGCCCAACTTCGGGGTATTCTATAGGGTCTGAAGAAGTCACGCCGCGCCATGCAGGCACGTGGCTGTAGCGCGAGATAAGGAAACGGACCATATTCTCAAAGTTGTCGTCGGAGCCGCCCAGCCAATATTGCATGGCAAGGAACCATGCCCGCAAATCCTGGCTTTTCCCAGGGATTAATTTTAAGATTTTGGGCAGACGGCGCAGCATTTTCATTTGCCCTGCGCCGGACTTACCAGATTTTTTGGCAGGCTTGAGTTTCTTCAACAGGCCCATCGCGCCGGACGCTGGCTTGGACATGTCTAGATCGCCCATGCGGGTGAGTTGCGTGATTTCTTGATCGGATACGAGTCCTACCATTGCATCGCAGGCATCACGGCGCGCTGCCAGATTAGGCAGGATCGCTTTGACGTGGTCCTCAAGGAACAGTACGCTGGTCACAACAATATCTGCCTTTGCGATATCATCTTGTGCGGCTTGCAGGGCTGTTGGATCTTTGTCCCATTCAGCAGCGGCATGTATAGAGAGGCTTAGCCCTGGAAAATCCCTGGCCAGTTTAGGCGCTATACGCGCGGCTGGGCCAGCGGCATGCCGGTCTAACGTCACGATGACGAAACGATATATTTGGGGCATCACATCATCGCGCATAATGGGCCTTTGCATCATAAAGTGTATCTACCGAAATTTCAGCCAAGCCTTTTTGCGTTGCAAAATTTTCCGTGTTGCGGCGGGCCTTGCCGCGGACAAAGAACGGAATTTTTTTAAGCTCTTTTTCAGCGTCGCGTAGCCATACAACGACATCTGTTTGTTGCGCTGGATCGGGCGTTTCCTGCGTTGCTTTTCCTGCTGGGGCATGCCCGCCATGGTGGGATGGGCCAGCCGCATCGTTAAATTCAAAATCATCGCGGAACATATGCAATAAG
>Ga0206127_1000523_pt1 | contig 46551 bp, 46 predicted proteins | sample Helgoland_Spring_6_FD_148646 | JGI IMG/M metagenome (GOLD analysis project Ga0206127, IMG submission 148646) | Pelagic subsurface seawater microbial communities from Kabeltonne, Helgoland, North Sea - Helgoland_Spring_Bloom_20160419_1 | ecosystem: Environmental > Aquatic > Marine > Epipelagic ...
GTGTCATTATTTAGTGAATCATTCCACAACATTGACAGCCCATTGAGCCTAGCCTACAGTGAGCCGATATGTCGTCAGGCATCATTTCAGCAGAGGGTATTGCAAGTAGTGGTTAGGCTCCACTATCAGCAATAATAAAAACAGCAGCACAAAACATATTAAGGCTGGCTAACATGCAATCATTTTCAGGAAAAGTCGCAGTCATTACCGGCGCAGGTTCTGGCATGGGCCGCTATCTCGCGGTGTTACTGGCAAAAGCCGGCGCCAATGTCGCGATCTGCGAAATCAACCCAACCACCTTGGCTGAGACCGAGGAGATGGTCAAAGCCTATCCGGTAAAAGTTTCCAGCCATGTGCTCGATGTCGCGGACAAAGCAGCCATTGATGGCCTGCCGGCACAGGTTATCGATGAGCACGGTCAGGTGGATCTAGTATTTAATAATGCGGGTGTCACCGTAGACTCGCCCTTGGGTGATCAATATCAACTTGCACGGCGTTATCAATGGCAGTCGGGCCTTTTTGCCTCACTTAAAACAGCGGCCAGAGGCTGCTCTAATCAACACATCATCTATTTTTGGCATGATCACGGTACCCAACCAGTCGGTGTATCACACCGCCAAGTTTGCTGTGCGTGGCTTTACCGAGTGTCTAGCCAAAGAACTCAAAGGCAGCAATGTTCAGATTCACTCTGTTCACCCAGGGCATATAGGTACCAATATAGTCACCAATGCTCGAATGAATACCAAGGAAGACAACGTTAACCCAATGCAAGAGATGATGGGCAAACTTATCGGCATAGGGTCCACCCAAGAGGAAATGGCCGACTTTTTTCGCAACAACGGCATGCACCCCAGTCGGGCATCCAATATTATCCTCAAAGGCGTACTAAAAAATAAATCGCGCATTTTTATTGGTGCAGACGCAAAGTTAATGGACTTATCTCAGCGCCTAACACCGATGCATTACGACAAGCTATTCCCTTTGTTTACCTTGCCGCTGATGCTCTTGCGTAACAAAAAACCCCTGCGGTACTAAACTCGCCACAATCCAGAGGCCATAAAATGACAGTAGAGCACACAGATGTGGTAATTGTAGGCGCCGGGCTCTCCGGTATTGGCGCAGCCTATCATTTGACAGAAAAATGCCCCCACCAACAATTTTTAATTTTGGAGAGCCGCAATACCATCGGTGGCACCTGGGATCTTTTCCGCTATCCCGGTATCCGCTCAGACAGTGATATGCATACACTGGGATACAGCTTTAAACCCTGGAACAGTGCCAAAGCGATCGCTGATGGACCCTCAATTTTGCGCTATGTTAAAGAGACTGCTGCTGAGAATCACATTGACGAGAAAATTCGTTACAGCCATAAATTGACTGCCGCCAACTGGGATTCAGCCAGTAGCCGCTGGACGTTAACTGTGGCTCAGACAGACACCGGCAACAGTGTGCAAATCAGTTGCAACTTTCTCTATATGTGTGCCGGTTACTACAACTATAATCAGCCCCACGAGCCGGAATTACCGCAGTTGGACAATTTCAAAGGCACTGTTGTTCATCCACAGTTTTGGCCAAAAGATCTCGACTACGAGAATAAGAAGGTGGTGGTCATTGGCTCTGGCGCCACCGCGGTTACCCTGGTGCCGTCCATGGCTGACAAAGCTGCCAAGGTTACTATGCTGCAGCGCTCCCCTACCTACATCATCTCAAGGCCCTCTGAAGACTGGTTCGCCAATGGTATGCGCGCACTACTGCCACACAAGTTGGCCTACGCAATCACCCGATTTCGGAACACTCGCTTTCAGGAATGGATATACAAACGCACACGCAGGAATCCGGCAAGAATTAAAAAAATACTACTGGATGCGGTGCGCAAAGAACTGGGGTCAGACTTCGACGTGGACAAGCACTTTACCCCTAAGTACAACCCCTGGGACCAACGACTTTGCCTAGTGCCAGACAGCGATCTCTTCGCGGCACTGAAAAACGGCAGCGCCGATGTGGTGACCGATCATATAGAGACGTTTACTGACAGCGGTATTCAACTAAAATCTGGTGATCAACTGGACGCCGACATTATCGTCACTGCAACCGGTCTACAGCTGGTTCTAATGGGGGGCGCCGCCATATCTATGGATGGCGAAGCGGTGGATTTTTCAAAATTGTGGACCTACAAGGGCCTAATGAATTCCGATATTCCCAATATGGTGGCCACCTTCGGCTATATCAATGCTTCTTGGACCTTGCGTGCCGACCTCACCGCAGAATGGGTTTGCAGGCTGCTCAACCACATGCGTGAAACCAACACCAGTATGGTGGTACCCAAAGTTTCAGCAGAGCTACATAATATGCCACAAAGAGATTGGGTCGCTGACTTTCCCGCGGGTTATATGACTCGCGTTATGCATCTCTTTCCCAAGCAAGGTGATCGAGAACCCTGGATAAATACTCAAGATTTTCGTCGTGATCGCAAGCTTTTCAATCAGCCTTTTGATCAAGATCAATGGCTATTTTTCAGCTAGCGACTGGGTTCTCCTCTAGTCCTAACAGAGCGCCGAAATCCAACTTGAGCAAACCCTTGACTCTGGACTGTACTCCAAGGTTTATGCTCTTTGTTAAACAATCCTAGAGATGCTCCCAATGATACGAATCGGCGAATTGGCTCACCAATCTCAGGTATCCAGAGATACCCTGAGATTTTATGAAAAACACGGTTTAATTACTCCAAGTGCGCGCACCGATGCGGGCTATCGGCTCTATGCGGAGTCAGATATAAAACGCATTGGCTTTATTGTTAGCGCTAAAAAAGTGGGTTTTACGCTCAATGAAATCCAGCAATTGTTACAGCTCGAAGTGACCAAGGACATAAAATCTTGTCAGGATGTGAAAGAATTTGTCGATCACAAAATCCAATTGGTCAATCAGCAGCTTATTGAAACACGGCGTATTAAAAAATCTCTTGAAACACTCAGTGAAGCCTGTTGTGGCGGTGATGAACCGGCCACTCAGTGCACCATATTAGATACGTTAAATCGCTAGGAAGCTCTGAATGACACCTCTTATCAGTAACTTTGCTCATCTGTTTGTTGAATCAGCGCCCTGGCTAATGTTGGGTTTTGCCATTGCTGGCATCATGAGGGTGTTTGTCCCCAGTGAGCTTTTGGCCAAACACCTGGGTGAGCCCGGATTTGTGGCCACCGCGAAGGCGGCCATATTGGGAGCCCCACTACCGCTCTGCTCCTGCGGGGTTATTCCAGCGGCTCTGGGATTGCGCCGCAGCGGTGCATCCAAAGCTGCCACCACCTCCTTCCTTATCTCTACGCCAGAAACCGGTGTTGACTCTGTGGCTGTCTCCTACGCCATGCTCGGACCTTTTATGGCGATAATTCGGCCCATTGCCGCTATCACCACGGCAATCACCGCAGGAATTCTGGCGGGACCTGATGATAAAGCTATCACTGATCAACCCAAATCCACTGAATCCGCTTGCTGTGCGGCCAAACCACAAGCTCAAACAGAGGAAGTGAGTTGCTGTAACACTGATGATCAGAACACCAAATCCGACAATGTTCTGTCGCGGATACATGAAAGTCTGCGATTCACCTTTGTGGACTTAATCAAGGATACCAGCCTGTGGCTACTCATCGGCTTGGGCATGGCAGCCATGGTGAAAACCTATGTGCCGAGTGAATTCCTCACCCAGTGGGGCGATGGTTTCATGGCCTTTGTGGTGATGGCGCTTATCGGTGTGCCTATGTACATCTGTGCTATTGCCTCCACACCTATCGCCGCCGGGTTGCTTTTCTCTGGTATCTCCCCCGGAGCGACCTTGGTGTTTATGCTGGTGGGTCCAGCCACTAATATGGCCACTATAGGGCTGGTAAGGCGAGAACTGGGCAACCGGGCGCTGGCCGCTTACATCGGCAGCGTGGTAGGAGTGGGTTTTGCCTTCGGTTATCTAACCAATTACCTCGCTGATCAATTCGCTATTCAGTTCAATGCTCAGGCCGACAGTGCCCACATAATGGTCAACACGCCCCTTGCCATGGTTTGTGCCGTGGTTCTGGCCGGGTTCATGATTCGAGCGATTATCTCTAAATATGCTTTTAGATCAGCAACTGCCTAACATGAGACCTGTTCTGATGCACTCAAAACTGAAGACAATACTAACCAGCTACAGATAGCAAAAACTACTCTGTCCCAAATTGCTATGGTTCTGTCCCAAAATGATAGTGGTTTGTCCCAAAACAATAGTGTTGTTGTCCCTTTTTATTATTACCGGATTTTGTGAAGCCGTTAAGCTTATTAGCAAGAGTTGTGCGCAAATATGGCAATTCTTAAATTTTTAAACTTTACTCTTAAGGAGAAGCACAATGAGAGAATTAACACTCAATGAAATGGAAGAAGTTAATGGTGGTGTTCCAACTGTGGTGGTTGGTGCGCTAATTGGCGCCGGAAGCTATGCCATCACATCAGCCCTCAGTGGCGGTGGATCTTTCAGTGGTTTTGTCGGTGCCACTTTAGCGGGGGCCGTATCTGGAGGCTTTTCGGTTGCCTTCGGCGCTAGCAATTCAGCTCTGGCTGCAGGAGCTTTTGTGGGCGCCGGTGCTGGCGGTGCAGTGCACAATGCCATTGATACTTATGAGGCGTCAGATCTGCATTGATACTTATGAGGCGTCAGATCTCTGAACCTTATAAATCCAATTAAGTTAAAGATCAGCCAAACCGAGGGATTTCTTAAGAACATCGAAATCCCTCAATACTAAACAAAGTCATCGAGGATCAAACAATGAGGCTTTCAACTTATCACAAGTTCGTGGTGCAAATTATTTTTAATTCAAGTATTGCAATGCTGGTTACAAAAGTAATAGGCGGACCAGAGGCGCTCCAGGAAATGACCTATCCTCTAACCATACTCTCAGCATGCGCTGGTGGAAAATGGTTAGAGTTTAAATTAACCAACAACGACACTACCAAGAGCACATAATTGAATAAAAGTACTCATTGCGCCAGTCATAATTGGCACGCCATAGAGATAGGAAACAGACCATTGTGATTTTCTTCTGTAAATAACCTCATGGTTCATCTTTGTCGTTATTTATTAATCAAGAAAATATAATTTCAGCGATTGAAGATGCTCACAAAATACTCAGAAAAATTTGCACGTCAAACATCAAAAAACCACCTTGTCCCAAATTACTATGGTTCTGTCCCAAAACAGTAGTGTTGTTGTCCCTTTTTATTATTGCCGGATTTTGTGAAACCGTTAAAATTATTAGCAAGAGTTGCACACAAATATGGCAATTCTTGAATTTTTAAACTTTAATCTTAAGGAGAAGCATAATGAGAGAATTAACACTCAATGAAATGGAAGAAGTCAGTGGTGGTATTCCACTGATAGTACTTGCCGTTATTTTTGTTGGTGGGTGCACCTATTCCGAGTCAGCAAACTGACCAACGCTGCCACATAATTGAGCGAGGCATTACCCACCTCGCTCTTTCATCTAGCTCTTACTCTATACTAGAAAGCTGATTAGCCAACTAAGGATTGCCTTGTTAACTCAAACCGCAGAGAAATGCCAAATGAGCATATCAGTTAACAATCTACGCCTAATCAGAGGCCACAAGCAAATCTTTGAAAATTTGACTTTTCAATCAGAATCCAGGCTGATAAACATCAAAGGGCGAAATGGCATAGGAAAATCCTCCCTTTTACTTGCTCTGAGTGGTCTTATCCCACTCCAAAGTGGAGTCATAAGAATTGGTAACAGGCTGTTATCTCAAAAAGAGCTTATGTCCGCTGTCGGGCTGTCGAGTGCGGAGATAGTAACGCCATCAGATATAGTATGTGAGCACATCATCATCTACTTAACCAGACGATATCAGAGCGCCCATTATGAAATGGAAGATTTGCTGAAGGGTTTTGACTTTGATAAACAATTAGACAATACCGTCGGAGAACTTTCCGAGGGTTCATTTAAAAAACTGACCCTAATTATCGCGCTTATGAAAGCTCAAGTGCTCCTGCTATTAGATGAACCCAGCAATGGGCTAGATATAGAAGCTACCAACTTCCTACTCAACAACATCTTGGCAAAGACACAGCTGTGTACGATGATAACTGGCCATGCCAATTCCATCCATGGGCAATTTACTGATATTGAGACCATTAATCTCGACGATCATTTTGCGGGAAAATGTTAGCAACTAATGACAATGATAACTTCATGCTTCAGCTTTTATACTAACCTCGAAAAAATTTTGTGGCATGTTTCAAAAACCAGTCTGACCGCAACTTATGAAAATAATAAGATTGTCCTAGGGGCTCTAGCAGGCATCTTTTCGCCAGTATTACTTTTTATTTTTATACCTGGAGTACAGGTATTGCTTGGTCATAAGGATTGGATGATTTGGCAAAGCCTATTGGTAACTATTTCTATTCTTCCATGGCCGTTAATAGGCTATATTTTTCTCAAGCAACGACAGTTTTTCCTGCAACTCTATCCCACAGGATCACAGTTATTTTTGTGCTTAATACTACACTATCTAAAACGGTATCCGGTGTTTTATTTACTGTGGACACTACCATTGATGGTGACATGGTATGAAACCCGCACCTATCTGTGGGACTACCTCACTTTATTTGTGTTGAACCTGATGCTAATGCTCTCACTGGCAATGATTGTCACCCTTAAATTATTGAGCATTGACAAAATCAAGTGGTTGCAGGGGTACAGAGGCAAGTATCCATTTAGAAATTATTACAATCCGATTATTGCTAAAGTGCGGACCTCCTTGGTAGTTCGCGTCATCACTTATATCACTGCACTGAGCTTAATTGAAACGAGTGATAGTCTAATGATCTTTGCTGGGATGATTTCAGTGATAATATTTTGGTCAATATCAATAAATTCAGATATCAAACTATTGGTTGACTTCCCGTTTTACACACATCTGACAGGTCATTCGCGCCATCGCCTGCGATGGACAAGAATTCTACCCATGGATATCTTCCTCTTTACAGTCCTGACCACTGCATACTGTGTGGCAATAAACGGGTTCACAGAGTCAGTTTTATTTAGTTCCATGTACTTAACCGGAACCTACATTGTCGCTTTTGCATTTGCACAATTTTGGCGAGCTTCAACCATGCCGGTTCTCTCATTAATCGCCAGTTTCTATGTGGCCATGCAATTCTCATAAAACAGATAAATGCTCCCATACCCAAAAAAACATAGGAGTTGTTGCCGAAAATAATATCTAAAACAATAACAATGCTGCCAACACCCAAAAACCTGTACTGTTGTACAGCTTGAACACCTCCAATAGATAACGTACGGTGACAAAAATGTCGCCTTATTCGTCAACACGGAAGTTGAAACTATGGCAATTTTTAGACAACAGGCTTTAGATTATCAACGTCAACGTCTCACTGGCGATGTCAGTTTGGCGCAACCCCTATCAATCACAACCATCAGCGTTCTGTTATCACTCTTCAGCTGTTTGGTTATTCTATTCCTGCTTACTGCCGAGTACTCGCGTAAAGAAACGGTGCGTGGATTCTTAATCCCAAGCAAGGGCGTTATCAAGGCATTCGCACCAAATGGCGGTACCATCGAAACTATATTGGTACGTGAAGGCGACTTTGTTCACAAGGGCCAACCCATTGCCAACTTAATAGCACACCAAAAAAATGCTCAAGGCGTGGATTTAAGTGCAGAGATTATTCAGTTTTTGCAAAGTCAAATTTCTTTAATTGGCGGTGAAATAGAGCAACACAAGCTCTTGAAAGAACAAGAATTAATTAATCTCGCTCAGCGAAAATCAGCACTCGAAGAGGAAAAATCAGTCCTGACAAGACAAGTTAATATCGCTGAGCAAAAGCTCAATCTACTGCAAGAGCAACAACAGCAATTTAATCATTTAAATCGTCAAGGATTTTTATCTAAGCTGGACAACGAACAGCAACAACGGACTCTTTTATCGGCGCTTCAAGAGACAGAAAACATAAAACGCCAAGTGCTTCAGCATGAAACCGCATTAGCAGAGGTCGAATTTAATGCCTCCAACCTGCCTCAACAATATCAACTGAAAATCAGTCATCTTATTCGACAAAAAGCTGGGCTAGAACAGCAACTGGCACAAATTAATAACAACTTTAAATACACCGTTATTGCCAGTCATTCTGGAACCATCACTGGCATAAAAATAGTAGAGGGGGAGACACTACACAATATTAAACCACTCATGAACATATTACCTGAAGGATCTGAGCTCGTTGCTGAACTGCTGCTACCTACGAGATCAGCAGGTTTAGTTGAAGAAGGCGACAACAGTCGACTGCGCTTCGATGCTTTCCCTTATCAGCGCTTTGGTTATTTGGAGAGCACCATTGTTCGTGTGGACAAAGCGCTAATAATTCCCAATGAAATACCCCTGCCCATAACTCTTCAAGAGCCTGTATACCGATTGAGAGCCAAGCTTTCCGCACAGACCATACAAGCCTATGGTAAACAGTTAAATCTTAAAAGTGGGATGTTGTTTGAAGCTGACATCATGCTGGAGCAACGGCGTCTTATTGAATGGCTACTCGAGCCTATTTATAGCCTCAGAGGAAGAATCAGTTAACTCATAAACATTGGCAATAATTTCAAGGAGAGAACTATTAGTAGCCCGTCATCTGAGACCTTACTTAAGTTTTCCATGTCAAAATCCGTTCCTTTGATATTACAATCAGAAATTGCAGAGTGTGGGCTGGCATCTGTAGCTATGATCGCCAGTTATCACGGCCACAAATTTGACATGCCAGCTATGCGGAAAAGGTTTTCAGCCAATCTCAGAGGCATGACCTTACCGCAAATAATTCAACTGAGCGACACTTTAGGGCTTGCTGCAAGAGCTCTACAATGCCCATTGGATCAAGCACATAAAATATCTCTTCCCTGCATTCTTCATTGGGATATGAATCATTTTGTAGTGCTCACAAAAGTCTCAGGTAGAGGCCACAAAAGTCGATTCTTTATTAATGACCCAGCATCGGGAAAGCGACAACTTTCCCGAGAAGAATTCAGTAATCATTTCACTGGCGTTTGCTTAGAACTGACACCAACAAGTCAGTTTGAGATGAAGCAAGAGCAATCTAAAATGAGATTCAGCCAACTCTGGACGAAAATATCTGGATTGAAATCTGGCCTCATCAAACTAATTGCACTGTCCTTTGTCATCCAGCTTATCGTATTACTGATGCCTTACTACATGCAATGGGTTGTTGACGAAGTGCTAATCAGTTTCGACAAGTCTCTTCTCACTGTGCTGGCATTTGGATTTACTATTCTTGTATTTATATCAGTGGTGACAAATGCGGTTCGAAGTTGGCTCATACTCCGTCTTTCAAGCCTGCTCAATATGCAAATGGGGATAAATTTGCTGCATCACCTTTTGCGCCTGCCGATGAATTATTTTGAAGCCCGCCATGTCGGTGATATCGTATCGCGCTTCGGATCTCTGGCACAGATAAGGGAGCGCATTACCACCGGTGTTGTGGAAACATTCGTCGATGGCGTGATGGCAATAACTGTTTTGGTTATGGCTTTTCTTTATTCACCACAACTGACCTTAATTGTTATCGCAGCAATAATCCTATACGCCATCATACGTTTACTGATGTATCGTCCACTTCATCGTGCAACAGAGGAGATGATTCAAAACTCAGCCAAGGAACAATCCAATTTTCTTGAAAATATCAGAGGAATCCAGACAATTAAGCTGTTTGGCAATGAGCCTCAGCGCCAAGGTGTATGGCAAAACCGGTATGCTGAGGTGATCAATAGCGAGATCAGGCTAGGTCGATTAACTATCTCCTTTACTACCATTAACAAACTTATTTTCGGTCTAGAAAATGTTCTCGTTATTTACTTTGCTGCAAACCAAGTTATGCAACAAGCATTGTCTGTAGGTATGGTGCTCGCCTTTATCGCATATAAAAACCAACTGACCCAACGCTTCGCTAACCTAATTGAGCAGATTATTAATTTTAAGATGATGCGCCTGCATCTAGATCGAATATCTGATATTGCATTGCATCCGATCGAGGCCAATCGAGAGGGTGAAGAGACTTTGGCACCATCCCAGGGTCGATTAACGTTAAAAAATATATGCTTTAGTTACCACGACGAACAGCCACCTCTTCTCGACAACCTAAACCTAGTGCTTGATATTGGTGACTCAATCGTTATCACAGGCCCCTCAGGCTGTGGTAAGACAACACTCATGAAAATAATGCTCGGTCTACTAACACCGGATAGTGGCAAAATATTACTCGACGGAAAAGATATTACCCAAATGGGGCTGACTAACTATCGCAAAAAGATAGCTGCCGTGATGCAAGACGACACGCTATTAACCGGTTCTATTGCGGACAATATCAGCTTCTTCGATGTCAATGCCGATACTAATAAGATTGAGCAATGCGCTAAAAGAGCAGCCATTTATGATGACATTGCCAACAAAACCATGGGCTTCAACACCTTGGTTGGTGATATGGGAGCGAGCCTATCGGGCGGTGAAGTACAGCGCCTGCTGCTAGCGCGAGCTCTGTACCAATCTCCCTCAGTGCTATTCATGGACGAAGCTACTAGCCATTTAGATAAGATCAACGAAACTAAAATTAGTGACCAAATTCAATCACTGCCAATGACTCGAATCATGATTGCGCATCGTCAGGAAACAATACAAAAGGCAGAAAAAGTATACCGGCTCAACAATGGCGTGCTCCAACTAAGTATCGACTAAAAAGACACTCCACTCTCGAGGACGTCAAATGACAAATAGTTACGGAAAGATTGCAGCCAATGATGACCAAAGCGCTATCAAAATAATTCTCTATGATATTGAACAAGAGACAAACGTTAGGTTAGAAACCATTGTACTTAATGAACTTCAGATATATCTAAATAACGTTAAATCACTGAGCCGAGCATCAAAAACAGACTTTGCAAACTCGTTAAACTTAAGCCCTCGCTCTGTGACCCGAAAACTGCAAAAACTAGCAACATCGTACCAAGAACAATTAACCAATGAGCGACTGAAACGTTGCAATATTCTCATACAGCAGACTAGTCTGAGTGGTGCTCGCCTCTCCCGATTCCTTGGATTCGAAAATCCAAGTAACTTTTATCAATGGTTCAAACAACACCACGGTGTAGCTTTTACACGATTTATTGACTCAGTGAGACAACATTCTGATGATTAAAAACCCAAACAAACCACACAAAAATTTACAGATCTAAACCAAAAAAACCACTCTGTCCCAAATTGCTATGGTTCTGTCCCAAAATGATAGTGGTTTGTCCCAAAACAGTAGTGTTGTTGTCCCTTTTTATTATTGCCGGATTTTCTGAAGCCGTTAAACTTATTAGCAAGAGTTGCACACAAATATGGCAATTCTTAAATTTTTAAACTTTACTCTTAAGGAGAAACATTATGAGAGAATTAACACTCAATGAAATGGAAGAAGTCAGTGGTGGCAATCTATGGGGTGTGCTCGCGGCCGCTAGCACAGGTGTAGCCACCTATGTGTTTGGCTCAATAATCACAGGCAGTGAGCCGACTAGTTGTGGCGCCTTGGGCGCTGCAGTCGGCGGTGTAGTAGGGTTCGGAGCCTCAAGTGCGAGTATGGGTAATATAATGTCAGGTTTCGCGGCGGTTGCAACCTTCACCACAGTAAAGGAATATTGCGAAGCATACGATAGCCATTAGTTGATGCATAAGACGTTAGAAAAAATACCACTATGAGGTACTATCTATGTCATACAAACACGTTCAATGGATTGCGATATTTACTGGATATTTCATTGCTTCTTTATTTGATTTATTGATCTCAACTATGGTCAATGAAGATCCCGGACGCCACTTCATAATTGGGTTTCTATCCGCAAGCTGCAGCATAGGTGTATTAGACTGGCTCACCAAACGTCTAGGTGACAGTTCACCAAGCGTTAAGACAAACACTGAAAAGAAACAATAAGCCTTCGAATTACATCGAACCACCGTTAAAGCCAATTTGGGACTAATCGGTACAACTTTGTTGATTAGTCCCGATTTTGATATGAGCAAATCAGCTGTTGTGTCGAATCACAAGAATGCGAATTAGACAAACCAAACCATCAGCAACACCTGCTATTTAGATACAGAAAACCACCCTGTCCCAAATTGCTATGGTTTTGTCCCAAATTACTATGGTTCTGTCCCAAAACAGTAGTGTTGTTGTCCCTTTTTATTATTGCCGGATTTTATGAAGGCGTTAAACTTATTAGCAAGAGTTGTACGCAAATATGGCAATTCTTAAATTTTTAAACTTTACTCTTAAGGAGAAGCATGATGAGAGAATTAACACTCAATGAAATGGAAGAAGTGAGCGGGGGTGGTAACGACCCTTTTGAAGGACTAACGCAAGAGGAGATTCATGAAATAGTAAATCCGCATCACAATCAATTACCACCCGGGTATTAGTCGCCGCGTTGGTCTATATCTAAAAAATTTTCAAGGAGAAGCATGATGAGAGAATTAACAAAACATGAAATGGAACAGGTCAATGGCGGACCCGCGTTCGTCGTGCCCCCCTTATTGGTAGCCGCCGCAAAAGTTGTGGGCGGAACTGCTTTAGTTTCAGCAGTCGGAACATTTGTATCAAATGTGGTTGACGATCTTATGGATGATAGTACCAACTCTTGCAGCAATGATGGAGGCTAACAATAACTCGTCTAACACTAAGTTGAAACCGACTTAGTGTTAGCTTTATTAAGTGCTCAAGTACGATAACAAAACTAATGAAAAGGAATGCAACTGATGTCTACGACAACTAAGGTTTTATCTAAAATTTTCCTCTTAGCTTTAGCCTTTGTAGTATTTGGCGCTACTCAGTATATAATAGATGGTTCTCTCCCAGATATTTTACTTGTACAAAATTGGTGGCTGTCTCTACCCTGCTTTTTTATACCCGCTTTTATGTGTTGGTTATTTAGCAACCAAAATCATCAATTGTTTAAGTTTTTGCCCGATTATATCCGAGCTGGGTCGATTTTTTTGTTGGTCATTATTTTGGGTGCCTCGCTCGGTACTTTTGTAACACGGATCGTTGGAGGTAGTTCCTCATCAATGCTGACCTTGGGCGGTTTATTTTATGGCTATGTCATGTGGTGGCAGAGCGACTCTACTGAAATCTTGTAAAAAAATCAGCCATGAATTTAAGACTTTACTGGTGCTCACCCTGCAGTAGTAAAGGCTGCTTGCCTTTGCAGTGAAGTCCACAATAAATAGAAAAAGTTAATAGTGGAGTGGAGCGCCAAGAGAATCAGGCCATAGAGAACTGTGCTCACACAGCTTGACTCTTTACGAGTTTACGAGTTTACGAGTTTACGAGTTTACGATTTTACGAGTTTACGAGTTTACGAGTTTACGAGTTTACGAGTTTACGAGTTTACGAGTTTACGAGTTTACGATTTTACGATTTTACGATTTTACGATCATGGTTGTCTCAAATTAATTTTATGGTTCAAAGGAACTGGACATGAACATACAAAATGAACGAGTCATAGCAGCTAGTATTTTATGTATTGGGTTTACAATTGCGTTAATTATCATTGTGTACGCAGTTTTAGCCACTGATGATTGTGTCGTCACGACCACAACCACACAAGAAAGCGGCTCAACCATTACCGTTGAAGAAAAAGTATGTGAATAATATCGATTGCAAAAACATTGCGATATCCTCATACAGCAGACGACTCTAAGTGTTGCTCGCCTCTCCAGACTCCTTGGATTTGAAAATCCAAGTAACTTTTAGCCCAAAATTCGTCGAGTATAGACGGTTAGATGAAAATATAGAGGTAAACGAAAACAGTGAATAATATCGCTCAAGCAAGACGTAATTTAAAAGTACTTAAGAAAGGCTTAATCGCCTACAAAATTGCCGGATTGTTTCTTAGCGTTTTGTCAGTACTAATGATTATCGCTCTGTTGATCTTTGACAAAGAATTTTCCCTCGAAACTGTTGTTATACCCATGATTCTATTTATCCTAGCCACCGCCTCTTGGGTGGCTCAGACATACATGGAAAGGCATCACCTAAGAAAAATACTTAGTTCCGCTATTGACGAAGCATGAAAGATGAAGCATAAAAAAAGCGGCCCCAAGGCCGCTTTTTTTATAAAAGATTATTGACGGTAAATGCCTACCAGCCGGTGATCTCTTTTAAGCCATTGCCAATGTCGGCGAGGCTACGCACAGTTTTAACACCAGCGTCTTCAAGCGCTGCGAATTTCTCATCAGCTGTACCTTTACCACCAGACACAATAGCGCCAGCATGACCCATGCGCTTACCCGCTGGGGCAGTTACACCAGCAATGTAGGACACAACAGGCTTGGTGACATTGGCTTTGATGTAGGCTGCGGCCTCTTCCTCAGCGGTGCCGCCGATTTCACCGATCATCACAATGGCTTCGGTGGCTGGGTCGTCTTGAAATCGAGCCAAAATATCGATAAAGCTTGATCCTGGGATAGGGTCGCCACCAATACCCACACAGGTGGATTGGCCAAAACCATAATCTGTAGTCTGTTTCACCGCTTCATAGGTCAATGTGCCCGAGCGAGAAACAATACCCACTTTCCCCGGCAGGTGAATATGACCAGGCATAATACCTATTTTGCATTCCCCTGGGGTGATAACGCCGGGACAGTTGGGGCCGATCAAGACAACGCCCAATGAATCGCAAACCACTTTGCAGTCGAGCATATCCTGGGTGGGAATGCCTTCGGTGATACAAACCACCAATTTCAAGCCCGAGTAAGCGGCTTCGAGAATAGAATCCTTACAAAAAGGTGCAGGAACATAGATAACCGAGGCTTCAGCGCCAGTGTCTGCAACAGCTTCGGCCACAGTGTTAAAAACCGGTAATCCAAGGTGGGTTGTACCGCCTTTACCGGGAGTTACTCCGCCGACCATTTTCGTGCCGTATTCAATAGCTTGTTCCGAGTGAAAAGTACCCTGCCCGCCGGTAAAACCCTGACAGATAACTTTGGTGTCACTGTTAATTAAGATAGACATGTTTAGTTACCCTCCGCGGCTTTAACAACCTGTTGCGCTGCGTCGGTGAGGCTCGTGGCAGCAATAATATCCAGACCAGATTCGGCCAATTTCTTGGTGCCAAGTTCAGCATTGTTGCCTTCTAATCGCACAACAACAGGAACAGCCACACCCACTTCTTCCACAGCACCTATGACGCCTTCGGCAATCAGGTCACAGCGAACGATGCCGCCAAAAATGTTGATCAGTACCGCTTTAACATTGCTGTCGGAGAGAATAATTTTAAACGCTTCCACTACCCGCTCTTTGGTTGCGCCACCACCCACGTCGAGGAAGTTAGCTGGAGATCCGCCATGAAGATTAACGATGTCCATGGTGCCCATGGCCAACCCGGCACCGTTGACCATACAGCCGATATCGCCATCCAGTGCAACGTAGTTTAAATCCCACGCCGATGCATGGGCTTCACGAGCATCTTCCTGCGAAGGATCGTGCATTTCTTTTATTTGTGGCTGCCGATACAGCGCGTTGCTGTCCACCACCACTTTGGCGTCTAAACAGTGCAAGTTGCCCTGCTCGGTTATCACCAATGGGTTAACTTCAATAAGCTCGAGGTCTTTTTCTTTAAACAGCTTGGCCAATCCCATAAAAATAGCCACAAACTGTTTGATTTGTTGACCCTGCAATCCTAACTTAAAGGCCAAATCACGGCCCTGATAAGGCTGCGCCCCTGTGAGTGGATCTATAATTGCTTTTAAAATCTTCTCGGGTGTTTCGTGAGCAACTTTTTCAATCTCTACACCGCCCTCAGTGGAGGCCATAAAGATAATTCGACGTGTGCCGCGATCTACCACAGCACCGAGGTAGAGTTCCTGATCAATATCAGTGCAGGTTTCCACCAGAATGCGGCTAACGGGCTGACCGTTGGCATCGGTTTGGTAGGTGACTAGATTATTACCCAACCACTGGCGGGAGAAATCTTCAATTTCTGCTTTGGAGCTGACCAATTTCACACCGCCCGCCTTACCTCGACCACCGGCGTGTACCTGTGCTTTAACCACCCAGCGCTCGCCACCGATAACATCAGCAGCTGCTATAGCTTCCTGAACGGTCTCTGCGGCCACACCTTTGGATACGGGCAATCCGTACTCGCCAAAGAGCTGCTTACCTTGATATTCATGCAGGTTCATACTTGATTTCCTGTTATTTTAAAATGTCCTATTGATTTAACTTATATGGCACAGAATCCCCACTCGCTGGCAGGATACTGTGCCACTGAGAAACTCTACTTATCGTCGTTTGCGGTTAGCGATGTGAATTGCGCTACCATTGACTGCCAGAGCAGCTTCATGCACTGCCTCCGAAAGTGTCGGATGACCAAACACGGTCATGCCTAGGTCTTCAGCACTGGAGCCAAATTCCATGGCAATGGCCACCTGCTGGGTGAGGTCGGCTGCACTGGGCCCAACGATATGACAACCCAAAATGCGGTCGGTGTCTTTGTGAGCAATGATTTTCACCATGCCATCAGTATCGTTTGCAGCCATCGCTCGACCACTGGCGGCAAAGGGAAACACCCCGACATTATAAGGCTCACCGGAGGCTTTAACCTGTTCCTCCGTCTGACCCACCGAAGCCACTTCTGGGTGCGTGTAGATGACATTGGGAACAATGTCATAGTTCATCTGTGCCTTGTGACCGGCAATACGCTCCGCCACCATGACGCCTTCCTCAGAACCCTTGTGCGCCAGCATAGGCCCGCGCACCAAGTCACCAATGGCATAAATGCCTGGAACATTAGTGGCACAGAAGTCATTGACAAATATGGCGCCGCGCTCGTCTACCTCAACGCCACTGTCCGGCGCAAGAAGGCCATCAGTGAAGGCTCTCCGGCCGACACAGACGATCAGCTTATCGAAGGTTTGTTTCAACTCACTGCCATCGACAGTTTGGTAGGTAACTTCCACCTCGCGACCCTTGACCTCGGTTCCGATGACACGAGCCCCCAGGCGAATGTCCAAGCCCTGTTTAGTAAAGATTTTTTTGGCTTCTTTGGCGACTGCCTTATCCATAATGGCTAAAAAGTCTTCCAAGGCTTCCAATAAGACAACCTCCGAGCCAAGACGGCCCCACACTGAGCCAAGTTCCAAACCAATTACGCCGGCACCAATAACACCCAAACGCTTGGGTATCTCATCGAATTCAAGAGCCCCTGTGGAATCTACGATAATGTCGTTATCAACGGGCGCCACTGGGATAGCGATAGGTAGTGAACCAGAGGCGAGAATAACGTTCTCGGCCTCTAGCACCGAAATACTGCCATCGTTGTCAGTGAGTTCTACCTTTTTACCAGAGAGCAACTTACCCCTGCCATAAAGCGCTGTAACACCATTAGCTTTGAACAGCCCAGCGATACCACCGGTAAGCTGGTTAATGATCTTGTTCTTGCGCTCAAGCATCGCCGGAACATCAATCTTGACACCTTTGGTACTGATACCGTGAACCGCCAAATCCTCCGCTGCTTCATGGTATTTAAAGGAACTGTCGAGAAGTGCTTTCGATGGAATGCAGCCCACATTGAGGCATGTGCCGCCATTAACACCCTTACCATCGTCATTTTTCCATTTTTCAATACAGGCAGTTTTCAAACCCAACTGAGCCGCTCTAATTGCAGCAACATAGCCCGCGGGACCACTACCAATGACTACCACATCATACTTATCTGACATTTATTTACCTATAAATCAATAGTTTATATGCTATATTTCAAGCAAGATCTTTGCTGGGTCTTCAATCAATTCTTTGATTGCCACTAAAAACTGCACGGCGTCTTTTCCATCAATCAAGCGATGATCGTAAGATAGCGCCAAATACATCATCGGTCGAATTTTAACTTCACCGTCTACGGCCATGGGCCTTTGCTGAATTTTATGCATGCCTAAAATAGCTGATTGAGGAGGATTCAAAATTGGTGTCGACATGAGAGAACCGTATACACCGCCATTAGTGATGGTAAAGGTACCCCCGCTCATCTCTTCGATCGTCAACTTGCCATCTCTGGCCTTACCAGCAAAATTACCGATCTCATTCTCAATCTTAGCTATACTCATATTCTCAGCGTTGCGCAGAACCGGAACCACAAGACCTCGATCGGTAGAAACCGCAACACCAACATCTTGGTAGCCGTGATAGACAATATCGGTGCCATCAATAGAAGCATTCACTAAGGGGAATCGTTTTAACGCTTCAACCGATGCCTTGACAAACATACCCATAAAACCAAGTCGAGTGCCATTGTGCATTTTGGTGAATACGTCTTGATACTGCTTGCGCAAGCCCATCAGCGCAGTCATATCCACCTCGTTAAAGGTGGTCAGCATCGCTGTCGACTGAGTCACGCTCATCAACCGCTCAGAGATTCGTGAACGCATACGAGTCATCGCCACCCGTCGCTCCACGCGCTCGCCAGAGGGCATTGCGTCCGCCTCTGCGGCTGCAGGCGCCTTGGCCGCTACTGCCGTTGTGTTGGTTACTGCTGGGGAATAATTGACTACATCCTCTTTGGTGATGCGACCACCTTTGCCCGTACCGACGATCTGAGAGAGGTCTATATTGCGCTCATCTGCGAGTTTCTTGGCTGCTGGATTAACCAATATGCCAGCCACTTCAGCGTCTGGCTCAGTTTTTTCAGAAACTGATATCGAGACCGTTTCGGACCCTTCGCCCTCTTCTATTCGAGCGATCACTTCGTTGCTAAGGACAATATCACCCTCAGCTTTTAACACTTCTGCCAATGTCCCCGTTGCCGGCGCCACCACTTCCAAAACGACCTTATCGGTTTCTATGTCAACAATTAGCTCGTCGCGATTAACCGCATCGCCGGGCTGCTTGTGCCAAGTTGCCAGAGTGCCCTCTTGCACCGATTCCGGGTAAGTTGGTGCCTTTATTTCTATGGCCATTAATTTCTTCCTAGTTTAAGAGTCAAATGTTAATGCTTCGTCAATAAATTTTTTCTGTTCATCGAGATGTACAGACATATAGCCACTGGCTGGTGCAGCAGACCCCGGCCGACCGGCATAAGCGAGGTATAGTGCTGGGTCCAAGCGGTTAAATGCGCTTCTCATATGATGCTGACTGCTGTACCAAGCGCCCTGGTTTTGCGGCTCTTCCTGACACCAAACAACTGATTCCAGTGAAGTATAATTCTTCAATATTGCATCAAGCTCCTCGTCGGGGAATGGATACAGCTGTTCTAATCGAACCAGAGCTATATCATCAATACCCCGGCTATCTCTCTCTTCGAGAAGATGGTAGTAAACTTTACCCGAACACAGTATTAAGCGCCGTGCTTTCGATGACGAAACGCTAGAATCCTCAATAACATTTTCAAAACTTCCCTGCGACAAGTCATCCAAAGATGAGGTTGCCAACTTGTGACGTAAAATCCACTTAGGGCTCATAATAATTAAGGGGCGACGCATAGGTCTTATCGCCTGGCGGCGCAACAGATGGAAAATTTGTGCCGGCGTCGTGGGATTACATATTTGCATGTTACGCTCTGCGCAGAGCTGCAAGAAACGCTCCAGACGCGCTGAGGAATGCTCCGGGCCCTGACCCTCGAATCCATGGGGCAACATCATGGTAAGGCCACAGAGACGGCCCCACTTATGCTCACCACTGGCAATAAACTGATCAATGACCACTTGAGCACCATTGGCAAAATCACCAAACTGAGCTTCCCAGATAATAAGACCTTTGGGAGCTGTAGTGGCATAGCCGTATTCGAAGGCGAGCACTGCTTCTTCTGACAAAACCGAGTCATAGATATCGAATCGAGGTTGGTCCTCGTACATATTGACCAACGGCAAATAAGCGTCACCATCTTTTTGATTAAAAATTACTGCATGACGATGAGAGAATGTCCCTCGACGTACATCTTGGCCGGTGAAGCGAATCGGAAACCCCTCTTTTAGCAAGGTGCCATAAGCCAACAGTTCAGCCATACCCCAATTGAGCGGCAAGGCGCCGCCGGCCATCTTGCGACGATCGTCATAGATTTTCGCCACCTGACGTTGCACTACAATGCCATCGGGCACTGTGGTAATTTTATTCGCCACTTCTTTCAGAGCATTCAGATCAATCGCCGTAGTCGCCTCAACTCGCCAATCGTGATCCAGATAGGGCATCCAGTCGACAAACAAACTGGTGTCTGGCTCGCGCACCAAGTTGTGCACCACAAATTCACCCTTATCCAAGCTAGCTCGATAAAGGTTAGACATCTCGTTGGCCTGATCTACTTTGATCACACCTTCATTGATCAATTTTTGCGCATAGAGCGATCGTGTAGTGGAATGCTTCTTAATAATTTCATACATTTTTGGCTGGGTAGCCGATGGCTCATCAGTCTCGTTATGTCCGCGACGTCGATAACACACCAGATCAATGACCACATCTTTACCAAATTCATAGCGGTAGTCAGTTGCCAACATAGCCGCAAACATCACAGCATCTGGATTATCTCCATTGACATGCAATATGGGTGCACCCACCATTTTTGCCACGTCGGTGCAGTATTCTGTCGAACGGGCATCGTCCTGCCGGCTAGTGGTAAAACCCACTTGGTTATTGATAACGATGTGAATAGTTCCACCGGTGCGATAAGCGCGTGTCTGCGACAGCTGAAAGGTTTCCATCACCACACCCTGCCCAGCAAAAGCAGCGTCACCGTGCATCAAAATGGGCACGACTTTTTCGCCTGTGGGGTCGTTCCTACGATCCTGACGCGCGCGAGCGGAACCAACCACCACAGGACCAGAGATTTCCAAATGAGATGGGTTAAAGCCCAACGCCATATGCACTTCACCACCAGGAGTCATTACGTTGGACGAAAAACCCTGATGGTATTTCACATCACCAGAGGTGTTGACTAGACGCTTGCCCTCAAACTCTTCAAACATTTCTGCCGGATTTTTACCGAGAATATTAACTAACACGTTGAGACGTCCACGATGAGCCATGGCCATGACTATCTCTTTACCACCATACTCTCCAGATCGCCTCACAACACAATCCAACAGCGGTATGAGACTCTCGCCACCCTCTAGACCAAAGCGCTTGGTACCGGGGTACTTGGAATCTAAGTGTTTTTCCAAACCTTCAGCCGCCGTAAGCCGACTGAGCACATCGATTCGCGCGTCATCACCATAGGTAGGCTTTGAGCGAACACTCTCAAAGCGCTGAGCTAACCATTGTTTCTCCGCAAACGAGGTGATATGCATAAACTCTGGACCCAAGTCACCACAATAGGACTCTTCCAGTGTTTCAATTATTTCCCGCAACGGCGCTTCCGCTTTACCGCTGTAGAGTGGACTGGTTTGAAAAGTAGTATCTAAATCAGCATCGGTGAGCCCATGGAATTGCAAATGCAAATCGGGAACGTCTTTGCGCACCATAATTCCCAAGGGGTCTAATCTGGCTTTTTGGTGGCCGCGAAAACGGTAAGAACTGATCAACTGTACTACCTTGACCTGTTTGCGCTCATATTCAAGATTGCTGCCACCGGATCCCGGCGCAGGTATAGGGCGCGCCTGTCTACGTCCTAATAATTCAAAATGCTGTATTATGGTGTCATGAGAGACGTCTGGAGCGATTGAACCGTTGGTTCGAGGAAGAGAATCAAAGAATTGGCTCCACTCGACTGGCACACCATTTGGGTCGTGAAGGTAGGTCTCATAAAGACCTTCAATATAGGCAGCGTTTCCACCAGAAAAGTGGGAGGAGCTTAGAAATTGCTCCATCAAGCCCTCAGGCATTAATGATATTTCCTTCTAGCAACAAAATTTGCCGCCATTTTAAAGGGGTTAGCCTGCCACGGCTAGTAAAATATCGGCAAAACCTATGGTTTTTTGAAAAACCTAGGTACTAGGCGCTAGGTCTCACCAACATATTCTTAATGTGCCCGATTGCTTTAGTGGGATTGAGGCCCTTGGGACAGACTTGAACGCAGTTCATAATACCGTGACAACGGAAAACACTGAAAGGATCCTCTAAATTAGCCAGACGCTCTTCAGTTGCTGTGTCGCGACTGTCAGCAAGAAATCTGTAGGCTTGGAGCAACCCTGACGGTCCGATGAACTTCTCAGGATTCCACCAAAACGATGGGCAAGCCGTAGAGCAACACGCACAGAGAATACACTCGTAGAGACCATCTAACTTCTCGCGCTCTTCTGGTGATTGAAGCCGCTCAATTTGCGGTGGCGGCGTATCGTTAATCATGTAGGGTTGAATTTTTTCGTATTGCGCATAGAACTGTGTCATGTCGATGACCAGATCTCTTATGACAGGCAATCCAGGTAAGGGTCTGATGACCAGTTTATTGCCCTTTACCGCTTCAGACAGCGGAGTAATGCAGGCTAAACCATTTTTGCCCGATATATTCACTCCATCGGAGCCACAGACACCCTCTCGGCAGGAACGACGAAAAACCAAAGAAGGATCCTGTGCTTTCAGCTTTTCGAGCACGTCCAATACCATCAAATCCTTGCCCTCAGCATCAAAGTGAAAATCTTGCATGTAAGGCTGCGAATCGACTTCTGGGTTGTAACGATAAATACTCACATTCAACATAAAATTTCAGTCCAAATTTTTTAATAGGTACGAATCTTTGGTTCGAAGGGTTCACGAGTTTTGAGGGTAAAGTTCACCGGCCGTTTGCCAATCTCTTTGCTCTGCGGGTAATAGATCGAATGACACAACCAATTCTCATCGTCTCTCTCTTGAAAGTCCTCTCTCGCGTGAGCCCCACGACTCTCGGTACGACCTTCAGCTGCGATGGCGGTGGCATAGGCCGTCTCAAAAAGATTTTGCAACTCAAGCGCCTCAATACGCGCCGTATTGAAGGCATCGCTTTTGTCTGCCAAAAAGACATTTTCAATACGTGAACGCAGCTCATCGAGCTTTTCAACACCTAACTTCATGTAGTCTCCGCGACGGAAGACACCAAAATAATTTTGCATAATCGTCTGCAACTCTGCGCGCAAAACTGAAGCATTCTCACCATCAGCTGATCCATTGATTCGGTTTAATCCTGCCATGGCTCGATCAATGTCCGCTTCGGTGGCTGGCTTTAAATCGACACCTTCGCTGAGCTGCTTCTCAATAAATATCCCAGAGGCCCGTCCAAATACCACCAAATCCAACAGCGAATTCCCACCCAGACGGTTGGCACCGTGCACAGAGACGCAAGCGGCCTCACCGCAAGCATAAAATCCTTCAATTACCTGATCATTACCATCACGGTCCACCGTTAGCGCTTGTCCATCAACATTGGTGGGAATACCGCCCATCATATAGTGACAGGTTGGGACTACCGGAATCGGAACTTTTACTGGATCAGCGTGAGCAAAGGTGCGCGATAGCTCAAGAATTCCTGGCAACTTGGCATTGAGAGCCTCTTCACCAAGATGGTCTAGCTTGAGGAAGACATGATCACCCTCAGGGCCGCAGCCTCGCCCTTCCAAAATTTCCAAGACCATAGATCGGGCTACAACATCCCGACCAGCGAGGTCCTTCGCATTGGGCGCATAGCGCTCCATAAAGCGTTCACCGTCTTTATTAATGAGATAGCCACCCTCACCACGACAACCCTCAGTCACAAGCGTTCCCGCCCCGTGGATTCCAGTGGGATGGAATTGCCACATCTCAATATCCTGAACAGGAAACCCAGCCCGGAGAGCCATGCCCACACCATCACCAGTACAAATGTGTGCATTAGTGGTGGAGGCATAGATACGCCCAGCTCCACCAGTGGCGAACACTGTCGCCTTAGATTCGACAAAAACGGTCTCTCCAGTCTCTATATCTAGAGCTACTACGCCAACCACAGCATTGTCCGCGTTCTTGACAATATCCACTGCAAACCACTCATTGAGAAAAACAGTCTTATTCTTCAAGTTCCCCTGATAAAGGGTGTGCAGTAAGGCATGACCTGTTCTATCTGCCGCAGCGCAAGTACGCGCCGCTTGGCCGCCGTTACCGAAATCCTTTGATTGACCACCAAACGGCCGCTGGTATATTCGGCCAGAATCTGTGCGAGAAAACGGGAGACCCATGTGCTCTAACTCAAAAACAGCCTCTGGCCCAGTCTGACACATGTATTCAATAGCTTCCTGATCACCAATATAATCCGATCCTTTGATCGTATCATACATATGCCATTGCCACTGGTCGTCAGGATCATCACTGGCGATTGCACAGGTAATCCCACCTTGAGCAGACACCGTGTGGGATCGCGTCGGAAACACCTTGGTAATTACTGCGGTTTTGTACCCCGATTGCGCCAACTGCAGAGCCGCACGCATTCCCGATCCTCCGCCGCCTACAATCACCGCGTCGAAACTCATTTTTCTTAAACTCGCCATTAACTTAGATTCCCCAAAGAATTTTTACTGTCCACAGAAGGTAAGCAGCGGTCACACCACCAAGCGCATACTGCAAAGTAGTACGAATAATATCTGCTTTCAGCCCAATCAGCCGCACCGTCACATAGTCAGTCAACACACACCAAATACCAATCCATGCATGAAGAGCAATGCACAGCATGGTGATCAAAGTGAAGAGGCGGACAGAAGTCAGTTGATTTAACGCTGACCACTGTTCGTAAGATAAATTCGACTGGCTAGTCAGGTACCCAACAATGAACACGAGATAAGCAGTAATAACCACTGACGTAATCCGTTGAATAACCCAATCAGACGGCCCAGAACGAGTAAAGATTGCGGCTAACATTCTCATAGATAAATCCATCCTGCTATCGCGGCTATTGTGATCACAGCGACACCAGCCGCCAACCAGGCGCTGAGGCGACCGCTATTAAACGTTTCTTCGCCAATACCCATGTCCATTACCAAATGACGAAGGCCTGCCACCAGATGATAAGCGAGCGCAGCGAGACTGCCCCAAACAATAAACTTGAGCAACGGCTCATTAAATAAGCTCTTTACCGAGGAGAAGCCCTGCTCCGATGCAAGACTTGTATCAAGCAACCATAGCAGTAATGCCAAAGCAAAAAAGGTAGCCACACCTGAAACTCTATGCAATATCGAAACATAAGCCGTGATTGGAAGCCGCATAGTACCTATATCTAAATTTGTCGGTCTTTTATTATTCGCCACAGGTTTTCCTCTCGCACTGCTCAACGGTAGCGCGCTCTGGTTTATTTTTGGATTTCAACAATGGAAGAATTTCGAACTCCTTACACGGACGCTGATCGCCCGCTTCTTGGTGTCATAGTATAGTCAGAATCCAGTGTAAATTCAATTAAGATTAAGTGCGAAACGCCTGTATTCTAGATCAGGTTTACCGAAAAATTTTGCTAAAAACATCAAATAAGCGCTCATCACCGCATTGACTGAGCAATTTATTATTTGCGAAGGGTTAGGATTATTAATACAGCGAATAACGAGTATCTCAAATGAGCTAAATAGCAGCCTTTTATTCAATACAGGAACCCTATTGAACCATGCATTGGTTGACAATTTCTCAGCGACAACTATAGTTAACTCTGGTCTTCCAGACCGTCACTATGAAATTTTTTGAGGATTAATCATGACTGACCGTAAAGCCACTCTCACAGTAGATGGGTCGGGCCCGATTGAGTTGCCCGTTTACAAGGGGACCAGAGGCCAGGACGTTATCGACATAGGAACATTAGGAAATCACGGGTATTTTACATATGATCCCGGCTTTTCGGCCACTGCAGCCTGCCAGTCTGACATCACCTATATCGATGGAAACAAGGGCATTCTTCTCCACCGAGGGTACCCAATTGAAGTCCTTGCCGAAAAGTCAGATTACATCGAATCTTGTTATTTATTGCTCGAGGGACATCTACCCAGCGCGGAAGAAAAAGCAAAGTTTGAAAACACAATCAAATACCACACTATGGTCAATCGCTCCATTGAGCACTTCGTCAGTGGATTCCGCTATGATGCGCACCCCATGGCCATGCTCTGCGGGTTAGTAGGCGCCATGTCATCGTTTTATCACGACTCTTTGGATATTACTGACCAGGAGCACCGGACGATTTCCGCGCACAGGCTAATAGCAAAAATGCCGACAATCGCTGCGATGTGTTACAAGCACTATGTAGGACAACCTTACATTTATCCCGACAACACGCTGTCATACTCTGAAAATTTCTTGCATATGATGTTTGGCACTCCCTGCGAGAAATATGAGTGTCATCCGGCGTTGGCTAAAGCGATGGACCGAATTTTCCTGCTGCACGCTGATCACGAGCAAAATGCATCTACGTCTACTGTTCGTCTGGCTGGTTCCTCAGGCGCCAACCCCTTTGCCTGCATAGCAGCAGGAATTGCAGCACTCTGGGGCCCCGCTCACGGCGGGGCCAATGAAGCTGTGCTCAGTATGCTTGATGAAATTGGCCACGAAGACAACATCGAAGAGTACATCAATAAGGCCAAGGATAAAAACGACCCATTCCGATTAATGGGTTTTGGTCACCGAGTCTATAAAAACTATGACCCGCGAGCCACAGTGATGCGACAGACCTGTGATGAGGTACTTGAAGTCCTGGGCGTAGAGAATGATCCATTGTTCAGATTGGCCAAGAAACTGGAAAAAATCGCTCTAGAGGACGAATATTTTGTCAGCAAAAAACTTTATCCGAATGTGGATTTTTACTCGGGCATTATTCTCAAGGCAATGGGCATTCCCGAGGAAATGTTTACCGTTATCTTTGCTACTGGGCGAACTGTTGGATGGATTTCCCATTGGAACGAGATGATAACGCACCCCTACCGTATCGGTCGTCCGCGACAACTCTACACTGGAAGTGATACGAGAGAATATACTCCTATTGAAGACCGCTAGAAAATGTCTCTAGCAGAAACAAAAAAAGGCAGCGCAAGCTGCCTTTTTTGTTTACCTCGCCTACCGAGGTTAATCGGCGTAAACAGGGCCCGAGTGAAAGCGGAACTCTTTGTCTGGAGTCTCAATCAATCTCTGTTCATGTTGAGCAAAAAATGCTATCCGATCACTGATCGACTCATCGGCGGAGGCCTTTGTGGCCAACGCCAAGTAATCCTTAAAATGGCGGCCCTCGGACTTTAGTAACGAGGTATAGAATTTTTCCAACTCTGGATCGAGATAAGGTGCTAGTCGCGCGAAACGCTCACATGATCGCGCTTCAATAAAGGCACCAATAATCAATACATCAACAAGCTTTTCAGGGTCCTCCGTGCGCGCCAAATCACGCAGCCCAGCGGCGTAGCGAGAGGCAGAAACGTGCTGATAAACTACCTTTCGCTTGCGCATAATAGCTAACACCTGTTCAAAATGCCGCATCTCCTCCCGAACGAGTTTCGACATCTTATTCATCAACTCAAAGTTGTCAATGTAACGATAAATCAAATTCATCGCTGTACTGGCCGCTTTCTTTTCACAATTTGCATGGTCGATAAGCATTAGTGTTGGATTCTCAAGCGCATTTTCCAGCCATCGGTCGGGGGTGTGACAGGGCAAAAAATCTTGGATTTCATCCAGTGGTGACATCATTCGTTGTGGCCTTTTATCGATTGCCAGGGAGAATTTTGTAGTTTAGCGCCTTAATGAGCTATAGAGAAACGACAATATACAATAATACCGATTATAAGTTGGAGATATGCACCTGAAGTGCTGTCAACGGGAAAAACCCCTGCAGCATCTGGTATTACTGGGATTACAAGAGATTGGAGAACACTGTTTAGGTTCCCTAAACGACCATTGATCTTGGTTGGTCTCTGTAATTTAACTACATAATCACGTATACTTTGCAGGTTTATTCGGGATTCAACTTTAGAATTCCTTTGGTTTTAGTCAACGATAATAATTAGGAGCCGCCGCCCGTGCTTGAAGCCTATCGCGCCCATGTAGAAGAAAGAAAACAGCAAGATATCCCACCGAAAGCATTAGACCCTGAGTGGACAGCTGGTTTAGTTGAGTTGTTGAAGAACCCACCCGCTGGAGAAGAAGAGTTCCTGCTGGATCTTATCGCTAATCGTGTTCCTCCCGGTGTTGATGAGGCTGCATATGTCAAAGCGAGTTTCCTAAGTGCAGTGGTGAACGGTGAAGACAGCTCTCCGCTGATTGATCGTCAACTTGCGGTGCGCCTGCTCGGTAATATGCATGGCGGATACAATGTCGCCACCTTAGTCGAGCTACTGGCCGACCCAGAGCTCTGTGACCAAGCTGCAGCAGAGCTCAAAAAGACACTACTGGTGTTTGACGCCTTTCATGATGTTGCGGAGAAAGCGGATGCCGGCAACGAAGCGGCTAAAGACGTAATGAACTCCTGGGCCGAAGCGGAGTGGTTTACGTCAAATGATGCCGTCCCGGAAAGTGTAAAAGTGGTGGTTTTTAAGGCCACAGGAGAGATCAATACAGATGACTTAAGCCCGGCGCAGGACGCTTGGTCGCGTCCCGACATTCCTCTGCATGCGAGAGCAATGTTCAAGATGACACGCGATGGACTTCATCCCGAAGAGCATGGAGTGATCGGACCCATGACTCAAATTGACGAATTGAAATCCCGAGGCCTACCGGTAGCCTTTATTGGCGATGTGGTCGGTACCGGCTCCTCACGTAAATCCGCAACCAACTCCGTGCTGTGGTTCTTCGGTGAGGACATGCCCGGGGTTCCTAACAAACGATCCGGCGGCATTTGCTTCGGCAGCAAAGTTGCACCTATCTTCTTCAATACCATGGAAGATGCCGGCGCTCTGGTATTTGAAGCACCAGTGGACGACATAGATAATGGCGATGTCATTGAGATATTCCCCTACGAGGGAAAAATCCTCGATGAGTCCGGCAACCTTATCTGTGAATTTGAACACAAATCTGATGTCATTTTGGATGAAGTTCAGGCTGATGGCCGCATCAATCTCATTATCGGGCGTGGCCTCACTCAGCGCGCACGCGAACACATGGGACTGCCGCCGTCAGAGGTGTTTCGCCAGCCCACTGCACCCACAGAGTCCACTGCCGGGTTTACCCTAGCACAAAAAATGGTAGGCAAGGCCTGCGGCACGGACGGCATTCGCCCGGGCACTTACTGCGAACCAAAAATGACCACCGTTGGCTCACAAGACACCACAGGGCCAATGACTCGCGATGAACTCAAAGATCTCGCCTGCCTCGGCTTTTCTACCGACTTGGTGATGCAATCCTTTTGTCACACAGCAGCTTATCCAAAACCTGTAGATATCAGCACCCAACATAGCTTACCCGATTTCATCATGAACCGTGGTGGTGTCTCTCTGCGCCCCGGCGACGGCATTATCCACAGTTGGTTAAATCGCATGCTGCTGCCCGATACTGTGGGCACCGGCGGCGATTCACATACACGCTTCCCCATGGGGATTTCATTTCCTGGTGGCTCTGGCTTGGTGGCCTTTGCTGCCGCTACCGGTGTGATGCCACTGGATATGCCTGAATCAGTCTTGGTCAGGTTCAAGGGCGAGATGCAGCCGGGCATTACTCTGCGTGATTTGGTGCATGCAATCCCCTACTACGGCATCAAAGAGGGCTTGCTCACTGTGGAAAAGAAAGGAAAGAAAAACTTTTTCTCAGGACGCATATTAGAGATTGAAGGCATTGATGGACTGACAGTGGAGCAGGCATTTGAACTCTCTGACGCCTCAGCTGAACGATCTGCTGCTGGCTGTACCATCAAGCTTAGCGAAGATTCTGTGGCCGAGTATTTAAACTCTAACATAACTCTATTGCGCTGGATGATTGCTGAGGGCTATGGCGATGTCAGAACTCTGGAGCGACGGGTAAGAAAGATGCAAGAGTGGCTGGACAACCCCAGTCTAATGGAGGCTGATGCTGATGCCGAGTACGCGGCGGTGATTGAAATCGATTTGGCGGACATTGTTGAGCCTATTGTCTGCTGCCCTAATGATCCGGATGATGCGAAATTACTCTCAGAAGTGGCCGGAGATAAGGTGGATGAAATATTTATTGGCTCCTGCATGACCAACATCGGTCATTTCCGTGCCGCTGGCAAAATGCTCGATGAGGCTGGCTCAGTAGATTCTCGTTTCTGGATCTGCCCACCGACACGAATGGATGCTCATACCCTGATGGAAGAGGGTTATTACAATATCTACGGCAAAGTCGGCGCGCGTACGGAAATGCCAGGGTGCTCATTGTGCATGGGTAATCAAGCCAGAGTATTGGCCGGTGCTACCGTGTTGTCCACATCGACGAGAAACTTCCCCAACCGCTTGGGCGACGGAGCCAATGTCTATCTCACCAGTGCCGAACTGGCCTCCGTCGGCGGAATTTTAGGAAGATTGCCAACGGTGGAGGAATATATGGACTATGCCCAGAAAATAAACTCCATGTCATCGGATATTTACAGATACATGAATTTTGATCAAATTGCCTCCTTCCAACAGGCAGCTGAGAAAGGCAAACTAATCGCTGCTGAACAGATTGTGGAAGTCTCTTTATAGAGCAGTGGCAGTATAAAGCAGTGCCAGTAGCAGACAAAAAAGCCCGCTTTCGCGGGCTTTTTTGTCTAGGTGTTACCTTCTCTGGTTAATTTTCAGTGCGAAATAATGATCCAAAGATAGTTTCCCCGCGCCATAGGTCATAAGCAATCCCAGTAATAAACCCCAGTAAGCATGCTCCGAGTAAGATCCATAGGTCAGTTCAATCACCGCGGTCATTACTAACAGCGGCGCTGCTGCAAATCGGGTAAAAAGGCCTAAACTCAATAAAACCGGCATGACTAACTCAAAAAAAGTCGCCAAAAAAGCCGCTAGTGCAACCGGCAACAATGGCACACTGTACTCGTATTCAAAGAGCATTAAGGTAGTATCCCAATTGGCGATTTTGGTCATGCCAGAAAGGAAAAAGACTTTAGCTATCCATAAACGAATAAGTAAGACCATCCCGTCAGTGGCTGCAGACAATTTTTGATTAATCCAATGATAATAATTCAATAGTAAACTCACCTGTGATTCCTTTTTAAGTTGCAATGTGCCTTGCTATTCGCAATTCAGGTAAAAAACATTACAAACTGTTTTTTTTCTATTAAGCTCTTTGTCCCATTTGTTTTGTTAGAGTACTGACTTGAGCATTGCCGGCGACAATAAAAATAGAGGAGCTGCTGATGAAACTCATTGTCATCAACTGATGCTCGCGGCACAGAACGGCGACCAGACACAGTATCGCGAGTTATTGTCGCAAGTAGACCTTATCGCTCGCCGCCATTTGACGCAAAAATTAACTCTAATCAATGATCTAGACGATTTGTGCCAAGAAATACTCCTGTCTGTGCACAACGCAAGACATACTTTTGATCCACAAAAACCCATATACCCTTGGCTCTATGCAATCATTAATTACCGATTTCAGGATTATTTGCGTGCACATTACCGAGCACGGAGGCATGTTACTCAAGAACTGACCAGTGCCGAGGAGACGATCTCACCAGAAGATCCTCAGACAACTTGGGAATATCGAAATTTAAGTCAAAAATTATTGTCATATTTGTTGCCTCAACAACGAAGAATTATTCAAATGCTCTACATGAATGGACATTCTGCAGAAGAGGTTTCTGTGGCACTTAACTTATCAGTTGCTAACGTGCGCACCACAGCACACCGAGCAACCAAACTCATACGTAAAAAAATGGCCACACACCATGAAAATCACTGATGAATTAATCAACAAACTCAGCGAAGATGCTCTGACTTCGGAGACCAAAGATTTCAATGTCAGCTCTTACAGCCAGCGCACTATCATGTTTCTTGTGGGTTACCTGAGTGCCGTCCTCTTGGTCTTAGGCCCGCGAGATGACTGGCTTCAACAGTTTAACCAGGCTGCCTATGCTGTTGAAATACTGCTCACCCTTTTTCTTATAGTGAGTGCTGGTATCGCCAGTGTCCGCTTCTCGGTACCGAAAGCATTGAAACAGTCAACTGCCCTGCTATTGCCAACTGTCTCAGTGGCGCTGGGCTTAGTGATATGGCAGCTGGGTGAAGTTAGTGGTGAGGAATTGATTACTTCAGCCACAGATTTGTCTCTCTCCTATATTTCGCTGGGTGTTATTGCCGGAGCCACCCCGGTAGCAGTATTTCTATTTTGGCAGATGAGTCAGGGCTCTCCGACACAGCTGAGCTTTGCCAGTGGCATGGCACTCTTATCAGCCAGTGCCTGTGGCCACCTGTTGATGCGTACCATCGGGCAGGCAAGTAATTTTTCAGATGTGCTGATTTGGTGTTACTCACCTATCCTGCTGCTTATGACTGTGGGAGCACTCAGCGGAAATAAACTTCTCAGGTGGTAATTTTTTTGTAATGAATTTAAATCCATTGACGAAGTAGAGATTGAACGATTAACAACCTTTAAAAAAAACCATTTCTGGAGACTATTATGAACAAAAAAACTAAGCTGATTATTCCAACCGCCGCTCTGATTGCCACTGTCGGTGTCATAGGCCTAACAGGTACAGACGAAGCAGCAGCGGCCAAGAAAGGTATGGAGAAATGTTACGGCGTAGTAAAAGCCGGTAAGAATGATTGCGGCAATATCAGCAAAACTCATAGCTGCGCTGGGCAATCAACAATGGACGGCGACACTGGTGAATGGGTATATCTCCCAGAGGGTGTTTGCAACAAGCTGGTAAACGGTTCCCTAACCGGGGCCTAAAGCTAAAATAGCAGCTCTAAAACGAGGGGGTGGTAGTAACTGCTACCCCTCACTTAGGCATCCACAACAGAAGCAAACATCGGAGACCCCGCCATGGATTCCTTACCTTTTCTCGGTTATGGCCTTGGTCTGCGTAGCCAACACTGGGACGATGTTTTACAACAGATGCCCACCGACGTTGACTGGTTCGAAATAATTTCAGAAAACTTTATGTCTACTCAGGGCTACGCCAGACAGGTACTCGGTAAGGTAAGAGAATCCTACCCGGTGGCGATGCATGGTGTTTCCCTATCTGTTGGCAGCGCCGACAGCTTGGATAAAGATTACTTAAGTCAGTTGCGAGCATTGGCTAATTGGCTGCAACCAGCATGGGTATCAGATCATATTTGCTGGACCGGCATTAATCACATCAATACCCATGATCTACTTCCCGTGCCCTATACAGAAGATGCCTTAGCACAGATGGTATCAAAGGTCGTTCAGGTACAGGATTACTTGGGACGTCAAATTCTGCTAGAGAATCCGTCAAACTATATGGAGTTCTCAGCTAACTCAATGACCGAGTGGGATTTCATCTGCCAATTACTCAAAAAAACAGATTGTCTGCTACTGCTGGATGTGAATAATATTTATGTCACCTGCTTTAATCACAACCTGTGCCCAAAGACCTATATCGATGCAATTCCAGCAGAGCGCATCGGTCAGATCCACCTCGCCGGCCACGAACACCACGGCAGTCATATTCTAGACACCCATGATGCGGCGGTGAGTGCAGAGGTACTCGATCTCTATGCCTATACTGTGAAAACCAAAGGCATGAAAAACACCATGATTGAGTGGGATAGCCAAATCCCGCCATTCTCTGAAATGCAGCGTGAACTCGAGCGCGTCAAACAAGTCAATGTCGAAGTGCCGCTTGTTGATTTCAGTAGCCAAAGGGTTGTGCAGAAAAAATTGGCAAGCGAGAGCTCCTATTCCCAGTTGATGAATGACTTCCAGTCTTGCGTTTTAAACAATGAACAACCGGGCTCATGGATCGATAACAAACCAGATTTCACTGCTCAAGACCAAGTGAACGTTTACCAGAGGGCCTACCGACAACGATTATTCAACGCAATTATTGAGGACTACCAAAACACTCGTAAAGCTATGGGAGAGGATCAATTTGACTTACTGCTACGCACCTATATAGAGCACAACCCCTCTAAGTATCCTAGTCTAGATCCCTACATTCGCGGATACGCGGAGTTTGTTGCAGCCCATTCAAACGAGCACGCGGAGACAGCAGCAACAGAAGCTATGACCAGTGAACTGTTGGACAAACCCCAGGTACAAGCAGCAACCTTGCATGATTTGGTCAATGCTGGAGCGGAAAATTTCCTTAAACTAAACCTTAATCTTGTTCCTGCCGCTGCACTTAGACCCCGAATGATCTTTGTTGCTGATAAGGCTCAGGTGTACCGTCAAGAGGTGACCAAAGAAGAATATCAAGCGCTCTCACACATTATTCAAGCGGACTGTCTAGAGAATGCCTTACAGTTGATGTATGAAGACGATTTATGCTCGGCCGATACGGCACTAAACACCGTTCAAGAGATATTAACCGCTTTTATTCCACTGGGAGTTTTTCGTATCTGCGCTGTTTGACGCTGAAGCTTATATGGTGTGTGGCGCTTTGAGATCCTACATGTAGGCGTTACTGGTATCCGAGTGATCAGTCACATCACGCACGCCGCTAAGCTCAGGTATTTTACTCATCAGCGTCTTTTCAACACCTTCCTTTAAGGTCAAATCGACGGCTGAGCAACCCTGACAGCCACCGCCAAATTCCAGAACAGCATAGCCCTCATTCACTTCAGCCAGAGACACCACGCCACCATGCGACGCCAACCCCGGATTAATTTCGTTGTATAGAAGATAATTTATCTTATCTTCTATAGGACTATCGTCAGTCACGTTGGGCAAGCGCGAGTTAGGTGCTCTGATGGTCAGTTGGCCACCAAATTTATCTTCAGAAAAATCTACCATAGCGTCATCCAAAAACGGAATACTGCGCTGCTCGTAGTATCCATTAAACTTGCTATACTCGACCACTAAGTCGTCTTCATTGTGCTCTCCGGGGCGACTGTAGGCTATGCAAGTTTCCGCTTTTGGTGTACCGGGGTCCGACACAAACATTCGAATACCGATACCATCACAGTTTTGTTTTTCCAATAGCCCAGCGAGGTATTCTTGGGCTGACTCTGTAATTGTGACATTTACCATGGTTCATCCTGATGCTTATGTTTCAACAGATAGTTTACGTTATTCATTGTAATTAGGCCAAGTAATCGTTGCCCTTTTACTGCTATCATCTCGCCGCAGTCAGTTGGCATACACTCGGTGCGAAAGGCCAAGCTTTGCTTAACCCTTATTGCTATACTCCGACCCGTATCGTTGCGGATTAGATTATGATTAACCAAAAGCAAGACCAAGAAAAAAAACCCAAACTTCGCACATTGGTATTGAGTGTGCTAGCGGCTGGTTTTGGTGTTCAGAGTGACAAAAATCGGCAGCGCGACTTTACCCATGGGAGCCCCCTTGCCTTCATCATTGGCGGCCTGTTATTTACCCTATTGTTTATCGCTAGCGTTGCAACCATTGTTGGCGTTGTATTGAGTAACCAATCCTAGGCAAATCAGAAGACCACCGATAAACTACCACTCAGTGGCGGTAGAAATCATCTGCAGCGAAGGCATTGATGCCCTCAGCACTGCTGTTGAGCGCGCCAAGATGAGCGGCGTTACGGGGCAAAACCTGAGCGGCAAAAAACTCTGTGGTGGCAATCTTTTGCTCGTAAAAACGATCATCACTCCCGTCGGCAATATGCGCCTGCGCTGCTAGCGACAATCTCACCATCAACCAATAACAGACAGAATTGCCAAACAGCATCATAAAATTATAAGCCATGTATTGAGTATTACTTGGGTCATCGAGCACAACCGACAGCGCGTTTTCACAATCAACAGTAGTCTCATTTAAACAAGTCAACAATGCATTGATTCGCGGTGATTCCGAAAAACTTGAGGAGACCGTCAGTCGCATATCAGCGAGCAAGTCTTGCAAGCCTTCACCGCCATCACGCAGACATTTGCGGCCGATAAAATCCAATGCCTGTATGCCATTGGTACCTTCATAGATTGGCAGAATTCGAGCGTCGCGCATGTGCTGGGCCGCACCAGTCTCCTCAACAAACCCCATGCCTCCATGGACTTGGACACCCAGAGAAGTCACCTCCATGGATACCTCAGTACACCACCCTTTCACCAACGGCGTCAAAATCTCCACCAAACGCTGATCACGAGCTCTCTCCAAATCATCATCATAGTGATGACTGCGATCTTCCGCAGCGATGGCATAGACGGACAGTGCTCGGCCGCCCTCAGTCAAGGCACGCATTTGCAACAGCATCCTTTTAACGTCGCCATGGTGAATAATGGGCGCCCTTCCATCGACACCTGCAACTCGCCCTTGAACTCGATCAGCGGCGTAGTTCACAGCCTGTTGGTATGCTCGCTCACCTATAGACACCCCTTGATGACCCACTGAGAGTCGCGCATTGTTCATCATGCTGAACATACACATTAAACCCTGATTTTCCGGGCCCACCAGATAACCCACCGCGCCGCCATTATCACCATAAGCCATGGTACATGTGGGGCTGCAGTGGATACCTAATTTGTGTTCCACACCCACCGCATAGACATCATTGCGCTGCCCTGGAGAGCCATCAGCATTAATCAAAAACTTTGGCACCAAGAACAAACTAATACCCTGATTACCTGCCGGTGCATCGGGTAGACGAGCCAGCACTAAGTGAATAATGTTTTCCGTCTGCTGGTGATCACCCCAGGTGATGTATATTTTTTGTCCCGAGATTAAATAATGGTCCTCATGGGCAACCGCCTTACACTGCACAGCAGAGAGATCCGACCCCGCCTGAGGCTCAGTAAGATTCATGGTGCCCGACCAAATACCAGAGGTCAGATTGTGTAGATAAGTTTGCTTCTGCTGCTCGGTGCCATAGAGATGTAACGCGTGAATCACGCCACGAGTGAGCATGGGTAACAAACTCAAACCCATGTTGGCGGATTGCAGCATTTCTTGAACCAGCACATCCACAACACCAGGGAATCCTGATCCACCGAATTTTGGGCTTCCGCTGAGACCGCTCCACCCCGCGTCCACCATCTGCCGATTAATACCGTCCAAAATTGGGGCTGTGACAACTGAATTGTCAGAAAGATGAGTTTTTTGCCCATCGGCGATCAAATTAGTCGGCGCTACAACCTGCTCGAAAAACTTAGCTGCCTCAGGAAGAATAGCCTCGAGCATATCAACCCCTACGTCCTCGAATCCCGGACGCAAGCTGTGCTCATCGTAACCGACGAGTTCATTGAGGATAAACAAAAATTCTTTAACCGGCGCTTTGTATGCTGACATGGCAAACCTCATTATTCCGAGTCACTGACGTTAATGCAGTTATGTATTCACTTTGTTGCAAGTTTCCATCTCCAAACACTCACTGTAAACACAAACTAATGACTATGCAGTCTAGACATAAGCCAATTAAGTACCAGTAAACTGTTCCGCCACTAGGTCATAACAAGTACTGTCTAAGTCAGCCACCAAGACAAGGCTGGCTTGGGTCTTCGGCAATTCATAATGGTAAAAAAACCGCATTGCTGCGAGCTTACCAGCGTAAAATGCTTGATCCGCAACCTCACCTTTTCGCTGACCTTGTAGTGCTGCCACTCCCTGTTTTAGCCACATCCAGGCGATTACTATATGGCCCATTGCATCGAGAAAAATAGTCGCATTAGCCAGCGCCAAAGAGGGATCAGCAGCAGTATCCACAGCCGCGATGGTGTCTTCAGTTAAGGTCAACGACTGTCCCAGTTGCTCAGCAAATTTAGCCAATTCGGGCAATACTGATGCGGCATTGATGGTTGCCTCCATCTCCTCTCGCAATATTTGCACCGCTGCACCACCATGCATACGAACTTTACGACCTAATATATCCAGGCCTTGAATACCCCAAGTTCCCTCATGGATATGATTCAATCGGTTGTCGCGATAAAGGCGCTCAACTGGATACTCTCGGGTATAGCCATAACCACCAAGCACTTGAATTGCTAATTTATTGGCCTCCAGGCAGTACTCAGACGGCCATGATTTACAAATTGGCGTCAACAGATCTAACAACAGGTCAATGCGCTGAATGGCGTGGTCATCCTCGGTAATTTTTTTCGTGTCGATGAGCTCTGAGCAGTAATAAATCAATGTTTGCGCACCCTCAACAAACGCCTTTTGGGTCATCAACATGCGTTTTATGTCCGCATGCTCACTAATCATCACTTGGGTGTCCTCGGGATTACGGTTCACCAAGGGCCGGCCCTGAGGACGGTTGCGAGCATAGTCCAGAGAGTAAAGGTAACCGCCTAGGGCTGACATCACCGCAGACATACCCACTGAAATACGCGCCTCATTCATCATATGAAACATGTTAGCAAGGCCTTGATTTTCCTCACCCACCAAGTAACCGACACAATCCCCCGCCTCGCCAAAATTCAAAAGGCAATTAGTAGCACCACGGCAACCCATTTTATGATTAAGCCCTGCCAGTGCCACATTGTTCATATCACCAAGACTACCATCATCATTCACCCTAACCTTGGGTACCAGGAAGAGTGAAATCCCCTTTACCCCCGGAGGAGATCCCGGAACCTTGGCCAATACCATGTGAATGATGTTTTCCGTCAAATCCTGCTCACCACCAGAAATCCACATTTTGGTACCGCTAATGACATAGGAACCGTCGCTGCGCGGCTCAGCTTTAGTACGTATATCTGCTAATGATGACCCTGCTTGAGGCTCCGACAGGCACATGGTGCCAAACCAATTCCCATCCACCAAATTGGGCAAGTACTTGTCTTTCAATGCTTGCGAACCACAGGCGTTGAGCATATTGGCCACGCCCTGAGTCAAAAACAGGTAAATATGTGCGGGATTATTCGCGCAGACAAACATGCCATTGAGCGCTTGGTCCATCATCCAAGGTAACTGCAACCCACCTATATCAGCATCGTATGCCGAGGCGCATAGTCCGGCTTCCCGATAGGCGTTTATGGCCTCCTTCAACTCAGGAATAGTTTCCACCTTGCCATCGACAAAAATGGGTTCGTTAGCATCCAATTTGGCGGCACAAGATAAAAATTGATCTTCGGCGACCGATTGACACAGGTCAAGCATGGCATCAAGGGACGCTCTGTCGTAATCGGCGTAATGTGCGGACTCGAGAATTTTCTCCAAACCCAAGGTTTCGTATAATATAAAGTCTAAATCGCGACGATTAACAATCATTGACATAATTCACCCTCATCAAGCCACCAAATAAGAGCTCATAGTATCCTTCGACAGACATTTTGTCTCTGACAAGAGTGTCAAAACAGAAGCTTTTGCTGACCCACCAGACACTAAAATTCCATCTTATCCAGCCTTCAAACTTACAGTGAAAGTGAACTTGAATGATATGAAGCCTATTTTTGCGACTGCTGGTAAAGTCTATCCACAAGGGCACTAAACTGTTCTCTCTCTTGCGCCGAGAAACAAGTCAGTAATTCTTTCTCATAAGCATAGGATATGGGCACTACCTCCTGATAGACAGCCCATCCCGTATCTGTCAGCCGGAGCATTGAACGGCGTTTGTCCGAGGGGTCGACGTCACGAATAAGTAACTTACGTTGTAGCAGCTTAGTAATCGCTCGACTTAACATGGACTTTTCAATCTGCGTTTTGGCCGATACCTCATCGGCGGATATATCTGGATATTCGCCAACTACTGCCATAATCCTCCACTGTGTAACAGATAAGCCAAACTTATCACTGTAGGTCTCGGCTATTTTTCCACTGATCCTATTTGAAAGAATTGACAAGCGGTAAGGCAAATAGCGCTCTAGCTGCAGGATTTGCTGAGATTCGTTGTTTCGGGAAGTCATGATAACACTATGCTTGACATTAGTTGCTAATTCAACCAATATTAGTTGCATATACAACTAATTGTTTTCGGGAAAACCTTATGTCTAATTCAAATAGCAACCCAATGGGACTCGACGGCTTCGAATTTGTTGAATTCGCGAGCAACGAGAAAGGACAGTTGGAACATGTTTTTCAAATGATGGGGTTCGCGCATATTGCCAACCACCGATCCAAAGATGTGGTGCTCTATCGACAGGGTGATATTAATTTTATTATCAACTACGAAAAAGACAGCTATGCTCGTTACTTCGCCGACGAACATGGGCCCTCAGCCTGTGGAATGGCGTTCCGAGTCGAAAATGCTCAGATTGCTTACGCTCGAGCGCTGGAGCTTGGAGCACAGCCCATGGATATTCCTACAGGCCCAATGGAATTGAGACTTCCGGCAATTAAGGGTATTGGTGGAGCTCCACTGTATCTCATTGATCGCTATACGGATGGCAATTCGATCTATGATATTGATTTCCATTACATCACCGAGGAGCGTCACCCTCCGGGCTGTGGATTTAAACTGATCGATCACTTAACTCACAATGTCTACCGAGGTCGAATGGACCACTGGGCCAAGTTCTATGAACAAATTTTTAATTTCCGTGAGATTCGCTACTTTGATATCAGCGGCGAGTACACCGGTCTAAAGTCTCGAGCCATGTCTGCGCCCGATGGCAAAATCCGTATTCCACTCAATGAGGAATCAACTCAAGGAGGACAGATCGAAGAATTCTTGATGGCCTACAATGGCGAGGGCATCCAACACATTGCATTCTCCACTGATGATATCCTTACTAGCTGGGACCAACTAAAAGCGTTGGGCATTCCATTTATGACTGCGCCCCCAAGCACCTATTATGAAATGTTAGAGGAGCGTTTGCCGGGCCACGGTGAGCCCACTGAGGAACTTCAAGTCAGAGGCATACTTCTCGATGGCTCCACTCAGCAAGATGATCCCCGCTTGCTATTGCAAATTTTCTCGCAACCACTGATTGGCCCGGTCTTCTTTGAATTCATTCAACGTAAAAAGGACGATGGCTTTGGTGAAGGTAACTTTAAGGCCTTGTTTGAATCAATTGAGCGAGACCAACTCAACCGCGGTGTTATTGAAACCGCGTAACAGGAGGTGACAACAGATGAACATTCAAGGAATTCATCATGTGGCGTATCGCTGCATCAATGCCAAGCAAACGGTGGAGTTTTATCAACAGCTCCTAGGTATGGATTTTCAGTTAGCCATTGCGGAAAATAAGGTGCCGTCCACCGGTGCGCCTGACCCCTATATGCATGTATTTTTAGATGCAGGCAACGGCAATGTACTGGCTTTTTTTGAGGTGCCAAACTCCCCCGACATGCAAAAAGATCCAAATACCCCAAGCTGGGTGCAGCACATTGCTTTCAAAGTGGACAGTATGGATTCTTTATTGGCTGCTAAAGCACGGGTTGAACAGGCGGGACTTGAGGTCATCGGTCCTGTCAATCACACACTTTTTCAATCGATTTATTTTTTTGACCCCAATGGGCACCGCTTGGAGCTGGCCGCAAACACCATTGGTGATGGCGTACTAGAAGAGTTACACAGAGTTGCCCCAGCGATGCTGGACGAGTGGGATCAAACCAAGCGCGCACCGCAACATGCTGCCTGGTTGCATGACCCCAGTCTGAAACAGCCCGGGCAATAGAGTAACCTCAACCATGAAACTCGCCTCATTGAAATCACATCGCGACGGAACCCTTATTGTTGTTGACAGCAAGCTACAGCGGTATGTTGTTGCTGAGGGAATAGCAATAACTCTGCAATCTGCTCTCGATCGATGGGATGAATGCCAACCTCAATTACTAGAACTTGCTGAGCATCTTGAACAAGGTTCGCTACAGGGCCAATTGTTTGATCCATCGCTGTGTGCCTCACCCTTGCCAAGAGCCTATCAATGGGCTGATGGCAGTGCCTATGTGAACCACATGGAACTGGTGCGCAAAGCCCGCAATGCTGAAATGCCAGAGTCATTTTGGAAAGATCCACTGATGTATCAAGGGGGTTCAGACAGCTTTTTATCCCCCACGGAGGATATCTGTCTAGCCGAGGAGTCTTGGGGAATAGACTTTGAGGCCGAGGTAGCCGTGATCACTGATGACGTACCCATGGGCATTGACCCCGAAGCTGCGAAAGAGCATATCCAATTGATCATGCTGGTAAATGACATCTCACTGCGCAATGTCATTGCCGATGAATTAAAAAAAGGATTCGGTTTTTTTCAATCTAAACCATCCAGTGCTTTCTCACCCGTCGCAGTTACTCCGCACTCATTGGGCAGTGCCTGGGAGGATGGCAAACTGCACTTGCCGGTGCGCGCCACACTTAATGGAAAGCTTGTGGGCCAGCCAAATGCCGGTATTGATATGACCTTTGATTTTGGCCAGCTCATCGCCCATGCTGCCAAGACTCGCTCGCTCTGCGCGGGGACAATTATTGGCTCTGGAACCGTCTCGAACGTAGACAAAGCAAAGGGTTCATGCTGTTTAGCGGAAATTCGAATGATTGAAACAATAATCGACGGCGAGGCAAAAACCCCTTTTATGCGTCACGGTGATCGCATACAAATTGAGGCTTACAACGCTCTCGGAGAGTCCGTCTTTGGCCAGATCGATCAATATTTGACAAAGTGAATCACTTCATGACGGGCTGATCAATGCTATAGATTTCAGGTCAGCTCCCGTCTTATTCAACGCAACGGTTGCACAAACCGCTAGTCTCAGTAAACTAATCTTACAAAAAAAGAAACGAATTCGAGGGTTAACCATGATCGCATTGGATCAATTCAACTGTGTGGCTGATATCAGCCGTTATCAAGCTAAAATAAATGGTCACCGCGTGGCTCAGATATTTGAGGGGCGTGAAACCACTTATGCTGAATTGGACCACCGAGCTAATCAGGTGGCCAATGGATTAATCGACGCGGGCTGCACCCCGGGAACACGGATTGGTTATCTGGGTAAGAACAGTGATTACTTTTTTGAAATTATGGCGGGAGCGGTGAAGGCCAATGTGGTCATTGCCGGTGTGAATTGGAGACTGGCTGCGCCTGAAATAGAGTACATACTCAACGATGCCTGTATCGACATTCTATTTGTCGGCGAAGAATTCTACGATGTCATCTCAGAGCTGATGCCGAATATTTCGGCGATTCGCCAGTTTGTTGCCGTCGATGGTAAGCATTCTTCCTGGACAGATTACTGCACCTGGCGCGCTGCTCAGGGTTTATCAGATCCCATGCTACCCATCGCCCCAGATGACGATGTACTGCAACTCTACACCAGCGGTACCACAGGGCATCCAAAGGGAGTACAGCTTACTAACGGCAACTACCTCGATGTACTGGATCAAGCTGCCAATGGGGGCTGGGGTGATTGGGATGAGGGGGAAGCCAGCATCGTCGCCATGCCGATATTCCATGTCGCTGGTGTCAATGTTGGCGTGGTAGGTCTAGCGCAAGGTCTAACCAATGTCATTGTAAAAGATGTAGACCCTGTGGTTATTCTTGATTTGCTGGAGAAATATCGCGTTAAATATGCCTTCTTTGTACCTGCCGTGATCCTGTTTCTCAACTCAATCCCCGGTGTTCGGGAAAGGGACTTTTCCAATCTCGACTATCTGTTGTACGGTGCCAGCCCAATCTCTGAAGATGTCTTGTTGACCGCCAAAGATATTTTTAAATGCAATTTCATTCAGGTGTATGGTTTAACCGAAACCTGTGGAGCGGGGACGATGTTGCCTCCGGAAGACCACGATCCCGCTCGGGGCAAGCTTCGCTCTTGCGGAAAAGTGGCTGAAACTGCTGAAATTCAAATTCTAGGAGAAGATGGAGAAATCTTAGCCGCCAATCAGGTGGGTGAAATCGCCTATAAATCAAAAAGTCTGATGAAAGGCTATTGGAACAAGCCCGATGCGACGGCAAAATCGATACAGAACGGATGGTTTTATACCGGTGATGCCGGCTATCTGGATGAAGATGGCTATTTGTATATTCACGATAGAATCAAGGACATGATTGTATCCGGTGGAGAAAACATCTACCCCGCTGAGGTGGAAAATGCACTGTTTGCTCACCCAGCAGTGGGCGATGTTGCGGTTATTGGCGTGCCCGATGACAAGTGGGGAGAAGCTGTTAAAGCCGTTGTTGTGCTAAAGCCGGGAACCAGCGCCTCTGAAGAGGAGATCATCAACCACGTCAGGGAAAAAATTGCCGGTTACAAAGTTCCCAAAACTATCGATTTCACTGATGTGCTACCGCGCAATCCCACTGGCAAGTTACTCAAGCGTGAATTGCGCAAACCCTATTGGGAGGGCCATGAACGGCAGATAAACTAAGGTGTCGCAGACAATGGTAATTTTCAATTTATCAGAATAAATTCGCCGAGAAATCGTTGATAACAGAGCAATACTCAGATAAATTCTAAAGGGCGTCAAAGCCGTCGTCTAGCCAGTTCATACGATCCACATACCATGATTTAAGATGATCAACCTCCTCCTGATAGGTGTCGTAAAACACTGGGTTGGGCCATACATAGATACCAAGTGTCTGCCACAAATCATCATTTTGTTGCTGAGCCCAGCGTAATTCCCTGGCGTGGTTGTCGATTTTTTCAAGAATAAAATCTTGATTTTGCATGAAAAACTGAAACCGGCTTTTAACACTGGTCACAAAGTCGGGATCTTGAAACAAACGCTCATACCAGGGGTGATATTTCACCCACCACCCCTCGGCGTATTGACTGTCAGCGTAATCGACATTGCCAAATGACAGGTCAAAGTCCCACAGTGGCCCCATCTTGATGCGTTCTCCCGGCATTACATTGAGATAGATACTGGAGAAAAACTGGGAATCCACATTTTTGGTGATTTCACTGATCAAATACCAGTCAATAAAACTATTTAGATCGATATAGGGCGCATAGCCGTTGGTAGCATCGCGGAAATTGTCACTGAACAGCGCTGTTTCAAACTCGTGAATCAACTGCTCTATGTAAAGATACTCAGAACTATCGTAGTCAAGCTTAGGCTCTTTGATATTAACCAAAAATAGCTCTGTAACTGAGCTTTCAAAATAGACGTCATCTGGATCTAACCGATCAAGCTGATCCAGCTCCAGGAGATATCCTGTATCACCCAATACAACACGATTATCACTCTCCTCCACTTTTTGAGTGATATTGTAAGTTCCGTTGTATTGATCGTTTAGAAATACTTCGGCAAAGTGCCCCTGGGGCGTCCAGTCTAGATGACTGATGTAACCCATTTCAAAAGAAATTCTATTTCTCAGCATGGTCTTGTCCGAATATTCAGCGAGAAACAACCACTTCTTGTCTCGAGGCATGCCCAGAAATTCAGCTTTGTCGTCAAGTTTCATCTGAAACGGCTTTTTGGGGTGCAAAAACCAGGTGGAGTTACCGCGTCCGCGGATTTTCATCTCAGCCAAGGCAAAGTCATCAAAGTGGCGGCCTCCAGTGATACTGGTCTGACCTTCCACATAGTCCTCTTTTGAGTCGATGACTGCACCATTGTCAGTATAAAGATTGATCACCGGCAATCCTGTAAACCTTGCCAAGTCAACAGTATAGGTTGACTCCTGACCATCGGTGGCAGTAAGACTAAACGCGACTTTATTACTGTAGTCGTTTGCGGTAACACCAGATTTTTGTGCTGCTCCATTGACAGCAATGTTAGAGCCCTCAAATTCAAAGGTTGCCACCAATGAATCCACCGCAACCATGTCAGCGGTTCGACCAACGATCTGGTCACCCTCGATGGTCATGACAATATCATCCTCTAGTAATGGGTTTTGATCTGCATAAAAGACAAACCCAACAATTGAAGGCGCTGGCTCATCTACATCGACAATATTGACAGTAATCGATTGATTGGTGGAATTACTGCCGTCAGAAGCAGTAACGGTAGCACTGTAGCTTGATTGGACCTCATAGTCTGGTGTCACAGTAAAGGTCAGTGTTCCAACATCTTCATCTATGCTGATATCTGACCCTGAAATACTAAATTTTATGGATGAGCTATCCTGGTCAGTGGCGGTCACTGTTCCTATTGAGGTTTGATTCTCATCCACACTAAAAGTCGCGGATGAAGTGAATTGTGGCGCTTTTGATACCTCAGGAGCACTGGACCCAGAGCCACCACAGGCTACTAAACAGAAAGTCAAAACAACCAATATCATCTGTAATCGCATAAGATAACTCCTCAACACTGTCAGCTTAACAGTCCTGATTTTTGCACCAATAAACTAACAGTAAGATTAAACACCCAAGCCAGCGGATGGTTATACCGCCACCCATTAACCGCAGAAACCTAAGCCACCAGCGAGGCTAAAACTCGCCGAGAGCCTTTAAAAGGTCGGCGACCATGCATAGCAACAAGATTATCCACCAGCGCCACATCACCGGTTTGCCAGGGAATATCAAAGGTCAACTCATCAGCCAGGCGGATAACCACCGCCATGTGTTCATTGTCAATTGTTGAATTATCGCCATAACAAATAGATTTTTCAGCACTATTTCGGGCGTCTTGCCAACCCCTGAACGCAGCAATCAGTTGATTAAAAAATACCTTGCGGCCATCATCAAGTTGTTTTACCGCAGGAAGCACCGGCGTTACTATACTGAGAGAGTTA
>Ga0206127_1000528_pt1 | contig 46213 bp, 45 predicted proteins | sample Helgoland_Spring_6_FD_148646 | JGI IMG/M metagenome (GOLD analysis project Ga0206127, IMG submission 148646) | Pelagic subsurface seawater microbial communities from Kabeltonne, Helgoland, North Sea - Helgoland_Spring_Bloom_20160419_1 | ecosystem: Environmental > Aquatic > Marine > Epipelagic ...
TCGCGGCTTCAGCGTAACCGGTCGCCTCTTCTAGTAGTTGACGTCCAATTTCTTGCTCGCTGACAGGCTTTTTACTCAAAAACTTTTGTAGGCGTTCGATATCCTTTATGTCGAAGTAAGTGATACAGGTACCCTCACCGCCATCCCGACCGGCTCGGCCGGTCTCTTGGTAGTAGCTCTCTAAGCTTTTTGGCATATCGTAGTGCAATACAAAGCGCACATCGGGTTTGTCAATACCCATTCCAAAAGCTATCGTCGCGACAATCACATCGCAGTCTTCATTCAAAAAGGCATCTTGATGTTTGATGCGCTTGGCACTTTCTAGTCCTGCATGATAAGGAAGAGCATTGATCCCGTTGATTTGGAGATGTTCAGCAAGATCCTCTACTTTTTGGCGTGATAAACAATAAACGATAGCACTCTCACCAATGTTCTGACTGAGTAGTTTTATGATATCATGGTCAATATCACGCTTTGGTCGTACCTCGTAATAAAGATTAGGCCGGTTGAAACTAGATAGGAAGATGCTGGGTTCTTCCATGCCCATGGTCTTGATGATATCTGCCTGAACCTTAGGTGTTGCCGTAGCTGTAAGGGCAATGACCGGTTTACGACCTAATGCTTTTACACTGTGCTTGATCGTTCTGTAGTCTGGTCGGAAATCATGCCCCCATTCTGAAATACAATGCGCCTCGTCTATGGCGAAGAAGCTAATTTCTATCTCTTTGAGTAATTCGATGTTACTCGCCTTATTCAGCGATTCCGGAGCTACGTAAAGAAGTTTAGTCAGCCCCGCTCTCAAGTCGGCGTGCACCTGCTCCATTTCTTTTTTCGTCAAAGAACTATTTAGAACGTGAGCAACGCTGTCTTTTTCAGAATAGCCTCTTATGGCATCGACCTGATTTTTCATCAGTGCGATAAGGGGACTAACAACTATAGCAGTGCCTGGGCTTGCCAAAGCAGGGAGTTGGTAGCACATACTCTTTCCTCCACCCGTTGGCATGATGACAAAAGTATCCTTGCCGGTAGCGATACTCTCTATAATGGCCTGTTGATTTCCTTTAAATCCTGAAAAACCGAAATAGGTCTTTAAATGGTCTTCCCAGTTCACCGACATAAGCGTGTGGTTTGTTCCCTTTTAATATACGCCAATTTTCAGCGGATTGTGAAGGTACTACAGATTGTTTTTCGGATTTTTGGGCTTTCAAAGAATCTATGAACACTGCGAACACCAAAAATTCAATGAGTTTTCTGGAGCACCTCGGGGAGCTTCGTTGGCATCTAATGCGCAGCTCATTAGCGATTCTTTTGTTTTCGGTCGTTGCGTTCATGAATAGGGCCATCGTTTTTGACCAATTGATTTTTGGACCCAAACAGCCTGATTTCTTGACCTACCGCTTTTTCTGTTGGTTGTCCAGTTATATAGGTGGTGAAGTTTTCTGTTTTGATGAAGTTCCTTTTGAGCTTTTAAACATGCGCATGAGTGGGCAGTTTCAAATGCACTTGTGGGTATCATTAGTCGCAGGCGTAATTGTCGCTTTCCCTTATGTTTTTTGGGAGATTTGGCGATTTGTAAAGCCAGGATTGCATGAAACCGAACGCAAAAGCAGCAAAGGAGTCATTTTCTTTACCACTTTGTTGTTTTTATCAGGCGTATTTTTCGGGTATTACGTGATCGTTCCTTTGAGTATTCAATTCCTTGGGACGTATACTGTGAGTGCGGAAGTGATCAATAGAATCGATTTGACCTCATATATTAGCATGGTAAGCTCCATTACTTTGGCCACAGGAATTTTATTTCAATTGCCCATCGTGGTGTACTTCTTTAGTAAGTTAGGCCTTGTAACGCCAGATTTGCTCAAACAATATCGCCGCCACGCCATCGTTGGTATATTGCTGTTGAGTGCGATCATTACGCCTCCGGATCTCGCCTCACAGATTTTAGTCACTTTACCGGTATTGATTTTGTACCAAATCAGCATCATGGTCAGTAGACGCATTATGAAAAGAAAAGCCGCACAAACGTGAAACTAGAAGCAAAACATATCGTCAAAAAATACCGCTCCAGGACTGTCGTGAATGATGTCAGTTTTGAAGTGAATCAAGGCGAAATTGTCGGATTACTAGGTCCTAATGGTGCGGGGAAAACCACCAGTTTTTATACGGTAGTAGGCTTGATTCGTCCCTACAGCGGTGAAGTGCTTTTGGACGGTAGGTCTATTCAAAAGATGCCTATGTTCAAACGGGCACAGTTAGGCATTGGCTATTTAGCACAGGAGGCTTCAGTTTTTCGCAAGCTCAGTGTTGAAGACAATATCAAAGGCGTTTTGGAGATGACGAAGCTCTCAAAGTCAGCGCAAGCGGACCGGTTAGAGGAGTTACTCGAAGAGTTTGGACTGGCCCACATTCGTGCGACACGTGGCGATCTATTAAGTGGCGGGGAGCGTCGCCGAACAGAAATAGCTCGTGCACTAGCTACCAAGCCAAAGTTTATTTTACTGGATGAGCCATTTGCTGGAGTAGACCCCATTGCAGTTGAGGACATTCAGGGCATTGTTGCCGGATTGAAGAAAAAGAATATTGGCATCTTGATTACAGATCATAATGTCCAAGAAACTTTAGCGATCACAGACCGCACGTATCTCATGTTTGAAGGTAAAATTCTAAAAAGCGGTACCGCAGAAGAATTGGCTGCGGATGAGCAGGTACGTCGCGTTTATCTGGGTCAGAACTTTGAGCTAAGGGCACGCAGATAATTCATCATTCTTTTGGTTAATGGTTCACGAGGTATACGGGGTTTTCGTAGTTCGTATCCCTGCAGTTTTGGTGCGAATCGCTCGAGGGCCTTATTGTAAAGCGGTAGGTCGTATTCGTTCATGCTTTCCCAAACGGCTTTAGCGCCAACTTCTTTTTTCTTTCCACCACTGTTGTGATGTTCTACAAGGGTATTCTTCCAACCCAATAATTCCCCAAAGTAAGCAATAGATGCCGCGTAATGCTCGGTAAAGCCAACGGCGTCCAGCCTATCAAAATTGGCCAACGCTTTGCGCAGCACTTCGGAATCTTCTAAAAATTCCCTTTGATTGAGGTAGCCGCTTAAAAAAGCCGTTTGACGGTTATTGCTTTGGACCAATTTTGTGAAGTCTTCCGGCGTTTCAACCCCTTCCATGAGATTCGTATGCTTCTCATTCATGCGTTTGCTGTAGTGGTTGTAATGGCTTATGCTTCTGGCGATGGGTTCGCGAAGAAGGGTCACCACTGTGGCATCAGAGGCAATTATGACAGGACGCAGCGGGAAATGGCCATAGATGCATTTGATTTTTGGATCCGCCAGTGCTATTGTAAGGTTTTCATCTAAATCTTGGTGCGAATAAATAGCGGCTCTTTCGGCTTCAGTGTAATTGGATTCTAATAAAAGTCGCAAGGAAGTCCCTGCGGTTTTTGGGATGTGAATAAAAACGAGTTTCTTTGACTTAGACATAGGCTCGAAAATACGTGTTAAAAACTAAAATACAGGCACCCGTTTTTATTCTAGGCATGCACCGCAGTGGTACCACTATGGTAGCGCAAGCGCTGGCCTCTGCTGGGGTATATCCTGGAGCCATATGTGACCACAATTCAGAGCCGCTTTATGCGATTGATATTAACGACCGCTTGCTTGAAACGGCCGGTGGTAATTGGAGTGATGTCCCGGGCGAAGAGCTTTTAGAGTCTTCTCTTGGTTCCGCTTTGAGTGAAATACAACCGCGCGATTTATATGCTGCACACTTGAAAGTTGCAACGGGCAGTTCTTTTCGCCAATGGTTGCATTATTCGGGGCCTTGGATGGTTAAGGATCCACGATTGAGTTTGACGTTGCCATGGTGGTTGAGACGTTTTCCTGATGCAAAAGTCATTTGGGTACTTCGTGATGAAGCCGCAGTGGTCGATTCACTCCTACGTCGGCAATCTCTATCCTACGAGGCGCAAAGCACCTTAAACGCTGAAAGTGCATTAAACTTGGCTCGCACGTATACCGCCAATGCAGCGAAACTTCTCAAACGCTATGGCGTGGACTACCGTACCGTTTATTATGAAGATTTAACCAGTAGTGATGAAGCGCTTCAGCGTAAGACTTGGTTTGGATTATACCAGTTTTCAAATGTTAAACCGGGTCAAATGACTGGTTTTGCACAACGGGGTTTGAAGCAATCTGAAGAAAGTGTAGCGAAAGCGTCAACGCACGCGTTGCCTTCCAATGGACCGTTGGTGAGTGTGATTGTACCCAATTATAACCATGCGGACTATTTAGACGAGCGGATTTCCACCATCGTTAATCAGTCATATAAAAACATAGAAGTCCTGCTCATGGACGACTGTTCAACGGATGATAGCCGTGCGGTATTGGAGAAATGGGCTGCAAAGGATGATCGTATAGAGGTACTTTTCAACGAAAAAAATTCAGGAAGCCCGTTTGCGCAATGGGAACGTGGTTCAGTTTGGGCAAAAGGAAAATATCTGTGGATAGCTGAAAGTGATGATGCCTGTGCTTTGGATATGTTGGCGTTACATGTAGATGCTTTAGAGCGCAATGAAAAGGCAGTCATGGCCTACAGTCACAGCCATTTAGTGGATGAAAAGGGCTCGTTTCTACGAGATTTTAGAGAGGATTACGGATTTATTTTTGGCGATGCTTCACGTTGGAAATCGGACTTTACAGTGGAAGGCAAGGTAGAAGTTGCGGGAAGCATAATTTTTTCAAACACCATACCTAATGCGAGCGGAGTTTTATTTCGAAAATCGGTTTTTGATCAGGTGGGTGCGCCGGAGACGAGCTGGCGTTTGAACGGCGATTGGTTGTTCTATGCGCGGTTGTTGCAGCACGGTGAATTGCAGTTTTTTGCCGAGGCAAGGAACTATTTTCGTTTTCACGAGCGTACGCAGCGTTCTAGAGCTATTGCCAGTTACACGGCCTTTGATGAGATTTTAGCGATGTATACCATTTTCGAGCGAGAAGGATGGACGGATACTAAGACACTTCAGTCTGCCCGAGCGCAAGTTGCGATGTGGTGGGCAGGCAATGTGTTTAGCATGAAATGGACCTGGGATGTATTGCGAAATAATGTGCGGTTGTTTGGCGTTTTCAGTAGATATCGCAGTGGATTGCTGAGCTATTTAGTGAAGAGTGCATTGATAAAATCGGCCGGTGCTGTTGTAAAGGCGATGGGATTAAAGGAGCCGGTAAAGAAATTGGCTGCTCGATTATTTCCAAAAACGTTTTTCCCCTACTAATGAAGATTTCTGTCATCATACCGGCTTACAATGCTTCCGAGACCCTTGGCGAAGCCTTGATTTCTGTAGAGCAGCAGCATGTTCAACCGTTTGAGGTGGTTGTGGTGAACGACGGTTCCACGGATGATACCGCAGATGTGATTCAATCGTTTATGGACCGATTGCCTTTGGTTTGCGTGGATCAAGAAAATGCGGGATTGGGTGCGGCTCGGAATGCAGGCATGCACGCAGCGAAAGGCGATACGTGGGCCTTTTTAGATGCAGACGATGTGTGGGGCACTAATAAATTGGCCCATGCGCGGGATTATCTGATGCGCTTTCTAGACGTTCAGTGGTTCTACACGCCCATCTTTGAATGGAGTCCTGGAGATGCCGGGGCAAGGATGCGCGAGCGCGCTTGCCCGAAGATTCGAACCGTGGAAGATTTCTTGGCCTTCAATCCCATTGTGCCCAGCACGGTGATTATGCGCTCGACCGTGGCGTTTCGTTGGGAGGAAGATCGCGAGTTGCAGGAGGACGCTGGTGCCTATTTGGAGCTGTTCTCGAAGGGTGTGATGCCCATGAAGATTCCACATTGTACGACCAAATACAGATTGGATTTCGGGATGACAGCAGATGCAGAAGGGCATGTGGATAAGGTGATGCGAGCGGTGGAGAAGGCAAGGGAATTGGGCCATATTAACGATGCGCAATTTGCACTCTATGAGGTACGCAAGGCCTACGAGTTAGCCCGCACCTACAAGAAGCGCGGCGATCAGGCCATGCAAAAGCACTGGAAGGAAGAGGCGTTGCGTAAAGCCGAAGGGGTGGAGGTGCCTGCTCGACTTAAGTGGCGTTTGCGGTTTTTAATCTAACCAACAAACGAGCCCGACGGTTAAAAAGGAGAACGGGTAATCATTCAGCCCGCGGGTCCAGCCCAATTGTGTTTGGCCAAAAGACAAATTATGGTTCCACTGGAGCTCTAGCAGTCGCGGCCAATCCCCATCACGAAAGTATCCCGTGAAAGAGCGCACTCGAGCACTCACAATGGTCTCGTCCTTCTGAAGCTGAAGTCCTATGTTACCGAGAAATCCGTCGTTCTGTGGGTAATCGACCCAATGGGTTTGGTAAACTTGGAATCCAGCGTCCGTTGTGATTGTCGGTGTCCAGCGGCCTATCTCGGAAAAACTCCGCTGATGTGAAAAGAAGAAGGCATAACCTGGCGCATCGGTAAACCTCGCTTGAGATAAAGGCCCAGCGGCCGTTTTAGTGTGAAACGTAAACCAAACCGCCCCACGATCTTTTTCCCATAGTCGGGTGCTGATATCAATCAAAATATCTCCAGCAATGACGCCTTCGCTGTCCTCATCTCGAGAGATGCGGTAGTCGCGCAGCTCTGTTGAGGTGCGGTAATACTCGATGCTTTGATGTGTGATGTGAAACTGGGTATGGCCTCTGTCCCAGTGTAGCTCGTTGTGAATGCTCAAGAAACTATCCTCTTCGATGAGGCTCATCTGTGAGCTGCTTCTGAAATAACTCCGATCACTTCGATGCAGGGTAGGAATAGGAATGGCATTAGGGCCCAAATATGCATGAGAGTACTTCATGTACTGGGTCCATGGCGTTGTTCCGTCCCAATTATGTGTTTGATTCCACCAATCGAGTTGGGCCTGTGCGTTGATAGAAAACAGCACCAGCGCTATGAGTAGAACCCTGCGCATTACTCTAGGTCGGTTTTGATTTTCTGACGCAGGTAAATGAGATTGGCATTCTTTTCCGCCATGTGCTTGTACTTCTCTTCCGGCAGGTATAGTTTTTTCACTTGTTCGCTTTCCACTAAAATGGTTTCAAATCGCAAAGCAAAATTGTCCAGCTTCTTTCTCAAATAGGGGACCAATTCCTTCTGCTCCTCATTGAAGTAGCCCAATTGAATGTTATTATCCAGCGATATCTGAAGTGTGTTCTTGTCCAAAATTTTGGGAATTTGCGCCGAAAGCAACGTACGGATAGCCGTTTTTACGTGCCGCTGTTTTACATACGTTGAAATCGCATCAACCAATTCCTTTTCGTTAAACACACTTTGTGGGCCTTCCTGTACCTGAGGGGCAGACTCTTCAGTCGCTTCGCTTGGCACAAATACAGGCGCTTTATCTTCAGTGGATAAATCATTTAACGCAGCCATAAGTGATAAGCCACCGCTGTTAGGCTTTGATGGAGGTTGGTTGCGCTTTGGTGCTTTGGTCTGGGCCTGTGTTGTTTGGGACGCTACCGACGGTGCACTATCAAAGGCCGCTTCTGGACTCGCTACTGGCGGTTCATGTGCCGCTATATCGGGCAACGCAGGTTCTTCGGGTAAATCGTTCTTTGTTTCAGGTTTTGCTGCTACAGGCTGTGCCGCAGTTTGGTTTATTTCCGAAGTATTGAGTTCAGTTTCTGGTGGGGCAGCCGCCGCAGCGTTGTCTTGAGAAGCCACTGCTGTTTGTTGTGTCGGAACTGCAGGTGTCTTCGTACGCTTAGGTAAGGTTGGGGGTAGAAAATCCTCTGTGGATTTAGGCGCTACGCTGGGTTGCGACTTTTTTTTTTCTTGCGAAATAAATTCGACCAATTTCAAGAGTCCCAATTCCACTAATATCCGTGGTTGGCTCGCCATTTTATACTGGCCGTCCAATTCGTTGAATACTTTTAATCCGTGAAGCAAGAATCGGGTAGAACTGGCCTTGCTTTGGCTGAGGTATTGTTCGCGAATGGATGGACCTACCTCAAGCAATTCAACAGTGCGCGGTTCCCGTGCTACAAGCAAATCTCTAAAGTGCTTCGCTAAGCCTACAACGAATTCGTGTCCGTTAAAACCTTTTTCGAGCACTTCATTATAGAGCAGAAGTAAGTCAGGATAATTTACGTCGTTGGCCAAAGCCACGGTTCTAAAGAAGTAGTTATAATCTAGAATGTCTAACACATTGACTACTTGCTCGTAAGTCAATTCGTTGCCAGAGAAACTGATCATTCTGTCGAATAAGGACAGGGCATCGCGTAAGGCACCGTCTGCTTTTTCTGCAATCATGTGCAGCGCTTCTGGTTCAGCCGTAACGCCCTCTTTCTGGGCAACAAAAGCAAGGTGTGCAGCAATATCATCCACCGTGATGCGTTTGAAGTCAAAGATTTGACAACGCGATAAAATGGTTGGAATGATTTTATGCTTTTCAGTGGTCGCTAAAATAAAGATGGCATGGGCTGGCGGCTCTTCCAAGGTCTTCAAGAAGGCGTTAAAGGCCTGCTGTGAAAGCATATGCACCTCATCAATAATGTAGACTTTAAATTTGCCTGTTTGAGGCGCAAATCGCACTTGGTCAATAAGACGGCGGATATCATCCACAGAATTATTAGAAGCGGCATCAAGCTCAAAAATATTGAGCGCCAATTCTTCATCGGTTAAATCTGCCCCGCCATTGATTACTTTTGAAAGAATTCGAGCACAAGTAGTCTTACCAACTCCGCGTGGCCCGCAAAATAATAGTGCCTGTGCCAAGTGGTCGTTCGCGACACTTTTGAGCAGGGTATCCGTAATATGGGACTGCCCAACAACTGCCTCAAAGGCCTGCGGGCGGTACTTTCTTGCTGATACGACGAATTGCTCCATAGCACAAATATAAGTGGGGATTGGTCCAATTTCTACAGGAATAAAAAAAGACCTGTAAACACGTTGCTAACATACCTTGTCCGAATGGGAAAAGTCTCGTACATTTGCACTCCTTAATTTTTAAGTTCAAATAATTATGAATCAGTACGAAACCGTTTTCATTTTGAATCCCGTTTTATCTGAAGATCAGGTAAAGGAAGCGGTAGATAAGTTCGTAGGCCTCATGAAAGAGAAGGGCGCGAGCATTATCAACAAAGAAAACTGGGGCCTCAAGAAGATGGCTTACCCAATCCAAAAGAAAAAAAGTGGCTTTTACCACTTTGTAGAATTTACAGCTCCTGGTGAAGCAATTGCTCCTTTAGAAGTTGAATTCAAACGCGACGAGCGCATCATGCGTTTCTTGACCGTTAGAATGGACAAATACGGCATCGAATACGCTGCAAAGCGTCGTGCAAAAGCTAACGCATAAATAACTTAGACTATGGCATTTAAAGCAAAAGGTGATGTGCGTTACTTACAGCCCATCAACGTAGAGAGCGGCAACCAGAAGAAATACTGTCGTTTTAAGAAATCCGGAATTAAATTTATCGACTACAAGGATCCAGATTACTTGTTGCGTTTTGTAAACCCTCAAGGTAAAATCTTACCTCGTCGTTTGACCGGTACTTCATTGAAATACCAAAGAAAATTGTCTACAGCCATCAAACGTGCTCGTCACATTGCACTGATGCCTTATGTAGCTGATAACCTCAAATAATTCAGTACCATGGAAATCATTCTAAAGAAAGACGTAGAGAACTTAGGTTTTGCTGACGACTTGGTAACTGTAAAGGACGGTTACGGTCGTAACTTCTTGATTCCACAAGGAATTGGAGTACTGGCTACAGAGACAGCAAAGAAGATTTTAGCAGAAAACTTACGCCAGCGTGCGCACAAGGAAGCGAAAGCTATTGCTGATGCAAAAGCTATTGCTGAGAAATTGGGTGCAGTTGAATTGAAGATGTCTGCGAAAATTGGTCAAGGCAATAAATTGTTTGGTTCTATCACCAACGGTCATGTTGCTGATGCTCTTGCAAAAGAGGGCGTGTCTATGGACAAGAAATTCATCCAAATCGTGGGTGGTTCTGTTAAGGCATTAGGACATTACACTGCAAACGTTCGCCTACACCGCGAAGTTGTTGTAGCGTTTGAATTTGACGTTATTGCTGAAGCATAATTCAGTAACTCATAAGTATAGAAAAGCCACTTCATCGAAGTGGCTTTTTTTTTACTCTGCTATCATGAAAAAAGAAGAACACCCCATTTTCGTTAAGTACTTAATTATTGGAGTAGTAGCAGGGCTGCTACTTGGGTTGTTTATGGATGATGTTGGTTTGTGGATCTCCCTAGGTACGAGCACAGGTGCCGCAGTAGGGTATCAAAAAATGGAACGTAAGTAGTGTCCACGTATTTATTCGTGCCTCAAAGCATCTACCGGGTTTAGGGCAGCAGCCTTACTCGCGGGATACCAGCCAGCTAGAAGACCGACACCTACGGATAGGATAAAGGCTACGGTAATCCAGATCCATGGAATGAAAAATTGGCCATCGACCATATTGGCAACAACATTTCCGATAATAATGCCAAATACGATGCCCGTCCATCCGCCCAATTGCGTGATGACAATAGCCTCTCCCAAAAATTGCGAGCTGATACTTTTCTTCGTTGCGCCCAGGGCTTTTCTCGTTCCGATCTCACGTGTTCGTTCCGTAACACTGACCAGCATGATATTCATCAATGCAATGGAGGCACCAAGCAAGGTGATGATTCCAATGATAAAGGCACCCGTCGTGACCATTCCGAGATTTTCAATCAAACTCCGCGCAATACTGTCGCTACGGATGATGTAAAAATTATTTTCTTCTTTGGGTTTTAGCTTTCTTACACTGCGCATGAGCGCGGTACATTGCCCTTGTACGGCATCGAGCAAAGGAGCGCTGGGTGCGTTAATGCTGAGGGTATAATTGGGCCGGCCTGCAGTAAAATTTGCTCGAGCATAGGTGATGGTTACCCAAGCACCTCGGTCTCCAGAGAACATCCCTGAATTCCCTTTCTCCGCGAGAACGCCAACAACTGTGTAAGGTTTGCCGCGCATTTTAATGGTCTTTCCGGCGGCAGAAGCGTCGCCAAATAGCGTGGTCTTTGTTTCATTGCCTAAAATGACATAATTCTTACCTCGTTGTACATCGTCTGCGGTAAAGTTTCGTCCTTCTTCCAATTCAAACCCTCCCGTATACAAGTAGTTTTCGTCGGCTGCAGTAACCATGTTGTTAGGGTTTGTGCTCGTATTCCCATAGCTGAGTTGTTCTGTACCACCAGCGACATAAGTTAAGCTGGTTCGAGCGCCTGCAAAAGTCATGCGGTCTTTAAAAGCCTTCGCTTGACGATAGGATATGTTGGGGTTTTGACGTCGTTTCGCGCCGCCAGCAAAAAAGCCGCCTTGTGAATTTCGAACGGTCAAGGTATTTGCACCAAGGCTCGTGAAGTTGCTTTCTAAGCTTTGTTTAAGCGCATCGGTCGCACTTAAAATGCCTACCAGAGCCATGATGCCGAAAGAAATGATCAATGAGGTAAGTACGGTTCTTAGCGGCGATGCTTTGATCGCAGACCAGGATAAGGACAGGATGTCAGAAAAAGCTTTGGTCTTCATGGGCACAGCAGTGGGGTCACATCAAATTTAGCAATTACTTTTACGCCATGGGGCAAAAGGACATATATACATTGGGTTTTCTGGCCGGCGGTTATAAAGCTGTCGCTCAATTTAAAGGCCTAGATCTTTCTCAATTTCCCGCCGTCCCAGCAAGTACAGTACCGCTAACCTCTTTGTTGGTGGGATGGGATGCTGCCGATTGGCAGGTAATGTCACCCCTACTAACTTCCGGAAAGATGCCAAACCTTACCGGCTTGATGGATGGCGGGGTACAGGCCCAATTGGCCACCTTAGATCCGCCTATTTCCCCTATGCTTTGGAGTACGATAGCTACGTCACAATGGCCCTCTAAGCATGGGATTCATGGATTTACAGAGCTTGAGAATGGGCGTGTAAGAGCGGTTCGAGGTACGTCGCTAAAAGTCCCCACGTATTGGGATATTTTAGAAGAGAACGGCCACTCGTGTACAACAGTAGGTTGGTGGCCTTCTCACCCTGCGCCAGCAAGCAGTGGAGGTGGGGTTAGGGTTTCAAATCTCGCTCCAGCTGAGGACGGGAATTGGCTCTCGGCGGGTATTCAGCCCTCCAATTTGCAACCGCTCGCTCGTGCGTTATTGTTGCAACCCGAAGAAATACCGGTACAGGCCATAGCGCTGTTTTTTCCGGACCTAGACGTGAGCAGTGAAGATGCCGTCGTTCGAAGCGTTTTAAAGATTACGACACACGCCATCAATGTGCATACCCTCGCTACCATGGCCTTAGCTTATGGTACACAGAATCACGCCAGCATCTATTACGATGCGCTGGACCACTACAAGCATTTGGGGATGAAATACCACCCTCCTCAGTTGCCGGGCGTTTCTAATGAGGCGTATTTAAAATATAAGCATATCGTGACCGCGGCTTACCGTCTGCACGATCTTTTCCTTGATGCCTTGCTCCATTATACGGACGATACGACAACCACTTTTTTAATCAGCGATCACGGCTTTAAGTCAGGTGATGAGCGTTGGGGCCAATTGCCTAGCCACGCCGGTGCGCCCGCCTTAGAACACCGCCATTTTGGTGTTTTTTTAGCGAAAGGTCCCTCTCTTGATAAAGATGCGGTGACAAGTGGTTTAACCCTCTTAGACATCGCACCTTCGTTGCTAGCGGTTCACAATGTGCAAGCGACACCGGCCATGAAAGGTCGCGTTGCTCCATGCTTTACCCCGGGAGAACACGAGGCGCAAGTGCCAAATGCGGTGGAGATTGTTACGGCGGATCAGGAGCCTGTGGCGCTCGAATCATCCATGCTAACGAGCCTTGTTGCTATGGGGTATCTGGATGCAGATGCAACGGAAGTAACTGGTCAACGTTTGTTAGAAAACGCTTACTACCTCGCACGCAGCCTGCGTGCCGAAGGACGTCCAGAAGAGGCATGGCGGGAATTGGCTGCGCTAAAGTTGAATGCAGCATCTCCACTGCGTTATCTGCAATTGGGCGCTGCGCTGCTTGCGGAATCTGAGCAGTATTTAGAATTAGAAAGACTGCTGGCCTGGACCACGCACGAACAAGGACAGCCTGCAATCTGGGCGTATTACCGTGCCTTGGTGGCGTTATCAAAAAAGGAAGATTGGGTATTGCCCAATTTCACCTCGCACTCCATTGAGGTCTCTACTGCCATTCTCTGGGGTCGATTTTTAGTAAAAGCGGACCAATTCGAAGCGCTACATCGCCTATTGGAGCCCATAGCGAAAGACCGACCGGATGTGCTGAACCTTTGGCTACGTTACTATTTACATGTTGAGAATTGGGAAGCGGCAATCGAGGTTGGATTGAAAAGTACCACGTTGGTTTTTCATCAGCCTTGGGTTCATGGTGCATTGGCCTGGTTATTCATCAAAACGAGCGATGCAGAGGCGGCCCATACCGCAAAGGCAGTCCAAAAAGCCTTACTCCCGGATGACCATAAGGTGCCATTATTTATCGTCACGGGGCCGCCTCGCAGCGGTACTTCATTGGGCATGCAACTACTCAAGTCACTTGGGGTTTTGCCTGTGACGGACGAGACGCGTAAAGCCGATGAGTTCAATGCAGCAGGTTATTTTGAACATGAAAAAATTAAGTCTTGGACTTTCGACGCCAATTGGTTAGAAGGTTTGCGTGGTCAATCGGTTAAAATTGTGGCGCCTTTGCTCATTAAAGCTCCACTTCCTGAGGGCCCAAAGGTGATCATTGCCATGCGCCGGGAAGGAAATGCACTTATGCAAAGTCAACGGCATTTGATGGGTGCCGAAAGGGCTCCTTTGCATTGGAACGAAATGGACCGGTGGGAGAAGGCCCATCAGGAAATGACGTTGTTATTTACCATGGATGCGCAGGCTACGGTGGTGGAACTATGGTTTGAGGATATTATGGAAGCGGCAGGAGAGGGTAAGGTTTCGTCGCGCTTGACGGAGGCATTTGCAGTTTTAACAAAAGTTTTGAATAAAACAGTGGATATTTCCAGTCTCAAAGGGGTCGTAAAGACACAGTTGCGACGCTTTTAGGTTTATATTTGCCTCCATGGAAAAATCGGATTCTAAACGTCTTAGTCAATACATGGCAACCGCAGCAGCACTTCTAGGAGGCACTGCAGCACAAGCGCAATATCAATACACGGACATTCCTGATACCACGATTGTGGATGGGATTTTTGAATTGGACCTTGACGGGGATACTATTGTGGATTTTACCATTGAACACATACTGAGCGGCGGCCAACTAGGCAACGTTAATGCTATTCTTCTGCACCCTGGTGATAGTATCGAGGGGAACCTTGCCATGGGCGCGGGACAAAATGGCTTTAGTTACGTAGAAAAAGTACTTCCAGGTACAACTATAGATGCCTCACAGAGCTGGTCCGGTATCAATGCTGCTACAGCGGCGGGCTATATGGCTTTTCATGTGGATGGCGTGGCTTATCCTAATTCAAATTGGGCAGGTCCACTTACAGATGGATACTTAGGTCTTCGCATCATAAAGAATGATACTGCGTGCTATGGTTGGGCGCGTATCGATGTAGAGGATAGTGCAAAGAGCTTTACCATTAAGGATTGGAGTTTCAATCCAGCTATGGACAGTGCACACACTGCGGGCTTTGAGCTTTTAGATGTCATGGAAACTGTTTTACGCGACATGAGCGTTTATCAAGCAGATGGGCATTTGAATGTAGTCTTGGGGAGTCCACAAGGCGTACGTGTATTTGATGCTACTGGTAAGCTTACAGCTGCATCAGACAAAAACGCTAAAGCCTATCGCTTTAGCACGGCGCTTTGGTCTTCGGGCATGTATATCGTTCGAATTGAAGGCGATAACTGGTACCACAATCTTAAGGTTTGGATTCCTTAATTCTTAAATTACCATTGTATTTTTTGAGAATATATAGATTTTAGATCGCGATAATCTTTAATCTTTCAAAGAGCGGTTCTAGATGTTGGTTCCGGTGCAAAAACACACCTTATAATCACATTTTATGTGGTAAATTCGCATCGAATTAAATAGAGAAATTACAGTTCTATGACCTTTGATATCGATATGATCCGCAAGGTTTATAACCGTTACCCTGAGCGCGTTGCAGCAGCTCGTGAAGCGGTTGGTAAACCATTAACACTAGCTGAAAAGATTTTATATACCCACTTGTGGGAAGGTAATGCCACTGAGGCCTTTGGTAGAGGTGCAAGCTATGTAGATTTTGCACCCGACCGCGTAGCCATGCAGGATGCAACCGCCCAGATGGCATTGTTGCAGTTCATGCAAGCTGGTAAAAGCAAAGTAGCGGTTCCTTCAACGGCTCACGCGGATCACTTGATCCAAGCGAGAATAGGTGCAGATAAAGATTTGCAAGACGGAATCAATAAGAATAATGAAGTGTTCAACTTCTTGTCTTCAGTATGTAACAAATACGGCATCGGTTTCTGGAAACCAGGTGCTGGTATTATTCACCAGGTAGTTCTCGAGAATTATGCCTTCCCAGGCGGTATGATGATCGGTACAGATTCGCACACCGTAAATGCTGGTGGTCTAGGTATGGTCGCTATTGGTGTTGGTGGTGCAGATGCTGTAGATGTGATGGCCGGTATGGCTTGGGAGCTGAAGTTCCCAAAACTTATCGGTGTAAAGCTAACTGGTCGGTTGAACGGTTGGACTTCAGCGAAAGATGTCATCTTAAAAGTGGCTGGTATCCTCACGGTGAAAGGCGGTACTGGTGCAATAGTTGAGTACTTCGGTGAGGGTGCTGAGAGCTTGAGCGCTACAGGTAAAGGGACCATTTGTAACATGGGTGCTGAGATCGGTGCAACGACGTCAACCTTCGGTTACGACGACAGTATGCGTCGCTATTTGGCGGCTACTGGTCGTCAAGATGTAGTGGACGCTGCCGATGCAGTAGCTGAACACTTGACCGGTGATGCTGAGGTATATGCAAACCCTGAGCAGTACTTCGACCAAGTGATCGAAATCAACCTAGACGAATTGACTCCACATTTGAACGGACCGTTTACTCCAGATCTCGCTACACCAGTAGCTGAGATGAAGGAGAAAGCTGCAGCCAACGATTGGCCAACGGATATTGAGTGGGCATTGATCGGTTCGTGTACCAACTCATCGTACGAAGATTTGACGCGTGCTGCTTCTATCGTTGCTGATGCAGTAGAGAAAGGCATTGCGCCTAAGGCGATCTTAGGTATCAATCCGGGTTCTGAGCAAGTGCGTTACACTGCAGAGCGCGACGGTTTGATGGATACGTTCAATAAATTAGAGGGAACGAGAATCTTTACCAACGCTTGTGGTCCATGTATCGGACAGTGGGCGCGTGAAGGTGCTGAGAAGCAAGAGAAAAACTCTATCGTTCACTCGTTCAATAGAAACTTCGCGAAGCGTGCAGACGGTAACCCCAACACACACGCCTTCGTTACTTCACCGGAAATGGTTGCCGCTATTGCAATCTCTGGTAAACTAGATTTTAACCCGATAACGGATACCTTGACCAATACAAATGGTGAAGAAGTGAAATTGGCAGAGCCAACAGGTCACGAATTGCCATCTGCTGGTTTTGCCGTGGAGGACAATGGTTACCAAGCGCCTGCAGCCGACGGTTCAGGAATTAACGTAGCGGTCGCGCCAGACTCTCAGCGTTTGCAATTGCTCGCTCCATTCGCTCCATGGGACGGTGCCAACATCGAAGGCGCTAAGCTTTTGATCAAGGCCTTTGGTAAGTGTACTACGGATCACATCTCTATGGCTGGTCCATGGTTGCGTTACCGCGGTCACCTAGATAACATTTCAAACAACTGTTTGATCGGTGCAGTAAACGCTTACACCCAAGAGACCAACGCTGTAACAAACCAATTGGACGGTTCTGTAGATGAGGTACCAAATGTGGCCCGCGCATACAAAGCAGCTGGTGTTCCTTCTATCGTTGTGGGTGATCACAACTATGGGGAAGGTTCTTCTCGCGAACACGCAGCGATGGAGCCGCGTCACTTAGGCGTTCGCGCGGTAATCGTCAAGTCATTCGCGCGTATTCACGAAACGAATTTGAAGAAGCAGGGTATGTTGGGTCTGACCTTCGACAACGAAGCAGATTACGACCTAATACAAGCCGACGACACCTTCAATTTCACTGATCTGGCTGCCTTCGCACCAGGCAAGCAATTAACCCTAGAGGTGGTTCACGCGGACGGTTCGACAGATTCTATCAAGTTGAACCATACCTACAATGCGCAGCAGATTGATTGGTTCAAAGCAGGTTCTGCATTGAACTTGATCAAGACGCAAAACAATGCATAAAGCTTAACTACGGAAAGCGCACAAACAAAAAAGCCCGGCACATTGTGCCGGGCTTTTTTTTATGACTGCAATAGTAGGCAGTGTTATTTTAAGAGGTACCCCACTTTTAAACCAAAATTCCATACGTAAGGCGCTAGATCCGTACCAACGCCGCCACTAAATCCATAGTTTGAATAGTTCCAATAGGCCTGTTTGGTCGTGAAACCATAGCCAAAGCCCGCAGAATATTCCACCATTAATCGTTCAGACAAAACCAATTGGTTACCAAATTCAAGCATTGCTGCCCCTGCAAAGGCACTTTCACGTGTTGTTGGGTACATGAAAGTTACAGGATCTGGAGGATGATCGTAATCTATACGGTCGTAATTGAATGTGGTTATCATAAGGTTAGGCTTTATGTAAGAGCCTCTCATGATGTGACCGTAGCGCATGCGTTGCATGTAGAAATTTGGACTGCGTTTGAACTTGAAGCCGGTGTATAAGCCAGCGCCCATAGCACGTTCTGGATCATTCCAACCGTTTTGATTTTCATAACCCGCACCCACAAACAAGGCGCCTGCTTCCCAAGAGCTCGATGGATTAATGGCCTCCTCATACACAATGAACATGTAGTTTTGACTGATTGCACCGATATCTAGTTTAATCCCATGTCTGCGTTGGTTGGCATAAATTCGCTCGTCATCCATCATGGTTTTACTCAAATCCATCACGCGACCACTTTCAAAAATGATTTTACTTAAATAGTCTTTTTCAATGCTGAAGGTTGCCGAATTCACAGGAGCGCCGTACTCACGGTATTTAATGAAATCCGGATTCACCTCAATAATGGTGACTTCATCAATGGTTTTATCCTTGTAGATGATCATATCCTGGGCTGCCACTTCTAAGAAGGCAACTGAGCAGGCGAGGATAAGAAGCAGTTTTTTCATGGTCAAATTAATTTGGTCTCTTCACTTCAAATATAATGCCGTTTCGCGTTGTAAATTAGTCGAACGATGAAATTCACAAAAACACAACGTGGTTGGGCCATGTACGATTGGGCCAATTCGGTCTATTCGCTGGTCATCAGTACCGTTTTATTTCCGCTGTACTATGAGGCGGTCACAAAGAACGAAACGAATGAAGTTTTGTTTTTGGGGCGCTATTGGGAAAATACGGTTGTCTATAGTTACGTCATTGCAGCATCCTATTTAACGATTTCAATTTTATCGCCCTATCTCGCCGCTATGGCAGATCGAACCGGCCGCCGAAAAGTATTTATGCGAACCTTTATGATCATCGGTGCATTGAGCACTTCTTGTATGGGCTTGTTTACTGCTGCCAATCCATGGTTGGGACTCTGTTTAGCCTTCTTTGCAAGTGTCGGTTTTACGGGTTCGATCGTTTTCTATAACAGTTTCCTGCCCGTTATAGCTCCACCTGAAATGCAAGACCGCCTTTCAGCCCGGGGTTTTTCATTGGGTTATTTCGGCAGTGCCTTATTGCTCATTATTTGTCTCATTTTAGTGCAAATGCCCCAAACTTTTGGTTTTACCGACGAAGGCATTGCATCGCGATTTTCTTTCCTCGTCACCGGAATCTGGTGGTTGGGGTTCGGACTTCCCGCCATTAACAGAATGCCGAAAGACGACATAAAGGACTATTTTGAAAGCAAGCTGTTCTGGAAAAGTTGGCGCGAACTTTTATTAGTATTCAAAGAATTTCGAGGTATAAAATCACTGCGCATTTTTCTTGGCGGCTTTTTCTGGTACAGCGTTGGGATGCAAACCATCATTTTACTCGCGGCAGTTTTCGGGTCGAAGGTGCTGGATTTAGAATCGTCTCAGCTGATCTTGACGATCTTAATCATTCAGTTTGTAGCGATCGCGGGTTCGGCCGTTTTCGCACGACTTAGTGAGCGAACGACCAATGTATTTGCCATTAAAATAGGTGTTGCTATCTGGATGTTGCTGTGCTTTGCCGCGTACTTTGTTCAGACCGCGGGCCAATTTTACATCGTTGGCGGCGTACTGGGGTTCGTTATGGGCGCTGTACAAAGTCTTTCACGTTCTACCTACAGCAAGATGCTGCCAGAGACGGAAGACCACACAACATACTTTAGTTTCTACGACGTCATGGAAAAATTGGCCACCACTTTTGGAATGTTTAGTATCGGCATTCTAGAGGCATTGACGGGCGATCTAAGAAATTCCGCACTTGCGCTTACCGTATTCTTCGGAATAGGTCTAATTCAGATTTTCAGACTTCGAGGGCTCGAGAAGAAAAGCGGCACTCACACGAATTAGCGTTTCCCCAAAGAATTCGTCTACTTCCTTGCCCTGGTAAATGCCTTGAACAGTGATGTACCCAGTGGACGGCCATGTAGTGGGGTCGGAGGTGTCTTTGGTGACAATAATTCCATTTGAAAACGAAATACTTTTACTTTCAGCACTCTTGATGGTGTCTGAAAGCTGCACTACTGCACCTGTTTCCCATTCTGAGTCTTCAAGTATTCCTGCAAACCCATCGGCACTCCCTTTAAAAACAGGTTGCTGTTCCATTGCTTTTTCCGGTGTTCTATAGTATTGATAGAGACCAATGGACACTCCTCCGACAACAAAAAACGACAGGGTAATGAGCGCTTTCTTCATGATGTACGTTTAGCTTTTAACCTGACCAATATAGTTGCTCGGGGTAATTTGTTTGAGCTCGGCTTTGATAGCATCATTTACGTTTAAAGTATCAATAAAATCAGCGATGCTTGATGCAGTTATGGCGCTATTTGTGCGGGTTAAGGCTTTCAATGCCTCATAGGGTTTTGGATAACCTTCACGACGCAAGATATTTTGAATAGCTTCTGCGACCACGGCCCAATTCGCTTCCAAATCTGACGCAATCTTAGCTTCATTCACTAAAAGTTTGCCCAATCCCTTACTCATTGATGCGATCGCAATCAAAAGGTGACCAAAAGGAACGCCTACATTACGCAATACTGTTGAATCTGTAAGATCACGTTGCAATCGTGAGATAGGCAATTTTCCAGCGAGGTGCTCGAACAATGCATTGGCAAGGCCAAGGTTTCCTTCTGCATTTTCAAAATCGATAGGATTTACCTTATGAGGCATGGCCGACGAACCGACTTCACCAGCCTTAATCTTTTGCTTGAAGTAATCCATACTCACGTAGGTCCAAACGTCGCGACACAGGTCGATGAAAATATTGTCTATACGTTTGAGGGCATCGAATTGCGCTGCGATATTGTCGTAGTGTTCAATCTGGGTTGTCGGGTAGCTGCGTTGCAATCCTAGGTGATTACTTACAAAAGTGTCTCCCCAATTATGCCAGTCACGTCCCGGATAAGCCACAGTATGGGCATTAAAGTTACCCGTAGCACCCCCAAATTTCGCGCTGTGCGGCACTGCTTTGAGTTGTGTAAGTTGGCTACGCAGACGAACGGTGAACACCTTAAATTCTTTTCCTAAAGTAGTCGGAGAAGCCGGCTGACCGTGTGTGCGCGCCAAAAGAGGAATGTTCTCCCAGGCCTTTGCACTTGCTTCCAACGCTTCAATCAACTGTTCTATGGATGGACAGATAACCTCTTCCAGGGCTTCCTTAACGGATAAAGGAACAGACGTATTATTGATGTCTTGCGACGTAAGTCCAAAGTGAATGAACTCTTGAAATTGGCTTAAGCCTAGCGCTTCAAAAGCTTCTTTGATAAAATATTCAACGGCCTTCACATCGTGATTAGTGACCTTTTCAATGTCCTTTATTTTTTGAGCATCCGCCGTTGTAAAGTTTTTGTAGAGGCCACGCAAGGCTTTAAAGTGCTGGTGATCAACACCGTTTAATTGAGGTAAGTCGCTTTCGCACAGCGCAATAAAGTATTCGATTTCAACGCGAACTCTATATTTGATGAGCGCGAACTCCGAAAAGTACTGAGAAAGGGCTTCGGTTTTCGAAGCATAACGTCCATCAACAGGTGTGATGGCATGTAAAGCTGTAGACATTGCAAGGCTATTAAAGCACAAAATTAACGGAGTTGACCGCGTTTTCCTAATTCTATGACCTCAAGGTTGGTGACTTTTCCCTTTTCGTCTCCTTCTTGGACCAATTCAAACCGGAGCATCGTACGCATTTTATGAAAACCGTGGATACCGGCGGCACCTGGGTTCATGTGCAGGCAATCGATGTTCTTGTCGTAAACCACTTTCAATATATGACTGTGGCCGCAAATAAAAACATCGGGTTTTTCCTTCTTCAATTCTTCACGAGTTCTGTTGTTGTATCGTGGGGGATAACCGCCAATGTGCGTGATCCAAACTTTCACGCCGTTCAACACAAACTTCTGGTGGAGCGGATAGCGGCTCCTCATGGTATGGTCGTCGATGTTTCCATAAACGGCAATGAGGGGCTTTCCTAACTGTTCCAAAGCGTCCATTCCTTCATGATTGCCTATATCTCCCGCATGCCAAATCATATCGACACCCGAGGCAAAGTCAAGGATTCTTTCGTCCATATGACTATGTGTATCAGAGAGTAATAGGATTTTTGTCCTTTTGGTTGTCACAAGCGTACCTTTGGCATGAATTCTAGTCAAATGTAATGCGTACACTTTTGAGATTAGCCTACGACGGCGCTCCCTTTTGCGGTTGGCAAATTCAGCCCATGGACCGTACGGTTCAAGGGGATCTCGATGACGCACTCAGTAAACTCTTGCGTCAGCCTATACAGACCATGGGAGCTGGTCGAACGGATACGGGGGTACATGCAAAAGAAATGTATGTTCATTTCGATTGGGCGCCAGAACAAGGCAGTGGTGTCGAGAATTTAGACCAATTGGTCCATCGTTTAAACCGTTTCCTAGACCCAGCAATTCGTATTTATGAGGCGCGCGAAGTAACGTCTGATTGGCACGCGCGTTTCGATGCAACTTCCCGCAGTTACGAATACATCCTTTGTGCTTCAGGCTCTCCATTTTGGCGCGAAAACGCTTGGATGGTTGAACGTATACCTAATGTTACGCAAATGAATGCTGCCGCCAAATTACTTTTAGCAGAAACGGATTTTGCAAGCTTTTGCAAAGCGGGGTCCGATAATAAAACCACTATTTGCACTGTGACCCATGCAGAATGGGTTAGCGAGGGAGGCGTTTTGGTTTTCCATATTACCGCGGACCGATTCCTTCGCAACATGGTCCGCGCCATTGTTGGATCCCTCTATGAGGTGGGGCGCGGTAAATGGACGGTAGATGATTTCAAGGCTCGTATGGCGGAAAAAAATAGAGGGGCCATGGGAACAAGTGCCCCCGCACAAGGCTTATACCTAACACAAGTAACTTACAACAACCTCTAGCATGTCTAAAGTAGGCGGAAAAGCGTTCGATTTTAAACTTTTCACGAAGGTCATGACCTACGCACGTCCTTACCAAGGATTGTTTTGGGGGTCAGTAGTGTTGACAGTCGTGCTTGGTGCTTTGGGAACGGCGCGACCTATTATCACAAAGATGATCATTGACGACGCCATCCTCGCTTTGGACGCCGCATATTTGGTCAATCTAAGTTTGTGGTTGGTGGCGTTACTCATTCTGGAAAGTTTAGGCCAATTTGGTTTTATGTATGCCGCAAACTGGCTAGGTCAGAGCATTATCAAAGACATTAGGATTGAGCTTTACGATAAATTGCAATCGTTCAAGTTGGGTTTTTACGACCGCACACCCATTGGCCAATTGGTCACTAGAGTAGTATCTGATATTGAAACCATTTCTCAAATCTTTTCCCAAGGCATCCTGGTCATTTTCGGAGACCTCTTCCGTATTGTGGTTATGTTGTTCGCAATGTTCTTCTATTTCAATCCCGTTCTTGTACTTATCAGTTTATCGATTATTCCCGTATTGTTCATCGCTACACGTTGGTTCCAGCGCGGTATTAAAGGCGCCTTTCAACGCGTGCGTTCGGAAATTTCCAACCTGAATACCTTCGTTCAAGAACACCTTGGGGGAATGAACGTTGTTCAGGCTTTCGGCCGCGAGCAGCAGGAATCTGAAAAGTTTCGGACGATCAATTCCCGTCACCGAGATGCAAACATTGAAAGCATTTTCTATTACGCCTTATTCTTTCCCATAATAGAGGTGCTCAGTGCCATTTCCATTGGTCTCGCTGTATGGTATGGAGGCATGAATGCCGCTCAAGGCGGTGCGGTAACGGTAGGAGAACTGACCGCGATGATCATCTTTATCGGTATGTTGTTTCGTCCACTGCGCCAACTCGCGGATCGATTCAATACCTTACAAATGGGTATGGTCGCTTCAGAGCGCGTACTCAAGCTTCTTGAGAGTGATCATGAGCGCGAGGCAAATGGGACGAAAGTCTTGCGTCCATTGAAAGGCGCGATCGAATTTGAATCGGTAGATTTTCATTACAATGAAGGGGAGCCCATTCTGCATGAGGTAAGTTTTAAAGTTGCACCGGGTGAGACCGTTGCAGTAGTAGGAGCAACGGGTGCGGGTAAGAGTACTATCATTTCCATTCTCATGGGCTTTTACCCGTATTCGAAGGGAAGGGTGAGTATCGATGGTGAAGCATTAAAGGAATTAGACCTTCACGACTTGCGTCAGCAATTGGCATTGGTACTACAGGATGTCTTTCTGTTCTCAGATACGGTGCGCTCGAACATTGTCCTAGGTGACGAGACCATTTCAGACGAAGCCATTCTGAAGGCCGCAGAGGCCATTGGTATTTTCGAATTTATTCAAGGTCTGCCGGACGGCTTAGATTATAACGTTCAAGAGCGTGGAGGTGTCCTCTCGGCAGGTCAGCGTCAGTTGTTAGCCTTCCTCAGAGCCTACATCACAAATCCAGCCGTTCTTATTCTCGATGAAGCCACTTCTTCGATCGATTCGCACACGGAAGAAATGATTCAACGCGCACTCATTGCACTAACGCAGAATAGAACATCGGTCATCATTGCACACCGCCTGTCCACCATTCAACACGCCGATAGAATTATTGTCCTTGACAAGGGACGCGTTGTAGAGATGGGTAGCCACCAGCAGCTCTTGGAAAAAGGCGCCGCCTATTACAATTTATACGAGAAGCAATTCGCTTCGGTGGAGTAAAAAAAAAGCGGCCAGTGAGGGCCGCTTTTTTGTTATCCATTCATAGAGATTAAGAACTCCGCGTTGTCTTTTGTCTTTCGAACGCGATCGCTTAAAAATTCCATAGCCTCGATTGGGGTCATATCTGCAAGATACTTTCTTAAGACCCACATGCGTTGCAGTACGTCTGGTGCAAGAAGTAAATCCTCTTTACGTGTACCACTTTCTGTAAGGTTGATAGCTGGCCAAATTCTGCGGTTCGCAATCTTACGATCCAATTGCATTTCCATATTACCAGTACCCTTGAACTCTTCGAAAATTACCTCATCCATTTTCGACCCTGTATCAATAAGTGCCGTCGCTAAAATGGTCAAAGATCCACCGCCTTCTATATTACGGGCCGCACCAAAGAATCGTTTTGGACGTTGCAATGCATTCGCATCTACACCACCAGATAAGATTTTACCTGAGGCAGGGCTCACCGTATTGTAGGCGCGCGCGAGACGAGTGATGCTATCTAGCATAATGATTACATCGTGACCACATTCGGTCATACGCTTGGCTTTCTCTAAGACGATGTTCGCCACCTTCACGTGGTGATCGGCCGGCTCATCGAAAGTTGAGGCAACCACTTCAGCATTTACACTGCGGCTCATATCGGTAACTTCTTCCGGACGTTCATCAATCAATAGAACGATCATGTACGCTTCGGGGTGGTTCGCGGCAATGGCATTAGCCAGCTCCTTCATCAAGGTTGTCTTTCCTGTTTTAGGCTGCGCAACAATCAATCCGCGCTGCCCCTTACCAATAGGGGAAAAGAGGTCAATAATTCGAGTCGATTCGGTACTTCTTCTCGTAGTAATGTCAAATTTCTCGTCCGGGAAAAGTGGCGTTAAATGTTCAAAAGCAACACGGTCACGAACATATTCTGGCGTACGGCCATTGATGCTGTTGACTTTGACAAGAGGGAAGTATTTTTCACCTTCACGCGGGGGACGTACCTCACCTGTTATGGTATCTCCAGTCTTCAGACCCATTCCGCGAATCTGGTTCTGACTTACGTAAATGTCATCCGGAGAGTTGAGGTAATTAAAGTCAGAACTTCTTAAGAAACCATAGCCGTCAGGCATGATTTCTAAAACACCTTCATTCGCAATGATTCCTTCGAAATGAAATTCTTTCGGTCTGCGCTTGTTGCGTTGGTCACGAGCGGAATGGTCTTTATTGCCATTGTTATTGCGAGGACCTTTTTCAGGACGATCGCCGTTTTCCGCGCGGTTTCCTTTTTCAGGACGGCTACCTTGGTTTGTACGGTCTCCCTTTTCAGGACGCTTACCTTGGTCAGGTCGTTCATTGTTCTCGTGACGAGATTGCTGCTCTTTCCCAGCCTTTGGCTGACGCCTTTCTTGCTTTGGAGCGGGTTCCTTTTTACCCTCTTCTTCCGTTCCGATGTGTTCTGTTCGGTCCAATTTTTCTGGGTTTTCTGTGGTTTTTCCTGCAGATGAGGATTGACCGGTTTTACTTAGAATGGCGCTCACGAGTTCGCCTTTGTTCATGTAACGGGCTTTTGGAATATCAAGAGATGCTCCTAAGTCCTTTAGTTCAGGCAACTTACGTGCCTGTAATTCGTTTTCAGTCAACATGTTTTTCGGGATAGTATAGGTAGAAGTTGAGCCGGTGCTCGATCTTTTTGTGCTCTACACAACAATAATAGTGAGATTTGGAGATTAAATGAAAATTGGCACCGTATTTTTTTCAACTTTGTTGCAAGAAATTTTAGTCCTATGATACAACGCATACAGACCTTATACCTTTTTGGTGCAGCCATAGTTAGTACGCTTGGCGCTTTTATTTTGCCTCTATATGCTACAGAAGCAGAAGTCTTTAAAGCGACTGCAGGCATGTACACGTTTCTCACTTTTGGTATAGGGATGTCTCTTTTTAGCGGGGCCGTTTTGTTGTACAAGAACCGTAAACTACAGCTGGCTGTGGTCCGATTAGGTATGCTCAGTGCACTTGCTATGTTGGGCTTCGTTATTCAAGCCATTCTTGCTACAGAGGGCGCAGCAGCCAGTTGGGGTGCCGCAGCACCTTTCGCCTGTATTGTATTCGCCTACTTAGCTTCAAAAGGCATACAAAAGGATGAGAAAAAAATACGCAGTTTAGACCGACTCCGCTAGGGGCAATGAATGGCAGGGCGTATTAGCTGTGCAGTCCCAGTATAAATGTTGTTTCCCATTTGTAAGCCACAAATAGGCCGCATCTACGCTTTGATTGTAATTAAACGCCTGATTAAAAGTTGCTTGACTCAATTTTACCGCTGGTGCTTTGCATTCGACAAGAATAATAGGTTTACCCGCTTTAGTCGCCACAATATCTGTTCTCTTTTGCTTGAAACCTGTTTGAATACCGGCTTCCGTTGTCATATTGCTTTTCGGAAAACCCAAAGCCTCTAAATAGACGATACAATGTTGACGCACCCATTCCTCTGGAACAGCGACGAGCCACTTCTTTCGAATGGGATCCCAGATTTCCATTCCATTAGTAGACTCACGCATCTCAACCGCTGCCGCGATTTCTGGAGGAAAAAGCAATGCGGGATAAGTCATTAGAAGATCTTCTTGTTGTAAAGTTCGGGATATTTCCCAACGACATGTTCATAGGATTTCTCGATCTCTGCAAAAGTCGCCGATGCTTCGCCGCATGGAATCACTTTCAAAATTCCAGCATGCTTCTTTTCGTAGTCCAAAAACCCTAAGGAAATGGGTGTACCTGCTTGCTTAGCAATTTGATAAAAGCCGGTTTTCCATTTCTCCACACGCTTTCTCGTGCCTTCTGCGGGTACCATCAATGTCATGTTTATATCTGACCGTAGCAATTCTGCGGCATGTTCTACTAAATTATTTCTTTTACTCCTATTGACACCAATGGCTCCCATCCATTTGAAAAATCCAAAGAAATACCATCGGGTATAAAAGTCTTTGATAAAGAACTTCAAGGGTAGACGCATGAGCCAAAAAGTACCTACAGCATAGACTAAGTCGTAATTAGAGGTGTGCGGCGCAGCAATCATTACCGAATTTTGCGCGGCTTTTATGTCTTCCTGCGTTGCCACAAGTTTCCAGCCGCTTATGAAGAAAACAAATCGCGCGATGAGGTATTTCATATCAATAGATTCAAGTTGACAAAGATACGCCTTCGAACCATGCTTCTGGAAACCCTACTAGATAGACTTTGGTGGTGGCTCGGGTCATTGCAGTGTAGAGCCATTTGTAGTAGATGGGCGAGGGACCGTCGGGGAGATAGGGGTGTTCGACAACAACGTGTTCCCATTGCCCGCCTTGACTTTTATGACAAGTGATCACATAGCTAAACTTAACCTGAAGTGCATTAAAGTATGGGTCGTTTTTCACGGATTCGTAAATTTTACCCTTCGAGCCGCGATACGAATATTTAGCCGTCATTTGCTCATACAAACTGTTACTTTGGGCACCACTCAAAGCGGGACTCTCACTCTCTAAGGCACTGAGGTTTAAAATTACATCTATGGCATCTTGCTTAGGGTAATCAACGAATACCACGGTAGCTTCGCAGAAGGTGAAGCCGTAACGTTCATGTATGTTTCGAATGCTTCTTATTTCGCCAATTTCTCCATTGGCTACAAAGCCCATTTGGCTAGATTCCGGCAGCCAGAAGTAATTGTTTTTAACCACCATGAATTGGTCACCGGCAGAAATGCGTTCCTCTTGGAATTTTATTCTGCCACGAATACCTTGATTGTACTGGTTGGCTTTCTTATTGCTACGCACTACCATGGTGTTGCCGCTACTGTCGCCGGTGTAGAGTTGTTCGAAAATCTCTTGCAGTTGGTAGCCGTCTTCTACTCGAATTAAATCGCCGCCGGATTCAAAAACAGGTAAATCGCTAGAATCGGCCTCAATCAATTTTCGGAGCATGGTCGCGTTTTTTAGGATAAAGCTGTCTAATGCCTGTCGAGTAACCTCGCGTAAGGTGTGCTCAGTTGCGGGAAGTCCCATTTGATTCGCGAAGAATTCGGACGAAAGTGCGGGACTCTCTGGCTGACCAACAGGCGGTAATTGTGCAGGGTCACCCACTAGAATAAGATGATTTGAGGGGTCCTCAAAAACGTATTGCAGTAAATCTTCTAGTAAAGATTGGTCACCAAGCGAACGATCGCGCTGTGTGCTGATCAATCCAGCCTCATCCACGATGAAGGTGGTGTTCTTATTGGGGTTATTTGCCAAAACAAACGTTGCAGCCCCGCCAGAACTCACTTTAGGCCGGTAAAGGCTCCGGTGAATGGTATTTGCGGGATAGCCGGTTGCCCCGCTCAATACCTTTGCGGCACGACCCGTTGGGGCCATCAACTTCACTTTCCGTGTATGCTTTTTATGCACGGCGACCACACTTTTTAAAAGCGTTGTCTTTCCAGTTCCGGCATATCCTTTAACAATCATAACCTCGGGTTGGATTCGACGAATACTGAGGTATACAGCTAATTTCCGCAGTAATTGGTCCTGATCGTCGGTTGGATCGAAAGCAAAAAAGCCTTTCAGATCGGCATATGTATGTTGAGGTGATTGCAATTAAAAATTATTGTAGTTTTGGGCCATAATTGTTGATTTAGACCCATGAATTCAAAGGTACAACTAGGAATTAAAGTAGTTCTCATCCTTCTCTCGACGTACTTCACGTACCGTATTTACAATAGCATCATGCAACCTATTAAATTCCAGCGCATTGAGCGCGTGAGAATTTGTGATGTTACCGAGAAATTGGAAAACATTCGCGAAGCGCAATTGGCCTATAAGTCTGAAAATGGCGCATACTGTTCAGACATCAATGAATTAGTTGCTTTCGTCGATACGGGTGTGATTAACATCATCGAGCGAAAAGATACAAGCTTCATGTACTACGATAAGATCTACCAGAAGGAAATGAACAAGGATTCTGTAATCATGCGTGTGCTCGGTCAAGAGCCAGTTGCTGTGCAGTTGTTCGGTGAAGGGTTCAATGCGCAATCGTTGTTGAGAATCCCGGGAACGGATAGTTTATTTTCAATGAACTCGGGTAAGATTAACAAAAATGCGGTAGATCTTGCTACATTTGAAGTAAGTGCACCATATGCAACCGTATTTGCTGACGTGGCGGATGATTTTCCGCAAGCATTCAATAAAGTGGCGAACCAAGCTTTAACTATTGGCTCATTAACAGAACCTACCATCAGTGGTAACTACGAAAACACTTACTGTAAGTCAGAATAACTTAGATCCAGCTTTCGAAAATGCGAAAGCGGGTGAAAGCACATTGTCCATCCTGTACCAACAGGATGGACTTTCTTTTTTGGTACGTCATACCAGCACCCGTCAAGTCTATCTTTTTGGTTTTCACCCTCGTCAATCCTGGGGGGCAGATCCTATATCAGAGGTACTTGCCGGTTTTCCAGAGCTGCCCGGTGAAGTGCTTTATGCAGTAGAAGCCCCACACACGGTGCTCATTCCAGAGATCATGAGCAGCGCTGAGGTACCGGCGTGGACGACTACGGTGTTAGGACAGAAGGCAAACTTTATGGACCTAAGTTCAACTAATGCCATGACGTTTTTGTCCTACCTGAATGAAACGGACATCAGTTTGAGTCAAAGCGATACATTGGTCTGCAGGCATAATTGGGCCGTTCAACTGGAACGATTAAAACCCTCTGCCCATCCCAAACTTTGGGTGCATGTTTATGCCGATAGTGTTCAAATTTTCGCATCCTCATCAAACAAATGGCAAGTCATCAATAGCTTTCCGTGCAGCAATGAATCAGAATTATTGTATCATTTAGGCAATGTCTCTGAGCAGTTGAATTGGGACCGAGCAACAACAGAAGTAGAGTTAAGCGGATATTCAGCACGTGCTTACAAACCTGTTATAGAGCCCTATTTTTCGGGAGTTCAATTGTTTAAACCCCAGCAATGGGCAAAGATCAGCTCCGCTTTAGCTGATTTTGATGCCGTCGCTTTTGCCAACCTCCTCCGTTTATGAGAATCGTGAGTGGAAAATGGCGAAGCAAAAGAATCACAGCCCCAAAGAACCTGCCAACTAGACCGACGACCGACTTTGCAAAGGAGAGTCTCTTTAATGTCTTAAATAATCGTTTCGATTTTGAAGAAATCCGTGTTTTAGATTTATTTTCTGGAACGGGTAATATCAGCTACGAATTTGCTTCTCGCGGCACCGTTGATCTCACAGCCGTTGATCAGAATAGAAATTGTGCCCGATTCATTACGGCTACATCAGATGCGCTAGACGCTGGAATTCATGTGGTTCAAGCAGATGCACTCCAGTATGTCCGACGCGCCTCTACCAGTTTCGATCTCATTTTTGCGGATCCGCCTTACGACTGGGAGCACCACGAGAGTCTTGTGAAATCAATCTTAGACATTGGATTGCTTAGTGAAGGGGGGGAGGCCGTCATAGAACACAGCAATCAAACTGATCTGAGTAACCTACCAGGGTTCTTCGCGCACCGTAAGTACGGTCATGTCAACTTTAGTTTTTTCTCAAGGCCGCAAGATGTAGCGGCAGAAGATTAATGTGCGCTTAAAAAAGCAATCAATTTTTTCATAGCCAAGCCTCTGTGCGAGATCTCGTTTTTCGTTGCTGCATCCATTTCCGCAAAAGTGCCGGAAAATCCATCGGGAGAAAAGATAGGATCGTAACCAAAACCTTTTACACCTGAACGCACGGACGTTATTTCGCCCTGCACGGTTCCTTCGAAAAGATATTCTTCACCCTGGAGCACTAAGGCAACTGCAGTCCTGAAACGCGCTTTACGGTTCTTTACACCGTTAAGTTCGGTGAGGACCTTGTCCATATTTGCATCAGGGCTTTTTGCTTGTCCAGCATAGCGCGCACTGAAAACACCAGGGGCATTATTTAAAGCTTCAATTTCTAATCCAGTATCGTCAGAGAAACAAGACAGACCGTGTTTTTCCCAAACCGCTCGGGCTTTGATCCACGCGTTACCTTCTAAGGTTAATGCAGTTTCTTCGATTTCTTCATGATCCCCGAGGTCGTTTAAACCAATTACCTCGTAATCCGGTGACAATAATTCACGAACCTCTTGTAACTTACCCAAGTTATGTGTCGCAAAGACCAATTTCATATGCCGCTTATTTAGATGAACAAAGTTACACCTATAATTCGCCTCGCGGGTCCCGTTTCCGCTATTCTTACTGCCGCTTTTGGTGGGTTTCTACCTCAGTATTGGCTTCTCGGTGTGGCCTTATGGATGCTTATTTGGTGGATTACCGAGACTGTGCATTTAGGCGTAACCGCACTACTCCCTTTAGTTTTGTTTCCTGCCTTGGAAATTGCTGGCGCAAAATCGTTAGCAGCCTACTATGCGCATCCGCTGGTTTATTTGTTCTTTGGCGGTTTTGTATTGGCCTTAGCTTTGGAAAAGACAGGCCTTCATTACCGAATCGCACTTTGGATCTTGCGAAAAACAGGTACTAAAGACCATCAATTGCTCGCGGGTTTCATGTTAGCGACGGCCTTTATGTCCATGTGGATTTCTAATACGGCTACGGCCATAATGATGTTGCCTATCGCGACCAGTGTGGTTGCGGTTTTAGAACCTCAACAACGCGAGAAATTATCGCGGCCCATCCTTCTGAGCGTAGCTTGGGCAGCAAATATTGGTGGTATGGCTACGTTGATTGGTACCCCGCCAAATATGATTTTCGCGGGTTTCATGAGCGAACAATTAAACAAACAAATTGGCTTTGTCGAATGGCTCCCTATTGGGCTTTCCGCCAGTATTCTTCTTGGTTTGGTTGCCTACGCAATTCTCAAACGGGGATTGGTAAGATCGGACCTTTCCCTAGAAGAGGAAAGGCGAACACAGGATTGGTTGCGAGAGGAATGGGGACGATTGGGTGCATTATCATCCGCGCAACGCCGTGTTGCTGCAATATTCACGCTCACCGCCGTGTTATGGATTATTCGTCCGTATTTAGGTAAATGGTTACCCTTCGTTCAATGGTCAGATACAGGCATCGCGCTAGTGGCCGCATTACTCTTGTTTTCCGTCACAGATGGCGTAAAAGACAGCTTGTTAAAATGGGAGGACACGAAAGCACTTCCTTGGGGAATTTTGCTCTTGTTCGGTGGTGGTTTGGCATTAGCAGGTACGCTGCAAGGAAGCCCATGGTTTGTGTTATTGGGCGAGCAATTACAATCCTTGCAGGGAATCCCCTTCGCAGCTTGGCTTTTTGTAATGGCTTTGCTTGGCGTCTTTGCAACAGAGTTACTGAGTAACATGGCTCTCGTGAGCGCGCTACTCCCGCTAGTATACTCTCTTGCGCTAGCCTTAGGGCTCGATTTTTATACCTTAAGTCTGCCGTTGGTTTTAGGCGCGAGTTGTGCATTCATGTTGCCTATGGCAACTCCACCAAACGCAATAGTTTTCTCCACTGGAAACTTGAGCATGCCGTATATGATTTACCGAGGCGTTGCCCTAAATCTACTTTCCGTTGTGTTGCTATTTGCGTTGACCTTGCTGTACCAATTTATGGGCTAACAATCTGATCTGGTTTAGAAAGCACTTTTTTAGGCAGGTGCTCTTTGATCAAAGCACCCATGGCTTCAATCCATTCTACCTTTAGTTGCGTGCGCGCAAACAGCAAACTGATTTCACGACCGGGTGTAGGCGTGGCGATTGGCTTTACACTGGGCTTGTATTTATCATGTAGGTCAATAGCTGTCAGGTAGGGCAGTAAAGTCATCCCCATTCCTCTATGGGCCAATTTCACCAAGGTATCAAAGTTGCCACTCTCCATTTGTAAACCTTGGCTTTCCTGTGAATTGGCCTGGCATAGTTTCAATACGCTATTCCTAAAGCAGTGCCCCTCGTTTAAGAGCAGTAAATCTTTCACATTAATTTCTGAGGCCAATAAAAATTTATCGTCCTTCATCGGGTGGTAATTGGGAACAAAAGCCATAAAAGGCTCCCAGTACAAGGGCTGTTCTACAATGCCTTTTTCATTTAAAGGCGTCGCTGCGATGCCTACATCGATCTGATCCTTGCGCAAGGCATCGATCATATCTTCAGTTTTGAGCTCTTCAACTTTCAGAACGATGTTTGGAAATTTCGCTTTAAACTCTGGTATAAAACGAGGCAACAAGCTTGGGGCAACTGTGGGAATGACACCTAAGCTCAATGTGCCTTCATAAGAGCCTTTAATGCGTTTGGCCATACTCTCCAACACGGCGCTTTCGTGCAATATTTTTCGCGCTTGTTCAATGAGACGTTCACCCAGAGGGGTAGGTACAATGGGGTGTTTAGACCGGTCAAAAATGAGAATATCCAATTCCTCTTCAAGCTTTTGAATTTGCATACTTAACGTGGGTTGTGTCACAAAGCAAGCTTCCGCCGCTTTAGCAAAATGTCGGTGGTTGTCAACAGCCACGATGTATTTGAATTGCGTTATAGTCATTTCCTATTATATTTATTCTGTGATAGAAAACAAAGATATCACACCTTTTTGCCTTCCGCAAGGATCTTGAACTACATTTAGTGAATGACCATTACGGATTTAAAAAAGGCTTTTGAACAACCCTTGCCGGGCATTAAGGGGCACCAATTATTGATGCCGTCTTATAGAAATGCACTTAGACTCGAAGCTGTACAAGCAAAAAGTCCACGACGAGCAGGTGTACTCGTGCATCTCTTTGAAGGAGCACAAGGACTCGAAGTACTACTTATGAAGCGTCCAGTTTATGAAGGTAACCACAGTGGTCAAATCAGTTTTCCAGGCGGCGGCTATGAGGAAGGCGACGGATCGTTACAAGGAACGGCCTACAGAGAAGCTTTTGAAGAAGTAGGTCTGTGCAAGGAGGATTTGCTTTCAATCGGGGCATTGAGTTGGCTTTATATTCCGCCTTCGAATTTTTATGTAGAACCCTATGTGACCTACAGCGAGCAATGTCCGGAATTGGTTTTAGAAGAGAAAGAAGTGGCCTATACACTCTCCATTCCTCTGTCCAAGATTTGCGACCGCTCTTTGCTGCGAGATACGGAAGTCATGACAAAATATGGTGCTTTAAAAGTTCCGGCCTTTCACTGGGAGGGAGATGTGATTTGGGGTGCGACAGCAATGATCTTGGGTGAGTTAAGCGCTCTGTTTTCTTAGCACTATATTTGCCGTCCTGAAACTTCATATTCATGTTTTTAAATCCGTTCAAGCGCGACAGCTTTGGTTACAATCTGCTCATTAAGCGGACCGTGATTTTTGTGTTTGGTTTGATCACTTGGTACCGATTTTTTCGTATCAATAGCATGAGAATCGTGGGCGCTGATAAATTGCGCGATCTTCCTCAGCAAGGCGTGCTGTTTGTTTCGAATCATCAAACCTATTTCGCCGATGTGAGTGCGATGTACCAGGTATTTAATGCTGCAGAAAACAAGCGCTACAATAGCGTTCCTTTCTTAACACTTTTCCGCCCAAAACTGAATGTGTATTTTATTGCTGCTGCGGAGACCATGAAAAAAGGGATTTTACCAAAGCTCATGCAGTATGCAGGCAGTGTAAGTATAAAACGCACCTGGCGTGAGGCAGGAAAGAATGTGAATCGGTCCGTTGATCCCAAGGATATTGAAAACATAAAACGCGCCATGGAATCCGGGTGGACCATTACCTTTCCTCAAGGAACGACAAGGCCTTTCGTTAAGGGAAGAAGAGGTACGGTACATTTGATCAAGGAATTGAAGCCAGTTGTTGTTCCAGTAGTGATAGACGGCTTTAGAAGAGCCTTCGACAAAACGGGTTTGTTTGTGAAGAGTAATGGTAACTTGTTAAACGTTACCTTTAAGGAACCTTTGAAATTGGACTTTTCGAAATCCAATGATGAACTGTTAGATGAAATCATGGTTGCTATAGAACAAGCACCGGAGTTTTTGAAAATAAAAGACGAATGAAAAAAGTAATCGCTTTATTAGCACTTTCAACGCTGTTCGCAGCCTGCGAAGACCCCATTCCTGTTGTAGATCCAACAGCGCTGGACAATAGAAATATCTACATCCGTGCCTATAAATATTTTGATGGCGCCATTATCGATAGAAATACCGTTTATGAGATAAATGGGGATTTGATCAAATTTGACCACATTTACGTCACCCTCAGTGGCGCTCGTTTTGTGAGTTACGATGATCAGGATACTACGTATACGGAAAGTGACTTGACGATGATTGATCTTATTGGTAATTCGGAAGTGAAGTTGGCAAACTTACCAGCAGGCAACTACAATGGTAGTCTAGAGTATACCATAGGACTGGACAGTTCGCGTGCCTTTACGGCTCCTGATCAATTGGACGCAACAAATCCGTTGAGCAAAGGATTGGTTTGGAATGGCAGTGATATTGGTCACAGCTTCTTTCAGATGGAAGGTCGCATTTTTAATCCGGCGGATACCGTTTTTACGACGCCTGAGGCCACCTTCAATTGGCGTTTTGCTACACCGGATTTAGCAGTGTTGAAAAGCGAAAAAAGAAACTTTAATGTTGCCTCTAATAAGGATGTATTTATTGTAATGGATATTGATATAGATAATTTTTTCCTAGGCTTGACGCCTTCATCAACCAACATTATCAATAGCGATCCAGCGGATGCAACGGATTACGATTTAGCGAAAATTTTGAGAGATAACGTAAATAGTGAATTTGTATTTAAACTGTAAACGCTCTTAACATGCGATTGTCGCTCCTCGCCATTCTGCCGCTAGCCTTCCTATTTAGTTCGTGTGGGAACGGTTCAGAACAAGTAACCTTAGAAATTAACCTGGTGCACAATGGTATTCCCTTTGAAGTGGGTGAGACGTTGTATAAAGGGGATACGGCGATCAAATTTGAATTGATTCATTTCTATCTAAGCGAGATTGCGCTGGGTGCTGAGGTGAAGGAATCAGTTGTTTTTGTGAATGCTCAAGATAGTGCTTCCATGCATTACACGCTTCCGCTGTCAAAAAAAGTGGACCAATTCAGTTTTGGCATGGGTGTAGATTCTCTCAACAACATGCAGGATCCCACTTCTTTTGATTCGAATCATCCGCTTTCTAGTGCTAATGCGATGTATTGGTCTTGGGCAACCATGTACCGTTTCTTTAAAATTGACGGAAGGGTAAATGCTACAGGGTCATTAGGCGTTGATGACCAGCTTTTGGCTTGGCACACGGGTAAGAATGCATTGTATCGAACCAAAGAAACCAACATTAACATCAAGCCGGGTGCACATTTAGTACTGACCTTCGATATCGCAGGGCTCTATTCCGGGGTGAGTCTCGCAACGGAGACCATGACGCATTCTATGGTGGACGATTATGCGATTGCTGTGAAATTATCGGACAACCTACCGGCGGCATTTAGCCTTTCTGTACAGTAAGTCTGAAGGTTTTTTACCCCTTTAATCAACGAAAAAGAATGCTGATTTTCATTCCTCCCAAAATGGCAGGCGCAGCATTTTTAGAATCAATAAGCCGGTACTCATACATTCCTGAGATCGGATCAAATTCTTTCTCAGAGGTTCTGCGTTGCTTTTGACGAATGGCACCACCAATGAACCAATCTACAATCATACGCTCAGATGGACGACTTTGGTAGCCTATTGTAAACCCGAAGTCGGTCCAATTGAAGCCTTCGCTCACCGTGGTATCTATACCCGCAGGTGTCGTCGTGTAAAAATCCTGCGCGTAGTTTCTATGGCCCATGGTATATGAAATATAGTAGCCGTCTTCGAAAGCATTTCCTTCTGGAAAAAATTTCACGTTCACATTCCCGCTGTAGCCTAATTTACTTTGCGTTTGTCCGTCTTGGCGCAGGCTGTAACCGCGAATAGCCTCCTCTGTGATGTTGAATGTGGTCACACCAATACCCGCCTCGGCACTCATATAATCTGAGATTTTATATTCGTAAGCAATAGGCACATCCCCAGCTAGCATCGCTGTTGGGCTGAGTTTAATTGCATGGTTGTAGCGGCTGTAATACAAGCTGCCGCTTAACGGTAAGGATGTTGATGGACTTTGAGAGCTTATCGTTCCTGCCCCTTGCGCTGTATTTAGGTTGCGCTTGCGCACAATCACGGTCTGTGCATCGGTGCTTAAGGACCATGCTAGTACGGCGATGAGGCTGTAAATAAATCTCTTCATATGATTAAAATCTAGTAGGGGTGATGTATCTTGACTTCACAGTCAAATTACAAAAAATGTTCACCCCAAGCTTATGCTAAGTTTAAAAAAAGGCGTTTTTACGCTATTTCTATCTGTTCTCATGATAACCGGTGCCTGGGCACAAGGTTCATTTCCAGTTTTAGAGTGGAGTCCAGAGTATTCAGCGCGTTCTGCAAAATTTGATCGGTTGCTTCAGGTCGGGGATAAAGGTTTTTACACCTATAAAACAGCGAATGCTTCCTTGTTGGGTTCGTCGCGCGATGAATATTTCGCCTATTACAATCGTTACGACTTGGGTGAAAATTGGCTTGTTAAAAATGCACGTTGGGAATGGAAGGGTAGACGTGTTGACTTCAAAACTAGTGTGATTATAGGGGAAACGCAGTACCTCTTTTACGAAAGCTACGATCGACAAGCAGACCAACGTTATTTGCTGTGTCGCACCTTAGATTCTAATGCCACGCTAAGCGAAGTTAAGGTGATGGAAGTACTGGATAGTCGTCGAAGAGCGCGCGGTGATTTTGACATACAATTGTCTAAGGACCGCTCGAAGATTGCGATTTTCACGAATCCGCCTTACGAGCGGAATTCCACAGAGAACTTTTACATCCGAATTTTTGATACTGCGCTCGAAGAGCTTTGGAATGCAGATGTCGAATTGTCCTACCGCGATAGAAACTTTGGGATAATGGATTTTGAGGTTTCAAACGCGGGAGAGGTATTCATATTAAGTTACTACGACAACAGCCCAAATATTACATTGATAAATAATCGCGATTTGGACTACAAGCTCATGAAGGTTACGGACCATAGTGGTGTAAGTGATGTAGTCGAGTTTGATTTGGGACTTCAAGATATTAGTGTTCAAAGCTTAGGCATAGAGTGTGATCTCGTGGACGGTCAAATGGCTATTTCTGGATTTTACGGCAAGCGGAATCTTTGGGATATGGACGGGGCCTTGTATTTGGCTTTTGATCAGGCTGCTGGCGAAGTGGTTTCTTCAAATTTGAACCAATTCGCACCTGATTTTGTCGCGCAATTCAATAAATATCGGGCTAAGCGCGGTAAAGGCATTCGTAGAAATTTTGTATTCCGCCAGTTCGAAGCGCGGCCAGATGGTGGTGCTTATGTGGTGGCTGAAGATTATGAAGTCGTGGTGAGAACTACCCAAGGACCGCGCGGTCAGACCACCACCAACTATTATTACTACTATAATGATATTATCGTTTTAAGCATCAACAAGTCGGGTGATGTTGATTGGTACGCACACATTCCAAAGAAGCAGACGTCCATGAACGACGGCGGCTATTTCTTGGGCTACACTATGTTATTGAACCAAGAAGGCCTGCATTTCCTGTACAATGATCACCGCAAGAATGCGAAACGTTGGGGCAAGAAGAACTTGAAGCGCATTACCAATGCGAAAGCGGGCAATCTTGTGATGGTTACATTGGGTCATGATGCGTCCATGCGATACAATGTGCTGAATCGAAACACTCGTCAGAAATTCCGTGTCGCACCGCGTCAATCTAGATTAGCAAATGACGGCTATGACGGCGCGGTCCTATTATCTTTGCGCGGATCTAAAATCCGATTTGGTAATTTATACTTTGAAGATTAAAAAATGAATATTCACTTCATAGCCATTGGAGGCAGCGCCATGCATAATTTGGCCATTGCGCTCCACAATGGTGGACACATCATAACAGGTTCTGACGATCAGATATTTGAGCCTTCACGCGGGCGATTAGCTCTTAAAGGTTTATTGCCAGAGGTAGAGGGTTGGTATTCAGAAAAAGTCCACGAAGGACTGGATGCCATTATTTTAGGAATGCACGCTCGCGCAGACAATCCAGAATTGGCACGTGCTCAAGAATTGGAATTGCCCATTTTCTCTTATCCAGAATTCCTTTATGAGATCAGTAAAACCATGACGCGTGTAGTCATTGCCGGTTCGCACGGCAAAACGACGACAACCGCCATGGTGCTTCACGTTATGAATCATGTGGGCCAACCTACAAATTATATGGTAGGTGCTCAGCTGGAGGGGTTTGACTGCATGGTCGAGCTTGAGAGCGGCAGTGAATTCATGGTTATGGAGGGTGATGAATACTTAAGTTCACCTATCGATCTTAGACCAAAGTTTCATTTGTACCGACCTAATATCACCGTGATAACAGGCATCGCTTGGGACCATATTAACGTGTTTCCAACCTTTGATTCCTATGTGGACCAATTCAGAAAATACCTTGAAACAATAGAGCCCGGTGGTGCATTAATTTATAATGAACAAGATCCAGTATTAGTTAAACTGGTTGAAGAAACGGCCGCCCCAGTGAAAACATTTGGGTACAGACTACCCGCCTTTGAAATTATTGACGGTCAGACTTTTATAGAGACGGAAGAAGGGATGATGCCGCTTCAGGTTTTTGGAGAACATAACCTAAGTAATCTTGAAGCTGCACGATGGATTTGTTTAGAGATGGGGGTTCAGGAAGAGGCCTTTTATGATGCAATTTTAAGTTTTACTGGTGCGCAAAATCGCATGGAGGTTTTTAAATCGGGCAGTCAAGTAAAGGTATTCCGGGACTTCGCTCATGCACCCAGTAAAGTAGGGGCGAGCGTAAAAGCATTAAAAGAACAGTTTGGTAAAGTTCGTGCTGTTCTTGAACTGCACACGTTCAGTAGTTTGAATCCGGAATTTCTTCCTCAGTACCGTGGAACCATGGATGCTGCAGATGAGGCTTGGGTTTATTTTAGTCCAGATGCGGTTGCACATAAAAAACTGCCTGCTCTAAGCGCTGAGGATGTTGCAAATGCTTTTGGGTCTGAGGTACGTGTTTTTGACTCTTCAGAATCTCTTCAAATTGCTCTGGAAAATCCATCCACGATCAAGGCTATGGCACTTATGAGCAGTGGAAATTTTGGAGGTATTGATTTGGAGGCTACGCTTGCTAAGTATTAATGAGTAAATTTGCAGCATGAGCAAAAGGGAAATCATTGACGCCAGAGCACTAAACATAGCGCTAAACCGCTTGTGCTGTAAGTTGATTGAAAATCATGGCGATTTCTCTAATTCTATTCTCATCGGGATGCAACCGCGCGGTGTTCAGGTTCTAGATCGTCTTGTCAAGCTCCTTGAAAGCACCTACGGTGTACAAGGAGTACGAACAGGAGTATTAGATATCACCTTTTTTAGAGACGATTTTAGACGCAGACCGGGGCATTTACAAGCGAATAAGACACGCATTGATCACCTTGTAGAGGACCAAAAAGTAGTGTTCATAGACGATGTGCTCTACACGGGGCGCAGCATTCGCGCGGCGATGGATGCAATCCTGAGTTACGGAAGACCAGCGAAAATGGAATTACTCACGTTGATAGATCGAAGATTTTCGCGTGACCTCCCTATACAACCAGATTACAAAGGCCGTCAGGTGGATTCAATCGCTTCACAGCGTGTTGAGGTGCTTTGGGAAGAAGTAGATGGGAGAGATGCAGTACTACTAACGGATCCCGAATAATGAGCGAATTATCTGTGAATCACTTGCTAGGAATCAAGCACCTCACTGCTGAGGATATCCAGCTTATTCTCGATACAGCAACACAGTTTAAAGAGGTTATTAATAGGCCTATTAAGAAGGTCCCTACCTTACGTGATATAACCATTGCGAACTTGTTTTTTGAGAACTCTACAAGAACAAGACTCAGTTTTGAATTAGCTGAAAAGCGACTCAGTGCCGATGTTGTTAACTTCTCAGCGGCATCCTCTTCTGTTAAGAAAGGAGAAACTCTGGTAGATACAGTGAATAACATCCTATCTATGAAGGTAGATATGGTGGTCATGCGTCATCCCAACCCAGGTGCTGGTGAGTTTTTATCGCAACACGTCGATGCTTCCATTGTGAATGCAGGCGATGGTGCGCACGAACACCCAACACAAGCTTTACTTGATGCCTTCTCCATTCGTGAGGCCATTGGAACTTTAGAAGGTACTAAGGTTGCCATTATTGGAGATATAGTCCACAGTCGCGTGGCCCTCTCAAATGTCTTATTGTTGAAGAAGATGGGTGCTGAGGTAATGGTCTGTGGACCTACCACTTTAGTACCGAAGTACATGCATACATTAGGTGTGAAAGTGGAACACAATCTTCAAACGGCCATTGAATGGTGCGATGTCGCAAACATGCTGCGAGTGCAGCACGAGCGACAAGACATTAAGTATTTCCCTTCAATTGCAGAGTACCGCGCTCAATACGGTTTAACCATGGATCATTTAGATGCACTGGAGAAGCCTATTGTAGTCATGCATCCAGGACCTATAAATAGAGGTGTTGAGATTACTTCTGAAGTTGCGGACAGCGAGCATTCCATTATTCTAGACCAGGTTCAAAACGGTGTTGCTGTTCGCATGGCCGTACTTTACCTACTTGCAGAGAAGCGCAAATTAAGTAAGTCCTAACTATGGGGCTTGATTTGATCATTTTGGGGGCAGCGAGTGCAACGCCAACGTCAAATCAGTTTACTACTGCGCAGTTGCTTAAGATGCGTGAACACTACTTTTTAATTGATTGTGGTGAAGGCACTCAGAAACAGCTGCGTCGCTCAAAAACAAAGTTTTCGAGAATCAATCATATTTTCATTTCTCACTTACACGGCGACCACTTTTTTGGATTGGTCGGTCTGCTAAGTAGTTTCCATCTATTGGGGAGAACGGCACCCCTTACTATTTACGGTCCGCCCAAATTAAAAGATATAATACTCACTCAGTTTAGAGCTGCAGGAACCTTTACATCTTACCCCATGCACTTTGTGGTTACTCAACATAAAGTACCGCAAGTGCTTGTGGACACGGATGCTTATACTATTTCTAGTTTTCCATTGAAACATAGAATTGCAACCACAGGATTTTTATTTAAAGAAAAGCCGCTTAAACGCACGTTAAATAAAGAGGTCGCGGATGCGCACGGAATTCCTGTGTGTGACTACCATTGGATAAAGGATGGGAAGAATTGGACCAATGATGACGGGGAAGAAGTACAGAACGACCTACTCACCTCTGATCCTCCTAAACCTTTATCTTACGCCTTCGCTTCAGACACAATGTATACTGCTGATACAGCGGAATATGTGAAAGAGGTAGATTTACTTTACCATGAAAGCACCTTCTGCGAGGATAAAAAAGCGCGCGCCAAGCAAACCATGCACAGCACAGCTGCACAGGCAGCCACTGTAGCAAAGGAAGCAGCCGCTAAGCATCTTTTGATCGGGCATTATAGTGCTCGGTATGCGGATAAAAGTAAGTTTGAGGAAGAGGCAAAAGCAGTATTCCCAAATGTATTCGCAGCACGCGAGCTATACCAATACAGGCTTGAACACAGTGGAATTAAAATAAAATCTCTAGCACCAGAGAAGAATGAAAAATAAGGCATTAGCGGTTCTCTTTTTAACCATTTTCCTTGACCTTATGGGGTTTGGGCTAATCATACCAATCTTGCCCATCTACGCCAAAGATCTGGGTGCCACGGATGCCATGGTTGGTTTATTGGGAACATCCTTCAGCATCATGCAGTTTTTATTTGCAAGTTTCTGGGGTGGGTTAAGCGACCGCTATGGTCGCCGTCCAGTAATGCTCACGAGCATTTTAATTATGATGGTAGCTTACATTCTCTTTGCGAATGCAACGGTCTTGTGGCTGCTCTTTGTTACCAGACTCATGAAAGGTTTTGGTGCTGCAAACTTGAGTGTGGCGCAAGCGTATATAAGTGATGTCGTCCCGCAAGAAAACAGGACCAAAGCCTTTGGTATCATCGGTGCTGCATTTGGATTGGGTTTTATCTTTGGTCCTTCTTTAGGCGGCATACTAAATGAATATTTCGGTGTTGCTGGGGTGGGGTATTTTGCGGCAAGTTTGAGTGGATTGAACTTCATATTGGCGTGGTTCTTTTTAGGTGAAACTTTGAAGGAGAAATCCACACAAAGCCAATTATTTCCCAACCCGTTCAAAGACATTGTTCGCTTCAAGTCCACTCCTGAGGTGAGCGCACTGTTTACCATCAACTTTGTCTATGTCCTTGGGTTCAGTATGATGCAGATAACATCAACGCTTTTGTGGGCAGAACACTTTGGTTTATCTGAAATGCACATAGGTTACACCTTCGCCTACATTGGTTTATTAGCGGTGATTATACAAGGCGGGTTGATAGGAAAATTTAACTCGTGGTTTGGAGAAAGAAACTTACTGGTTTTCGGGACTATTTTAGTTGCCTTTGGACTGTTCGGTATGCCCTTTGCACCAACCGATTTTTTTGGATTGGAATTGTTCTGTCTGACACTGCTCTCCTTAGGAAATGCCCTTTTGACCCCTACAGTTAGTTCGCTTCTAAGCAGTTTTGCACCGAAAGATGCGCAAGGAAAAATTTTGGGTACTAACCAGAGCGTTGGGTCATTAGCACGTGTTGTTGGGCCGGCAATAGGAGGCGCAGCTTATGGGTTCCATTACACCTATCCATACCTCCTTGCAGGAAGTATTACATTGATCGTCAGTATTTTGGCAATTAGGTTGCGCAAAAAGCATTTTTCGTTATAAATGGTACAAATCAGCACTTTGAAATATTTTAGATAGATGTTTAAACAAACATTGGCAATCTGTGTTACATTTGAACAACCTAAAAACAAAAACAACAAATGAAAAAAATCGCAATTCTAGCAGCAGTAGCCATCGCAGCTATAAGCTGTTCAAATGGATCAAAGGCTGATGAAGCTGTTACAGGAGACGCTCAAGAAGTACAGGCCGTAGTTGAAGCAACAGAATACACTGTAGCAGAAGGGTCCTACCTGAAGTGGCGCGGGTTCAAAACGTACGTAGCCTCAGAACACATTGGTACTATTGGTGTGCAATCGGGTACGTTTGCAATGGCAGGCGATCAGCTGGTCGGTGGTAAAATCACTATAGATATGAACTCTATTGCTAACGTAGATATCGAAGATGAAGGCAAACGCGGCTACCTCGAAGGTCATTTGAAGTCTCAAGATTTCTTTTTTGTAGAGAGTTTCCCTACTGCAGTTTTTGAGGTCGTCGAAGTACGCGAAGAGGCAACAGATGCTACCCCGTACGTTGTAGTTGGTAATTTAACCATTCGTGGCATAACCAACAGTATTGAATTTCCTGCAAACGTGTTTGTTGAAGAAGGTTCTGTTCGTCTTGAAGCTCCAGCTTTCTCGATCGACCGCACGAAATGGAATGTGAAGTACCACGATAGCGACGACGCTACGATTGCAGAAACACTAAAAGAAGATTTGATCGATCACAGCATTGAGTTGACAATCAATGTAGTGGCAACGAATGCTTAAACTATCCCTAACATAGTTCAAAGCAAGCCCCGGCCTGAATAGGTCGGGGTTTTTTATGTCTTGTAAATCTCGTTTAAGGCGTTATGGATCTGAGTGTGATGGAATGTAAAGCCCGTTGTGACGATTTTATCCGAACTGACTTGTTGACTCATAAGCGCGAGTGTAGCCATTTCACCTAAGATGGCTTTGAGGACAAAAGCGGGAATACCAATAGGCAGCATAGGACGTTTTAACGACCGGCAGAGCGCCTTCGTAAATTCTTTATTTGTCACAGGTGCTGGTGCTACAGCGTTATACGCTCCGCTTTCCAATGATTGGGTAGCTGCAAAAACGAACATACGTGCCAAATCGTCTACAAGTATCCAGCTGCTCCATTGTTTGCCGGAACCAAGAGGTGCTGCTAGACCAAATTTGGCGAGCGGCTCTAGTTGGCCCAAGACACCTGCACCACGATCTAGAACAATACCTATACGCAGCTGAATGCTTCGTGTGTAGGACGATTTAAATTTTTGTGTATACGATTCCCACGTTTTAGTTACCGAAGCTAAATAATCATCCGCTGAGGCATCGTCTTCCGTCATTAATCGGTTAAAATCGCTCCCGTAGTACCCAATAGCAGAGGCACTAATCACGGCCTTAAGCGGCTTTTTCATTCTATGGACCGCACCAATCAAAAGTTGCGTTCCTTGCACACGGCTGTCTACAATATGTTTCTTGTAGGATGCTGTCCAACGCTTGCTTACTGTGGCTCCCGCGAGATGGATCAGGTAGTCGGCGCCTTCCAGTGCATCGCTATCTATTTCGTTGGTAGCCGGGTTCCAATAGTAAGAAGTCGCACCCGTCATTTCGAGGGATTTTCGTGTACTTAACACCCTTATTTCGTGGGAATGGTGCTGAAGAGTCCGAACAATTGCCTTGCCGACTGATCCAGTAGCGCCGGTGATGGTAAATACAGCCATGTGGTTATTTTCTATTGGAAAGCTAACAATGTTTGACCAATTTTGTTACCCCGTAAACGACTAATTTTTTTCAGTGCATACGATAGAACCTTATTATAATTGGCGCCATTTGTACCGGGCCAGCGAAGATCCACAGAGTCCACTTTTTGGATACTTCAATAGTGAGGTTCATTTCACGGATCAAATATTTGATCACGTCATTCACCCGC
>Ga0206127_1000532_pt1 | contig 46049 bp, 38 predicted proteins | sample Helgoland_Spring_6_FD_148646 | JGI IMG/M metagenome (GOLD analysis project Ga0206127, IMG submission 148646) | Pelagic subsurface seawater microbial communities from Kabeltonne, Helgoland, North Sea - Helgoland_Spring_Bloom_20160419_1 | ecosystem: Environmental > Aquatic > Marine > Epipelagic ...
ACACTGCGATGCTTACACCTGGATCGATGGCCTTGAATACACAGCGGACAATGCCACAGCAACTCATACCCTAAAAACAACATCGGGTTGCGACAGTGTGGTTGCCTTGAACCTAACGATCAATGAATCCATTAGGACTACCGACACCCAAGAACACTGCGATGCTTACACCTGGATCGATGGCCTTGAATACACAGCGGACAACGCCACAGCAACTCATACCCTAAAAACAACATCGGGCTGCGACAGCGTGGTTGCCTTGAACCTAACGATCAATGAATCCATTAGGACTACCGACACCCAAGAACACTGCGATGCTTACACCTGGATCGATGGCCTTGAATACACAGCGGACAATGCCACAGCAACTCATACCCTAAAAACAACATCGGGTTGCGACAGTGTGGTTGCCTTGAACCTAACGATCAATGAAACCATTAGGACTACCGACACCCAAGAACACTGCGATGCTTACACCTGGATCGATGGCCTTGAATACACAGCGGACAATGCCACAGCAACTCATACCCTAAAAACAACATCGGGTTGCGACAGCGTGGTTGCCTTGAACCTAACGATCAATGAATCCATTAGGACTACCGACACCCAAGAACACTGCGATGCTTACACCTGGATCGATGGCCTTGAATACACAGCGGACAACGCCACAGCAACTCATACCCTAAAAACAACATCGGGTTGCGACAGTGTGGTAAGTTTGAATTTGCTTATTAATAAGAAATCTGATGATTGTGATATTTGTGTGGCTGGGAAATTCGAATCTAGTGATACCGATAATGATGGCGTTTGTGATGAAGATGAGATTGAGGGTTGTACAAATACAAATGCTTGTAATTACAATTCAAGTGCAACTGAATCCGTCGAATGTGATTACACGAAGACCTATTGGAAGGATGAGGATGGAGATGAAAGTGGATATGGAGATGGTGTAAGTTTATGTCTGGATGAAGTAAAAGATGGCTATGTAAGCCATTGTAGTACTCTTAGTGCGATGTATTGTTTTGATGATTCTTGTGACAAGAACTATAAGATCAATAAAAGTAGTTTCCCTCTTTGGAGTTATCCTCATGGAGTGTCTTACAATACAAACATTTTTACCTGCTCTGGAGATTTTATAGATAATAATGATCATGGTGCAGGGGTAAGAGTCTTTTCTCTAGGAAAGGTAAATGGTATTCACGAAAAGGTATACGCATTTTCAGTAAGTAATGAATCCTACTATAAATTTTATAATTCAACCGCGTTAAATTATAGCGCAAGCGTAAGTAGTAAGGTATATACCAATACATGGGAATTACCAACCGAAGACTGGATTACTGAGTTTCGAAATGATGTAAAAGCTCAAGTATTTTGGGACTATGTTCCAACGGAGTTTTGGACAGATATTCCATGTGCAGGTGGCTATGAGATTTATAACAAAGATGCTAAAACGTATTCATGTAGCGATAATTCCAATGCCTATCCCTACATCCGTATTATAGAAATAAAGCCAAATTACTAAAAAAGGCTTCCCGGAAGGAAGCCTTTTTTAGTCGTGGGTAAAATCCCTCTGTTATTTGAAGTTTTTACAGGGTATTTATGATGCCGTTTAAAGTAGCACTGGGTCTCATGGCGTCCGATGATTTTTCTGGTTTCGGAACGTAGTAGCCATCAATGTCAACCGCAGAACCTTGAATGCTGTTGAGTTCTTCTACAATTTTCGCTTCGCTGTCCAGTAAAGCTGCTGCAACAGGTGCAAATTTAGCTTGTAAGTCTGCATCCTTTGTTTGCTTGGCCAATTCCTGTGCCCAATAAAAGGCGATGTAAAAATGACTCCCTCTGTTGTCCAGTTCGTTTACTTTTCTCGAAGGTGATTTTCCGTTTTCAAGTAAAGATATGGTTGCATTGTCTAAAGCTTCTGCCAATACTTTTGCCTTTACGTTGTTGTTGGTTTCTGCTTCGTGTTCAAATGAAACCGCCAATGCCAGGAATTCACCTAAGGAATCCCACCTGAGGTGATTTTCTTTGTTGAATTGTTGTACGTGCTTAGGAGCAGAGCCTCCCGCACCGGTTTCAAACAAACCGCCGCCGTTCATCAAAGGAACGATGGATAACATTTTAGCACTGGTTCCTAATTCCAAAATGGGGAACAGGTCGGTGTTGTAATCTCTTAATACATTTCCTGTAACGGAAATGGTGTCTAACCCTTCCTTCATTCTTAGTAGCGAAACTTTGGTAGCTTCTAAAGGGGAAAGAATTTGAAGATCCAATCCACTGGTGTCGTGATTCGGTAAGTAGGCTTTAACTTTTTTGATCAATTCTGAATCGTGTGCTCGGTTTTCATCCAACCAGAAGATGGTAGGTGCACCGGTTGCTTTTGCACGGTTTACAGCCAATTTAACCCAGTCCTGAATCGGTAGGTCCTTCACCTGGCACATTCTCCAGATATCGCCTTTTTCTACTTCGTGCTCTATGAGAACCGTACCCGAGGCGTCGACCACTTGTACTTTTCCGGCAGCCGCAATCTCAAAGGTTTTATCGTGCGAACCGTATTCTTCGGCTTTTTGAGCCATTAAGCCTACGTTAGGAACTGTACCCATAGTCGTCGGGTCGAAGGCACCGTGCTCTTTGCAGAAGTCTATGGTTGCCTGGAAAATACCTGCGTAAGAACTGTCTGGAATGACTGCTTTGGTGTCTTGTGCTTTTCCTTCTTTGTTCCACATCTGTCCCGAATTTCTGATCATGGCAGGCATGGAAGCGTCTATAATGATGTCACTAGGAACGTGTAAGTTTGTAATCCCCCGATCTGAATCGACCATAGCCAAGTCAGGTCCTTCAGTGAAGCATTTTTGTATTTCGGCTTCAACGGCTGTTTTTACGTCTGGTGCAAGTCCATTCAATCCGCTTAACAGATTGCCCAAGCCGTTGTTTGCATCAATGCCTGCTTGCGCCAATTCTGCGCCGAACTTGTCGAAGACAGACTTGAAAAACGCTTTGACACAGTGGCCAAAAATAATGGGGTCGGAAACCTTCATCATGGTGGCTTTCATATGCAGTGAGAATAATACGCCTTGATTTTTAGCATCTGCAATTTGAGCTTCAAGGAAAGCGAGTAAGGCTTTCTTGCTCATCAACGTAGCATCAATGATTTCTCCTTCAAGAACCGGTACAGATTCTTTTAGTGTTGTGGTACCCTCAGCATGGGTGAGTTGAATGGTTACATTCCCTGCTTGAGCGATGGTGACCGATTTTTCGTTGGATGCGAAATCTCCTGAGCCCATCGTGGCTACGTGGGAGGCAGATGATGCTTTCCATGCGCCCATAGAATGTGGGTTTTTCTTTGCAAAAGCCTTTACGGGCTTGGGTGCTCTTCGGTCTGAATTGCCCTCTCTTAAAACCGGGTTTACGGCACTACCTTTTATCTTGTCGTAGGTAGCTTTAATGTTTTTTTCTTCATCATTACTCGGACTGTCTGGGTAGTTGGGTAAATCATACCCCTTGCTTTGCAACTCCTCAATAGCTGCTTTTAACTGAGGAATGGAAGCTGAAATGTTTGGTAACTTGATGATGTTAGCATCGGGTTTCTTTACCAAAACACCCAATTCTGCTAGAGCATCCGATACCTGTTGTTCCGGTTTTAAATAAGTGCGGAAACTGGAAAGGATTCTGGCTGCCAGAGATATGTTTTTGGTCTCTATTTCGATTCCACAAGGTTTGGCAAATGCCTGAACAATAGGAAGAAGAGATTGAGTAGCTAAAGCTGCAGCTTCGTCTGTTTGCGTGTAATAAATCTTAGACGACATGTGTTGTGTATTTTAAATCGAAAAATTGATAACGATGTAATGACTAGTTTCAGTCCGCAAATATAGGAAATAGACCCGTTTAGACGAACTGTTTCAGCATTAATATTGTATGGTTTTTTACTAAAGATTTCAAGAGGAGAGATTTAGTGAAAATACAAGACTTTAAAACCGGAATTTTTGTGTCTTTATATTTAAGTTTCTCTTACCGAACGACAGTGTGTTAGTAGGGTATGATGGTTTATAATCCTTCAAGAACTTTCTCGGTTTTTTTGCTGTTTGGGAAAAAGGAAAGTAGTTTTTCAAGGACGCCTTCTACGGTGGTGTCGGGGCACGATGCACCGCTGGTGATTAAGATGTTTACCACGTCTTTTTGAGGGAGGAAGTTTACACTGCTGTTTAGGGTACTCGTTTTGTAGTTGAAATGCGTGATGTCTCCGGAAGGATTGATCTCAGAGGCATTTTTAATGAAGTAGGTAGGGAGTTTTTCTTCGCACAATTCCACCAAGTGAGAGGTATTCGAGCTGTTATACCCCCCAATCACGATGGCCAAGTCAGCTTGTTTGTTGAGTAGTTCGTGAGTGGCATCTTGATTTTCATTTGTGGCGTAACACAAGGTGTCTCGGGTGTTCGCCATGTGAGTTTTGGCGTTTTCAATACCGTATTTTTTTTCCATGACTCCCTTAAGGAAGGTGGCGATGCCTTGGGTTTCTGAGGCAAGCATGGTCGTTTGATTGATGACGCCTATATTTTCTAAATGTTGGCTCGGGTCAAAGTCGTCGCTATATTTACCTTCAAAGGTTGTTTTGAATTGGCTTAAAGCACGTTTTCCAAGAATGAATTCGGAAAGAACGATGGCCTCATTCATATCTTTAATGACCAATGCCGGGGCATTTTTTTTGCTGTAGGAAAACGTTGCGCGTGTTTCTTCGTGGTTGTATTTTCCGTGGATGATGATGCTGTATTTTTGTTTCCCCAACTGGTCGGAGCGTTTCCAAACTCGGGTAACAAAAGGGCAAGTGGTGTCGTATTTCTTTGTTTCTATACCCTTTTCTTTCAAGAGCTCTAAAATTTCTAGGGTCGTACCGAAGGCCGGGATAACGATGATGTCGGCGGCGGAAATTTCGTCCCATGAAATCAGTTGTTTACCGGAGGTATTCATGATGAATTGGATGCCTCTGCTCAGTAGGTTATCGTTTACGTCCGGATTATGAATCATTTGGCTTAACAAAAAAATACGTTTTCCTGGGTTTTCATCGAGTGCTTTGTAGCAAATTTCTATGGCATTTTCCACGCCAAAACAGAATCCAAAATGTCGCGCAATGTGAAATCTAACCGAACCAAAGTCCAGAGTGGTCGGACTGAAATCCTTTTTTTTAGGATCTAGTACTTGACGCGACTCTTTGATTTTTCCGATGATTGGAGAGCGGTATTGACTCGGAATGTTGAATTTCTTCATGTTCGTTTGATTCTTAGCCGTAAAAGTAAGCAATAATTTAGATTTTCTGCTTCGTGCGTAAGCCTTTTGGGCACTTCTGTGAGGGATGTGGTCTTTGGATTTTTCATTCCCTGCATTTATATGTCGTGATCTGAGGGGTGCATTGACTTTAATTGCGTATATTTGCGCACATTTTCTAATAAGGGTCGCGGAAATGAACCTATTATAAACTCTTTCACCTGATTTTAAAGCGACCCGGAGGTGAAATACAAAAATCTTTTTCCCATGTCAGAGGAGAAAAAAACAAAAGCAGAAGATCCTGCCAAAGAAGTTGTTGTAGAAACTACGACAGCTGAAACACCATCAAATCCATCCGAAGAACCCGCTGCTGCAGAAGAACAAGTTGCTGAGGCAACGAAGGTAGAAGTTGCAGAGGAACCCGTTGTTGAAGAAGTATTTGATTGGGATGTTTTTGCTGAGGGAGGTCTTGCTTCGTATTCTAAAGACCAATTCAAAGAACTTGAAACGATGTATGATGCCACGCTTCCTGATGAGACTCAGGCGGGTGTTATTGATGGTAAGATCATCAACCTAACAGACCGTGAGGCGATTATTGAAATCGGTGGTAAGTCTGAAGGGGTCATTTCGTTAAACGAATTTCGTTACAATCCAGACTTAGCTGTTGGTGATACTGTAGAAGTATTAATCGATCAGCAAGAAGACAAAACAGGTCAACTGGTTTTATCTCACCGTAAGGCACGTTCAATCCGATCTTGGGATCGAGTGAACTCAGCACACGACAATGAAGAGGTAGTTAATGGATTCGTAAAATGTCGTACGAAAGGTGGTATGATTGTAGACGTATTTGGAATTGAGGCTTTCTTGCCAGGTTCCCAAATTGACGTTAAGCCGATTCGCGATTACGATATTTATGTAGGAAAGACGATGGAATTTAAAGTGGTTAAGATCAACCACGATTTCAAAAACGTTGTCGTTTCACACAAAGCACTTATTGAGGCAGATATTGAGCTTCAAAAGAAAGAAATCATCAGCAAGCTTGAGAAAGGTCAAGTACTTGAGGGTACGGTTAAAAACATCACTTCTTACGGTGTGTTTATCGATCTTGGAGGTGTTGACGGTTTGGTTCACATCACAGATTTATCATGGAGTAGAATCAACCATCCGAATGAGATTGTTGAGTTAGATCAAAAAATCAATGTGGTAATCTTAGACTTTGATGAAGCGAAGACAAGAATCCAGTTGGGTCTTAAACAATTGTCTGCGCACCCTTGGGACGCTCTAGATCAAGAGTTGAAAATTGGTGACCGCGTGAAAGGTAAAGTTGTTGTTTTAGCAGATTACGGTGCATTCATCGAAATCTTACCAGGTGTTGAAGGTTTGATTCACGTTTCTGAAATGTCTTGGTCTACGCACTTGAGATCTGCACAAGATTTCATGAAAGTAGGTACTGAAGTGGAAGCTGAGGTATTGACGCTTGATCGTGATGACCGAAAAATGTCTTTGGGTATGAAGCAATTAACGACAGACCCTTGGGCTGATATCACAGAGAAATATCCTGCGAAATCTAAGCACACTGGTGTGGTTCGTAACTTCACCAACTTTGGTGTGTTTGTTGAGCTAGAAGAAGGTGTTGATGGATTGGTTCACATTTCGGACCTGTCATGGACGAAGAAAGTGAAGCACCCGTCTGAATTTACTTCTATCGGTGCAGCGTTGGATATTGTAGTTCTGGAACTTGATACGGAAAACAGAAGATTGTCATTGGGTCACAAGCAAGTTGAAGACAACCCTTGGGATACTTATGAGACCATCTTTGCAGAAGGTTCTGAGCACGAAGGTGAAGTAACTGAAGTACACGACAAAGGTGCTACTGTACTTTTCAAAACAGAAGGTGTTGAAGGGTTTGTTCCTGGAAGACATTCTGAAAAAGAAGACGGTTCTAAAATTGCTAAAGGTGAGTTGGTTAAATTCAGAGTGATTGAATTTAACAAAGGTTCTCGTAAGATCATCCTTTCTCACACCATTCTCTTCAAAGAAGCTTTAGCTTCTGAAAGAGCTGCAGAGAAGAAATCTACTGCGAAGAGTATGAAATCTGTTCAATCTAAAGTAGAGAAATCTACATTGGGTGACCTAGATGTGTTAGCAGATTTGAAAAATAAATTAGATAATCAAGAATAACATTTTATCTTCTTACAGTTTAAAAAAAGCCTCTCGTATTTCGAGAGGCTTTTTTTTAGCCCTCAAGTAGGGATGATTTTAGAATAACATTAATATATTTGTTGTCATGGGTGAAAAAAGAATACTAAACGACAAAGAGTTAGACTTAACTGTTAACCGCTTGTGTTGGCAGCTGATTGAGAATCATAGTGATTTTTCAGAAACGGTTCTCGTAGGTCTTCAGCCAAGAGGGTATCAACTCGCTAAAAAAATACAATCCAAACTCATGGAGTTGGCCCCTGTTTCATCCATTCTTCTCGGATCTTTAGACATAACCTTTTTTAGAGATGACTTTAGAAGACGCGAAGAACCTAAAGCACCAAACCAAACGGATATTTCTTTTTTGGTTGAGGAGAAAAATGTTGTTTTTATTGATGATGTGCTTTATACAGGTAGAAGCATTCGTGCTGGTATGGATGCTATCAATTCTTTTGGTAGGCCCAAACAAATTGAATTGTTGGTTCTTATAGACAGAAGGTTTAGCAGAGAATTACCCATTGAACCCAAATACGTTGGTAAAACAGTTGATGCTATTGATACCGAAAAAGTAGTTGTGGAGTGGGATCAGAATATAGATCATAAGGGGCAGGTAAGTTTGATAAGAGAATAATTATGGCAAGTTTAAGTGTTGATCATTTAGTAGGAATCAAAGAATTATCCAAGGAGGATATTGCATTGATTTTTCAAACTGCAGACAATTTTAAATCGGTTCTTAACCGATCCATTAAGAAAGTTCCTTCTCTGAGGGATATTACCATAGCCAATTTATTTTTCGAAAATTCCACTCGAACTCGTTTGTCTTTTGAGTTGGCCGAAAAAAGATTATCTGCTGACGTTGTTAATTTTTCTGCAGCATCTTCATCGGTAAAGAAAGGAGAGACTTTGATCGATACAGTGAATAATATTCTTGCCATGAAAGTTGATCTGGTGGTGATGCGTCACCCCAATCCAGGAGCAGCTAAGTTTTTGTCTGAGCATGTAGACTCGAAAATAGTAAACGCCGGAGATGGGGCTCACGAACATCCAACACAAGCCTTACTTGATGCCTATTCCATTCGAGAAAAACTAGGTGATGTCTCTGGTAAGAAAGTGGTTATCGTTGGAGATATTTCACACTCTAGAGTCGCTTTATCTAATATTTTTTGCTTGCAGAAATTAGGAGCAGAAGTTATGGTTTGTGGACCTACGACATTGATTCCTAAATACATTCATGAGTTGGATGTTAAAGTAGAGTATGATCTACGAAAGGCTCTTGAATGGTGTGATGTTGCAAACATGCTTCGCATACAATTGGAACGAATGGATGTAAATTATTTTCCATCTTTGAGGGAATATACCATGTTGTTCGGTTTGGACAAAGAGTTTTTAAATTCACTTTCTAAGAAGATTGTTGTGATGCATCCCGGGCCAATCAATCGAGGTGTTGAAATTACTTCAGATGTTGCCGATAGCGATCAGGCCATTATTTTGGATCAAGTTGAAAATGGAGTGGCCGTTCGAATGGCTGTCTTGTATTTACTTGCAGAGAAAATTAAAAGAGAAGATTGATGTCTTGGACGATTTCAAAAGAAGAAAAGTACAGTCTATATGTTCCTGAAGTAACTGCCGAAAGCGATCCTATGAAAGCTTTTGCTCAGTTAGAACCGTCTGATCATAAAATCATCGATGCTCGTTCTATTGATTTTAGCGATGCGTTGAAGCATTTTGTGTCTTCGGTATATGAAGCACACGTCGAACAGCAAAAATCTTTTATCGTCGTTGTAAAAAGTATGAGCCTCATGGAGCAGTTGGAAGAATTGTTCATTGTTGTGCCTACCGTTTCAGAAGCAATTGACTATCTTTATATGGAAGCCTTAGAGCGCAGTGTATAGATTTGTTCTGTGTTTCAACTTTTGATATCAAGCTGCATTTTGCAGCTTTTTTTGGCGTCTGACTAAGCGTATATGAAATTCACACGAATGCATAGAGTTCTGTTGATTGTTTTTTGCTTGTTTGGTATGGGTGTTGATGCACAATTCAACAGCTTGCCCTATACCGGATCTAAATTGATTCGTCTGAATTCTTTCAATCCCGAGCTTTCTATAGCTCTCGAGTCTTTTCAGGTTACCTATTTATCGTGTCGTTCACATGCGAATACTCCCGAGCTAATTGTTCAAGACGATGCCTTAAGGTGGTTAGATGCTCATGATATTTCGTACGATCTTTTAGAGGAAGATTTAAAACAAAAAATCGATCGTGAACAAATACGGATGAAGAAAAAGCGAATTCATCGCGAAGGTTCTGCATGGTATAATACCTATAGAACTTACGAGGAGGTTCAGGAAAAATTGTATAAAATTGCTGATGAGAATGCTCTTGCTTCCTCCGTCGAATTGGGATTGTCTTTCGAGAACAGGAAAATTACAGGATTAAAATTGAGTACCGGAGGAATCGATAAACCTGCTGTTTTCTTCAACGGTTGTCAACATGCAAGAGAATGGATAACGGTAATGGCAAGCGTGTATTTGGCTGACCATTTTGTTGAAAAATATCAATCGGATGTATTCATTCAGAATTTATTGGATGTTGTGGATGTTTACGTAGTTCCTATTGTTAACCCAGATGGGTATGTTTATACGCATACAAGTGATCGATTTTGGAGAAAAAACAGACAATCAAACGATTCCTCCTCATGTGTTGGTATTGATTTGAATCGGAATTGGGATGCCGATTGGAATGGTGGGGAGAGTACCAGTAGCTCAACGTGCTCAGATGTGTATGTTGGTGAAGAAGCTTTTTCTGCTAGGGAAACTCAGATTGTAAAGAATTTCATGGAAACCATTCCGAATTTAAAAGGTCATTTAGACATTCATTCTTATTCGGCTTTAGTTTTGGGCCCTTGGGGGTATACCAATGAAGTTACACCAGATCATGAAGAGATAGTTCGTTTGGGGGAATCCATGAATAATGCACTCTCCAATACGTATAATTATCCTTATTTCTTCGGCACAGGTGATGCCGATGGAGCTCTTTACTTGGCCAGTGGCACCATGCCCGATTGGTCTTACGATTCCCTTGGAGCATTTGGATTTACCTACGAGTTGAGACCTCAGTCTTGGGAAGAAGGCGGATTTGAACTTCCTGAATCAAAGATAATTACAGCTTGTGAAGAAAATTACAAAGGTACTTTAGAAATGGTTTTATGGGCTGCTGGAGATGTGGTGGGGTGTACAGATCCTGATGCGTTTAATTATGATGCAATGGCTTCTATTGATGATGGTTCTTGTTTGACTTCCGGCTCTTTGGATTCTCAAACGATTGTTTTGCCTAGGGGATGGAAAATGATTTCCTCGAATATACAGCCTCTTCAGCCGAGTATAGAAAAAGTTTTAGCTCCAATCCAGTCAGGCTTGATTGTCGCTAAAAATGGAGCAGGAGCACCTTATTTACCGCAGTACAATTACAACGGTATTGGTGATGTTGTTGATGGACAAGCTTATCACATCAAATTGAAGAATTCGGATACCTTGATCGTTAAGGGCTTAAAAATTCTCTCTGAAAATTTCGAAATGATTTTTAATGAAGGCTGGAACATGATGGCTTATTTAAATGAGACTCCCTCCGATGTCCATTCTGTTTTTAGCTCTATTAAGGATGAAATCATCATTGTTAAATCCTCCGAAGGTTTGGTGTACATTCCTGATTTGAATTACAATGCTTTGGATCTTTTGAATCCCGGTGAGGGCTATCAAATTAAGTTGCGTTCTCCCATCAGTTACATCTATGAAGCGGAATAAATTACTGCTTGATATTTGGATGTATGGGAACCTATTTATTTACCTTTGTTTTTTAATTTTTTGAACCGCAAAATGAGTTTTGAAGTACATATTTTAGGTTGTGGGTCTGCTTTGCTCACTTCGATGCGAAATCAGTCTGCACAAGTTGTGAAAGTTCAGGATCGCCAGTTTTTGATTGATTGTGGTGAGGGTACTCAAGTACAGCTCCGAAATCAAAAAATTCGCATGCACAGCATCAATCACATTTTCATTTCACACCTACACGGTGATCATTATTTTGGCTTACCGGGTTTGCTTTCTACTTTTCATTTGTTGGGTCGTGAAAATGAGATTCATCTTTACGGACCTTCTGAGTTGAAGGGTTTGATATACAGTCTACTCAGAGCTTCCAACACATATCTGAATTACGACTTGCATTTCCATCCGCTCAATTTTGAACATCCTGAACTTTTGTTTGAAGATAAAAGAGTAGCGGTGCATTCATTTCCGATGCGTCACAGCGTTGATACCTGTGGTTTTGTAATTCGAGAAAAACCAAAACTTCGCAAAATCAATCGAAGTGCTACAGATGCTTATGACATACCTGTCTTTGAGCTCAATGGTGTCAAAGAAGGAAAAGATCATGTTACAGCGGATGGACAAGTAATTGCCAATGAGAAACTAACTTTTGATCCGGATGCTTCTCGGTCATATGCTTATTGCTCCGACACGTCTTATTTCCCTCAGATTTGCGATTCTATAAAGCATGTAGACTTACTTTATCACGAGGCTACTTTTGGTAATGATCAAGAAAAGTTAGCCAAGAAAACCAAACATTCTACGGCAAAACACGCAGCACTCATAGCCAAAAAAGCCCAAGTAAAACAACTCGTTATTGGGCATTATTCTGCTCGGTACACCGATTTGAATGTTTTGTTAAATGAAGCCAAGGAGGAGTTTCCAAACACTTTGTTGGCCGATGATGGTTTGAAGATCAGTCTTTAATCTGTTCTTGAAGGTATTTCTTGATGTCTGTTTCATCGTCGGGGTTGAAAAAGACGGTCTCTGGATCTCTTCGAAACCAAGTCATTTGTCTTTTCGCGTACCTTCGCGTGTTTTTTTTAATTTCGTCAACCGCATTTTCCAAGCTCCGTTCTCCCTCTAAATATGCAAAGAGCTCTTTATACCCCACCGTTTGGAGTGCATTTAAGTCCTTGAATTTATACAGCGCCCTAGCTTCTTCTAACAAGCCTTCTTCCATCATCTGATTTACTCTTCGGTTTATTCTTTGATAGAGCATTTCTCGATCTCTGTTAAGAGTGATTTTTACGGTGTTGAATGCTCTTATTTTTTTCTGTTTGTTGCGAAAAGAAGAATAGGGCTTCCCTGAACTCAAACATACTTCTAGAGCTCGAATTATTCGATGTGGATTTGACTTGTCTACAATTTTGTGATAGTCGGGGTCACGTAGAATGAGTTCTTGTTCCAGAGATTTTATGCCTTCATGAATAAGTCTTTCGTTTAAACTTGTTCGAACTTCTTGTTGGGTTTTCGGAAAATCATCCAAGCCCTTACAAACGGCATCTATATATAAGCCAGAGCCACCGACCATGATCACGACATTGTTTTTTTGATGCAACGCCTCAATGGTTGTCAGCGCATCTTTTTCAAATTTCCCTACGGTGTATTCGTCTTTGATGCTCAGGTTATGAATGAAGTGGTGTTTTACTTCTTCCAATTCGGATTTTGTGGGTACAGCCGTTCCAATACGCATCTCTTTGTAAAACTGTCTTGAATCGCACGAGATGATTTCAGTTTGATAGTATTTGGCTAGGTTTACGGCTAAGTTTGTTTTACCGATGCCCGTTGGTCCTGCAATTACAATGAGGTGCTTTTTCATTCGATGGAAACTTTATTTTAATCCTTATCGAAGGGGCTTTTCAAGTTGATTGTGGTGTGGGAGTGAGTATGTGAATCGTTATTCGTATTGTTCAAAGTCATCAAAACCTTCAAAAATATCATCATCAAACAATCCGCCCTCAACTGAACTTTCACTCAAATCCTCTTCGCTTTCAAATTGAATGTCTTCACGTTCTCCGGGCATCAGACCTTCAGAATAGATGAGTCTCGGATAGGATTCTCCGGCTTTGGGTTCATTGATTTCCATCAACTCTACATAAAAGGTCCACATGTTGAGGAAGTCAAACACATACAACATTTTGTCACCCACGTCCGTACACATTTGATGCAATGTCCAATCCGACATCACAAAGGCTTTTTCATCTACGGCAAATAAACTGATTTCTTCTCCTTGATTCCAATGCTCATCACTTTTGTAAAAGGAAGCCATCTCTCCTGCGTCAAGAGCAAAGGCCTGAACAATACTGTTGTGGAAATCTTCAAATGTATCTTCACTGGAGATTTCTATATCTCTGAAGATATCTGCTTGTTTAAAATCAAGGATGATGCGAAAACCGTATAAGGTCATGGGGTTATTTTTTTGTAAATGTACGAATCATTTTACTGCTTTTCCAATCCAAAATCCTTAGCTTTTTCGAGCATGAATTTATGGGCTTCGTTATACTCATTGGGAATCAAACCATCGAGAATGGCTTCTCGAATTAGATTTTTTAGATCCCCCACAACCTTACTTGGCTTTATATCGAAAGTTTGCATGATGAGCTCTCCCGTAATCGGTGGTTGCCAATTTCGAATTTGATCTCGCTCTTCAATGTCTTTTAACTTCTGTCTAACAACTTTAAAGTTGTTTAAAAATCGTTTTACTTTCTGTTCGTTCTTGGAAGTAATATCGGCTTCACACAGAAGCATTAAGGATTCTAGGTCTTCTCCGGCATCAAACAACAACCGCCGAATGGCCGAATCACTGACGATATCTTTTGACAAAACAATCGGTCGTAAATGTAGTAATACCAATTTTTGGACTAACTTCATTTTATCGTTTAGTGGTAATTTAAGACGCTTAAAAATTTTAGGAACCATTTTGGAACCGATGAATTCATGACCGTGAAAAGTCCAGCCGTGTCCTTTTTCAAAGCGTTTTGTAGGTGGTTTGGCGATGTCGTGAAGCAATGCTGCCCATCGCAGCCATAAATCAGTACTATGTTCAGCAAGGTTTTCCAGAACTTCTAGTGTGTGGTAAAAATTGTCTTTGTGTTTTTTACCGTTAATAACATCCACACCATGAAGTGCCACAAATTCTGGAAAAAATTCGTGCAACAGCTGGGTGTTAAAAAGGAGTTTAAATCCTTTTGAGGGTGTCTTGGAAAGTATGATTTTGTTCAGCTCATCGATGATTCGCTCCTGAGAAATGATGGATAAGCGTTTGGCATTTTGTTTTAAGGCATCCATAGACTTCTGTTCTATGGTAAAGTCTAATTGGGTAGCGAAGCGAATTGCTCGCATCATTCTAAGAGGATCGTCAGAGTAAGTTATGTTGGGTTCTAATGGAGTTTTGATGATTCCTTTTTCCAAATCGTTTATGCCACCAAAAGGATCAATAAGTTCTCCAAAACGTTTTTTGTTCAGGCAGAGTGCTAAGGTATTTATTGTAAAGTCTCTTCGATTTTGATCGTCTTCTAAGGTTCCGTTTTCTACGGAGGGCTTTCGGGATTCTTTGCGGTAAGATTCTTTTCGAGCACCAACAAACTCTAGTTCGATATCTCGATGAAGAACCATGGCAGTCCCGAAGTTCTTGAACACTTGCACCCGGGGCTTGCCGTGAAGTTTTTGTGCAACCTTTTTTGCCAATTCTATTCCGCTTCCCACGCAAACGATGTCGATGTCTTTTGGTTCTTTTCGCTGAAGGATTACATCTCGAACATAGCCCCCTATGACGTAGGTTTCAAAACCTAATTCATCAGCACATTCCGATATACATTCAAAGATTTTATGTTGTAGGTGTTGTTTCAATTTACTTTCGAATGATTTTGATTAATCCGCTTCCATCCAATTTGATGATCATTGAGCTTTGATTTTCATCTTTCTCGTCTTGCCGTAAATTTACAACATGATCTACAGAATTCTTAACTTCTTCAGAGATCTCTGAAAAACATCCTGCTTGTTTTTCTCCTGAAATATTTGCGGAGGTAGAGATGATCGGTTTGTTAAGTTTTTGAATGAGTTTTTTGCAAAATTCATCTTTAACGACGCGAATACCCATACTATTATCAGAATTAACGGCGCTTGGAGCCATTCCCTTGGGTGCATCATAAATGATGGTAACAGGCTTTTCACTGTAGTCAATCAAATCCCAAGCCATTACAGGTACTTCTTCCACACTTCGTTCCAAGCGAATGTCACTATCAACCAAAGCAATTAAGCTTTTTTGATCGCTTCGTTTTTTAATTTTGAAGATTCGTCTTACAGCTTCATCATTCGAGGCATCACAACCGATACCCCAAATGGTGTCGGTAGGGTATAAGATGATCCCCCCGCTCTTCAGAACTTCAGCGGCTTTATCAAGTTCTATTTTCATTCGATTCCAGTTTTATTCGTAGGAGGTAAACGTATCTCAATAGGACGCCATAACTTTGTAATGCGGCTATGATAAGCCCGACAAAACCGTCTAAAAACCCCCTTTGAAACCAGTAGTGCTTGATGAAGCGGAATGTGGGTTTTATAATAAAATGGAAGGGGGTGAGCTTTTTTATCTTTTTATCATAGTCTTTGCTTTGCCATTCTGCATAGCGTTCAATTTTACTGAGATAATGATCGAAGCTCTTGTAGGTGTTGTGAATGAGTTTTTCTTTGAGGAAACCTATTTCCCCCGTACTTACAATCTCTTCATGCACAAACTTATCTTCGTATCTGCAAGAATCTCTGTTAAACAATCGAATAACTTTGTCTCCTTGCCAACCGCTGTACATTACTTTTCTTCCCATAAAAAAGTTTTCTCTGTAAATCCAGAAACCACTTTTTGTCGGTTTGTCTTTTTGTAAAAACGATTGGACTTCAAGTTTTAGGGGTTCGGAAACGATTTCGTCGGCATCTAAGAGTAGAATCCAGGGGTGTTTCGCTTGAGGTATGGCCCAGTTTTTTTGGGAGGCAGGATATTCAAATTCTCGTTGGATGATTTTTGCCCCAAAAGATTTTGCGATCTCTAAAGTTCTATCTGTACTGAATGAGTCGACAACCAATACTTCGTCTGCAAAGGCTACAGACTTAAGTGCTTGTAAAAGACAATCTTCCTCGTTATAGGTAGGTATGATGGCTGTTACTGGAATCATTCAGTGTTCTTTTGTATAGTGAGGTTATGGTTTTAGCAATGTAGCTCTCAGAAAATTTCTGCGCATGAGCGTAACCTTGGTCAACCATTTCTTGACGTAATTTAGGACTTTTTTTGATTTTTAGAACGGCTTCCTTAAGTTCCTTCGATTCGGTTGGATTTACATAAATCGTGTGTGATCCTCCAGCTTCAGCAAAACAACTTCCTTGTGAAGTAATTACGGGTGTTTTTGAGTACAATGCTTCTAGAATTGGAATGCCAAACCCTTCAAAAAGCGAAGGATATATCATGATGTCTGCAAGCTGGTAAATGGCTGCCAATTCATTGTTCTGACTCACATCCAATAAAAACACCCGATCGGACAAGTGATTTTCCTGAATGAAGGTCAAGCACTTTTCTTTGTAAGTTTTGCCACGTCCAACAACGACGAGCTTTTCATTGGGGAGATGACGCAGGCTTTCTAACAAGGTCAATAGATTTTTGCGCTCGTTTATACTACCCACATACAAAAGATACTCATCGGGAAGTTGATATTTAGCTTTTGTTTGCTGTAGAAATTTTTCATCCGCATTTTCTTTGAAAATGGCATGACAACTCTGATAAATAACTTCTATTTTATTTGGTTGAACCCCATAGAACTCAACAATATCTTTTTTGGTTTGTTCGCTGATGGCAATCACCTTGTCGGCCTTTTTGCAAGCGTACTTACTTTTGAAGTTGTAAACCATTCGATCCAATAGTTTGTATTGATCGGGATGTCTTAAGAAAATAAGGTCGTGAATGGTGACAACCTTCTTCATGGAGCGCCATTTTAATCCAAAAGGCAATTCATTACTGAGTCCGTGGTATAGGTCTATTTCGTCTCTTTGCGCTTGTATCAAAACCAAGAAAGGACGCCATAAAAACTTAAATAGTTTGTGCAGGAATGAAGAAGGGGTCTTTGTGAAAACATTTTTAAATGTATCCACAAAGCCTACTTCATCGTGTTTTTTCAGTTTGGGAGTGTATAAATTAAATTCTGAGTCCGGTTGGTCTTTGGCTAGAATTTGTAGGGTGCTCCTACCGTAATTACCCAATCCAGAATGATTGTGAAATATACGTTTTGCGTCAAGACCAATTTTCATCAAACACTGATTTTATACTCTCTCAACGTATCGTTTAAAGAAGTCTTTTTGTCGGTACTTTCTTTTCTCTTTCCGATGATTAAGGCACACGGCACTTGGTAATCACCAGCTTTAAAGGTTTTGGTGTAAGTACCCGGAATTACAACAGATCTTGCGGGCACATATCCTCTGTACTCTACAGGCTCTTCTCCACTAACATCTATGATTTTTGTTGAGCCCGTAAGTACGACATTGGCACCAAGAACGGCTTCTTTTTCTACACGAACTCCTTCTACGACAATACATCGAGATCCAACAAAAGCATCGTCTTCAATAATTACGGGAGCTGCCTGTAACGGTTCTAAAACCCCACCAATACCAACACCACCGCTAAGGTGAACGTTTTTACCAATTTGCGCACAAGAGCCTACGGTGGCCCATGTGTCTACCATGGTACCTGAGTCTACGTTAGCACCAATATTGATGTAGGAAGGCATCATGATTACTCCAGGAGCAACGTAGGCACCGTAACGAGCTACTGCATGAGGCACAACACGAACGCCTAATTCGGCGTAGTTCTTTTTCAACTCCATTTTATCGTGGAATTCAAAAGGCCCCACTTCAATGGTTTTCATTTCTTGAATTGGGAAATACAAAACAACCGCTTTTTTGACCCATTCATTCACCTGCCAACCGTCTTCTGTAGGTTCAGCAGTTCTTAAGCGTCCTTTATCTAAGTGCTCTATAACTTCTCGAATGGCTTTTTCAGTAGCTGCTTCTTTGAGTAAGCTTCTGTCGTCCCAAGCTTTTTCTATGATGTTTTGTAAATCTTTCATATGGTAAACCCTAATTCTTTTTTGTGACTTCGTTGCAGGCAAAAATAACAATTTTAAGTGTATGGTGTACGTTTCCCAAATAAATTCACGGCTCGATTTGTCTTGATTTAAACTCTTTTTGTTGGGTGGGTCTTGAATTTCATAAATCCGCTTATTTTTGTGCTATGAGTATTTGGAAAATCCATGTGACTAAACTATCTGATTCTTTTCGAATCATTGATTATCTCCTCGTTCATGCCTGTTCTGTATATCCATCTAGAAGCTCCTTAAAGAAAGCTTTCAAAAAAGAATTCATTCTATTGAATGGTAAAGTTGCACAGGGTGGTGAGTGGGTTCGAGAAGGAGATTTTATTGAGATTAAGGATAAGCCTCCTGTTGCAGGAAAGGTATTTCCATTGGTTTTAAAAGTTTTGTATGAAGATGCTTTTATGGCTGTTGTCGTTAAGCCTTCGGGTTATCCCGTTAGTGGTAATTATTACAAGACCATTCAAAATGCTTTGGCTTACAATTTGGGACTTTCTGATGAAGACGATGCTTTGGTCTTGCCCAGACCGGTACATCGTTTGGATAAGCTTACCTCTGGGATTTTATTAATTGCCAAAACGCGTAGAGCTCAACAGCATTTGGGGATACAGTTTGAGAATCAAACCATCACTAAAAAGTATACAGCTTTGGTGAAGGGAAAGATGCTAGGGAAGGGTAGTGTTGAAAGTGCTATTGATCATCAACAAGCCTGTACGCTTTACGAATCCATTCGTGTGGAAAAGTCCTTGTCTTACGAATGGATTACTTGGATGGATTTAGTACCCAAAACGGGCCGTACGCATCAATTGCGTATCCACATGTCTGAATCAGGGCATCCGATTGTAGGAGATGATTTGTACGACACTCAAAATGTTCTGAAGGGGAAAGGTTTGTTTTTATGTGCAAGGTATGTTGCATTCAAACATCCTGTAAGTTCTGAGTTGATGAGCTTTGAGATCCCTTTACCGGGTAAGTTTGAGGCTTTGCTAGCAAGAGAACTTCGCCGATGGAAAAAGTTTAACCACTGAATCGATCGTTTAAGATGAAATCCAAAGGTGTTTCTTTTGATCAAAAAAAATGCTCTGAAAAGTTCAGAACATTTTTTGTGTGATTTTATGTCGGGTAGAGCTTATGCCAGTACTTCTTTCATTTTAGATCCCAGTTGTGCTGGAGAAGCAACCACGTGAATGCCACATTCCGACATGATTTTCATTTTAGCTTCAGCGGTATCATCAGCACCACCTACAATAGCGCCAGCGTGTCCCATCGTTCTGCCTTTAGGTGCTGTTTGTCCGGCAATAAATCCAACGACTGGCTTGGTGCCATTCTCTTTAATCCACTTGGCTGCATCAGCCTCCATGGTTCCACCAATTTCTCCGATCATGATGATGCCTTCAGTCTCTGGATCGTTCATCAAAAGCTCAACAGCTTCTTTTGTGGTTGTCCCGATGATTGGATCTCCACCAATTCCAATGGCTGTGGTAATTCCCAAACCGGCTTTAACCACTTGGTCGGCAGCTTCATAAGTTAGCGTACCTGATTTAGAAACGACGCCCACTTTACCTGGTTTGAAAACGAATCCGGGCATGATTCCACATTTGGCTCCGTCGGGGGTAATGACACCCGGACAATTCGGACCAATCAAACGACAGTTTTTATTGTTTAGGTATGCCTTTACAGCAACCATATCTTTTGTAGGTACTCCTTCGGTAATGCATATGATGACTTTGATTCCAGCGTCTGAAGCCTCCATGATGGCATCTGCAGCAAATGCAGGCGGAACAAAGATGAGCGTTGTGTCTGCTTGGGCTTTTTCTACGGCTTCTGCTACCGTATTGAATACGGGACGGTCTAGGTGAGATTGGCCACCTTTACCTGGTGTTACACCTCCAACAACATTGGTTCCATATTCGATCATTTGAGAAGCGTGAAACGATCCCTCTTTTCCGGTAAATCCTTGTACGATTACACGTGAATTTTTATTTACAAGTACGCTCATTTAGGCTGTTTTTTATTCGAAATTATTGTTGCTCGCGAAATTAGAACAATCCCCCTGAACAATCAAGGAAATGAATAAGAATTCAACCCTCCAAAAAGATAAAAATTGACCGTCTATCTAATGTGATGTTATTTAGCTATTGAATTTACTATTTTTGCTGAAATTCCTTGCTCATGAAAAAAGACAATATTTGTGCTCTAGCAACAGCTTCTGGTCAAGGCGCTATTGCGATTATTCGGGTTTCAGGCCCAGATGCTGTTGTTTTGTGTGATCCACTTTTTCAATCGAAAAAGAAGGACAAACGGCTTTCAGATCAAGCGAGTCATACTGTACATTTGGGTACGTTTTTTAATGACGGACATTTGATTGATGAGGTTTTGGTCAGTGTTTTTAAAGGACCAAATTCTTACACGGGTGAAAATGTCGTTGAGATTTCTTGTCACGGATCAACCTTCATTCAGCAACAAATCATTCAAGTTCTTATCAATAAAGGGTGCAGAACGGCCGAGCCAGGAGAGTTTACTTTTCGAGCATTCATGAATGGTAAGATGGATTTGTCTCAGGCTGAAGCGGTGGCCGATTTGATTTCATCATCGAATGAAAAATCACATCATTTGGCTCTTTCTCAAATGCGCGGTGGGTTTTCTAATGAAATTAAGGCTTTGCGTGAAGAACTCATCAAGTTTGCTTCGCTCATTGAGTTGGAATTGGATTTTAGTACCGAAGATGTTGAGTTTGCTGATCGTGTTCAATTGCAAGAGTTGTTGAATCGATTGAAGCAAGTTTTACGCAAGTTGATTGATTCTTTTGCTTTGGGAAATGTGTTAAAAAATGGAATTCCTGTTGCAATTGTTGGGGAGCCCAATGTGGGTAAGTCAACCCTTCTGAATGCGCTACTCAACGAAGATCGAGCTATTGTTTCACCTGTTGCCGGAACCACGCGTGATACCGTTGAAGATGAAATGATCATCGAGGGTATGAGCTTTCGTTTTATCGATACAGCGGGTATTCGAGATACCCAAGATCAAATTGAAAGTATAGGAATTGAAAAGACTTTTGAAAAAATAAATCAAGCCAAAGTGGTGCTGTACTTGTTTGATGCTTCTACGTCGACTTTTGAGCGCGTAAGCAAAGAGCTTGAGAAACTTGAGGCTGATACCAAAGGCAAACAATTGATTGCCATTGCCAATAAGGTTGATCGGGGAGATGCAACTCAAATCGAATCAACCTTTGGTGGTATCGATAACATCCTTTTCATTTCGGCGAAACAAAAAGCAAACGTGGAGCGTCTTAAAGTTTTGCTGACTGAAAAAGTGAAGCAGGGTCTTTTGAGTAATGATGATGTGATTGTCTCCAATTCTCGTCACTACGAAGCCTTGAGTCAAGCTTTGAATCATGTTGTTCAGGTTCAAGAAGGTTTAGAATCTGGTATTTCTGGTGATCTTCTTGCGATGGACATCCGGCAGTCACTCTTTCACTTGGGAGAAATAACGGGAGAAATCACTACGGACGATCTTCTTGACTCTATTTTCAGAGATTTCTGTATCGGAAAATAAGTTAGTTTTTCAACAGAACGAGATTGACATAATCTGAAGTTCTTGTCCCATTATAATCAACCAATTCATACTTGACAATGTAAACGCCCTGTTGGCATAGCTCTCCTGAATTCTTGTCGATACCATCCCATTCAAAATTGCTTTTCTCACTAGTGAATACGGCATTACCCCACTTTGAATAGATCACAGTTTTTAGCGATTTTGCATGTGCGCCTCCAAATTTAAAGACATCGTTAATACCGTCATTGTTGGGCGTAAATGCGGTTGGAAAATAATTTTTGAGCGCTGCGGTAAAACATTTGGTGTTTGAGACAATGTTACTTGTGTCATTGAGCAGATTTGCTTGAATCCGATAGCAATATGCAGAATTTACTTGCTCTATAACCAATGGTTCTATCTGGTCGTTCATCGATGTGTCGCTTGGACTCACTTCTTGAAGCGTTTCAAACGTATTGGTGACTTGGTTTAAACGTTGAACTTGATAGTTTTTAATTCCATCGCTCCACTCTTCGTAAGGGCTCCATGTTAGTTGGTGTTGATTTGATGATTTCACTCCTTCCAGAAGAATGTTTGATGTTTTATTACTTGCTCTTACCTTATTACCACAATAGTCTAAATAGTTTGCTTGGTAGAGGTAATTGTTGGAGCCAACTCCTACGTTTTTGTCTATAAAATTCAAGCTATCAAATCTTGAATAACTTTCAATCCAGTTGTTGTATGCATCCCAACGATCTAATTCGTAATAATAACCGTTTTCTAATGCCGTACTGTCAATTTTGACTTCAATGAATTCATTGTTAATCACGGAACTGGTCAGGGCAAGAGTTTCACCATTAGGTTTGGCATTTTCAACTCGAATTAGTTTTGAAATATTGTCAACACATCCGTAGTTATTTTCTACTTGAAGCGTAAGTTTATATTCGCCCTCATGTCGAAAGGCAATGTCTGTATTTTTTTCATTCGGGGAATCAATGATGACATTAGGGTTTGAAGAAAACCACTTGTATTCAGATTTGCTGCCGATATCAATGTAAGAAGTGCTTTCAAAGGAGAAAAATACATCTGAGTTTTTTCCCGAACACAAGCTTGGGAAATATTCAAAATCTGCAGATCCGATTTCGGTTCTTGGGAATATGAATTGGGGATAAACGCCTATGTTGAAAGTTTCCTGATCGGAATAGGTACAGCCGTCTACAATATTGATGTTGTAAACGACTAAATAGTCGCCAGCTTCGGTGAATTGGTAATACACGCTGTCCTTTGAGCTGTTGGTTTTTAGGGGTATGTCATCGTAAATGGCACTGTAGGCAATTCCGTTTCCTCTTAGATTGTGTCTTTTTCTGTAGATGTTCCAACTAAAGCCAGCATTCGAAGTATCTACTTGATTTAGTATGGGGGAAAAGTCATTGATGCTTAGAGGGTATTTTGTTTTTGGGTCTAGGCACAGGAAGTCCAATTCACTTTTCAATTCCGTGTTACCATTGATGGTAACAAAATCTTCTAATAGACGGTCTCTATAAACGAATGCTTTTCCACAATCTATCGGTTTGATAACTTTCACATACAAGTCGTAAGGGCCATCCAATTCTAAAGGGTAGTATGCCGATTCATTGAGACCCAATGCTGTTATGTTTCTGCCGTTAGGCCCTGTTACAGACCATTCGTAGGTGTAGTTGTCTTGAAGACTATCGTTGTTGTAATTTTTTGGGGAAAAGTTGAATACAGAACATTGCTCACCGGCAGGAGTAAAGTCTATATTGATCGAATCTGATGGGTTTGCCAAACTGGTGTTCGATTCTGTAGGTTTGATGTTTGATCTTGTTTTCGCTTGAATATCTAGAGCGTATTCGCAGGTTTCTTCATCAGACAGCTTGATGTCCAGGTATACTTTTCGAATGTTGGTGTCAAATAGGTTCTTAACTCTTATTTCAGTGGAGTCTTCATTGAAGTCAAGTTGGTAACTTAAAAGGTTTTGGCTTGTCGACCAAATAAAGTCTTCATAGGTGTTGTCCAAAGGGTTTTCATCTGCAGGCCGAGCGATTACATCGTATGAGTTGTCATTGAAGCCGAGCTTAAAAAAAGCACCAGGTAAACATTGATCTTCTTCAATGATATTGATTGAATATTGATCACATCTTGCTAAATCAGATTGAGCAAAACAGAGGGAGTGGGAAATAAATAATAGGAGGAGAGCGTATGAATGGTTTATCATGGTAGTGAGCAACTTTTCCCTAAAAATAAATAAAAAAATGTGAATAGGTTACTTCGATTCATTGGAACACTAAAACTTATGGTAATTTGCTTGTTTAAAGAGGTTTTGAGAAGGCGAAAGCCAGATTTTAATGTTTATATTTAATATGAAATTAAAATTAACTCATGATGCATTCACTAAAAAACCAATTTGGTACTGTATTTGAAGAAGCTTTGCTAAATGAGATTGCTGAGGTAGGAACTCTTCGCGATGTTCCTGCAGAAACCGAGCTTATGGATATCGGTGAGCTGATTAAAGGAGTTCCATTAGTGGTTTCAGGAGCTGTTAAAATATCACGTGAAGATATAAACGGTGATTAATTACTGCTTTATTACCTCGAGGCTGGGGATTCATGCAGTTTAACTTTTGCATGGGAAATCGGGCAACTGAAGAGTAGGATAAGAGCCGTTACTGAAACACCAACGAAATTGATTATGATTCCCCTCTCGCGAATGGAACTTTGGTCTGAACGTTACCCCACCTGGCGTAAATTTTTGTTAAAAAGCTATCAAGAACGTATGGATGAGCTTTTAGATACATTAGACAGCGTTGCTTTTGATCTTTTAGAATCACGTTTGTGGAGTTATCTAGTAGAAAAAAATAGAATTACACAACAAAATCCGATATCGATTACACATCATAATATTGCACATGATTTGTACAGTTCTAGGGTGGTTATTTCACGTCTGCTCAAACGTTTAGAACGTGCGGGGAAACTGGAATTACATCGACATGCTATTGAACTTACCTCTCCCTCTGTAACCTAGGTCACTGTATTATTTAAAACAGACCTATACTTTTGTACTTATATGAAGTACTTGAAACAGTTTTTTCCCATTTTATCATGGGGGAGGTCTTATCCTACAACGTCCCTAAAGGGAGATTTACTTGCTGGCGTGACTGTGGGTGTCTTCTTGATTCCACAGGGCATGGCTTATGCTATGCTTGCTGGACTGCCTCCTGTATACGGTTTGTACGCGAGTTTTTTTCCGATTTTGGTGTATGCTTTTATGGGGACTTCAAAACAATTGTCGGTTGGCCCCGTAGCACTGGATTCGTTATTGGTAGCTTCTGGTTTGGGTGCTTTGTCTCTTTCTAATTCTGGTGAATATATAGTAGCGGCTATTTTTTTAGCTTTTTTTGTGGGCTTGCTGCAGATGATTATGGGAGGTTTAAGGCTTGGGTTTTTGATTCATTTTTTATCAAAACCTGTAGTCAGCGGCTTTTCATCTGCAGCAGCCCTCATTATAGGTGTGAGCCAATTGGATTCGGTTTTTGGATATACTTCATCGCATAACATTGTTTCTCAAAAGCTTTTATTTAAGCTTTCTAAATTTTCTTTTGTTTTCCCATCAACTACTTTTTATGTAGGTGTTGGTGCTGTATTTTTTTTGTTGATTTTCAAGCGATTTTATTCTCGTTTCCCGGCTGCTCTTATTTTAATAGTGCTTGCCTCATTTCTTTCTTTTTATTTTGGCTGGGAAAATCGTGGTGTTGATGTTGTGGGCTTCATTCCTGAGGGGCTTCCTGAAATGAGAATGCCTTCAGCATCTATTTCTCAATGGTTTTCGCTTGCGCCCTTGGCATTTACTCTCGCACTGATTGCATTTATGGAAGCCTTGTCGGTGACTAAGTCTGTACAAGAGCAAAAGTCCCAATCTTCCTTAAGACCGAATCAAGAGCTTATAGCTCTTGGAGCATCAAACATGATGGGTTCATTTTTTCAATCATATCCTATCAGTGGAGGGTTTTCACGAACGGCAGTAAACAGTCAAATGGGAGCCAAAACACCCCTTTCTGGATTTGTTAGTGCCCTGGTAGTTGGTTTGGTACTGCTTTTTTTTACCGATTATTTTTATCATTTACCCCTGGCTGTTTTGGGCGCTATTATTTTAGTAGCTGTATTTCAACTCATCAATATTAGTTACCCAAAAAAATTGTGGAAAATGCATCGTATTGAGTTTTATATTTTGTGCATAACATTTTTAAGTACGCTGTTTTTGGGAGTCAAGTATGGGGTTCTTTTCGGTGTTTTCAGTTCCTTAGCGCACACCGTTTATAGAAGCTCAAAACCTCATATTGCAATTTTGGGAAGGGTCGTGGGGACGAATCATTTTAAAAATATATCAAGATTTTCTAACGATGTAATCACCTATCCAAAGGTTCTGATTTTGCGTTATGACGGTTCTCTTTTTTTCGGTAATCAAGCTTATTTTAAGAACGAAATTAAGGGTATAATTAGAAAGCAAACCCCCTCAATAAAACACTTAATCATTGATGCCGGTCCCATACATTATATAGATGCGACGGCCTTAAGTATGCTACATCATTGGGTTGAAGACTTGCGGAAAAATCAGGTCAAAGTAATTTGGACTCAGGTTACAGGCCCTGTCCGTGATGCTTTTTATAAGAGCGGTATTGATGATTCAATGCAACAAATTTTTTTTTCGAGTTTGGATGCAGCAATCAAACATTTAGAGGGGGATACCCCTGACGTTTATGAAGAAAAGATCTCCAATCAATTTAATCATTAAATATGAAATAAAATGCTAATTGAACAAATATACACCGGATGTCTGTCTCAAGGGGCTTACTATGTTGAAAGTAAAGGAGAGGCTATTCTGATTGATCCCCTCAGAGAGGTTAAGCCTTACCTTGATAGAGCTGCTAGAGACGGTTCGGTTTTTAAATATATATTTGAAACTCATTTTCACGCCGATTTTGTGAGTGGTCATTTAACGCTTTCTAAAGTAACGGGCGCGCCTGTTGTTTTTGGTCCACAAGCAGAAACCGAGTTTGATGCATTGATTGCCGAAGATGGTCAGGAGTTTGGTGTTGGTGATTTTACAATAGTCGTCTTGCACACCCCGGGTCACACGATAGAAAGTTGCTGTTATTTATTGCGTGATCACAAGGGTAAAGACATTGCTTTATTTACGGGTGATACGCTATTTATTGGAGATGTTGGTCGTCCTGATTTGGCTCAGAGACACAGTGCTAGCGCAGCAGATTTAGCTGAGATTTTATACGACAGTATCCGAACAAAAATAATGCCATTGGATGATGATGTGTTAATTTATCCCGCACATGGAGCAGGGTCAGCTTGTGGAAAGAACATGAGGACGGAGACGGTAGATTCTTTGGGGAATCAAAAAAAAACAAACTATGCTCTACGAAGTAACATGAGTAGGTCTGAGTTTGTGAAAGAGGTAACAGAAGGTCTGTTACCACCACCAAATTATTTCCCTATAAATATTCTTTTAAATAAGACAGGGTATGAAGACGTGAGTGAAGTTCTACAAAGAGCTAATCGATCTTTACCTGTTGATGATTTTGAAGCTCTTTCGAATCAAATTGATGCTCTGATTCTGGATGTGCGCCATCAAGATGATTTTGCTACAGCGCATATACCTCAATCCATATTTATAGGTCTTGATGGAAGTTTTGCACCCTGGGTAGGTGCTTTGATTACGGATGTTAATCAAACCATTCTTTTGGTATGTCCAGAGGGTAGAGAGGAGGAGGCTATAACTCGACTCTCTCGTATTGGGTTCGATCAAACTATTGGTTTTTTAGAAGGTGGTTTCTCCGCTTGGAAATCTTCGGGGAAGGTATACGATACTGTTAATCGAAGCACAGCAGAACATATGGTGGATACATTGTGTTCAGATAATTCAGTTCTATTTGATGTTCGCAATGAAAACGAATACAATACGGATCATGTCAGAGGGGCTAACCACAAGCCGTTAAATTATTTGAATGATTATTTAGATGATTTCCCTACAAATAAAAGTTTCTACATACATTGCGCGGGTGGATATCGAAGCATGATGGCTGCATCCTTGTTGAAAAAAAGAGGGATACACAATTTGATTGATGTTAAAGGTGGTTTTACAGCTCTAAAAAAAACGAACATATTGATGACAAAATTTATTTGCCCTTCAAAACTTAAGTCATGATTGAATATATTTTAAAACCTTGACCCTGGTATTTAAGTGGCCCCGCGATTGCATTTTTTATGTTCTTACTTTTATGTTCAGGTAAATCTTTTGGGATGTCTTCTAATTTGCGAACATTATGTAGTGCCTTTGGAGCAGGAAATAGCGTGTCTTTTTTTCGTTTTGACTGGAGACGTGATTCCTGGAATTTGTCCGTGCTTGCCGGAACGGTTGTAGGCGGTTTCATTGCTTCCCAATTTTTGACTTCAACCACTGTTGTTGACTTAAATCCAGAAACGATCGCTCAGTTGCAAGGGCTGGGTGTTTTAGACGCAGGACAGTCGTACATGCCTGAATTGCTTTTTGGTACTGAGATCCTTCACCAAAAGAAGAACCTACTGCTTTTATTGGGCGGTGGGTTTCTTGTTGGTTTCGGGGCTCGGTATGCGGGAGGATGTACTTCGGGACATGCTATTTCAGAGCTCAGTAATTTACAGTGGCCCTAATTGATTGCCGTTATAGGTTTTTTTCTAGGGGGTTTATTTATGAATCATTTCATCTCACCTATATTATTCTAATGCGAACGGTTCTCTTTTTTTTAATCGGTATTTTACTTGGTGTTGTGTTGTTTAAGTCGGAAGTAGCTTCTTGGTTTCGGATCTATGAAATGTTTCAATTTGATTCTTTTCATATGTACGGTATTATCGGTTCTGCTGTTTTATTTGGAGCTCTTGTGATGTTTGGTCTTAAAAAATTTCGGGTTGAGTCAATTCTTGATGGTCAACAAATTCATATCAAATCCAAGGATAAAGGTTGGAAGCGATACCTCACAGGGGGAATCTTGTTTGGTCTTGGTTGGGGGCTCGCTGGAGCATGTCCTGGTCCTATGTTTGTTCTTTTGGGCGCTGGTTTTTTACCGATTCTATGTGTCGTGATTGGATCTCTTTTAGGAACCTATTGCTTGCTACGGTGCGTTCCGAGGAAAGCTCCCTCACTGATGGTTGGATTTTAGTTCATTACAAAGAAGTGTAGTACTGTATAATAATTCATTTCCAAAATTTTCTTTTGGCATAATCGAAAATTTTCAATGGTTAATTATTAACTATCAGTACTACACCCTAACCTTTTTCATAAGAATCACTATGGGTTCTAAATGAGAAGTGATTTCTGTAAGAAGTTTAGGAACAAATCACTTATTTTCCTTTCCTATCCTTACCACAAACACGAGCTCAACAGCAAACGGAGTTATCCTATCAGAGCCGCCAAAAAGTCCTAAGAACTGATTAACTCTTCAAAGATAACTCCTTATCATCTACTAAATGTAGTCTTGAGCTGATCTTAGAACTAATTGGCTGCAACAAATATATAATAATTAACATGAATAGATATATTGTTGTAATATTTTTTTCATATTCTTTTATGTGACCTTAATAATATCTTCATATGCAGACAAATAGATTGTAATTCACATATTGAAACTAAATTTTGAAGTCCTTTTGAACGTGGTGATTTTGTTATAAAATTGTATTTTTGCAAAAAAAATAACAGATGCAAGAGTCCAAAATTTATGATATTACCATCGTTGGTGGTGGAATAGTGGGTTTGGCCACAGCTTACAAACTTCAGTGTAAGTATCCTAATTTAACTCTTGCTGTCCTAGAGAAAGAGTCCCAACTTGCTTTTCATCAGACAGGAAGAAATTCGGGCGTGATTCACTCCGGTCTGTATTATCGTCCCGGATCCTACAGAGCTTTAACTTGTGTGAATGGAAGAAAACAGTTGGTTTCCTTTGCAGAAGAACACGGTGTTGATTATGATATTTGTGGGAAAATTGTGGTAGCCACAAGTCAAGAAGAGCTCCCTCGTTTGGATAAAATTCGTGAAAATGGTCTTAAGAACGGATTGGTGGGCATCGAAGTTATTGATAAGAAGCGTATTCAAGAAATTGAACCTTATATAGCCGGAATTAAAGCGCTTTGGGTTCCAGAATCAGGAATTATTGACTTTAAGGGGGTTACATTAAAGCTTGCGGAGTTGATTAAATCCATCAATCCCGATTCAGATGTATTGACCGATTGCGAAGTGTTAAAATTCGACAAAGGTGAGATTTCTTCGATTTCAACTTCCAAAGGTATGGTGAAGTCACGTTTCATGGTTTTCTGTGTAGGATTACATTCTGATCGTATGGCACGTAAGGATCATGTTCACTTAGACATGCGTATCGTTGGTTTTCGAGGAGATTATTATGATCTGACGGAACAGGGCATGAAAAAGATTAAGAATTTAGTTTATCCTGTTCCTAATCCTGAATTTCCATTTCTAGGCGTACATTTTACTCGCATGACTGATGGGACCATAGAGTGTGGGCCAAATGCTGTTTTCACCTTCAAGCGAGAAGGATATGGTAAAACAGATTTTAGCCTTAAGGACACCACAGAAGCTTTAGGGTATAAAGGTACTTGGAAATTGTTCTTTAAACATTGGCAATTTGGTCTAAACGAATACAAAAGAGCTTTTTCAAAGCGATTGTTTTTAAAACAATTACAGCGTATGTGTCCGAGCTTAACGATGGATGATATCAAGCCCGGTAGATCTGGAGTTCGTGCGATGGCTTTGGGTGATTCGGGTGATGTGATTGATGATTTTAAAATTGAATACAAAGACCGGAGTATTCACGTGTTAAACGCTCCGTCTCCTGCTGCTACTGCATGCTTGGCTATTGGTGATGAGGTTACTTCTTTGGCTGAGAAACATTTTGGCTTGTAAGTATAATTCGGGCTGCGCATTCTAGGAATGTAATTAACCATCCTCTCCTTAGATTTTATGGATACCCAAGCTGGGTATTTCTCGTCTATTTTTTGTGCGGAAAATATGCTTGAGCAATGGATTCTACTATCTTTGCAGCCTAACGTAAGTTATGAAGGAAAAACTTTCCATATTGATAAAGAATGAGAGTGCAGATTTAGAGTCTGTTTTGCTTGGTATTGCAAATGATTTTGGTGGTGAACCTCCTGTTGATGAGGCTTATGACCCGAAATCTAAAGAACATATCAATGCGGGTACTTTTCCCGTTGAAAGTGATCTCCTTGGTGAAATGGAGGCTTTCAATGCGGTTTTCAAAAAATACAATATTGAAGTATTTCGACCTGAAAACATTCATAATTACAACCAGATTTTTAGTAGAGATATCGCTTTTGTGATCGATGATAAGTTCATCATTCCGAACATCATTGAAAAACGAGCAAAAGAGTTTCAGGCAATTGCCTCAACGGTGGATCGCATCGATACATCATCTATTGTTAAGATGCCCCGTGGAGCAAGTGTAGAAGGTGGTGATGTGATGCCTTGGGATGATTGTATTTTTGTGGGAGTCTCTGATGATCCAGACTTTGAAAGATATACCGTAGCTCGAACCAATTACACGGGTGTTGCCTTTTTACAAAAGACGTTTCCTCACAGAACTGTTGTTTCTTTTGAGTTGAATAAATCGGATACCGATCCCCGTAAAAATGCGCTGCATTTAGACTGTTGTTTCCAACCTCTGGGTAAGGGGCAGGCTGTAATTTATCCCGGCGGATTCAAAAATTCGGATGATGTAGCTTTTCTTGTTGATTATTTCGGTGAGGAAAACATCATTGAAATCGATACCAATGAGATGTATCACATGAATTCTAATTTGTTTTCTATTGGTCCTGAAATTATTGTCTCCGAAAAAAGATCGAAGCGATTGAACTCGGAATTACGTCGTCGTGGATTTACGGTCGAAGAAATACCCTACTCAGAGATTTCAAAAATGGAAGGTTCTTTACGGTGCTCTACATTACCTTTAAGACGAAAACATAATGACTAAGGGCTTAGCTTCCAGTGTGATGATGATTCGTCCCATTGCTTTTCGATACAATGAGCAAACGGCTACCAATAATCACTATCAAAAGATTTTGAGTGAGCTTAGTAGTGATGAAGTTCAGAGACGGGCACTTCATGAGTTTGATACTCTTGTAACCCACCTAAGGGCCAAAGATATTGAAGTAGTGGTTGTGGAAGATACACTTGAGGAAGATACCCCTGATTCTATTTTTCCAAACAATTGGATTTCTTTTCATGATGACGGTCGCGTTGGTTGGTATCCAATGTATGCTGAAAATCGACGACTGGAACGGCGAAAAGAAATTTTAAATATTTTGCAAGAGCAACACTGCTTTTTGATCAGCGAAATGGTAAATTTTTCACATTACGAGAGTGATGGCCGTTTCCTTGAAGGAACGGGCTCTATGCTTTTGGATCGCGTTAATAAAATAGCTTACGCAGCTCAATCTTTGAGGACCGATGCTAGAGTTTTGAAAGATTTTTGTGAGACTTTTGGTTTCGAGTCTCTTACGTTTAAGGCTTTTCAGACTGTAAATAAGGAGCGCTTACCTATTTATCACACCAATGTTATGCTCTCCTTGGCTGATGACTTTGCCATTATATGTGCGGATACCATTGATGATTCTGAAGAAAGAAATTCTTTGATTGATTGCCTCAAAGATTCAGGAAAAGAAGTAATTTTCATCACTGAAGATCAAAAGCATCGATTTGCTGGAAATGTGATGCCTGTTGTCAATAAATCAGGAGAAAAATTCTTAGTGATGTCATCCACTGCACATCAGTCATTGGATGACGAGCAAATCAAAAAAATAGAAAAACATTGCCAAATACTTTCCACTCCATTGCACACCATAGAGGCTTGTGGTGGCGGTAGCGCTCGTTGTATGATGGCAGAATTATTTTTGCCTAAAAACGCACCATCGAAATGAAAGACTTAGAAATAAAGCTTGTAGACCCGATCATAAATGCTGTTAAAGCGATTTTTGGTGCTGATTTACCTGAAAATCAGATTAATTTCCAGAAGACCCGCAAGGAGTTTGATGGCGACATTACTTTAGTTGTTTTCCCTGTGGTGCGGTTCTCCAAGAAAAGCCCAGAGCAAACGGCTGAAGATTTAGGAGAATACCTTGTTAGAGAAGTTGAATTTATTGAGGCCTACAATGTTTTAAAAGGTTTTTTGAATTTGGTTGTTACAGATTCCTATTGGCTGTCTTCATATGCCTCAGCTTACGAGAGCACAGATTATGGATTTGTGAAAGCTGATGATACTTCTCCTTTAATCGTTGTGGAGTATTCATCTCCCAATACCAATAAGCCTTTGCATTTGGGACACATTCGCAACAATTTATTGGGGTATTCGGTTGCCGAAATCATTAAAGCTAGTGGTACACGCGTCAAGAAGGTGCAAATCATCAATGACCGTGGAATTCACATCTGCAAGTCTATGTTAGCCTGGAAGAAGTTTGGAGAAGGAGAAACTCCAGAATCATCTGGTATGAAAGGAGATCACTTGGTAGGTAAGTACTACGTGAGATTTGATCAAGAATACAAAAAAGAAATTTCGAATTTACTCGCTGAAGGTAAAACCGAAGAGGAAGCGAAAAGAGAAGTTTCCATATTGCAGGAGGCACAACAAATGCTTCGTGCTTGGGAGGCAAAAGATGAAGAGGTTGTTGGCCTATGGAAAACGATGAACCAATGGGTTTATTCTGGTTTTGATACCACGTATAAGCGCTTGGGTGTTGATTTTGATGCAAATTATTACGAGAGTGAAACGTATTTGTTAGGTAAAAAATACGTTGATATTGGTCTTGAGAAAGGAGTGTTCTATCAAAACGAAGATGGCTCTGTTTGGGTTGATTTGACGGATGAAAAATTAGATCATAAGTTACTTTTGAGAGGTGATGGTACTGCCGTATATATGACTCAAGACATTGGAACGGCTATTCAGAGGCATTTGGACTTTGACTTCAGTAAAATGGTTTATACCGTTGGTAATGAGCAAGATTATCACTTTAACGTTTTATTTAAAGTTTTAAATCGTTTGGGTTATTCTTGGGCCGAAGATTGTCGTCACTTATCCTATGGTATGGTTGATTTACCTAGCGGGAAGATGAAATCTCGTGAAGGAACTGTGGTTGATGCGGATGACTTGATGCAAGAAATGGTTACAACTTCGAAGTCTATTTCTGAGGAATTGGGAAAATTGGATGGTTTTGATGAGGAACAATTGGCATCGGTTTACGAAACGATTGGTCTGGGTGCCTTAAAATATTTCATTTTGAAAGTAGACCCTAAAAAGCGCATGGTGTTTAATCCATCTGAATCTATCGATTTTAATGGTCATACCGGTCCTTTTATCCAATACACACATGCACGAATTTGTTCTTTGAAGCGAAGGGCAGCATCAACGGATATTGCATTGAATCCCGAATCGGAACTTCATTCGAAAGAAAAAGAACTTCTCAAAGTAATTTTACGTTACCCTGAAATTATTCAGGAATCAGCCAAAGATTGCAGCCCTGCTGTACTTGCTAATTATACTTATGACTTGGTAAAAGAGTACAATCAGTTTTATCAACAAGTGCCGATTTTCGGTGCACAGAGCGAAGGTGACAAAGGCTTCCGCATTGGCTTATCAAGTATGGTGGGAAGCGTTATTTCTTCCTCCATGCGTTTATTGGGGATTACGGTTCCTGAACGAATGTAAATTGATTATTTTTGACACTAATCTATTAGACGATGTTTGAAAATTTATCCGAAAAATTAGACAAGGCTTTTTCCGTTCTCAAAGGGCATGGAAAGATTACTGAAATTAATATTGCAGAAACGCTTAAAGAGGTTCGACGGGCTCTTTTAGATGCCGATGTTAGTTACAAAATTGCCAAAGAGTTTACTAAAAAAGTAAAAACAAAGGCCATCGGTCAAGATGTATTGACCTCTCTCAAGCCCGGTCAGTTGATGGTGAAGCTTGTTAAAGACGAGTTAACCGAGTTGATGGGTTCTCAGGTAGAAGGAATCAATTTAGAAGAGAAAACGTCTGTTGTCCTTGTTTCTGGACTTCAAGGTTCTGGTAAAACAACTTTTACGGGAAAACTCGCTTTGTTTTTGAAATCAAAAAAATCAAAGAATCCCTTGTTGGTAGCTTGCGACGTTTATCGACCAGCAGCCATCAATCAGCTCGAAATTTTAGCCGATCAGGTAGGTGTAGATGTCTTTACCGATAAAGAAAGTAAAGACCCTGTAGCCATTGCCAAGTCTGCTGTAGCGCATGCCAAAGCAAACGGTCATGATGTTGTGATTGTCGATACCGCAGGACGTTTAGCAATTGATGAGCAGATGATGAATGAAATCGCTGCCGTTAAATCTGCGATTCAGCCTCAAGAAACGTTGTTTGTTGTGGATTCCATGACTGGACAAGATGCTGTGAATACTGCCAAAGCCTTTAACGATCGATTGGATTACAATGGTGTTGTATTAACCAAGTTGGATGGTGATACTCGTGGTGGTGCTGCATTGACCATTAAATCTGTAGTGAATAAGCCGATAAAGTTTGTAGGTACCGGAGAAAAAATGGAGGCTCTGGATGTATTCCACCCAAATCGGATGGCCGAGCGTATTTTGGGCATGGGAGATGTGGTTTCTTTGGTGGAAAAAGCACAAGAGCAGTTTGATGCTGAAAAAGCACGGAAACTTCAAAAACGTATTGCCAAGAACGAATTTGATTTCACTGACTTTGTCGAACAGATCGGTCAGGTGAAGAAAATGGGTAATATGAAAGATTTGATGGGCATGATTCCGGGTATGGGAAAAGCGATGAAAGGGGTGGAAATTGAGGATGATGCTTTTAAACATGTTGAGGCCATGATATCTTCCATGACCCATAAAGAGCGCTCAAACCCCTCTTTGTTAAACGGTTCTCGTAAACAGCGTATTGCTCGAGGTAGTGGTCGTTCTGTGAGTGATGTAAATCAGCTCATTAAACAATTTAATGACATGGGTAAAGTGATGAAGATGATGCAGGGTGGCGGAATGAAGAACATGATGAAAATGATGGGCAAAGGCGGTATGCCGAATATGCCTTTAGGTAAATAAACAGAGTTATGCAGTTATTAGACGGGAAATTAACATCCAACACCCTAAAGGATGAAATCGCAACAGAAGTGAGTGAACTTGTTGTAAAAGGAGGGAAGAAGCCTCATTTGGCAGCGATACTTGTTGGTTCAAACGGGGCTAGCGAAACCTATGTGGGTGCTAAGGTAAAAGCCTGTGAAAAAGTAGGCTTTGATTCGACACTCGTTCGCTTGAATGAGGATGTCTCCGAAGAAGATCTTTTGAATGAGATTCGAAAGATTAATGACAATCCTGCGATTGACGGTTTGATTGTTCAACTTCCTTTGCCAAAGCATATATCTGAAATTAAGGTGACTGAGACCATCGTTCCCGAGAAAGATGTGGATGGTTTCCATCCGGTAAGTTTAGGTCGTATGACGCTTAACTTACCAACATTCTTACCGGCTACTCCGGCTGGAATTGTAGAGCTTTTAGATCGATATGACATCGAAACCTCAGGAAAACATTGTGTGGTGATTGGACGCTCTCATATTGTAGGTTCTCCGATGAGTATTTTGATGGCTCGAAATGCAAAGGTTGGAAATTGTACGGTTACGCTAACCCACAGCAGGACTACAAATTTAGAGGAGATTTCTCGTTCAGCAGACATCCTGATTGTAGCGCTTGGAAAGCCAGAATTTGTTAAGGCAGATATGGTAAAACAAGGTGCTGTTGTTGTGGATGTGGGTATCACGCGTGTTAAGTCAGACAAAACAAAATCTGGATGGAAACTAAAAGGTGATGTGGCCTTTGATGAGGTAGCACCTAAGTGTTCTTTCATTACACCTGTTCCGGGTGGAGTAGGACCGATGACGATTGCTTCCTTGTTGAAAAACACATTGATTTCAGCTCGAGGAAAATAAATGCACATTCTTTACGCATAAAAAAACCTCTCGGAATGTTCGAGAGGTTTTTTTGTTTTCATGTATTTAGTTGTAATCAGGTAAAAAACGATATCGTTCTGCATAATCCAGCATTTGCTCTGTAAAGTCATCGGGATAAGTCACTTCAATAGAAATAATTTCATCGTCTTCGTTGGTTGTTGGAACCATCTTAGGGTTGATAAACCCTCCATAAGGAGCGATGTTCAGTTTTTCAGCACGTGTTAAAACCTCCTGGTGTAGTTCTTGATCTACTTTTACGCCGTAGCCTTCTACCAAGGCCATGCAGGCCTCATAATCTCCTTCGGATTTGATTCGTTGAACTTCACGCAGCTGTTCTCCGAAGATTTCTCGAAGTTTTGTGTAGTCGTTGATCTTGAAGTAGGTTTTGCCTTCTTTAACCACCTTGCTAATTACCTGATCTTGTTCACCTTTTTCATATGCCCAAGCAGCTACCCACTGTCGGTTTCGCATGTGCGACTCTTCAATATCTGCTCCCGGCTCTACTCTTCGCAATTGAGTCATCAATCCATTGCGAATGTAACCGTCGTATTCGGCTTTTCCTGTTTCTAAAGATTCCATTAGACCCAATTCTATGAGTTTTTCATCCAGGATGAAGTAGAGTGCTACCAGGTCAGCACGACATTCTTCTAGCGTTGACGCATAACTTTTTAAAGTTTCTTTCATCGTTCCCACACCCGGATTGATTTGCCCCGAAGCATGTCCTAAAACTTCGTGCAATGCGGTGTGAAGTTTCCCCGCTAATTTCGAATGTGTTTTTGCTCTATCAATTTCTTCTGTGTCGTGACAGAATTCATTCAGTAAGCCTTTTCCGCCTGCTTGTTCATAGGCATAAACGATGTTTCCAATACTGATGGATTTGGATCCATGTTGGGTTCGAATCCAGTTGGAATTGGGTAGGTTGACGCCTATAGGTGTAGCGGGAGAAGCATCTCCGGACTCCGCGGCCACAGAGATAACTTTGTAGGACACCCCTGTGATGTTTTTCTTTTTATGCACCTCCATAATAGAGGATTGATCTTCAAACCACTGAGCTTCATCAGAAAGGACTTTCATTTGGGCAGAGGCCTCAAAATCGGTTATTTGTACCAGAGATTCAAACGAGCCCGTGTAGCCTTTAGGGTCGTTGTATACTTCTATGAATGAATTGATGTAATCGATGTCTCCCTCTGTGGCATTCACCCAGGCGATGTTGTAGGCATCCCATGTTTTTAAATCCCCTGTTTTATAGTATTCTATGAGGAGTTTTAGAGCATCTCCTTGAGCTTTATTTTCTGCTACGGAAACTGCTTTTTCTAGCCAGGGTATAATTTGGGCAATCGCTTCGCCATACATTCCATTGAGTTTGTATACTTTCTCTTCGAGACCTTTTTCTCCTCGAACTAATTTGGAGTTCAAACCGTAGGATACCGGTTTATCCGTTTTAGAATCTCGAATGGAAGCAAAATATGCATCGACTTCAGCTTCATTGATGTCTGGGTCGTAAAAGTTTACTGCAGAACCCAAAACAAGACCTTTAGCAGGATCAAGATTTACTTTTTTGGCATCGAAATTTGGGTCGAAAATGGCTCTGACCGCTTCCTTATTTAGGGAAATGCCTGTAGATTTCATCAGGTTTGCCATGTATTCCTGAGAGAATCCGGGTTTAAATTTATCCATGGAGTAGTGGTGGTGGATCCCGTTAGCAAACCAAACTCGTTTGGTATACGTTGTTAAGTTTTCCCAATCTTGGGTGGATTTATCCCCATCGTAATTTTGAATGATGTGTTCCAGGACCCTTCGAATGGATAGGTTGTGTCTGTAGTTTTGATCCCAGATGATGTCTCTACCTGCGTAACCCGCTTCACTGAGGTAATACACAAGTTTTTGTTGCTGCAGACTTAGCTTTTCAAAGTCTGGGACTTGATAGCGTATGATTTTTAAATCAGCAAAAGTCTCTGTTTGGAAGGAAAAGTTCTCTTCAGTTTTTTCTTTTTGAGCGCAAGAGAAGAACAGTAAAAGTGCTGTAACTGTTACGGGAAACATTTTTTTCATTGTCATTATTTTTTATTTATACCATCAAAAATAGAAATTTAATTCTGTTGACGGTTGTAAATAGAAATGAATAACAATAACCTCAGGAACTAAGAATTACGGATTGGATGGGTTGAACATCAAATATTTCAGGAATTAACGAGAGTCTAGGAGATTACTTTTACGAAAGCCTCGTAGTTGTTTGACAGCTGTGTTTTACGACATTCATTCAAGTCTGCAGTTTCCTCGACAAATTCGGGGAGTGCTTTCTTCATGACTTTCGCAAATTTTTGAGGGTGTGCGGTCTCTAAGAATACTCCGTACTCGTCTTCTTTTAAAAGTTCTGAAAGCGCCAATTTACCCACAGCTCCGTGAGGGTCGAGGGTGTAGTTGTTGTTTTCTTGACAGTCTTGTATTTCTTTGAGTGTTGCATCATCATCAATTCGGCATGCTGCTACGTCTTCTTTGATCGAGTCTAGTTCGCCGTTGTAAAAATAGTCGATGCGTTCGTAATTACTAGGATCTCCAACATCCATGGCATTGGAGTAGGTGAGTACCGAAGTCTTTTTTGCATATTCTCCTGTGTTTAAATATTTGAAGAATGTGTCGTTGATGTTATGTGCGGCAATGAATTTATCAATAGGTAGCCCCATTCTCTTTGCAACCAATCCAGCCGTAACATTTCCAAGATTCCCAGAGGGAACAGATACAACCATCTTTTTTCCTTTCAGGTCTTTTTTGAGCTGCTTGTAGGCGAAGAAGTAGTATAACATTTGCGGCAAAAGACGTGCGACATTGATGGAGTTCGCACTACTCAAAGATTTTTTAGTTCTAAGGTCTTGATCGTTAAGCGCTTTTTTGACCAATTTTTGGCAATCGTCAAAAGTTCCATCTACTTCAAAAGCATGAATATTTTCACCCAGGCTGGTCATTTGGTATTCTTGGTAGGCACTTACTTTTCCTTTCGGGAATAATATTTTTACTTCAACTCCCGGTACTTTAAAGAAGCCATTTGCAACGGCACTTCCGGTATCTCCAGATGTAGCTACAATGATGGTTACTTCTTTGTTTTCATTAGAATTGAAGTGAGACAAACACCGTGACATAAAACGCGCTCCAACATCTTTAAAAGCTTGCGTAGGTCCATGGTACAACTCTAGAGCAGCGATGTTTTTTTCTACAGGAACCACCGGAATCTTAAAGTTTAGGGTTTCTGCAAGGATGCTTTTCAACTGCGCATCGTTCAGTGAGCCCTCTACAAAAGGTTTCAGGACTGTAAATGCAATATCTAAATCATCATAGGATTCTATTTGTTCAAAAAAATCACTAGGAATTTCAGGAATATACTCCGGAACATACAAACCACCGTTGTTGGTTAAACCATTGATTACGGCATCTTTAAAGGAAATATTCTCGTTGTTTTTTCGTGTACTTAGATACTTCATTTTTTTACAATTCTTGCGCCACTATCTTTACAAAGTAAATGTTTGTGGGCTTGTGTTTTTATACTTAAGTCCGCGTATACTTGCTCCATAGTCTTGATGATATGATCTGCTTCATCGGCGTTTTTTGCGATGGCAAATACAGACGGTCCGGAGCCAGAAATTCCGAATGCCAATGCTTTGTTTTCTAGCGCAGCTTTTTTCAACTCTTTAAATCTTGGAATCAGTAGGCTTCTTCTAGGTTCTACAACCAAGTCTTGAAGACTCGCAGAAAATAGATCAATGTCTTTTTCATACAAGCTGGATACAAAAGCACCCATGAAACTGACTTGTTGCGACAGGGTCTTTAGATCTATGGTATTGTTTAAGATTTTTCGAGCGTCTGAGGTGTTAACTTTTATTGCAGGAAAAAACGTAACGGCGTATAAGTTTTCTATCAGTGGAAGTTGGATGAGGTCTGAAGCCTTTTTTCCTTTACTTAAAACGACACCACCTAATATGGATGGCGCAACATTGTCTACGTGTGCACTACCACAAGCAACACGTTCTCCTTCTGCGGCAAAAGCAACCAATTCTTTATTCGAATAGGGTTTTCCCATTAACTCGTTGTAGGCAAAGGCTGCTGCTGCACTGCTGGCACTACTAGAGCCAAGGCCACTTCCTGCTGCAAAACCTTTTGTGATGACGATGTCAACCCCTTTAAAGCTGTTGAGGGTTTCCTGCATTTTACGGATCACTACAGAGCAACAATTTTTATCACGCTCCAAAGGCAATCCTTTGCCATTAATTATTTCAAGGATGTTATTTTCCTCGGTACCGTTGAGTGTCAGTTCGACCTCATCTCCGATATCGTTTAAAGACAAACCCAAGACGTCATAACCCACATTAAAGTTGGCCATGGTGGCGGGGGCATAAGCAGTTATTTGATTCATCAATTATTTGTTTACGATGGACATTACATCGGCAAATACACCACTAGCTGTTACACTAGCTCCTGCACCAGCTCCCTTAATAACTAGGGGTTCGCTTACATAACGGTCGGTGAATATGGCTACCACGTTGTCTTTACCTTCCAGGTTGAAGAACGGACTGTCTGAAGGAATTTCTTTCAATCCTACAGATAACTTTTCGTCCTCAAGTGTTGCGACAACTTTTAGTTTGTATCCTTTGTCGTTGGCCTTAGCATAAAGAGCCTTGAAGAAATCTTCGTTTTTCTCTAAATTTTCAAACAGGCTATCCACACTTTTCGATTCTGTACATGCATCTGGGATGAAGCTGTTGAATTCAATATCCGACAAGGCTCCTTTGAGTCCAGACTCTCTCGAAAGGATTAAGATTTTACGCATCACATCCAGTCCACTTAAGTCTATGAGTGGGTTTGGCTCTGTATATCCTTCTTCTTTTGCTTGAAGGACCACGTCTGTAAATTTATTTTCAGCATTGTATTTGTTGAAAATGAAATTTAAACTTCCAGAGATCACCGCTTCAATTTTATTTACCGAATCACCACTGATGATTAAGTCGTGGATGGTTTTAATAACCGGAAGCGCAGCACCTACACTGGTTTCGTATTTGAAGTGACAGTTGAATTCTTTAGCAGCTCCAATGAGGCTCGCGTAGGTTTCGTAATCGCTACTGCAGGCAATTTTGTTACAAGTAGCTACAGAAATACTATTTTCCAACAAGAAGGCGTAGCCGTCACTTACAACTTGGGAGGCCGTGTTGTCGATGAATATACTGTTTGGTAAATTCAGTGCACGTGCCTTCTCTAGGTATTCAGGAAGCGCTTCGTATGGAGTTCCGATCTCATTAAGGCTGAAACAATCATCTTCACTAATTTCAAGCCCATCGTTGATGATCATTTTTCTACTGTTTGCTACACCAATCACTTTCAAGTTGATTTGATAGTCGTCGATGAGCTTTTGCTTTTGAGAGTAGATGATGTTGAGGAACTCTTTTCCAACATTACCCGTACCCGCGATGAAGAGGTGTACGTTTTTCACAATGTTACTGAAGAATTTCTCATGAATCACATTGAGGGCTTTCACTTCGTCCTTTTTGTCAATAACAATGGAAAGGTTTCTTTCTGAAGCTCCTTGAGCGATGGCCGTTACGTTGATTCCATTTTCACCAATCACGCTAAGTGCTTTACCGGCCAGACCGATTTTATTTTTCATGTTGTCACCGATAAGTGCGATGATACATAAATCTCTAGCAATCTCTACAGGTTTTATGGTTCCTGCCTGAATTTCGTTTTGGAAAGCTTGGTCAAGTACTTTTTTAGAAACGTCTGCGTCCGATTCGTTAATTCCGAACCCAATGCTTTGTTCCGAAGAACTTTGTGTGATCAAAATCACATTGACCTGATGCTCTTCTAGCGTTTGGAAAACTTTACGTGCGCTTCCTTTTTTACCAGAAAGGCCAATTCCTGAAACCGTAAGTACAGCAATGTCATTTAGCGAAGACAAGCCTTGTATCTTATGATTTGACTTTTGCGGGACATGGCTGATGAAGGTTCCTTCTTGCTCGGGTTGAAGCGTGTTTTTTAGGTACAGAGGGATTTTTTTATCAATCAAAGGCAGTATTGCTCTTGGATAAATCACTTTGGCACCAAAGTAAGCCATTTCAAAAGCTTCTTCGTAGCTGAGGTTTTTCAGCGAAAGCGTGTTTTTAACTCTCTGAGGATTCGCACTGTGGATGCCGTCCACATCGCTCCATATTTCAAGAGAACTAGCATCAATGGCCTGTGCATAGATGGCTGCGGTATAGTCGGAACCCCCTCTGCCAAGTAGAACGGTTTCATTGGCTTCGTTAGAAGCAATGAATCCACCGGCGATGTAGTTTTTATTTTTTACTTTGTTTTGAATGTTTTTGTTTGTGCGATTAAAATTAACTTCACCATCCAGGTAGTTGTCGTCTGCAGAAATTAACGGACGACTGTCTAAATGTTCAATGGAAAGTCCTGATGTATTGAGGTATCTTTGTACAATCAAAGAGGACAATTGCTCGCCCATGCAAAGTACCTTGGCTTTGGTCTTGTCGGTCAGTTCGTTTAGAATCTGAACTCCTTTGCTGATGGCTTCCAGTTCGTTGCATTTCTCTTGTACAGCAATGAGCAGATCCGTCTGCTGGTCAATCGGGATGAGTTGTTGTATGTTGTTGAAGTGAAGGTCTTTGAATTCTTCAATAAGTTCAGTAGTGTCACTAATAATCGCTTGTTCCGTAATTTTTTCTAATCGATTGGTAATCCCTGAGAAGGCAGAAACTACCACAATGTAGTTCTCCTTTTTTTGGGATAGAATGACTCTTATCTGCTCTAAATTTTCTTTTGAGGAAACGCTTGTTCCTCCAAATTTTAAAACCATCATGCGATTGCTATTTACGTCACTTAAAATTCATTTGAACTCAAAAGTTTACAAGCTTTTTCTACCGAATAGATTCAGCCTGTAATCAAGCCCCAAATGTATTAAATTATTATGGAACTTTATACACATATTACAGCCCGATTTCACTTGGGATTGGGTGTGGTTTTTATTTTTATTTTTTGGCTCTTTTATTTGATCACTTTTTGTTTTTTTTTACGATTTACCCCTCTTTTTCTGCCCGCTGTAAATGATGATTTCACGGATTGTATTTTTCTTTCCCACAACACTTGAATTCCATAGTATGTAATTAATTAGGAAATTATATTTTTATGTTTTAAGTTAGCTTCAGATTGCAAGATGAACTGACTATTAAATGCCAAAGAACGTTCGCTTTACTAAAATAATATTACCTGAAAATGGCTTTGCTTTTCCTAGCTAATGCCCTGATTATTCGAATAATAATCAAAGAATGTTCACCCATCACTTTGGCACACTTATCATAGAATCATGTTTACAGCAACTGCTAATTGTAATATGAATCTAATATAAATTGTGAATGAGTATTCTGAAATTTAAATCCCGATTGGATCATTTTGACTATTTGGTAAGACATGGTATTACGGGCACTCCCAAACAATGCGCAAAAAAATTAGGTTTATCAAAAAGTAGTTTTTATCGATTTTTAGAGGATTTAATATTGATGAACATCCCCATCGCTTACAATTCTGAAATGAAAACCTATGAATACCAAGAGGATGGGAAACTAATTTTTGGCTTTGAATTTGATAATGATTTGGAATCTGATGACCTGTCAAAAATTTAAGGTGGTTTTCGCATGCGTAAAAAAAACTTTGATGAGTCCCAAAATATGGGGTTCACCAACTGGTATGAAAAATACGATTATTAAATTCCAAGAAAAGGAAATTAAAAACATTGAGAACATCAATGGGGGTAAATCAGGAGACTTTTGCTTTAAAATTTCTGGCTGGTTTGAGGGTATAAAAGGAAATGGGGATTTTGGACCTATTCCTTGCGAGTGTTCAAAAATTTCTAGTGCATCAGGCACACTAACCCTGTCTAGAGCACGTAGGTTTAGTTTTTCTCGTAGAATTTAAATTTCAGACGGAATATTAAATTAACTCAGGAGGTTGCATTATTGTATGTGACTTCCTTAATTTTTAAAATCATATAAAAATGAAAATAAGGATCATTATATTTTTTCTTTTGGCTACAATAGGTTTTTCATCATGCATAAGCCTTGTTGCCAATTATGCGGGTAAGCGATTTGAAAAGCGTATGGAAGAAGCTGAAAAAAATCCAAGCACTATATCTTATAGCGATGACTTCCATGTGTATAAAACTCGAAGAAAGTTTACCTATGAGGTACATCAACGAATGGATAGCACTTCGGTAGACTTTGAACTCGATTTGATTGTTTTACCCATGATAAAAATGGAAGCCGCTTTAGTGAAGTATTTGTATCACTATGACGCAAAAGATATTGTTACTCTGGGACTTCAGGAGGAATGTCCGGATTCATTAGATGGTTTATGTCGCAGAGAGATTACCACAATAGATGAGGGCAAAAGTTATGTTTGGATGCATCCGCCAAGGTCCAAAACATTAAAAATTTTGGAGTTAGCTACATTTCCTGAAATTAAATTTAACACAACAGAATGGGACTCATGGTTGTACATTCCTAAAGGAAACTGGGGGGAGTGGGAAAAAACAAAGTTCGATCATTTTTATTTTGTAGACTCCATAAAGTATCAGCATGACACCATACCTGAATATTATTATGTTAGTTCCTTTTCTGAATCCAGATTTGGAAAAAATTCGAATAATTATGTGTTTCATGTAGATTCAGGATTTACGGAAATGCACTATAAAATTGAGAATGAAGGAACGGTTGATTTTAAACTTATTGATATGAGTTCCGGTTTATGATTGATAGGAATCATTTGGCAATCCGATTTTATGAAAAAATTAAAAAAGAATGAAATATTGAAAATTAAAGGCGGCTTTCGTTTTTCGTTTAAAAAAAAACTTTGATGAGTCCCAAAATATGGGACTTACCCACTCGTATATTAGCCTTATTTTGAAAAACTAGCATGGCTGTGCGTGTGGGAACTTCCATCACTTCCTGCTCGAGGTCATACGTAGG
>Ga0206127_1000536_pt1 | contig 45818 bp, 34 predicted proteins | sample Helgoland_Spring_6_FD_148646 | JGI IMG/M metagenome (GOLD analysis project Ga0206127, IMG submission 148646) | Pelagic subsurface seawater microbial communities from Kabeltonne, Helgoland, North Sea - Helgoland_Spring_Bloom_20160419_1 | ecosystem: Environmental > Aquatic > Marine > Epipelagic ...
GTAGTAAAACTGGGCCATCCTGTGCCGCTTTCAAACTTCATCGCTGACGTAAATAACGGCAAATCACAACCTTCACAGGCATATATGCCCTTACCATGCTGTTCATTTAAGATGGAGGATCCAGGGCGCTCTGTGTGTTCTTCTCGAAGCACTCTAAAAGCAGCTGAACTAAGACGCTGCTGCCATTCTTGTTCACTTAGTTCCAGAGGCGTTAACACTAAGCTGCCACTGTATTCCTTAGGTAGAAATTTGCGCCATTGTTGGTCTACTGCGAGTGCAGTTTTGCTTTTTTTAAATGCGGGCTCACTTAAAGCCGAAAACATGGTGCTGCCTAATCCCAAGCTTGCAGTCACTGCAATAGTCGACGTGATAAATTTTCTGCGGTTCATAAGATGCCTCTTTTTATAAATTATGTATAACTAGACCGTCAATTGCGGTATTTATTTCTAGATAAGAGTAAAAATAAAAGAGACCGCGTCTATTTTAAAATAGTTATGTTTCGGATTTGTTTTCATCTGTGTCTTCGTTATCTATGTCATAAACTTCGCCGCCCATAACAAATAAAGCATGAAGTTAATGATTACTTATAGCGCTCAACTTCGGATTCGTGAAACAGGATTAAAGTATCCCCGTTGCGTTCATTATCAGCCGAATGCCTAAGCCTGCGGTGATAATCACCACAATACCTCCCAGCGTATTGCCTAACCATTTATTGACATATTGACCTAATTGTTTCTTCTGGTTCATTACCACCAGTAAAAATATTGCAATAATAGGCAACAATAATCCATTAGAAAATTGCGCGGCTAAAATAATGCTAATGGGTTTGATATCCGTTAAAGCCAATCCTGCACCACTTAAAATCACACTAAGGGCAATCAGCTTGAAGATTCGTGATGAAGTGCCGCCTTTGATCCCTAATATTTCCGTCATGGCATAGGCGGTCGCTAAAGGCGCGGTGATTGAACTGCTTAGACCCGCTGCAAAGAAACCTACGCCTAACATGGTTTTTGCAAATGAACCGAACAGTGGTTCTAGTTGGGTTGCCATGTCTCCCGCCCCAGATATATTTAACCCGCTACCAAAAATGCTGGCAGCGGCCGTGGAGGCTATCAATATGGTAATTACCCCACCTAACCCAATCGTGGTGGCGGTGTCTGCTCTAGCGTGATTTAAATCGTTAACCGATGACCACTTGGCTTTTACCGCCGATGCGTGCAAAAAAAGGTTGTAGGGTACGACTGTTGTGCCAATCAGTGCGATCACGGTTAATAGGCTACCGTCTGGGATTTTGGGTGAGCTGAGCCCATTAAAAATAGCACCTAGGTCTGGTCCTACTGAGATAAAAGTACCTATGAAGGCGAGTGCCATAAGTGCCACTAACATCAGTAATATACGTTCAATGTGTTTATATGATCCGCGCCACAATAAAATACCGGCTAAAAGTGAAATAAGTAATACATAGATACGATAAACAGATTGGCTCTGGTCTGTTAATGCTTCAATTCCTAATGCCGCACCTGATAAGTTACCCGCTTCGTATGCAGCATTTCCCAGATACAAGGCCACCATAATTAAGCCAAACAACGGCCATTTCCAGATAGACTGACTCAGCATAATACGTAATGTTTCGCCTAGACCTTGTTGAGTGACTAAGCCTAACCGAGCTGACATTTCTTGCAAAACAATAGTGGCAACAGTAGCAAAAAGTAAAGCCCATAGCAGAGTGTAGCCATAATTTGCGCCAGCTAAGGTGCAAGCAGTAACGGTGCCTGGACCAATAAAGGCAGCCGCGATTAAGGCACCTGGGCCGATGTTTTTAATACGTTTTAACATAGGTTTTCACTGACTCTGAGATACTGGGTTACATCATTCATTAGCTTTTCCAAACCCGCCTCCTGTGGGTGATTGAATAGAGATACTGTCTCCGTCTGCCACTGTCGTAAAGTCACATCCGGCGAGTTCTTGTTGCTCACCGTTGGCTTTAGTTAACCAATTACGCCCAATCCTTCCGGCTTCACCGCCTCTTAGGCCATAGGGCGGGGAGATTCGATGTCCTGACAAAATAGAGCATTGCATGTCTTCTAAAAAAGTAATCGTGCGCGTAATACCATCACCGGCATGCCATTTGCCTTTACCACCTGAATCACGATCAATAACAAATTCCTTGAGCATCACTGGATATCGCTGCTCTAAAATTTCGGGGTCGGTCATACGTGTGTTCGTCATATGGGTATGCACTGCGGCTACACCATTAAAACCATTGCCTTGAGCGTCGACTCCCGCTGGGCTGCCAGAACAGATGGTTTCGTAATACTGATAACGTTGATTTCCAAAGGTGAGGTTATTCATAGTGCCTTGACTTGAACCCAACATACCTAAGGCAGCAAATAAAGCATTGGTCACTGCTTGGCTGGTTTCAACATTACCCGCTACCACTGCAGCAGGGAATCGCGGATTAAGCAACGAGCCCTGGGGCACAATAATGTCCAGTGCTTGCATACAGCCAGCGTTAAGGGGGACATCATCGTTCACTAAACATCTAAACACATACATCACAGCGGCTTGGGTAATAGCTTTGGGTGCATTCAGATTGTTGTTTTGTTGTGCGCTGGTGCCAGTAAAATCAATACATGCCCGCAAATTAATCTTATCAATGCTAATTTTGACCTTTATGGTTGAACTGGATTCTAGCGGATAGCTAAACTCTCCATCTTCTAATCTAGCTAGCACTTTTTGCACTGATGTTTTTGCGCTGTCTTGGATATGTTGCATGTAGGCATACACGGTTTTAAGTCCGTGTTGGTCGACTAGTTTTAGTAGTTCATTCACACCTGTTTTATTGGCCGCCGTTTGCGCCATTAAATCAGCCATGTTTTGTGCGACATTTCTTGCAGGATAATCACCTGAAGAAAATAAGTTTTCGATATTAGCGGTTTGAAATTGCCCTTGTTCAACCAGTTTCACACTGTCGAGTAGGATGCCTTCTTGATGAATGTCAGTCGCTAAAGAAGACATGGAGCCCGGTGCAATACCGCCTACGTCTTCATGATGGGCGCGGCTGGCCACATAAAATAAAATGTGAGTATTAGCCGCGTCAAATACAGGGGTAATAACCGTAATGTCGGGGAGATGGGAGCCACCGTTATATGGGTTGTTTTGTACAAACACATCACCTGAATTAATAGATTGTGTACCATGGATAATCACTTTAACACTGGCATCCATCGAGCCTAAGTGCACTGGCACATGTGGAGCGTTAGCAATTAAGTTGCCAGTGGCGTCAAAAATGGCGCAGGAAAAGTCCAATCGTTCTTTCACATTGACCGACTGAGAGGTATTACGTAACACTATGCCCATTTGCTGGGCGATACTCATAAAAGCACTGTTAAATAATTCTAAGGTGACAGGATCTGCCTTGGTTTGGGCGCTTTCTTCTATAATCTGATCTGAACGTAAGGCTGTTTTAAGTGGTTCAAAGTGAAGCACCAAATGCCCATTGACATTCACTTTTGCTCGCCAGTTATTTTCAACAATGATGGTGCCGGTTGGTTCAACTATTATCGCTGGGCCTAATACTTCATGGCCAAATGTCAGCGATGATAAGTGTATGACCTGCGCTTCTAACCATTGACCCTGAGTATAAATTTGTCTAACACTGTGTATTTTGATTGATAAGTCTTTGGCCAGTGAGTGTGTGGCTTCTACCACTTTTTCAGCGCCGCCATAGGATGCAACAATTAAGGTATCAATCACTATGGGTTTGTCGGCACCGGAGGCGGTCCCACTGAAACCAAACTGTTGTTCATGTTGGCGGATAAAGTTTTTTTCCATCGCCGAATATGAGTCTAATGGAATGTGTAAACTGGTATCGGTATTTAAGTATTTGATCAACGCGGTACTTTGATGATGAATTTGGCTGTTACTTAAACCTTGGCTGGTTAAGTCTTCAATATTGGCTTGTTTAAGATTTTCAATAGCAACTTGCATTGCCGAGGCATCACCGCTTTGAATCAGTGGGCACGCGACTTTTTGACGTTCTACTTTTATATCGGCCAAACCCATACCGTAAGCTGACAAAATACCCGAGTAACTGTGTAAAAATACAGTTTTTATACCGAGTTTTTCAGCCACTAAACAAGCATGTTGCCCACCTGCGCCGCCAAAACAATTCAGCACATATTTAGACACGTCGTAACCCCGCGCGATGGATATCTTTTTAATGGCTTGTGCCATGTGTTCAATCGCTATGGCTAGAAAACCTTCGGCAACATCTTCAGCACTTCGTCCATCACCAATATTATGCGCAATGTCAGTAAAAGCTTTTACGGAGCTCGTTTTATCTAGAGGTAGGTTTTGCTCTGGACCAAATATACTGGGGAAAAAATCAGCCTGAATTTTGCCTAAACATAAATTAATATCAGTTACCGCCAGTTCACCATTACGCCGATAACAAACAGGACCCGGCATAGCGCCAGCAGATTCAGGACCCACCCGAAAACGCCCATCTAGGTAACGTAAAATTGATCCTCCACCGGCCGCCACGGTATGAATGTGCAGCATAGGCACACGCATACGTACCCCAGCAACTTTGGTTTCGTAGGCTTTTTCAAATTCGCCTGCATAGTGCGACACATCAGTTGAGGTGCCGCCCATATCAAAACCAATGATCTTATCAAAACCGGCTAGTTTGGCGGTGTGTACAGCACCGACTATGCCGCCAGCGGGGCCAGATAATATGGCATCTCGGCCACGAAATGTGTCAGCGTTAGTCAGGCCGCCAGATGATTGCATAAATAACAATTGGGCGGGGGTGTGTTGGTTTAAACCTTGGCTAATATTTTGTATATATTGCAATAATATGGGGGTGAGATAAGCATCGACTAAGGTGGTTTCACCTCTGGAAATGAGCTTTTGCAAAGGGCTGACTTCATGGCTAGCTGAAATTTGGCTAAAACCAATTTTCTTAGCTAATTGCATCAATTGTTTTTCGTGTTGGGTGTGTTGATAGCCATGCATTAAGACTATAGCAATGGCTGTTAGACCTTGGCTGTAAGCTGTTTCCAATGCCTTTTTACTGAGTTCAATATCTAGGGCTTGCACAACTTCACCTTTAGCTGTGACTCGTTCGTTTATCTCGATGACCTGAGTGTAGAGAATATCGGGCTTTTCAATTTTTAAGGCAAACGTATCGGGTCGCGCTTGATAGCCAATTTCAAGTGCATCCTTAAAGCCCTGAGTGATAGCCAATAAAACTGAGTCACCCTTGCGTTCTAACAAGGCATTAGTCGCTACTGTGGTGCCCATTTTAATTTTGTCTATAAGACCATCAGGTACAGGATCAGATGGATGAATATCTAAAATGGATTTAATGCCGTAAACGGCAGCATCGGCATAGGCTTCTGTGTTTTCAGATAAATACTTTCTGCACATTAGTGTGCCATCGGGATGCCTTGCAACGATATCGGTGAAAGTGCCGCCGCGATCAATCCAGAATTGCCAGTTTTTGTAGGATATATGTGAGTCTTGATTCATCAGATATGTAGTTGAGTGCCTTCATTATGATTATGCCAGACCCTATGCTTTAATCTATCAACTTATACTGATTATTATTTTAAAAGGGGGAAGGTTAGTTATGATTATTATTACCGGTGATTTGCTAATAAAAGGTGGCCATATGCTGCAAGCCATACAAGCGTCGCAAAAGCATGTTGCTCACTCACGCACTGAGCCTGGCTGCATCAGTCATGCCGTGTACCAAGATCCTGAGAATGCTTTACGTTTGTTTTTTTATGAACAATGGGCAGATCAGGCTGCCATTGACGCTCATTTTGTTTTACCTAGTTCTCAGGCTTTTGTTGCAGAAGTGAGAACACTAGTGTCAGCACCACCAAATTTGCATATTTTTAGCGCTGAAAAAATTAAATAAACATGCATCTAAACTTTTATAAGCCAAGAGCTCTTCGTAGATAGTTGGGGCAGTAACAAATTGAGCAAAAACGAACAATATGCGGTGTATCACGTCACTTGCACCTTTCCTGATTGTTCTCAATTTCATATTGTTGATCATTTTCACTCATGGGCTCATGATTAGCATTTTTTTGAACGATGATTTTTTAGATAAACTAGATAAACTAGATAGGCTGGAAATTGATTTAAGAGAAATAACATAAGTTAAAGTCACAATGCGTGTTTGGATTTAGTATCTGCGCGCTACCCAATGTTTATGCATTTTAATGGTCAGTATATTGTCTATCGTTGACTGTTTCGCATTCACACTCACTTTTATTCAAACGTGCATATGATATTGTGATATGAACTTATATACCAAACGTGGATAATTGTATGGCACAGTGGTTAGATGCAAAAGTGGTGAGTAGAACAGACTGGAATGATCATTTGTTTAGTTTACGTTTTTCTTGTGCTGACTTTCCTAAATTTAAGGCAGGGCAGTTCACTAAACTAGGGGTTGATCAAAATGGCAAAATACTCTCTCGCCCGTATTCACTCGTCAGTGGACCTGATGATAATGAGCTAGAGATTATTGCTGTCCCTGTTGAGCATGGTTTGTTGTCTCCCAAGCTCCACACATTAAAAATTGGTGACTCTTTAAAAATCATGTCACCCGCAACAGGCTTCTTGACCCTTGACGAAGTACCCAAAAGCCGAGATTTATGGTTAATGGCAACGGGTACCGGTGTGGGGCCTTTCTTATCTATGTTAGCCACAGAACAGGTTTGGCAGAGTTATGAAAATATAGTACTCGTCTATGGTGCACGTTATGAGCAGGACCTAGCCTATATACCACTGATTGAAAGCTGGTCTGAGCAATATGCGAGTAAGTTTCACTTTGTGCCAATCGTAAGCCGTGAACATAAGGCTGATAGATTACACGGGCGTATCCCCACATTACTGAAAACATTATCTATTCAACAACAAGTAGGCTTAAATATTCATGCCACTCACAGCCAAGTGATGTTATGTGGCAACCCAGCCATGATCGAAGAAGCCACGCAAACCTTGGGTGAATTGGGCTTATCTAAACACCTCAGGCGTTCGCCGGGGCAGATATCCTTGGAGCGTTATTGGTAGTTTAAGCCTTCTGCCTGACGGAAATATTGAGGGTGCTCACTTTATCAATAGCCAATTTACATTGTGTTGATAATGATGAACTTTGATGTATGTGGGGGCGGCTTTAAGTTTTGACTATCGCTGCTTTGTAGATGCTGTCCAGCGGTCGCGCGAAGAGTTCCATGACCATGGGTTCAAAGAATTCTATTGCCAATGTGTCATATTCCGGGTCAAAAGCCGGGCAGTCATATTTATCTATAAATTCCTCGGTAGCGGCAAAATATTTATGTGCTCGAAATTGTTCGCGCATGTCAGGGTCTAGTCCAATGTGATGGAAGAAATTTTTACCCTGAAAAATGCCGTGATGCTGCACAATCCAGTGCAACTTCTCTGAAACAAAAGGCTTGATAATGGCAGCAGCAATATCCGGATGATTATATGCCCCAAGGTATCACCAATATCATGGAGCAAAGCCATGACCACATAATCAGCTGCTCTACCGTCGCGGTATGCTCGAGTGGCAGTTTGCAAACAATGACTCAGTCGGTCGACTGGAAAACCGCCATAATCGCCTTTCAGTAGGCGTAAATGCTCAAGTACTCGCTGACCCCCGTTTGACGCAAATGGGGTCTGTTCTTTTATAATAATGGCCCAATCTTCAGCGGTACTTTGTGACATATCGCTAAAGGCGGCATGTTTACTGGTGGCTTTTTCCATGAGCTCTCTCCAAAAGTTTAAGCTTTGAATATTAACATTGCTATTCGTCAAATTCTTACACTTTTACTGAGGAGATTAGTTAAAATTGGGTGACCTGGAAATTGGTGCTAACAGCTCATACCATTGATCTTAAGTCTTAACTTTATATTCTTAAAAGTTTGGATATTAATCGCTACCTTTACCAAACCAATTCAACTTCTGATGCAAACTCACCACCGAGCCAACAATGATCAAAGCTGGTGGTTTGATGTTTGCTAATTCAGCTTTTTGCTGAATATTTTCTAGGGTGCCAATCACGACTTTTTGTTGTGAAGTAGTGGCAGATTGCACCATGGCGATCGGAGTAGTGGGTGCTAGTCCATGCTTTACGAGTTGCTCGCAGATAATGGGTAAACCAGTTAGTCCCATATAAAACACTATGGTTTGGTCTGGCTGTGCTAATCCTTGCCAGTTTAACTCGATACTATTGTCTTTTAAATGACCTGTGGCAAAGACAACTGATTTTGCGTGATCTCTATGGGTGAGGGGTATGCCTGCATAACTGGCTGCGCCGCTAGCAGCAGTAATACCGGGTACTACCTGAAAATCAATACCATGTTCTACTAAGGTTTCAAGCTCTTCACCGCCTCTACCAAAAATAAATGGGTCACCGCCTTTTAATCTCACTACGCGGTTACCTGCTAAGGCTTCTTTGGCCAAAAGCGAATTGATTTCATCTTGCGGAATGGTATGTTTACTTTTCGCTTTGCCTACATAAATTTTTTCGGCATCACGCCTTACCAGCTCAAGTATTTCCGGAGAGACTAAGCGATCATAAACCACCACATCTGCCTTTTGCATTAAACGTAAGGCTCTAAATGTTAATAAGTCTGGATCGCCGGGGCCAGCGCCTACTAGATACACTTCACCTATAGCTTTACTTGCATCGGGCGCGTTTAACTTTTCTAAAAACTTTTTTTCAGCGACTTTTTCGTTACCTTGTAATACGTTTTCAGCTATGTCTCCGTCTAATACGTCTTCCCAAAAATAGCGTCGTTCGGTCACAGATTTAAAACGTTTTTTCACAGACTCTCTGAATTTCTCAGAAAACAGTCCTAATAAACTGACTTTCTGGGGGATCACAGATTCGAGTTTTTGTCTTAGATATCTAAGTAATACTGGCGCTACGCCACCACTACTCATCGCTATAATGATAGGTGAGCGGTCAACAATAGATGGGGTAATAAATTGGCAAAGGGGGGTGTTGTCTACCACGTTGACTAATATTTTTTGTACACGTGCTTGATTGTGTATTTGTTCATTTAATTTGCTGTTGTCTGTGGCCACAAAGACCATTTGTTTATCGGTCAGGTCTGTCTCGCTATAAGGCCTTTCGAAAAGCTGGATCTTGTCTTCTTTGGCAAATCGATGGACTGTATCGCACACCCAAGGTGCTACGACTGTAATATGTGCAGAAGTTTTTAACAGTAATTCCACTTTACGTGCGGCTACCTCTCCAGCGCCCACAACCAAACAGGTTAAGTCTGTGGTATCTAAAAATATCGGGAAGTATTGCATGTGTTATTACTCGTTAGGTCTGAATGTTTAGTGTGCCCTTTCAGACTGGAAGTGAAAACCAATTAAAACAGAATTGATATTCCATTAGGTTATTAATAAGCAATTAAAATAATGTCAGGTGCATAAAAAAGGGGCAATAAAGCCCCTTTTTTATTATTTAAGCTTTGAGCTCAATCACGATTAGCCGGGTTACCACGCTTTTTGGGTGGTTGTTCTGACCATTCGCGCATACCTAAACTGCGGCCTGCAACACGCGTTTTTTGCAAGGTGTCGTGAGTTGCTTTGGGCATATCTTTAGGTAAATCTACAGTGCTGAAATTATCATAAATTTCGATAGAACCAATATTTTTACTACTGATATTAGCTTCGTTAGCAATCGCGCCTACTATATTGCCAGGTTTGGCACCATGAGTATGACCTACTTCAATACGATAGCGCTGCATCCCTTCACTGGGTGGACCAGATTTGCGTTCGCGTTTTACACGTTCACCACCGCCACGTTCAGGACGAGCGCCGCGATCTCTTGGTGCACGGTCATTTCTGTCGCTGCGATCATTTCTTGGAGGAGCTGCATTTAAATCGGGACGATCACTGTCTCTAAGAATTAGGGGTTCATCACCTTGAGCGATTTTAGCCAATGCCGCCATGATCACTTCAGGTGCAGCTTCAGTCTCTGCTTGAATTGACTCGACGATAGGAATAAGTGTCTCAATTGATGCATCACTTATCGCTTCGATGACACTGCTTTTAAAACGAGATAAGCGTGTTTCGTTTAATTGTGAAATGGATGGGATAGTCATCGCATCGATTGTCTGTCTTGTGGCACGTTCAATAGAAAACAGCATACGTTTTTCACGATGTGAGATAAACAATATTGCATCACCTTCACGACCAGCACGACCAGTACGGCCGATGCGGTGAACATATGATTCTGTATCGTAAGGAACGTCAAAGTTGATGACATGACTAACACGTTCAACATCAAGGCCACGGGCGACGACATCTGTGGCAACTAAAATATCGATTTTGCCTTTCTTCAAACGGTCAACAGTTCGTTCACGTGAGTTTTGTGGAATATCGCCGTTAAGTGGTTCAACCGCATAACCTCGAGCAGAAAGCTTTTCAGCTAACTCCATGGTGGCTGTTTTGGTACGAACAAAAATAATGACGCCATCGAAGCTTTCGACTTCTAAAATACGAGTCAAGGCTTCTAATTTATGGTGACCAGCTACTTGGCAGTAACGTTGACGGATCGTGCTGGCTGTAGCCACCTTTGATTCGATTTTGACTGACTTAGGATCATTTAAATAACGCTTAGTTATTTTGCGAATGGGGTCAGGCATTGTCGCAGAGAAAAGAGCTGTTTGGCGCTCTGCAGGTGCATGACCTAATATCCAAGTTACATCGTCGATGAAACCCATACGCAACATTTCATCAGCTTCGTCTAGTACCAAAAATTTCAGTTTGTCGAGCTTAAGTGTGCCTTTTTTGATGTGGTCAATCACACGGCCAGGTGTGCCTACAACAACTTGTGTGCCACGTCTAAGTTGGCGAATTTGGTTATCGTAAGATGAACCACCGTAAATAGGCAATACGTTAATTTTCTTGGAGAAGCCAGCATACACTTGGAAGGCTTCTGCTACTTGAATAGCAAGTTCACGAGTTGGAGCTAATACCAATAGTTGTGTGTTTTTATCGTCAGGATCAATATTCGCTAACATGGGTAAAGCGAAAGCAGCGGTTTTACCGGTACCTGTTTGTGCTGTACCTAAAAGGTCATGGCCTTGTAAAATAAGTGGAATACATTCTGCTTGAATAGGTGTTGGTTTTTCATAGCCGACTTTATCTAATGCTTGCAGCAGTTCTTCGGGTAGGTTTAAATCTCTAAATGTTATTTCAGATGTGGTGGTTGTCATCAATTTTCCCAGGGTACAGGCAGGCACAGCGTTATTTGAATCGGTAATACAATTTCTAAAATCAGTAAAACAATTATTTAAGGCGAAGCCGGCACGGTTTCAAAGTAGAAATTATATTCGATATCCAACATTTACTCCATGTAATGCTATGTTTAATTGCATTATTATTAAAAATGCCATTTTTCGATGCTAATCTTTGTACTTTATTGTAACCAATGCGTCTAATTTGTTATCTATTTGTTTATTTATTAACATAAAAAGATTGTCTTATTCATTTTAAAAAACTTTTTATTAAATTAAATTTAAAATTTACACACCTTATCCAGCAAGCTATCAAAAATGATAACTATTTCCGATTGAGAAAAAAAAGATTTAATTTCAATTTGTTTATGTGATGGTGGTTTATATGCTTATCAACCTGGTGCATTCAAAACGTCTTCTCAGCTGATAGTAGTTGCCTTACATTTTGTAATATTTCAAATTTTTTTGGAATAAAAGGACAGTTACGTACCTTTTGATCTGAGTTGTTACACCTTAACTGGTACACATTTGACAATTTTAATTTCAGATTGATTATAATATCGCCGATGCCTTAGCTGAATTAGAGTGATTTTGTATTGATGTTTCTAATGACGGTCAATACACTAATTACTCATAAGCGCGGCAAAAGAAGATCTTGATGCTCAGTGGGAGGGAGTATTTGATTTTTTAAAATCTATTGTCAGAGTGGGTGTTAATCTGCAAATATACCGTGAACGCTGATCGCATAACGTAAAATATGTCTAAATTATTTATACAAGGAATAATCAATATGGAAGTTTTGAATTCAACATTTTTAAAATATACATTGAATTTTGTTGCATTATGCATTTTATCTGGTTGCAGTAAACAAACTAGCGATGAATATATTCAAGAAGCTAACCAATATGTTGCAGAAAATAATCCTGACGCTGCTATTGTAGCACTAAAAATTGCGGCGCAACTTGCGCCAAAGTCAGCCCAAGCTAGATTTGAACTTGGACTGTTTTATATTCAACAAAAACAGTTTGAAAGTGCTGAGAAAGAGCTTAATCGTGCGTTGGAATATGGATTTGAACCCTCAAAAGTATTACCACTATTAACCCAAGCTTACCAGCATACCGGCGCCTACTCAGCCATCAGTAAATTAGAGCATGAGCAAAAAGGATTAACCGCTGTCGAAAGAGCTGAAATAGGCTATTTCAAAGTGGTTGCATTAGCCCGATTAAATAAAATAGATGATGCCCGTGTATTGATTGAAGCATTGAAGGAAATTGATACAAGCTCAGTTTTCAAAGGTCTGACTGCAGCTTATATGCAGGTGTTAAATAAAGATTATGAAACCGCTGCCACAGCAGTATCTGAGTTGCGTGAACAAGCTCCGCAAAATGCTGAAGTACTGAAGTTATTAGCTCAGTTGAAATTATCCCTTGGTAAACCAGGCGAAGCCGCTGAAATATTTAAAGACTATGTCCAGTTTTATCCTGAAGATAAACAAACAACCTTTGTATTGGCAAAGTTGTTAGTAGATGTAGGCGAATTAACTGATGCTGAACCTTACATCGATGAGCTTCTTTTGATTAATGACCTAAACCCAATATTGAATCAATTAAAGTCTGCTACTTATGCGCACAAAGGTGATTATGAAAATGCTCTAGAACGAGCAGAAATAGCTATTACAGGGGGTATAGATACGCTATCTCTGCGCTTGGTCGCAGGGTATGCCAGCTATCAGATACAAGACTACACAAGTGCAAATCGTCATTTGTCATATATAGCTGGAATGTTGCCTGATAATCACCTTGGTATCAGGTTGCTTGCTGCAAGTCAACTTCAATTAGGACTCAGTTCAGAAGCAGGTGACGTGTTAGAGAGACTAGACCAATTGACAGACGAAGATGCCGCTTTATTTTCCAAGGCAAGTTATGAACTATTACGTGATGGTTTTGAAAAAGAAGCCAAAGTATTAATTGAAAAATCTACAGATATTAGCCGTACCGCTGAAGATTTAACCCGCTTAGGGTTATTACAACTTTCTCTTAACAACCTTGATGGCATCGTCAATTTAGAGGAAGCGGTGAGTAAGTCACCTGAGTTAGTGAGTGCACAAACTACTCTTGGAAAAGCATACTTGGTTACTAAGCAATATGGTAAAGCTTTGGAACTGGCAAGTAGCTGGAAAAAAAATAGTCCTAATGATCCAATCCCCTATTTGTTAGCTGGCGATGTGTATGCAAGACAACAGAAATTTACTGAAGCAAAATTAGAATTTGAAAAAGCAATAGCGAAAGACAGCAAAAGACCCTCAGCAAGATTAGCATTGGTTAATGTGGCAGTGGCACAAAAAGAAATGTCACAGGCTCTTCTTTTATTAGAACAACTACTGTTCGATTTTCCAAATAATATACCCACGTTAGCGACCTATTACTTGGTCAATAAACAAGTCAATAAACAATCATCAGGTATTGAAAAAATTCAATCCGCTTTTAACCTTGAGCCCTCAAACATTGCTATACGCTTACTTTTAGCGCGCATTCAGGTGGTTGAAAGTGATTACCAAGTTGCTATTGATTTGTTGACTGAAGTAAAAGATCAAAATGATTTACCAACTGCTTATTGGAAAATATTGGGACAAAGTTTCATTAAATCTAACCAACTGCGGCCCGCGACTTCGCACTATGATGCATGGCTTGCAATAGAACCAAATAATAAAGACGCTGTAGTAGGCAAATTATTATTACTCGACAGTCAGAATAAGTTTGCAGAGGCATCATTATTAACTCAAGGATATCTTAACAATCGTGACGATGTGCAGATGCAATTGTTGAAAGTCCACTTTTTACTTATGCAAGGGAATTATTCAGATGCCCAAAAGGCCTATGATGCATTGCCAGTAAATTTACTTGGGTTACCTTTAGCCAAAAGTTTTATGGCTCGCTTTCAGTTAAACAATAAACAACCGGAATTAGCATTGGAAAACGCTTTGGTTGCTTATAATGCTTCGCCAAATAATAGAAACCTAAGACTTCTGGTATTTACTTACGACTTATTAGAGCAGACTGACGAGAGTATGGAGTTGCTTAAAAAGCATGTTGAGAAACAATCTACAGATTTGGGCGCCAAGATGTTACTGGCAGAAAGGCAGATGGTAGGCGATGCAACAGCTGCAATGACGACTTATGAGGTGGCTTTGCAACAAAATCCAGATAATTACATTGCCAGTAATAACTTAGCATATTTGTATTTGCAAAAAGGTGATATTGATAAGGCTATGCCTTACGGGGAAAAAGCCGTTGCACTTAAACCAAATAATCCGGCTGCGTTAGATACCTTAGCGCAAATATATGTGGCGGAAAAAGACTATAAAGAGGCGTTAAATTTATATGATCGAGCGATAACCGATGCTATGCAAAATGAGGAAATTTATCTGAATTACGTTGAAGCGCTGTTATTGGCAGAAAATAAATTTTTAGCTAAACGCAAACTTGACCAGCGAGAATTGAAACAAAAGATATCTATTACTAGAGCAGCAAAACTAAGAGCTGACTTTGATATCGAATAGCGCACTTTATACCCCCATTTTTATTAAGAGACTAAGTTTATTTAGTTGAAGTTAAGATAATAATGATTATTAAAAGGTCACACACTGTGGCCTTTTTGATTGTAACCGGGTGTAAATAAAGCTCCCGTAAAGCTGATGGGGCTTGGACAAGATAACTGATTGTATCCCATGGGTATCAGCACAAGTATGGTACTGCTTTTTAGTGTGTCACATGATGCTCTTACAAAATGATATTGTTGCCTTGAGCTGCGTATATAACGAGTTATATACGCAGCTCAAGGCTTATTAGATATCTTACTTATTGGACAAAAATTTTGTTTATGAGAAAAGTAGAGTGGTATTTAACAATCTAACTGCTTGCAGGCAAGCCAATAAAGTAATACAAACTTCAGTCAGTATATCTGATAGTTTCTTCTGGTTTAAGGTGTTTGCTTCCAAAGGAAAGTCAAACTGTTCAAGGCCCGAGTAACATTGCCAAGCCTGATAATTACAAAGCTATAACTTACTCATTGCTCTTTAATCAATAAAAACTAGGCTCTGTGAAGCCATCCAGACTTTAATACATGCCATATTGGGAAATATAGTTTTTCTTCTTATACTGACATACCTTTCATGGCGATTCCGCTAGTAATCGATGCATTGAAAGAGGTTCTTGTTTCGCTCATTCTAAGAGAACAGATGTGCTTCACCGGCGTGGCGTCTTTTAGATTTTATGACTAACAAAAGTGTAATGAAGCCAGGCAATGCTTGTATATATAAAACACTGATCGCAGTTGTGAGTCCTCCAAAAATTCCAGCAATAGTGATACATATGAGTAAAAACACTTTTAAACTTTGATTACTGCTGATTAAGCCCCAAAGTAAACCAAAACCAAAAAAACTATTATATAAACCATGGTTCATAGCCAATACTTCTGAAGATTGTGCTACCTCTGCTGTCATAGAGAATATTTTTTTTCCAACAGGATGATTCCAGAAAAATATTTCTAACACCATTATACCAAGATGCAAGAGTGCGACTAAAAAAGTCATAAAACCCGCAAAAAACTTCATATATTTTAATACCTAGAATGCTTTGTTGTAAATATGATTTTTTATAGTGTGGTAAATTGACTTGAGTTGCAATGGATGATGTTAATACTGCTGTTTTAATTAATCACCAACCTATGAGCAAATAGTTTATCAAAAAAAAGCGCCATAAGGCGCTTTCAAATGATATTGGAATATCTGGTTATTTTCCAGATGGATTTTTCATGTAACGAAAGAAGTCACTGTCTGGCTCGACAACCAAGACGTCCTGCTTGCTACTGAAGCTCTTCCTGTAAGCATCCATACTACGTAAGAACCTATAAAAATCAGCATCCTTTGTGTAAGTTTCGGCATAAATCTGCGCTGCTTGTGCTTCACCTTCACCTTGAAGTTTGCGCAAGTTACGTTCAGCATCAGCTAACATAACAGTGATTTTGGCATCGATATCGGCTTTGATAAACTCAGCTTTTTCTTTACCTTCAGAGCGATGCTCTCTAGCAACTGCTTCACGCTCTGTCCGCATACGTTGGAAAATAAAGTTCCGAACCTCAAGTGGTAAGTTAATTTGTTTAACACGCACATCAATTATTTCTATACCCAATTCATCTGAACTAGTGGAGGCTTGTGCCATGGCTTCATCCATCAATTCAGAACGTTCACCTGATACAATTTGTTGAATAGTACGGGTACCAAATTCAGATCGCAGTCCGTTATTCACTTTTTGTTGTAACAGTATTTCCGCACTAGATTTGATCCCACCAGTGGCTAGGTAATACTTAGCAAAGTCTTCAATTTTCCACTTAACATATAAGTCAACAATCAAATCCTTTTTCTCTGAGGTCACAAATCGATCGGGTGCTTCATCCAGTGTTTGAATACGTGCATCGAGTGTTACCACACGGTCAAAGAAAGGAAGTTTAAAATGTAAACCTGGTTCAAAGACTGTGGTGTCACCTGTTTCGCTATCTCTTTGGACTTTACCAAACTGGATGACGATGGCTTTGTTACCTTCCTCAACTACGAACAAAGAACTAAAGGTAAGCAAGCCTAAGGCTACTATTATTAAGGTAATAAAATTTTTCATAGCTTAGTTCCTCCCACTACGAACGCCGTTACTACGGCTGTTTCTGGAGTTGCTGCTGACAGGCTGTGGATCAGCTTCCTGATTACGTAAACCTTCTAAAGTACTGCGGATATTCGCTGGGATAGTGGGCCCAGATTGATTACCTAGTATTTTGTCCAGGGGCAGATACATCATGTTTCCGGTGCCTTCTGTGTCCACCAATATCTTACTAGTATTACCGTACACTTCTTCCATAGTTTCAAGATAAATACGACTACGAGTCACTTCTGGTGCAGCCATGTATTGTGGTAATAATTCTTCAAACCTTGCGATTGCACCTTGTGCTTCCAACGTTACACGCTCTTTGTAAGCCTGAGCTTCTTGTGCCATACGGTTGACTTGTCCACGGGCGCGAGGCTCTAATTCTCGAGAATAAGCTTCTGCTTCGTTAATAAAACGTTGTTCATCTTCTTGCGCTGCAATGGCATCATCAAAAGCTTCTTTTACTTCCTCTGGTGGCCTTGCATCTTTGAAGTTCATATCGAGAACAGCTATGCCCATATCGTATGATTCAATGATACCCGTTAATTCATCCCTGACGCTTTGTCTCGCTACTTCACGGCCGCTTGTTAATATATCATCCATTTTTGAATGACCTACAACATAACGAATGGCACTATCAAACGCTTGACTTAAACTCTCTTCAGGACTGGTTACGGCGAAGCTATATTTATAAGGTTCAAGGATACGATATTGAACCTCCATTTCAACACGAACTACGTTTTCGTCTTCAGTTAACATCGAACCCGAAGATGGCATAGAGCGGATTGTCTTCACATCTACCGGTATAACAACATCTATCAAAGTCGGCTTCCACTGCAAGCCGGGGTCAACAAAATGGCTAAACTCACCAAAACGCAACACGACTCCACGTTCGGCTTCGCGAATAGTATAAAAACCACTAAACACCCAACCAATAACCAATATTCCAAAGATAACAGCTACACCTATGCCACCCAGGCTTTTACCACCCGAAGAGCCGCCATCACCACCGAACTTGCCGAGTTTACTCATCAAGTTTTTAAACACCTCGTCTAAATCAGGCGGGCCTTGATCTCGACCACCCTTGTTCTTCCAAGGATCATTATTATTTCCACCGGGCTCATTCCAAGCCATTATGTCTCTCCAACTAGTTAATTCAATAAATAGGTCTGTAGACCTTTACGAGTTTTTTTAAATTTTTGATCTGTTACTTGTTACTTGTTGCTTCTATTTTACTATATATGACTCTAAATCAACGTCTACACGTTTCACTAATCTGTTCCAATCTCTTTGTTCCATGCGAACATTAACTTGCCAATCACCATTTTCGGCATAACTTTCTGCAGCAATGCAATTCATCTCAAAAAACACACCACGTAAAATACTTTTCTGCGGAGGTATCAATAAACTATGTTGTACCATGTTTTTTGATAAACATTCAGTAATTGCGCTAAGCAGTAAATCAATCCCCACTCCTTGCTGAGCAGATAACCAAACACGAATTGGCGTACCTGTTTCGTTTCTGACTATTTTCGGTTCGACCCCATCCATTCGATCAATTTTATTACACACCATCAATTGTGGAATTTCGTTAGCTTTTATCTCTTCAAGGACTTCTTCTACTTGTCCAATGTTATCTCGAAACTGCTCATCAGAATAATCTACAACATGCAATAATAGGTTTGCCTGCTGAGTTTCTTGCAATGTAGCCTTAAATGCAGCTATTAGATCATGGGGTAGATGACGAATAAAACCAACCGTATCAGCAAGAATTGCTGAGCCGACATCTTGTAACTGAATCTTTCTAAGTGTTGGGTCAAGTGTGGCAAATAGTTGGTCTGCTGCATACACTGCAGATTGTGTCATAGTGTTAAATAAAGTGGATTTTCCAGCGTTTGTATAGCCCACCAAAGACACTGTAGGAATTTCTGCACGAATTCTGGAGCGTCGTCCCTGTTCACGTTGTTTTTGTACTTTATCCAGACGTCGCTGAATCGCCTTTATCCTTGCTCTGAGCAATCGTCTATCAGTTTCAAGTTGACTTTCACCAGGGCCACGAAGACCAATGCCGCCTTTTTGTTTATCTAGGTGAGTCCACCCACGAATCAACCGAGTGCTGATATGGCGAAGCTGAGCCAGTTCTACTTGTAACTTGCCTTCGTGAGTACGGGCGCGTTGGGCGAAAATATCTAAGATGAGTCCTGTGCGATCGAGGACTCTACATTGACACAATTGTTCTAAATTACGTTCTTGTGAGGGGGATAAACTGTGGTTGAAAATTACCACATCAGCTTGCTGGGCTTTGACTGCACTAGCAATTTCATCGGCTTTGCCACTACCCACAAAATAACGTGCCTGTGGAGCTTGCCGAGAACCTGTGACAATGTCTATAGCATTAACTCCAGCAGAAGACACAAGGAGCTGTAATTCTAATAAATCTTCTTTGCTATTTTCATCAGCAAAATCAACATGTACTAAAACAGCCTGTTCACCTGCTTCATAACGGTCAAACAAGCCGCTCTCCTAAAACCATATTACTCTTCGTCTGCTTCCGTTTGACCTGAAGTAGGCATCGGAATTACGCGTGATGGAACCACAGTAGAAATTGCGTGTTTATAAACCATTTGGCTTACAGTATTTTTAAGTAAGATCACAAATTGATCGAATGACTCTACTTGCCCTTGAAGTTTAATACCATTGACTAAGTAAATAGATACAGGGATACGTTCTTTACGAAGCACATTAAGGAAGGGGTCTTGTAATGATTGCCCTTTAGCCATGATTAATCCTTTATTTATTAATATTATTTTTCTAATCTATGCAAGATTATACATTAAAACATATAGCTGTATAGACCGCCTTGGGATTGAAACTCACTCAGTTTAATGACTTCCATCAGGTTGTCTGGCGAAAACGTATCTAATTTGTGAATATTTTCCCAACCTCTTAGCCAAGTTAACTGTCTTTTGGCTAGCTGTCGAGTGGCTGCAACAGACTTTTCGAACATTTCGTTAAAATCATAATCGCCATCAAGATACTGCCACATTTGTTTATAGCCGACACATCTAATAGAGGTTAGGTTTAAATGTAGATCACCTCTATTTTTTAATTTTTCTACTTCGGCCTGAAACCCTGTATCGAGCATTAGTTGAAAACGCTGAGTTATACGTTGATGTAATTCTTTGCGATCGTTTGGAGCAATACAAAATTGTTTTATGTTATAGGGTATAGGTTCAGACTTGGTTGACATCCACTCAGTCATAGAGCGATCAGTAAGTTGATATACTTCGATAGCCCTGATTAAGCGTTGAGGATCATTGGGGTGGATACGTTTAGCTGAAGTAGGATCTATTTGGGCTAATTGTTGATGTAATTTATCCCAACCTAATTCATCAGCTTTTGCTTCTATAGCCTTTCTCACACTTTGATCTGATTCTGGTAATGGTGAAAGTCCGTCAATCAAGGCTTTGTAATACATCATCGTGCCGCCCACTAATAGTGGGATCTTTCCTCTTGCTGTGATGTCTTGCATGGCCAATAGAGCATCTTTACGAAATTCGACCACTGAATAACGTTGTGAAGGGTCTAAAATATTGATTAATTTGTGAGGGGCTTTTATTAATTCAGCTGCACTAGGTTTAGCCGTACCTATATCCATGTCACGATAGATCAATGCAGAATCAACACTTATTATTTCACACGGCAGGTTTTCGCAAAGCTCAATTGCTAGGCCTGTTTTTCCAGACGCGGTAGGTCCCATCAAAAATAACGCAGGTGGCAAAGAATTAGGGGCGGGGCCTATGATCTTATGTTCATGCATTTGCATTGAGCCAATCATCTAAATGCACTTGTTTACCTATCAGAGCAATATCATGTTCTAAGTTATCAGATGAAAGAACAAATTGTTGCCACAATTCTTGCACTTGACTAAGAGATATTTCTTCACTTGAAACTATACTAGCTAACAAGTGTTCACGTACTTTTTTATTGTCTGTTTCTATACATCTCAAAATATCCTCTAGATACTCGACCCATCGAAACTGTCTTAACCCTGCAGGTACTTTACGTAAAATAATCCGATTGGGTGTCCAGCCAATTTCTACGCTGTTTTCCAAAAGTGGCTGATAGAGTATTTTGGCTTGCGTCAGTAAATCAGTTGTGGCTTTTATCGAGATAGGCATCAATAAAGGTTGGCTAACTGGCATCGCTTCTGAGTAGAGTTTTGATATCACGCTAAGATGTAATGCCCTTGTCTCGAGTAAATAAAATTGTTGCTCTATTTTGAGCAAAATTTTCTTATCTGTTACTTGGAGCCATTGCCCAGTCAATATAGTTGAACGTTCTACAGAACTGGACAATGAATTAACAGGTGCTGTTGGGGTCATCAATTGTTGATAGTTTTTTGAAGATTGATTGATAACTTGTGAAGAGTTGACTAGGTGTTCAGACATGCTTTTGTTTGCCAGAAAGCCGGTAACATCAGAAGAGTGAGAACCTATTCCCGTATAGTTGGGCAAATTTTCGTCAACAGTCTCAGATTTTGGTCTTTGCAGAGGTTGAATATAATCATGATTGGGCTGTGCTTGTGGCAATACGTTTACTTCAGGATTTGACTGCTGTCCTTGTTGAAAATATTGATTCAGCGAATCCGTTAGTGCTCTATATATAAAATCATGCACTAAACGTGCTTGATGAAATCTCACTTCATGTTTGGCGGGGTGAACATTTACATCGACTTGGTTTGGCTCAAGGGTCAAATACAGCACATAAGTTGGATATAAATCGGCATCGATAAGCCCTTCAAACGCTTGGCGAACCGCATGATTGATTAACTTATCACGCATCATACGGCCATTTACATAAAAATATTGAAAGTCGCCTTGGGTTTTGGCTTGTTCTGGTTGGGCCAACCAACCCTTTAACTCAAATTGTTGATATTGACTATTTAATTCAATATTTTGCGCAGAAAATTCTTTGCCGCATATAGCCCCGATACGTTTTAACTCAGTGTCTTGTGCCTTCACTGCTGGGTATTTACGCAGTAACTTGCCATTATGTTTAAGGCTAAAGCTCACATCAAAACGACTCAGTGCAATGCGCCTGACTACTTCGTCAATATGTGCGAACTCGGTTTTTTCGGTACGTAAAAATTTGCGTCTGGCGGGTGTATTAAAAAACAAATCGACGACATCAACACTAGTGCCATCGGGGTGTGCAACTGGATTGAGTTGTACTTGCATATCACGGCCTTCGCAGTGAGCTTGCCAGGCTTGCGTTTGATCTTTGGGCTTTGAGCTTAAACTTAAGCGTGCAACTGAGCTAATACTAGCCAAGGCTTCACCACGAAACCCTAAACTACAAATGGCTTCTAAATCGTCTAACTTGGCTATCTTACTAGTGGCATGGCGGCTAAGGGCTAACGCAAGTTCGTCATGGGGAATGCCACTACCGTTATCACGGATTAATATACGTTTGTGCCCGCCCTTTTCAATATCAATTTCAATCGAACTAGCCCCCGAATCAAGACTATTTTCAACTATTTCCTTTACCACAGAAGCAGGGCGTTCAACGACTTCCCCAGCGGCAATTTGGTTGGCTAATCTTGATGGAAGAATTTGAATTGGCAAAACAATGACCTTGGTGTAAATGCTAAATGAGTAAGTTAGGTGCTGGGGATCGTCAGTACTTGTCCGATACGCACCACATCAGTATTTAGATTATTGGCTTTTTTCAGAGTACTGATTTGTACATTATAACGCTGAGCCAGCAAAGATAATGATTCACCACTGCGCACTCTATGGGTGCGGTTTTCTTGCTTCCATTTCGCCCACAAAGAACCGTCCGGTGGGGAACCTTTAAAATGTTGTTTAAGCCCGTTAAATAATGATTGAGCCATTTTCTGCCTATACTTAGACCAATTCAGATTCTTCTCTTCTTGAGGGTTAGAGATAAAGCCCATTTCTACTAAAATCGACGGAATGTCTGGTGAGGTTAACACCGCAAAACTAGCCCCTTGTGGCTTATCTTTATGTAATGATGTTACATTCTTTAAGTGTTTAAGCATATCACGACTCACGTCATAACTAGTGGTCAAAGAGTGGTCCATAGACATATCGAGAAACGTTTGAGCTAAATAACGTTCATTTGCAGTATCTTGAATAATTTCAGCGGCTCCGCCTAATAATTCAGAATGCCGTTCGGTATTCTCCAGCCAGCGACCCAGTTCAGTGTTCGCTCTTTTCATTGATAAAACCCACACAGACGCTCCTCTAGGAACAGGTGTGGTAAAAGCATCTGCGTGGATTGATACAAACATATCTGCTTTGTGTTTTCTAGCAAGTTGAGGCCGCTTATTCGGTGAAATATAGTAATCACCGGCACGTGTCATCACCGCTTTCATACCTTTTTCTTTGCCAATTAGAGATTCTAATCTTTTAGCTATACCTAAAGTGACATCTTTCTCATAACTACCACTTGGACCAATTGAGCCCGGATCTTCTCCACCGTGACCCGCGTCTATAACAATCACGATGTCCCTGTCTGTCGTAGATTTTGAATTCAACACAATTTTTTGTGCTGCAGAGTCTGAGTCGTTTAGATCAATGACTAATCTATTGCCATAGGGTGCGGTGGGAGGTAAAGCAAAAATATTTTTTTTAAGTTTTTTATTTAACTCAATAACTACTCGAACGGATTGAGGGTTTTTGGCTGTGCTGTAGCGTACTTTTTTGACTAGCTTGCTTTCATTCGCAACCTTTTTAAAATCGAAATTCCTGGGTGTGTTTTCTATATCGATCACTAATCGTTGCGGATTTTTTAATGTGAAGTAAGTATATGTAGGTGTATCAGCTAAATCGAAAACTAAACGTGTCGTGTTTGGAGAAGGCCAAATACGCAGTCCTTCGATGGTATTGTTAGCAAAACTTGCTGTAGTAAAAGCCATCAGTAAAAAACTGGTAAGTATTACATTCAGTTGTTTGGACCAAAACGTTTGCATTAATATTTTTCTAGTTTAATTGCTTAAGCAAATCCGAGCCTTTTGCAGATTTGGCCTGCATTGTAAAGACACGTCCCGTTTGTTTGTACTCAATACTAATGTGTAAATCCGCAGATGCCAAGAGGCCAGCACCTTTGTCTGGCCATTCAATCAAACAAATACAATCAGCATCGAAATAATCGCGAATACCCATAAATTCTAATTCTTCAGGATCAGATAAACGATATAAGTCAAAGTGAAACACCCGCCAGTCAGCTATTTCATAAGGTTCAACTAAGGTATAGGTAGGGCTTTTGACATGACCTATATGCCCTAATCCTTGAATAAAACCTCGACTAAAAGTGGTTTTACCCGCCCCTAAATCCCCTTCAAGATATATCACCATACCCTGATGACAGTTCTGAGCAAGTTTTCTAGCTAAAGCGACTGTGGCTACTTCATCTGCTAAGTTATACTGGGTTGGGGATAAATCAAATATGGGGGTAATCAAAGAAAAACTCATAATCCGTTAACTATAGCTCGTAAAGGTTGCAATAAATCAGAGGCAATCATACCACGTTGACCATACTGTATGGCAACTCTATCTCCTGCTTCAGCATGAGCACATACACCATATACAGCGGCTTTTTGTGAGGTGAATCCTTGTGCCAAAAAAGCGCCAATAACACCGGTGAGTAAGTCGCCCATACCTGCTGTTGCCATACCTGGATTACCCCCTTTGCATACAAAGCATTGAGGCTCTTGATGTGATCCATCCATTTGAATAACAGTGCCCGCACCTTTTAGAACGCAAGTAGACTGATATTTTTGAGCAATATTTTGGCTAGCCAAGTATCTATCGTTTTCAATTTTAGCAATTGTGCAGTTCAATAATTGACTCGCTTCACCTGGATGAGGTGTTATTACTAGTGAGGGTAAACCTGCCAAAGTATTCTGTATGTTTGAATCATCTGCCACAGAGGCTAACAAATTTAAACCGTCAGCATCAATCACCAATGGCTTTGGATGGTGTTTTAGGTATTCAAATAAACGGGAGAATTGCTGATGAGCCCAATCATCTTGGCCTAATCCAGGCCCTATAACTATGCAGCTACACCAATCTAGGGCTGTCTCAAGGTTTTTGTGCATCAGCATTATTTCTGGACGACCAGCAGAGATACCGATGCTACTTGACTCATGACAATAGACTTTCACTAAACCTACGCCACAGCGCAAAGCTGACTCGGCACTGAGTCGAATTGCCCCTGCCATACCTTGGTTACCTCCTATACACAATAATTTTCCAAAAGAGCCCTTATTGCTATGCTCAGGTCTAGCTTGCAGCCGTTGCAACATAGACCAGTCGACTAACTGTGCTTCACTGTGGGTGATACCAAAAAATTCTGCACCAATTTTTAAATCAGCAAAAGTGAGTTTCCCACAAAATGCTTTTCCAATACCGCTCACTAATCCTGGCTTGGTGGCAACAAAAGTGACAGTCACATTCGCTTTGATACAAACAGGTAGAGCTTGCCCTGTGTTAGCCTGCATTCCAGATGGTAAATCAATACTGAGTACTGGAATATCGGTTTGATTTATTTGTTGGATAACATCTTGAAAGGCCGATTTGACTTCGCCCGTTACCCCCGTGCCTAATAATGCATCTACCAATACATCAAATTCAGTAAAATCCACTTCAGAAAACTGCAGTGTTTTAGCCCCCAGTTTTAGCCACTCAAGTTGGGCTTGTTTGGCATCACCGATTAATTCTCTTTTAGGCTGCTCACAAGTAATGACAACATTGATACCTTGCTGTTTGGCAAGTTTAGCCAATATATAACCATCACCCGCATTATTACCGTTACCAGCAACCACTATAATACTTTGTACTTCAGGCCATTCTCGTTTTAACACGTTAAACGCAGCTTCGCCTGCTCGTTGCATCAATTCAAACATAGTACACCCAGCGATCTGGGCTGCCTTGGGCTCTATTGTTCTGACTTGTTCTGAACGCACAATTTTATGTGCTAGAATTGCAACCGCTTGCTGGGTTAACAGGTTTGTCAATGTCATCTTTAAACACTTCTGAATTGTTATTATTAGCTGAAAATATCAAGGCTTGGGGTAAAGTGCTAGGTTTTCAGCAAGTGGGTATTTGTGATGTTGATCTACAACAGCATGAATCTCACCTGCAATCGTGGCTGGAAAAAGGCTATGCTGGCGAAATGAACTATATGCTAGAGTACGGTATGAAAAGGGCTAGACCCGCTGAGTTGATGCCCGGTACGATGCGCGTTATCAGTGTCAGAATGGATTATCTGCCCCCCAATGCAAAATTTGCTCATACCTTAAAAAATAAACATCAAGCTTATATTAGCCGATATGCTCTGGGCCGCGACTATCACAAGTTGTTACGTGTTCGTTTGAAAAAACTGGGCGAAAAAATCAAAACAGAATGTAAAGAATTAAATTTCAGACCTTTTGTTGATTCAGCCCCAGTTCTCGAACACGCACTTGCCGAAAAAGCCGGTATCGGTTGGACAGGTAAGCATTCACTCACTATCAACAATGAAGCCGGTTCTTGGTTTTTTTTAGGTGAGCTGTTTGTGGATATTCCCTTACCTGTGGATAAGGCGGTAGAGGAAAACTGCGGTAATTGTTCCGCTTGCATGACTATTTGCCCCACTCAAGCAATAGTAGAACCTTATGTTGTTGACGCTAGGCGCTGTATTTCATATCTGACTATAGAACAAAAAGGTGCTATTCCTGAGCAATATCGGAGTTTAATTGGTAACCGTGTCTATGGTTGTGATGACTGTCAACTTATTTGCCCGTGGAACCGCTACGCCACTATTACAGATGAGGCTGATTTCCATCCTAGGCAAAAACTGATGAGCCGAGAACTTATCGACTTGTTTGCTTGGGATGAACCCACCTTTTTGAAAAATACCGAAGGTTCTGCTATCCGGCGTATTGGTTTTGAGCGTTGGCAACGTAATTTAGCGGTGGGCTTAGGGAATGCACCTTATTCGATTCAGATCGTTAGCACATTGCAAGCCGCCTTGAAACACGCAACAGATTTAGTCAAAGAACATATTCAATGGGCCTTGGTGCAACACCAAAACAAAGCAATGAAGGATGGAAATAACGACAGCCGCTTAACCCAAAGGTTAGTTCGTAGCATCGAAAAAGGGTTGGTTAGGGACGCTTAGTTCGGGATGCTTAATTCGGTGTACCTCAATAAAGTGGAATATTATCTCAGTTGCCTCTAAACATAACCTTTAACAATTCTGCGCACCGCCCCATGAGATGAAAAAAGCTGCATGTTTGACGCAATATGATCCGCAGGATAACCATACAAGCCAAAACGGTTACCACGGCTATGACTGATGATCAGTGCAAAGTTTGGGCGACAATCAATATCTCCTTGAAAGGGATCTAAAACGGGTATTTTGTATCGCCCCAGATATAAAAGACCTATTTGTCTGTCGTTTTTAAATACAACTTTATCAAATATCGGTTGTTCTATAATGGCATATACAGCAAATTTGGGAATTTGAACTGGCACCCCATGCCAGACCATTTCGACTACTTGCAGTTTCTCAGCCAGTGAAGATATTGATTTGGGTAATTCAAATGTTTTCATCATTTCTCCCTGAGATTAGCTATCAATTATTAACACTCTATTGATTAAATGATAGAAGAGAAGTGCAAAAGTGATCAAAAATTTAAGTAATAATCTTTGCAAAGGTCAATATATTCCTCGGAATAGCGACCTAGATGATCATAAATACTTAGTTTATGAGAGATTTTAGTTTTTTTTGTACGACTAAATTCTAATAAAATTCGCGTCACATGTGTTTGGTGTTTTGGCTGCACCTGAAGTTCCCGCAAACAATGCAACCCTAGTGTTTCAGCATCTGCCAAGAACACCTTAGCGACATCCGATGGCAATACACAGCAAAATTTGCCGCTAGCAGATAAGTGTTCTGTTACTTTTTGTAATAGTGTTGGGTGATCTAACTCAATCGTTTGCCGAGCATGGAGACGATTTTTTATTGAGTGAACTTTATTTGCGCTGACATTAATCGCAAAGTAAGGAGGGTTGCTAACAATTAAGTCATAAAGGGTACCCATTGGAAATTGTTGTAGGCTTGTATTCTGAAAAGACAGCCGCACTGCCCATGGGCAATTTTTCCCATTGTTTTTAGCCTGTTCAATTGCGGCAAGGTCGATATCTATCCCATCAATCAAACAGGTATGTTGCGATTTTTGAGCTAACATAATGGCTAGCAGTCCACTACCAGTACCAATATCTAGAATATGCTGGGCGCTATTAGTTTGCACCCAACTGCCTAACAAAATGCTGTCAGTCCCTACTTTCATAGCACAGGCATCGTGTTCGATAGTGAATTTTTTAAACCTAAATCCCACTTTAGAACACTTGTAAACGGATCATCTGAGCCGCCACATCGGCAGCCTGAACGGGTTTGTATTTCATTAATCCGCCTACCAACAGTGGTGACAAGAATGGGCTGATCACACTGGCAAGTTTCTCGGCAGGGCGCATTTCCTCTCGCTCTCCCAATAATAACGATGGCCTGACGGCACAAGCATTATCCAAACCTGACATACCAATAATAGCATTCTCTAATTCACCTTTTACCCGTAAGTAAAAGTTATGACTTTTAGCGTTAGCGCCTACTGAAGAAATCCAAACAAAGCTAACGGCACGTTGTGCTCTGGCAAGTTGGGCTGCGACATGCACATACTCAAAGTCTACTTTTCGAAATGCTCCCTTGCTGCCTGCTTTTTTGATTGTTGTGCCTAAACACACGTAAATATGCGGGCAACCAAAGTAGCCTTGGTAATCCTGTAAGTTGTCGAAATCAACCACTATGGGTTGTACTTTATCTGCACTATCTGCACTAGCACAAAAAAAATCTAAAGAAAGGGGTTTACGAACCAAACACGTAACTGTTTGATATCGATGGTCTTGGCAAAGTTGCTCAACCAATGTCTTTCCCACTAAACCTGTCGCACCTAACACTAAAGCCGTTTTTAACATGTATAACCTGTAATTTTACCTGCAGGTAAGAAACCCCTACAATACGGTTAGAGGGAATTACCCCTAAAAGAATAATGTATCTTATCCAATAAAGATCAGAACAAACAGTAATGGGAACAATTAGAATGAATAAGCTCACCGGGCTTTTAGTCAGTAGTTTGGCTTTATGGACTGCAAATGTAGCAGGCAACAATCACCCTGAATCAGTACTGGGTATTGAACGTATTTTTCAATCTCCAAGCCTCCAGGGGGCAGCACAAAAAAAATTACAGGTGTCTCCTGATGGAAAGCGTGTAACGTTTTTACAAGGTAAAAAAACCGATTATGAACGATTAGACCTTTGGGAATACGACATAGTAAGTGGCCAAACTCAGCTGTTATTTGATTCAGACGATTTGAGCACTGGACTAGAAACTTTGTCTAATGAAGAAAAAGCTAGACGTGAACGTATGCGCTTAAGTGGATCTGGTATTGTTAGTTACCAGTGGTCAAATGATGGTAAAGCGTTGTTATTTCCCTTGTCAGGTGACGCCTATTATTACCGTTTAGGTGATAAAAAAGCTGAACAAGTCATTCAAACAACAGAATTTGAAACCGATGTTAAATTGTCACCCAAAGGTAATTTTGTATCATATGTTCGCGACCAAGACTTGTACATCAAACATATAATAAGTGGTAAAGAAACACGCTTAACCAATGATGGACAAGGTTTAATTAAAAACGCCATGGCTGAATTTGTTGCTCAAGAAGAAATGGGGCGAATGACAGGCTATTGGTGGTCGCCAGACGAAAAACATATTGCCTTTACTCAAGTTGATGAGTCACCTGTTGAACAAATCACGCGTAGCGAAATTTACGCCGATTCTATAAAAATGGTCACCCAACGTTATCCCAGTGCTGGCACCAACAATGTGCTCATAAAGCTAGCGGTTATTGACGTATCAACTAAACAAAAACAATGGGTAGATTTGGGTGACGAGCAAGATATTTATTTGGCCAGAGTGAGGTGGATGAAGGATAGTTCAGTATTGACCTATCAAATACAAGATCGCAGCCAGCAGTATTTAGCGCTCAAGGCATTTAATCTATCGAATAATAGCCAAAACACTCTTGTTGAAGAAAACAGTAATACGTGGGTTAACTTACATGAAGATTTACATTTTTTAGATGACAATCAGCACTTCATTTGGGCATCAGAAAAAGATGGCTCCAAACATCTGTACTTATACAAAAACAATGGTGAGTTAGTTCGTCAGCTCACAAAAGGAAAGTGGGTAGTGGATCAGGTAGAGGCTATCGACCAGAAAAATGATTTGGTTTACTTTTCGGGTCGTGCAGATACTCCCACACAAAGCCAATTGTACAAGGTTGGTTTAGCTGGTGGTTCAGTCACTAAAATAACCCAACGCAGTGGTTTTCATAAAATTTCTTTCAGTGATGATGCCAGCGTGTATATTGATAATTTTTCTACTACCAACACACCTCAACAAGTCAGTTTGCACAAGTCCACAGGTGAGCAGTTAACTTGGTTAAGTGAAAATGCCGTGGACGATAATCATCCTCTCAAGCCCTATCTGGCTAACTGGGTCAAGCCGACTATCGCTAGTTTTAACTTAGCTGATGGCACCGAACTCTATTATCGCTTGTACACACCACACAGTCTAAAGGGTAAACATCCTGTGATTGTTTATCAGTATGGCGGTCCTGGCGTACAAGTGGTCAAAGACAGTTGGGGGGGCAATCGTGGCTTACTTATGCAGTACTGGGCAAGTAAAGGTTATGTGGTATTTAGTCTCGATAACCGAGGTTCAAAAGGTAGAGGCAAAGCTTTTGAAGACCCATTATACAAAAAGATGGGCAGTGTTGAGCTGGACGATCAAGTTGAAGGTGTAAAGTTTTTACGCACGCTACCCTATGTGGACGAAACACGCATTGGTGTCTATGGCCACAGTTATGGCGGTTATATGACCTTAATGGCGATGTTCAAAGCCGGTGATTATTTTCAAGCAGGTGTGTCAGGTGCACCTGTCACCGATTGGGGATTGTATGACACACATTATACTGAGCGATTTATGGGTCACCCTAAAGTAGATGTTGAAGCTTACAAAGCCGCTTCAGTCTTCCCTTATGCAAAAGATCTTAAAGGCGACCTGCTGATTTATCATGGTATGGCTGACGATAACGTATTGTTTACTAACAGTACTAAGTTATATAAACACCTGCAAGACTTAGCTATCCCATTCGAGAGCATGGATTATCCGGGCAAAAAACATAGCATACGAGGTAAAAATACGGGTATTCACTTGTATAAAACCATTACCAATTTCTTCGATAAACACTTCGGGATGTAGAAGGGTGCAGATGTTAGTAGCTAGTCACTAGTAACAGACGGAATGAAGTTGAACCACAAAGAACGAAGAAAATACGGAGGAAAAGCAGGTGGAAAAGACATTTTTTATTGGGTTTAAGAGCCAGGAATGACTGGCTTTAATGTTTATGCCATTAGCGGTTATAGCTGCGCCGCAAAAATTTATGGTTTAAAATTAATGGCCTACGACCTCCTTATTCGCTAATCGGCAAAGTACCGTATTTGGCTTGATATTTGTAAAGTGCTTTAATTATTCTATATAAGTCTTTTTCTCAACGTAAATATCGGTTGATGACACGTCCCGTGATTCGTTTAATTTTCGTTGCTGCTCACTGACGCGAGCATATGTTTCAGAAATTTTAATCTTATCGCTTTTACCATCTATGACGTTTTTAATACATTTACTCAAATTTGTAGTTCTCATTATGACGCCTTGTTTGTTTAAGTGGTAAACCGTATTGAAAAAAAACTCTCTGTTAAAGTGGAATAATGCTGGATCGCAATGTAATGAAAACCCATTGGCACTTAGAAGCTTACTAAAGTCATTGATACGGTTCTGATCTTCTTTTTTTTGTAGATCAAATTTTGGGTTTCTCATAGTAGTAGGATATGTCAATATTAATTGCGCTCCAATTTCCTCGACATAATTTTGAATGAGATACATTTGCTCAATAAATCGCTGTGACAAGGGCATTCTATTTCCCCTGGGCCCATAAAAACTATCGCTCAAAGCTTTACCTTTAGTCTTCAAATCATGTATAAATTCGCCATTTGATGTCAACGCCTGCCAATTGTAACCGAGCCCTGGAGAAAAATTATTGTTGGCAATTTTATTGCGGACTTCTTCCAGAGAAACCCCGTTTTTAACCCAATATTGAAGTCGTCCAGTAAATAATTCTTTAAAATTTATAGCCTTCGCGAGGTCAATTTTTGCTGAAGTATCTAAAAAAGCCATACCCCAGTTTGACATACTTTCGGTATGTACAGATGTGAGTTTCTGTCGGTAATAATGATTAAACTCTAACGGCATAACAACAAAGTCATCTTTTACAAGGTATTTTTTTAATATTGAACGATAAAAGCCCAAATCAAGACCTGCATGAGAAGATAGATTTAATATTTTCTTGCCTGTCAGTATACTTAATTCATTGCTATCTATTCCGAATTGCCCATTGGAGCCTGCAAGGATAAGTATTCGCGATTGGTTTGATAAGGTTCTCTTTGCTTTAAGCCATTCAAACTTTACAGGTATCCAATGTGGATAAATAGTGCTTTTCTTTGGAAATATAAACAATGCTAGAGTAATGGATAATCCGACAAAGGTTAATAACAGACCTGCAAAATATCGATTTTTCATTCACACATTGCTCTTAAAAGTTGAAATATAAAAATTCACTTGGTACTGAGTCACCCATGCTCACAAATAATGCTGCAAAAGCTAAGATAATAGTCGCAAATCCTTTGGCAAAAGTGAGCTTTTGAACAGTGTCTGAATTGAAGCCCGAAATTTCCATAGAGTTTTTGCAAAACAAAGCAATAGCTCCAAAAATAAGAACAAATAAAACCGTTACAGAAGATGATACAAATTGTTCTTGAATAGATGGGAGTTTATTTGGGGTGATATCTAAAATATAAACAAAAATACTATGAAAATTTTCTGATAATTCAAAACCATTAAGACCTAACATTCCACTAGCAACCATAATGGCCTCATTTATTGTTTCAGCCCTAAAAAATACCCAAGAGAAGTTAACGAACATAAAGGTAATTATCCAGCCGCAAATATTATTCATTTCCATCCCAATATTTCGCCACACTCTGTGAACCAAAACAGCAAATCCGTGCAGGGCTCCCCAGATAATAAATGTCCATCCAGCACCATGCCAGATTCCCCCTAAGAGGAATGTTACAAATAGATTCACGAAAGTGTTGCAACTACCAGAGCGGTTCCCACCAAGTGGAATATAGACATAATCACGGAGCCAACGAGACAATGTCATATGCCAACGATGCCAAAAGTCTTGAATATTTTTAGCCTTGTAAGGTGAATTAAAATTCATAGGAAGTTTTATATTGAATAAAAGAGCAGCTCCAATCGCCATATCCGTGTAACCAGAGAAATCATAATAAAGCTGAAATGTATAACTTAAACTAGTCAACCAAGCGTCTAAGAAAGATAATTGTGTTGTGAATGAGAATCCCGCAGTAGCCCAAATTGCGAAAGTATCTGCTATAACCACTTTTTTGAATAAACCAATAGCAAAAATAAAAAGCCCCTTTTCAATATTATTAGGGATCATTGAGTTACTATTGGACATGGCAAACTGCGGTATCATTTCTTTGTGATGAACTATTGGTCCTGCAATTAATTGGGGGAAAAATGAGACAAAAAGAAAATAATCCAAAAGATTGTACTTACTGTCGTGGTCAGAGCGACAATCAGATAAGTATGCGACTTGTTGAAATGTAAAAAAACTTATTGCTAGAGGCAAGATCACATCCAAAGGACCAAACTCGCTGGTGGAAAATTTATTGAAATTTTCGACCAAAAAATGTGAATATTTAAAATAGCCAAGCAATACTAAATTAAACGTTATTCCAAGGATCATTAAGCTCTTTTTTTGCTTTTCACCCCGACTTGCAATTATCGCCGAACCACACGCAAAGTTTATCAGTATGGAGATAATCAATAAAATCAAATAAGCAGCCTTCCACCAACCATAAAAAAAAAGCGAACTTGCAACAAGCCAAACCTTGGCTAGCTTTGGAAGTTCCGCCTTTAATAAAAGCCAGTAGACGATCGCTGCAACTGGTAAAAATAAAAAAATAAATTCTATAGAATTAAATAACACAACATCCCTTCAGGATTTAATTTAATAAAATGTTTCTTAACAATACACAAAAAAATAAATTTTAATTAAATCAAAAACACAACTAAATAATAAGAAATACTAACTCTCAAGTTAAAAAATGAATCAATACAATATACATTAACACCCCACTTGCAGCATATACAGATATCGCATCAAGCGAGGCTCAATTAAAATGCACAAGTATGAGAACATATAAAATAAACCGTCATTTTTCCTAAAATCAAAGTACATGATGTCTTATATTTTCCATATTGGCATCTATTTTATATTCTTAAGGGAGTGAAAGTTGGCTATTTTTCGATTATTAATCAACTGTTTGCACGTATCTCAGAATTCAAGACAAGCGCCTCCCACTATTATGCAAACCGGTTTTGAATATTACTGACCCCCTTTATCTTGTGCCTGTTATTGAATTTTGAAGTGAAGGTTGAAAGGGGCGGTAGGTTAAGTCTATACCCTATCGCATTTACAGAGGCTGTAACTTATAACCGGTTATCGCCGCGTATTACTTAGATGGATTGGATTAGCAGATGGATGGTGGCTTTAGTTATTTTTAGAGCCGGTTTATGGACGAGTCATTGTATTAGCCAAAACTTGCTGGTAATTGCGCATGGCAGTGAGGAGAGTCAATCAACAATAGAATCAATTAAAGGTAGAGTACGCGCTGGATAAAACGATAACTAACGCGGTCAATAAAATACGTCAGCTTTATGAGTCAAAAAACACCTGCTTAATTGGCAGATTCCTTTTGATGCTACTCACTTATTAATCAGGTGCCGAGATTATTGACTTTCATGAGTTTTTTCAGGCATACCGTCATCGATAATTAATTTCGATAGTGAAACAAAATTAAGATTGTTTCTTGAATCGACGAAAACTTAAACCTATTAAGCCTAATGCAAAAATAACGAGGGCACTGGGTTCGCTAACGGTCGATAATTTTGCTGACGTTCCAAAATCCCATGGCATGTTCTCGCCTCCAATACTCCACTCGCCATCGACATTATTGAAAAACACGTTCATAGGGTCTTTTGCTTTTTTATTAAAATATCTATCATATTTATCAATGATTTTGTTTAATTTTCTATCATATTTTTTTAACTTATCTTGGTTTTTTATTTGTCTTTTTTCATTTATGTTATCTATTTTATTATTTTGAAATTTTTCACAGATATTATACTTATCTCTATCTGCATACTTCTCACACTTTTTTAAGACAAGTTCAATGCCATCACTAATCGAAATAAGTTCAATATATGTTGGTTGCCGTAACGCTTCTATTCTACTCTGACGTGATGTTAATAATGTGGCTTCTCTATCGGTAAACTGTGCATACGTCAGTTCGATAAAAAAATTGTTATTATGGAATAACTTACCGGAAACATTGGCTAGGCAAGTGCCATCCATACAGCTTTTATGCGTTAGATTTAACGGAACAACGTGATTAGATGGCCCGTCATAAGTAAATCCAACAAGCGCTTTCATGTCGAAAAAATCTCCAATTGTGTAATTCGATAAAGTTATACTTCCGGTTACTGTTGTCCAATCAGTGTCGTCAGGTTGATGTCCCCTATAATCTTTAACAAGACTACAATCATAACAACTGGCGCTCCAATCGTACGTGGTTTCAGACAGCGCTGTCTCGATCAAAGAAGCTGAAGCAATATTTGCAAAACCGCTTGCCAATAAAATAACACTAGAAATGACTACCTTTAAAAACCCATGCAACATTAATTTATCCATTTATCCATTTATCCATTTATCCATTTATAATTTTAATCCCATACTAAGGGCGTGCATTAACTGACTATACTCAAATGTATTTAAGCAAGTAGAATGCCGAAAAATAAAATATGATTATATTCAATAATTTAATGAAAACTATGGAAAATCATGGTGTTGTAAATGTAAAATAATCTGACACAATCCACCCATAGTGAAACTATGTATATCGTCATTGTGGTAAGGGTTAAACAAAACAATTAGGTGCCGATATATAACGGCAGCAATAAATAAAGAGGCTAGAACACTTAAAAAGGTATTGATTGACAGATCGCTGACTCGGTGTGGTCTTCTTATATAAAGCTGTCTAGGCATATCTTCGCTGCTCGCTCGAAGGAGCCAGATAGTGCATGATAACTGTCTAAAATTTGATATTGATTAACTAAATCAGTGATAAAGCGACAATTTTCGACGAAATATCCATGAGTCAATATTGTGTAAAAAAACCTGACAGTGCCCTATAACGTGAAAGTGCTGACTGTCCAGTGATTGCTCATTCCCGCCCGTCAGGTTTAATTTTGGGCCATTGACCAGAATTAATAGTTTCAGCGAAGCCGGAATTTTCTCTTCTATGTTTACTCGTTGCTCTGCGTGGTGAGAAACTTTCATCTTTTGCTTTTAGCTAATGTCTATTTACTAGCCACTGTTTATAAGCAAACATATGCGGCGCTAAGGTTTTTGAATGCCTACAACGGCATGCTTCTTTAACTCTTTTCCTATTGGATTGTCTTGCCCAGATATCCAGATTTTGAGTTCTGCGTCTAAATCAAAGTGTCCGGCTGTTTCGATTTTAAATTGGGTAATGGCGCGATAGGGGATGGAATGATAGTCGACTTTGCGGCCAGTTATTCCTTGTTTATCAATCAGAATAAGGCGTTTGTTAGTGAATACATACATATCTCGTACAACTTTAAAGACTTGCTGAATACTTTCAGTGTCGCCAATAATGGGTGATAATTCGTCTGCCACTTCACTGATATCAATTTCAGATGCGTTGCCGAGTAAAGCATCAAGTAGTCCCATTCTTACTTCCTCAAAACATTTAGTGAATAATCAGCATAATTGTTGGTGCGAAAATAGCAACTAAAGGCTAAGATCTTGCAATATTTTAATGATGGTGATGATGAGTCTATGTCCAGTGTGACTTTTGCCGATGTGCAATCTGCTGAAAAACGTATCAGTCCTTTTATCCATAAAACACCCGTGCTTGAATCTCAGTTATTAAATAGCTGGCTAGGGCACAAGTTGTTTTTTAAAGCAGAGTGTTTTCAGAAAACAGGGGCCTTTAAACTCCGTGGCGCACTGAATATGATGTTAAAAGCCAAAGAAGAAGGGCGACTGGGTTGTCAAGTGGTGGCCAGTAGTTCGGGTAATCACGCTCAGGCTGTGGCTTATGCCGCTAAAATATTAGGTGTGAAAGCTACTATTTATAGTGCACAGAACCTGTCTAAAGTAAAAGCCGCGGCAACCCAATATTATGGCGCGACACTCGACTTAAGTGCGACTCGCAAAGAGGCTGACGAAAAGGTCGCCGAGGCCGCCAGTAAACAAGATGTATTATGGATGCCCCCTTTCAATCATAACGATATTATAGCCGGCCAAGGTACGACTGCACTTGAGGCTATTGGGCAAACGGGTGAAGTAAATAGTGTGTTCGCACCCGTGGGCGGTGGGGGATTAGTGTCGGGTTCGTTGATCAGTACCAGAGCATTGCTTCCTAAGGCAAGTGTCATAGGTGTAGAACCATTGGCGGCAAATGATGCTGCAGAATCCCTGCGTACTGGTATTATTCAATCTTTAACAGAGCAGCCTAATACTTTGGCAGATGGAGCGGCAACACTTCAAGTTGGCGAAAAGACCTTTCCACATTTGCAGGCCTTAGATGGTTTTTATGAGGTAGATGAAACTGCCATTGCATATTGGACTCAATGGCTTCAACACTTGCTTAAAATACATGTTGAGCCTACCTGTGCAATGAGCATGGGAGGGGTGGTTGAGTGGCTTACATCACAGACCAGCGAGCAAAAGGTATTGGTGATGTTATCTGGTGGCAATATCGATCAACAAAAAATGCGCCAAATATGGCAAGACGATCATTTGCAACAAATTCCTTGCTTATAGACTGAATAAAATAGGTTAAAAACGCCACTTCATTAAAGATCAGTAAAAGGCTTCGAAATCACCTGTGCCAGTAATATGATTTAAAAAAAGATGTAGAGCAAGAGGGTATAAGTGAATGAGCAAGAGAAAATGTTAAACCGATATAGTGGTTGTGCCACCTTGTTTAACGCTCTAATCGATTGTCGCTAGATAACGTTTATTAAAAAATTATCAGCCTTTTTAAATAAAGCTGCGTGTCTCAGCATGATGAGTGGTCAAGATTAGCTCGATTGCCACAAATTTTTCTTTCATTCTAAAACAGTAACCCATCTCATTTATAAACGCTCATCACTATACAAGTATTGCATCCACTAAAAATCTAGGGCAAATTGAGTGAAACGTTTATACGAGAACTCTTGTGAAGATAATATTGTTTGCCTGCTTGTTTTTTTTCAGTTCCTTGGTGCTGGCTGCACCTAGCCATATTGGTAATGTAAAAGGTTACACTCTCAATAATGCTGGAGAGCTAATTCACTTTTCAAACATGGTGTTCGATGGTGGAAAAGTTGTGGCAATTGGCGCAGAAGAGCTTAGCCAGACTTATCCTAATGCAACCTTCATCGACGGTCAAAATAAGGTGCTGTTACCAGGACTCATTGACGCCCATGGGCATGTAATGGGACTAGGTGAAACCTTATTACAAGTTGACTTGCGAGAGAGTCAATCTGCTTTAGATGCTGCAAAAATGGTACAAGCTTATGCTAAAAATCAACAGGGTTTAGCGTGGATAATTGGACGCGGCTGGAATCAAGTACTTTGGCTCGGCAAAGCTTACCCCACTGCTAATTTGTTAGATGAATATGTCAATGATAAACCTGTGGTGTTGTCCAGAGTGGATGGTCATGCAAGTTGGGTGAATAGCAAGGCACTTGAAATTGCTGGTATTACTAGAGATACACTCGACCCGCCAGGTGGCAAAATTGTTCGAGATAAAAAAGGTAATCCTACAGGGGTCTTAATTGATAACGCCGAGAATCTCCTGCTCAAATATCTGCCTAAAACATCTGAAGCGATTTTAACTGCCCAGTTGAATGCTGCAGGCAAACATCTTCTCTCTGAAGGTATCACTAGTGTCCATGACGCGGGTATTGACCTCGCTGTATACGATTACTACCAAAAACGTGTGGAAGAGCACTCATTACCTGTGCGAATTTATCCCATGATTGCGGCAACCTCCCCCCAGTTAAATCAATTGTTAGAAAAGGGTCATGTGCAAGATCAGCACGATTGGTTATCAGTTAGGAGTGTGAAATTATATGGTGATGGCGCATTAGGCAGTCGAGGTGCAGCTTTGTTGCAACCCTATTCTGACGATATGGATAACAGTGGTTTATTGGTTACCCGGGAACGAGATTTGAAACCGTTATTTGATTTGGTATTAGGTAATGGTTTCCAACTTAACTTTCATGCGATTGGCGATAAAGCCAATCGCTTAGCACTAGATCAGTTTGCTGATAGCTTTAAACGCATTGGAGGCAAATCACTACGTAACCGTGTAGAACATGCCCAAGTTATTAATGTTGACGATATTCCACGATTTAAAACGCTGAATATTATTCCTGCCATGCAACCCACCCATGCTACTAGCGATATGAATATGGCTGAAGATAGGGTAGGCGCCGACAGGCTCAAAGGCGCTTACGCATGGCAAACCTTCTTGAAACAAGACTCCCCAGTGGCGTTCGGTTCTGATTTCCCAGTAGAGCTCTCCAACCCATTTTTTGGTTTACACGCTGCAGTCACCAGACAAGATCGCAATGACTCACCTAACAAAGGTTGGATACCTAGCGAAGCGGTGACAGTCAAACAAGCTTTCCGTGGTTTTACCCTAGACGCTGCTTATGCAGCCCATCAAGAAAATATTTTAGGTGGTTTAACCGAAGGTAAATGGGCCGACTTTATTTTGATAGACCAAGACATTTTTACCATTTCACCACAGGATATTTGGAAAGTACAAGTGCTTGAGACATGGATTGCGGGTGAAAGACGTTTTACAAAAACGCCTTAATTTGGCTATCTAACCAGCATTCGGGTTATTTAAATTAAGAGGTCAGGTTGGTAATGTTAAATTGGACCTTGGCCTTACCTGGGTGCTCTGTTTCAATAAAACCAAGCGTTCAATAACAGCCGTAAGCTGCTGCATGCTCTGTGAATACATATAAAGAAGCATTTTTAGCGGTTTGCGCTGAAAGGCTTGATGTTGCTGCTCATCATTGAGCAGGCAACATGTTTTGACGTGTTCTGTGTTTAAAAAACTTATTGTCAGTCATGGGGTAGGTCATATTTGGCCCTCCCCATGAGTAGTTTGCCTGATGACTGGCTTTGATCAATTCAGGCCCTTGTAAAGAGTCGTAATCCACCTTTTTTCAGTGATAAAACTTCATGACCAGGCTGTGTACATCTCACCTAAACCTTGTTTCACTGCATCTTCAACGCTCATGCCTTTGATTTTCATACTTCTTACTATGGCAGCAGTATCAACAAGCATATCCAAGGCCTTTTGATAATCGGCTTTAGTGGCTAAATCACCATGCCCTGGGATAATTTTTGTATCGTCTTTCAGCATACCTATTAGTTGAGTTACATTCTTAATATAACCCGCAACCGTGCCCCCACCATTCAGATCAATGTACGGAAAACGGCCTTGAAAAAATAAGTCTCCTGGGTGTAAAACATTGGCTTCTTCAAACCATACAACGTTATCGCTGTCCGTATGACCTGCTGGCAAATGCATCACTTTGATGGTGTCGCCGTTAAGATGAAAGGTCACACCTTGTTGATAAGTCACAACAGGAAGTGAAGCATGTTGATGGTCGTCTTTATCGGCTAAACGTTGACGCACCTTGTCATGTGCAAAAATGGTAGTGCCTTTCACTTCTTTGAAGTAAGCATTAGAGCCCGTGTGATCACCATGGTAGTGAGTGTTCACAATATATTTAATTTGTTGATTTGAAATATCACCAATTGCTCCTGCTATTTTTTTAGCTAGTGGGGCATATTGATCATCGATGATCAATATCCCATCATCGCCAATTGATACACCGATATTGCCGCCACTCCCCATTAACATATGTACCGATCCACTCACAGGTTGGCTAGTGACTTCGACTTTATCCCACTTGTCTTGTGCAAAGCTTGAACTGGCTGAAAACAGAGTCGTCATCACAGTCACTAAAAGAATTTTTGGGCGCATACATGTTTTTCCTTGATTAAAATTAAGTAAATCCTAGACGTTTGCTGCAACAGACTACAAACTATGGTTATACAAAGCCGTTAAGATACTCTGCATGTTTCAATTTACAAAACGTATTAGTTTTATTTTATTTGTGCTCAGCCTGGCGACTGCGTTTTTTATTAACTTCAATGTCAACCCGACTTGGGTTGAGTCTCAGTTACAATATCAAACTTATAACAATGAGTTGGGACAACTGGCTTTTCGCGCCAGCGGTCAAGAGAACGTGATAGAAGATCTTGTACCTTATTCCGAGTCTCCTTTAAGACAATCAATGCTGAATATCCAACAAAGCAAACCTTCCTTGTCGCAACAATGGGTTTATAAAAATACTATTGAGGATGTGGTTTTACTCAAAGCAGACTTTCATTTTGGTATTTGGTCCTTATTGCCTGCTTTAGTCGCTGTTGTATTGTGTTTAATGACGCGAGAGCCTTTGGTGGCTCTGTTTTGCGGTATAGTGATTGGTGCAGTGATGTTAGGACGATTTGATATCACCCATGAAGTATTTATCCCTAATATCGGCACGTCGAGCGCGGCATCTATTTTGATTTTATATTTATGGTTACTTGGCGGCTTAATGGGGATGTGGGCAAAAACGGGTGCCGCTCAGGCTTTTGCCAACCATATGAGTCAACATTATGTAAAAGGGCCACGCTCAGCCAAGGTTGTTACTTGGTTTCTAGGTTTAGTGTTTTTTCAAGGGGGGACTATGAGTACGGTATTAGTAGGTACAACGGTTAAACCTATTGCAGATAAGGCTGGAGTCAGCCATGAAGAACTCAGTTATGTGGTCGACTCTACTGCATCACCTATTGCGTCAATCATTGCATTTAATGCTTGGCCTGCTTATGTGCAAGCCTTTTTGTTTATTCCAGGAGTGGCATTTTTGGCCACAGAAAGCGACAGGGTAGCGTTCTTTTTTGCCAGTATCCCTTTTAGTTTCTACGCAATTTTTGCTGTGTTGGGTACCTTATTACTTAGCCTCAATATCACGACCTTCAGTGGCTCCCCCCTTAAAAAAGCAATTAAACGTGTAATTGAAACAGGCGAATTAGACGCGCCTAACGCGTCTCCTGTTAGCGCTAAAGAATTACACCAAAGCCAAGTCCCTGATGGATATAAAGCCCACAGGCTAGAGTTTATCTTACCTTTAGTTAGCTTAATTATTATCGCTATTGGATCCTACTTTGTGACAGGCTCACCACAAATTCATTGGGCATTTTCAGGCGCTTTGTTTCTGTCTATTTTTATGGCGTTGGCTAAAGGTATGGCACTTAAAGAGGTGTTAGACGGCTTCGGAAATGGTTTAAAAGGGGTGGTGGTAGCTTCGGTCATATTAATGTTTGCCTTAACTATAGGTGTGCTGAGTAAACAGTTAGGCGGTGGCATTTATTTGGTTGAGTCTTTAGGCGAGCACATTCCGTATTGGTGTTTACCTATAATATTACAACTTATGACTATGCTTATCGCTTTTTCAACGGGCACAAGCTGGGGTACTTACGCTATTGCTTTTCCATTAGGCTTGCCTTTGGCTTGGACTATTGCCCAAAGCCAAGGCTTAGAAAACCCGGAATTGTTTATGATGGTATGTTTCGCTACCATTTTGAATGGTAGTGTATATGGTGATCAGTGTTCACCTATTTCAGACACCACTATTTTGAGCTCTATGACCACAGGCTGCGACCTAATGGATCACGTAAAGTCGCAGATTGTACCAGCCACTTATGCGGCCTCTCTTGCTGCGCTCTTGTGGACGGCTACAGTTTTGTTTTTTGCCTAGAAGAGATATTTAATTTTGTTTTTAAAACACTAATATATTGGTTAATCTTTATGATTAACCAATATATTTAAACCTTGCTTTTGTTTCGCCATCAACCTCTACCGTTTCAACAAACATATCCAAAGGTCTCACCCACAGGCCTTTTTCACCATACAGAGGTCTATAAACTACTAAATTAGTTTCATCTTCAGAGTGTTTGGCCACACCAATCACTTCGTATTCATTCCCTTTGTAATGACGGTAACGACCTATTTCCAATGACATGCTTATTCCTCTTTATCTAGGTTGATTTTTAATCTGTGGAAAGCTGCTTTTGTCTGATTTGTTGCCATGTAATCACTATTAATTGGATGACGATGATAGTAGAACTAGCGAGCAATAAACCACGCCAATCGATCGAGTTGAGAAATACTCCTGCACTTAATGCAGCCATAGCTTGACACCCAAATACTAAAAACTCATTTAAACCTTGAACTTTAAATCTTTCATTAGGCTGATAACTTTGTGAGAGTAATACAGTCCCACCGACAAATAAAAAGTTCCAGCCAATACCTAGTAACACCAAAGCGATCAAATAGTTCAACCATTCGCTACCTGTCAGGGCGATTAATATGGTGGCGACATAAGAGAATAATCCCAAATAGATAACAGTCGAGGTACCCAATTTACTGATTAACCAACCACTGAATAATGACGGGAAGAACATCGCAAAGATATGGCTTTGGATCACCCACTTTGTATTCTGCAAAGAATAAGCTTCATGCACGTGCATATGCACAGGTGTGGCCGTCATAATAAAGCTCATCAAGGCATACCCTACGACTGAGGCTGAAACAGCCAAAACAAACACCGGTTGGCTCGTTATCACACGTAATTTTCGTCCGGTATCTGCAGATTTTTCTGTGACAACGTGAGTATTATCAATCTGGGTAAAAAGTAGGCTGCACAATACCAGTAAGGCTGCCGTCAGATAAAATGCCCCCACAAAGGTTTGTTGGTTAACCTGTTGACCCAGAGTCACTAACTCCGGTCCTAAGATAGCGGCCACTAAGCCACCCAACAACACGGTTGAAGCCGCTTTAGGTATCAAATCAACAGGGACTGACTCCATAGCCGCAAACCGAATTTGTTGGATCGCAGACATCATAACGCCCAATAAAAACGCAGATATCACTAACCCCCAGAAGCTACTATTAACAACACTTGCCGCGGCCATTAGCGCAACCAGAGCACCTAGGATGGTGGCAGCAATAAAAACGGGCTTTCTACCAAAGTGTTGCATCAATCGGGTAATGGGCAGTACACCACAGACAGTGCCAACAATACTCATGGCTAATGGCAGCGTTGACCAATTAGGATCTGGAGTGAGTTGGGCGCCCAAAACGCCACCTGCTAATACCAGCATGGTGCCTGCGCTCATTGCTAGGGCTTGTATTAGCGTTAATAGCCAAACATTGATGGGCATGCTTTGCACTGGTAAATTCACTTATTATATAAGAGCTGAAATGTCTGAGCATAGTGTAACGATTTGAAGGATGTTAGTCTTGTGTAGAAGAAAATGAAAAAGCTAATTGTTTATTGTCTGTGATTTCTGCTAAAGCAACATGGAGTCCCACCAATCTAATCCCTCTATTTGCTTGACGCGAGAGGCCTTCGGTTAATAGTTTAAGAAAGTAGTTTTTATCCAATACCTGACATTTGTGCTCAACTGTTGTTTGCTGAAAATCACTGAACTTGAGTTTTATACCCTGACTTTGAATGTGTGCTTGGGTCTTGTTCAATCGCTGTTCTAATAATGGAAAAAGGCTATCGATCATTTTAAGACATTCATCCTGTGAATGAATGTCTTCGGCTAATGTTCTCTCTACTCCTACAGATTTGCGTTGTCTGGTAAGACTAAGATTTCGATTATCTAGACCATGGCTTCTATCCCAAATCACAGAGCCAAATTTACCAAAACGTTTGACTAAGTCTTCAAAGGGGAACTGACGTACATCGGCACAGTTATAAAGCCCCATATTATTTAGCTTTGCTAAGGTTACTTTGCCCACACCAGGAATTTTACCAAGGGGTAATTTGATCACAAAGTTGTCTAATTTATCGGGAGTGACAACACAAATGCCATTGGGTTTATTTTCATCACTGGCGATTTTAGCAACAAACTTACATGGTGCCACGCCCGCGGAGGCAGTGAGTTGGGTCTCTTCGAAAATCACTCTTCTGATATCTTCAGCGATTAATGTGGCACTGCCTGAGAATAAGTCGCTGTCAGACACGTCTAAATATGCTTCGTCTAATGACAATGGTTCTATTTTGTCTGTGTACCTGCTGAATATTTCACGTATTTGTTGAGATATTTCGCTATATAAGGCCATTCTGCCAGGAGCCAATACCAACTCAGGACATAGCTTTAAGGCGTGGGCTGTTGCCATGGCAGAGCGCACTCCAAACTTTCTTGCTTGGTAGTTGCAGGTAGCTATCACACCACGCCTGTCAGAACTGCCGCCTATGGCTAGTGGCACATCTCGATATTCTGGATTGTCACGCATCTCAACGGCAGCGTAATAACAGTCCATATCAATGTGAATGATTTTGCGCAAA
>Ga0206127_1000540_pt1 | contig 45699 bp, 46 predicted proteins | sample Helgoland_Spring_6_FD_148646 | JGI IMG/M metagenome (GOLD analysis project Ga0206127, IMG submission 148646) | Pelagic subsurface seawater microbial communities from Kabeltonne, Helgoland, North Sea - Helgoland_Spring_Bloom_20160419_1 | ecosystem: Environmental > Aquatic > Marine > Epipelagic ...
TGAAAAAGGCATCTATAACTATAAAAAGCTGCGCCGATAAAAAGAAGAACCCAAATTACTAGGTTCAGTGAACCCCCAAAATTTTCTACCATTTTTCTCTCCTAAAGTTGCATTTTAACACCACGGTGCGTGATGTATTTTGAAAACTCCGCTTTCTAGTCGGCCACTGATTTGTAAGTTCCAAGCAACGATCCAGACTCTTGCATAGCTGACAGCATACTATCGGTATCGATAAGATCAATTATGGAGCCGCCTGCGAATGTATCCGATGACATTACAACCATCATCAATCTGGCGTTTTTGTCAGCGTCTGAATCTATGATCATTATTGCTTCGCCAGTTGACGGAGAGAAGTAGATGCACTCGGTTGTAATACCAAGCGCCGCAGTCATTCCCTTAATTGCTTCACCTCGATTAGATGGGTTTGAAATCATACCTTTGAAGCCGCTACCATTGTAGCTTGCCCGAACCAAATATTTAGTCATTGTTGGAATTCCTTCTAATATTTCATCGTTCTTAGGGTGCCTTTAATAAAGAATGGGTGTGGTTGGAGCACAGGTCTAGTTTAATTATTAGATCGGTTTAGATAACCCAACCTGATAACCAACCATGAGGTGCGTCAGAGGGCCGTATTTAGGGGCATGGTGTCAGAGGTGGTGACGCGTATGTAATCGCCTAGATGAGCCTGTACGTGCGTCTGTGTGAGCCTCAGGCCCATCTCTAGCGTAACGACCAGTCTACGTGGTTGATTGCCTCTCGAAGCCCTTTGAGGACAAGACCGACAAGATTAAATGTGTTTTGGAGCTGATGGGACACACTCTGATGAGCCACGCCCGCCATGAACTATCCGTTATGCTGATCAGCCCTCACTGCACCACGAAGTCTCAAGCACCCACACAGCGACGTGCACTATGTCGTTGGCTGTGACAGTGCCCGCAGCACAGTGCGCAAATCGCTTGGCCTGACACTAGAAGGGGAATCCGCCCGTCAGCTTTGGGGGGTTATGTACATGCTTGCCGTGACCGACGTTCCGGACCTCCGCCTTAAATGCGCGCTGCAATCTGCGACGCAGGGCAGTCTGCTGATCATCCCGCGTGAAGGCGGCTATATGGTGCGCATGTACATCAAAATTGACGCGTTGGGGCGTGGGCGAACGCGCCGCTGATCGCGATGTATCGCCAGATATATTGATCGGGAAAGCTCAGGCTATTTTCGCGCCTTACGCTTTGGACGTGAAAGATGTGGTTTGGTGGTCAGTCTATGAGATTGGCCAGCGGGTCTGCGCACGCTTTGATGATGGCACGGATAACCCGCGCATTTTCATAGCAGGCGACGCCTGTCACACCCACAGCCCCAAAGCGGGGCAGGGAATGAATGTGTCGGTGGCGGACACCTATAACCTTGGTTGGAAACTGGCGTCTGTTATTAAAGGGTTGGCCACGCCTGCGTTATTGAACACCTACTCAGCCGAACGTCAGGCCAAGACCAAAGAGTTGATCGATTTTGACCGAGAGATGGCCCATACCTTTAGCACAACTTCTGAAACGCGCGTGTTTCAAAAATATTTTTTAAAACACGCGCGCTACACCGCAGGTATTAAGACGCAATATGATTCGTCGATCATTGTAGGGCCTGATACACATCAGTCCCTTGTTGCAGGCTTTCAGATCGGGGCACGGTTTCATTCCGCACTGCTGATCCGGCTTGCCGATGCCAAACCGATTCACCTCGGGCACACAATTGCTGCAGATGGCCGTTGGCGGGTATTTATCTTTGCACCTGAGGGCGACGTGGGGCAGGAGGGCGGTTCCACTGCAAAATTGGCCTCGTACCTACGTGATGATCCAACATCACCCCGTGCGATTTATACGCCAAAGGGTCCTGACATTGATGCTGTAATCGATGTGCGTGCAGTCTTTCAGACCCCACATCAAAAGCTTGATTTTGAACACATGCCGCGCCTTTTGCGTCCTGAAAAGGGGCGTTTCGAATTGGTGGATTATGAAAAATTTTCTGCCCAGATTTCAAGACTGTAGATATATTCGAAACACGCGGGATTGCGCGAGACAAGGGGGCGATGATCGTTGTCCGCCCCGATCAATATGTCGGCCATGTTCTACCCCTTGAGGCGACGGATAAATTGGATTCCTTCTTTTCAGACTGCTTGGCGTCTTCAAGACTCTGGTTAATGTTATATAATATAATGATTAGTCTTGCTCCCAATCAGAACATGGTGTTTTCTATGCCTCATCAAGCCTCTGCACCTTTCGATGGATGCAAAAGAGGGCTCTTTTCTGGGAGGAAACAATGAAACGTAGAACACTAATGAAAACCAGCTTGGCCGCAGGCGTGCTGGCATTCGGCCTTGGTGCGACAGCCGCATTCGCGGAAACCGTCACATTGCGCATGTCCACATGGTTGCCACCAAAGCACCACCACACAGCAACAACCCTGCCAGCATGGATCGCAGCTGTGGAAGAAGCATCCGGCGGCACGCTTAAGATCAAGATCGACCCAGCACCCATTGCAAAGCCGCCAGGCCAGTACGACATCGTACGCGATGGCGCGGCGGATATGTCCTATCACGTTGTGGCCTACACGCCTGGCCCATTTGAGATCTTGCGCGGCGCAGAGCTGCCGTTCTTGTCCCCAAGCGCGGAAGTCGGGTCTCAGGCGGCTTATGACTGGTACGACCGTAATATAGGTTTCGACAAAGAATTCAAAGATGTCAAAATCATCACGATCTTCGTTCATGGTCCGGGCGCGATCCACTCCAAAGAGCCAATCAACTCTCTTGAAGACCTCGCAGGCGTAAAGCTACGCGTTGGTGGCGGCGGTGTGCGTATGGGTGAAGCGCTTGGTGCGACGCCAGTGGCTTTACCCGCGACGCAAGCCTATGAAGCAATCCAAAAGGGTGTTGCCGACGGTGCTATGTTCCCCTTCGAGTCCATCGGCGGCTTCCGTTTGGGTGAGCTGGTGAACTATCACCTCGAAATCCCAGGTGGTCTTTATACGACACCCTTCGCGGTCATGATGAACCCTGCGAAATTCGACGCACTCTCTGATGAGCATAAGAAAGTGCTAACAGATCTTGGAGGTGTTGCGGGCGCGAAAATCTTTGGTAAAGGCTGGGATAACGCGGACGCGGTTGGCCGTAAACTTGCAGAAGAGCAAGACGGCGTTTTTTCCAAGCTTGAGGGTGAAGAGCTTCAACGTTGGGACGAAAAGATCGCCTTCATGAACGATGCGTGGATCGAGAAAGCAAACGCAGCCGGCCTTGACGGTGCCGCGCTTCTTGAAGACCTCAAAGCGACAGTTGCAAAATACGCCAACTAATCGCCCACAATACAAGTGGTGCCGGATGTGATCTGGCGCCGCTCTTTTTGCTTTAGGGGCCTCTCGCGTGGAAAACCTTCTAAAATCGCTCTCCAAAGCGCTGGCGAGCTTCGCTTGCATCGTGCTTTTGGCTGTGATGCTGATCACCTTCGTCGATGTTGTAGGGCGCTATTTCTTTAATTCACCCATCACCTTTGCAGTTGAGACGATCCAGCTAAGCATGGGGCTTTTGGTGCTCTTTGGTCTTGCGATCACGACACTAGATCGCGGACACATCGCCGTTGACGTCCTCGACACCGTCGCTCCCAAATCCGTGCAACGCATTTTCGCAATGCTCGCCGCCCTGAGCGCTGTGGTGTTCATCACGCTCATCGCGTGGCGGCTTTGGGATCGCGGTATCAAGTTTTATGAAGATGGCCTTGCCACCGACGTTCTTTTCCTACCTGTTTGGCCTGTCGTGATACTGATGGCAGTCGCCGCTAGCGTGGCCGCCTTCATTGCCCTCGTGCAGTTCTGTATCCCCTCTATTCAAGGCGACACACACCCGCTCGCCCCAGATTTGGAAGACTGATGGACCCGATTACAATTGGCACTCTGACGTTCGTCATTCTCTTTTTAATGCTTATTCTCACCGTCCCCATCGGCTTTGCCATGGGGATTTGCGGCCTTGCGGGCATGTCGATGATTATCGGCTTTGGCCCCTCTCTCTCGCTCTTTGGCACAACAGTTTATGAAACCACTGTGACCTACGATCTTTCCATCGTGCCGCTTTTTGTCCTGATGGGTGCCGTTGCTGCCCGGTCTGGGCTGAGCCAGGAGCTCTATGGTGCTTTTAACGCGTGGTTCGGGGCATTCAGGGGGGGATTGGCGCTTGCAACTGTCGGCGCATGTGGTGCGTTCGCTGCAATCTGCGGATCATCGGTTGCCACAGCAGCGACCATGTCAAAAGTCGCGCTACCCGAGATGAAGAGATACAACTACGATGAAAGCCTCGCCACTGGGTCGGTTGCAGCAGGGGGGATCATCGGCATTCTCATTCCGCCGTCTGTCGTGCTGGTGTTGTACGGTGTTCTGACGGAAACCTCGATCGGGGACCTGTTCATCGCAGGCTTCCTGCCGGGGGTGCTGACCATAGTGGGCTTCATGCTTGTCGTTGTGGTGATGACGCGGATTTATCCCACAATCGGCCCCGCAGGTGAACAGGCAACCCTCGCTGAAAAGTTTGCTGCATTGGGCCGGACATGGGCCATTATCCTGCTTTTTGCCCTGGTGATCGGCGGCATCTATTTTGGTGTTTTCACCCCGACCGAGGCTGCGGGCATCGGCGCGTTTGGCGCGTTCGTTATATCAGCCTTGCGGGGTCGTTTGACATTCACCAACATCCGCGAGGCGCTGATGGAAACCGTCACCACGACGGCGATGATTTTCACCATTCTGATCGGGGCGCTCACCCTTAACAACCTCATGGTTTTTTCCGGGATTGCGGGCGCTTTGTCTGGATTTGTCTCGGGTCTTGATATGCACCCAATGGCTGTGATGGCTTTCATCTTGCTGATCTACTTGGTTATGGGCTGTTTTCTCGATGCCCTGGCGATGATTCTGCTGACGGTGCCGATCTTCTTTCCAATCATCACAAACCTTGGTTTTGATCCCATCTGGTTTGGCATTATTGTGGTAATGGTGGTAGAATTGGGCCTGATTACCCCACCAATCGGCATGAACGTTTTTGTCATCAAAGGCATGGCTCCGGATATCAGGCTGTCTTCGATCTACAAAGGGGTTATCCCGTTTGTGATCGCGCAATTGGTTCTGATTGTACTGGTCTTTTTCATCCCTGATATTGCTCTATGGCTGCCAGAGACAGCGCGCGCGTTCCGCTAACTGCGCGCTGCGCTTTAAGAGAAAGGGCCAAACAAATGACTGTTCTTATTGCGGGTGGTGGAATTGCAGGTCTGACTTTGGGGCTGACGCTGCATCAGATCAGCATCCCGTTCCATATCTTTGAGACCACACGTGCGCCAAAACCACTTGGGGTCGGGATAAACTTGCAACCCCCCGCAGTGCGTGAACTCTTTGCGCTTGGGCTTGAAGATATGCTGGATGAGGTCGGAATTCAGACGCGGGACTATGGGTTCTACACACGAACCGGGCAGGAGATCTGGACCGAGCCGCGCGGCTGCCATGCGGGATACAATTGGCCGCAATATTCGGTACATCGGGGCCGGTTGCAGATGGCGCTTCTAGATGCACTGCATACGCGATGTGGCGACAGCTGCATCACCTTTGGTGCCAAAGTGCGCAGGTATGAAACCAAGTGCGATCGTGTGACGGTTCACTATGAAGTGCAAGGTAGTGCCAAGACCGCCTCAGCAGACATGCTCATCGGCGCGGATGGCATTCATTCTGGCATCCGTGCGCAGATGTATTCAACCGAAGGGCCCCCAGTTTGGGGCGGTGCGATCATGTGGCGCGGCACATCCCTTGCCAAACCATTTTTGACTGGCCAGTCGATGATCCTTGCTGGGAACAACACGCAACGCTTCGTCAGTTACCCGATTTCTGAGCCAGATGGGGCAACGGGCCTTTCTCAGATAAACTGGATTGCAGAAAAGACGGTCGACCCCACAACACATTTCGAGAAAGAGGATTGGAACCGCCGCGTTGAGGTAAATCAATTTGCCAGTGATTTCTCGGATTGGGATTTCGGCTGGATCGACGTCCCGAGCCTGATCGCTGCTGCAACAGAGGTGTTCGAGTATCCGATGGTAGACCGCGAACCTGTCCTACGTTGGACAGATGGCCCTGTCGTTTTGATTGGTGATGCGGCTCACGCGACATATCCGGTCGGATCAAGTGGTGCGACACAAGCCATTCTAGACACCCGTATTCTGGCGGCTGAACTACGCGGCCATGGCCTCGGGAGTGCTGCGGCAAGCGCTTTCGAAGCGCGCGTTCTCCCCATGGCCAATAGGGTCACGTTGGGCAACCGCGGCAATGGGGGGCCTGACGCAATCATGCAAATCGCAGAGGACCGCTGCAAAGGCGACTTTACCGTTCTTGATCGTGCCTTGCCCTACGACGAAAGAGCGGCTCATTCTGCTTCGTTCAAAGAGCTAGCTGGGTTAAGCTTACAGGCGACAAACAACGCTCCCGCTCTTTTGTAAGTCTCGCGATTACGAGTTATGTAGTTGGACAGGAAATTGGAGTTATCGAAGTGGAACTGATCGAAGGCCACCGTCCCATCCAACCTGCCGAGGGTATCCCTGTTTGGGACGTTGATCCCTATTCTGATGCCAATCTTACAAACCCTAATCTATATTGGGAAGAACTGCGCTCAAAGGGCGGTGTTGTCTATATCCCTCGGTATTCTGTTCTGGCAGTTGGCCGCTACCTGAGCCAAAATTACCACTTTGATACGCAAAAAAGAGAAGAGCGCCACGGTGGAGCAAGTTGAGCCTTTAAGCTGAACCTTATCACCTAGCCTTAAACCACTGTTTTTATGAAATTATTAAGAGGTAATTGGAATTAAGGAGGGGGGTGACGCAAGTCTCTTGCCGAAGCATTCTAGAAATGGCGGTTGAGGCCATTTTTGACTAGCGACCGATAAAGGAGCAAACTCGGTCGATACTTTTGAACGGAAGGTTTGCAAAAAACTCGCCGCCGCGGATGCAAAGAAATTCTGGGTGGGCAAATGCCGCGCGGGCGAAAGGCTGCAAGAACCGTATCCTTAATGTTGAGACTGTCTGCCGCAAGAGTAAATTTTCGAAACAGCCTCCAATCGCGGTTTTCGATAGCAGCTTCTGAAAGCTATGCGGCACCGCAGCATTGACAGAGCCGCGCATGCGAACGATTTCTGGTGTCCGTCGTCATATAAAGTTAGACATCAGATCGGCTTGAGCATTGGAGGCTCTGGTTCGTTTGTGTAATTGATCAGGCGGCTTGTTTTTGATGCTGCAAGTGGCGTTGTTGGATTGTCTATTTCTTGATCTTTTTCCTTTCTCTTAGAATGGCTTTGTCACGCCGAATTAGACGTCTGCAGGTGTGACGTTGTTGATGCTCTCGTGGTAGCGCTGATGATTGTAGGACTCGGCGGTGGTCTCGGCCTGAGCTTCGAGGTCATCTGGTAGACCGCTTCGAGAGCGAAGGCTCACGCCAACTACACACAGCCGCGGATGCGCAGGCGCGCGTGGCATAAATTGAGTACGAAAAACAAGTAGCTCATAGCGCTGAGTAACGTAATACTACGGCGCTTTGCCTCGCTGAGCGTCTCGCTAAAAAACAAAGAGCTCAGAACTAAAAGTTCTAAGCCCTTGATTTAATGGTGAGCCGTGATGGGTTCGAACCATCGACCTACTGATTAAAAGTCAGTTGCTCTACCAACTGAGCTAACGGCCCACTGAGCGCGTATCTAGAAAGCGCGGGGCATCGGGTCAACCCCGAAAATCGTGTTATTGCGCACAATGTCTGGATTCATTTCACACACGCATCTATATGCGCCCTTATGGTGGAGAACGCTGGTAATAAATTGCCGTTCATGAAGATGCATGGGCTGGGTAACGATTTTGTCGTCTTTGACGAGCGCGAGAGTGGTCCTGTGGTCACGCAAGCGCTCGTGATTGCGATGGCGGATCGTCATATGGGCGTTGGATATGACCAGCTGGTTGCGATTCGGAACCACGACACTGCGGATATTGAATTGGTGTTTTGGAATGCAGATGGCAGTATCGCGGGTGCATGCGGTAATGCCACGCGGTGTATCGCAGGATGGGAATTGGCCCGCACCGGCACGGGCAAGGCAGTGCTCAGTATCCGTACTGAGCGTGGTTTGCTCGAAGCAGTCGATGCAGGTCATGGCGATATCGAAGTCAACATGGGTCAACCAATGATCGACTGGCACAAGGTACCCTTGGCGCGTGAAATGGACACTTTAGAGCTACCAATTGAAGGCAAACCGACAGCGACAAGTATGGGCAATCCGCATTGCACCTTCTTTGTGGATGATGTGGACGCCATTAATCTTGAGGCGTTTGGACCCACGATTGAACATCATCCTCTTTTTCCTGAACGTACCAACGTGCAGATTGCGCAAATCACTGGTCCGAACCAAATCCGTATGCGGGTTTGGGAGCGCGGTGTTGGGATTACGCTCGCCTCTGGCTCCTCTTCTTGTGCTGTGGCTGTGGCTGCAATGCGACGCGGTTTGATTGATGGTCCTGCGACGCTGACACTTGATGTTGGTGAAATCCGTATCACGTTGCTCCCTACGGGTGTGCATATGACTGGCAAATGGGCGCATGTATTTGACGGGCACTGGCGGGGCATACGATGAGCGCGGCTAAGTTCACGACGCTTGGCTGTCGCCTCAATGCATACGAAACCGAAGCGATGAAAGAGCTCTCGCAGAGCGCTGGATTGCAGAACGCAGTGATCGTGAACACATGTGCTGTGACTGCCGAAGCCGTGCGCAAGGCGCGTCAGGAAATCCGCAAACTACGTCGCGAAAACCCGGAGGCACGTTTGATCGTGACAGGCTGCGCTGCGCAGACAGAGCCTGAGATATTCACTGCCATGGCCGAAGTCGATGCGGTCATCGGCAACACCGAGAAAATGCAGGCTGACACATGGCGAGGGCTTGCCGCTGATTTCATTGGAGATACCGAAGCAGTCCAAGTCGATGACATCATGTCAGTCACTGAAACCGCTGGGCATTTGATCGACGGCTTTGGCACGCGCAGCCGCGCCTACGTGCAGGTGCAGAACGGCTGCGATCATCGTTGCACGTTTTGTATTATTCCTTATGGCCGCGGCAACTCGCGTTCCGTTCCAGCAGGTGTCGTGGTCGAGCAAATCAAGCGGCTTGTCGGCAAAGGCTATAATGAGGTTGTACTGACGGGTGTCGATCTTACCTCTTGGGGCGTTGATCTGCCAGCAGAACCAAAGATGGGTGATCTGGTCATGCGGATTCTCAAGTTCGTGCCGGATTTGCCACGCCTCAGGATTAGCTCAATTGATTCTATCGAGGTAGATGACAACCTCATGCAGGCTATCGCAACAGAGCCGCGTTTGATGCCGCATCTACACCTAAGCCTGCAGGCGGGTGATGACATGATCCTCAAACGCATGAAGCGGCGTCACCTGCGAGATGATGCAATTGCGTTTTGCGAGGAAGCCAAACGTTTGCGCCCTGATATGACCTATGGCGCAGATATTATTGCGGGCTTTCCGACAGAGACCGATGCGATGTTTGAAAATTCGCTTAAACTGATTGAAGATTGCGATCTCACGTGGCTCCACGTTTTTCCCTATTCACCCCGCAATGGTACGCCTGCAGCGAAGATGCCTGCGGTGAACGGTAAGGTGATCAAAGCGCGCGCCGCGCAGCTTCGTAATGCGGGCGATGCACAAGTGCGTTCACATCTAAGCAAGCAAATTGGCAAGACGCATCATATTTTGATGGAAAACCAAACTATGGGCCGCACAGAACAATTTACAGAAGTCACCTTTGAGACGGATCAAATTGAGGGTCAGATCGTGACTGCATCCATCGTTGGTCAAACGAGCACACAACTGACCGCTTAAAGGGTACAATTCTTTTCACAAAAGGAATTGTAAAAGACGCGACGAAGATCTTTCTTGCGCACATGCATCCAAATCCTGTTTTCAGATCCGCCCAAGCGCAACACAGCCTTGAGTTCGCCCGCACCCGCAGCTTTGGCACGCTTGCGATGAACGCAGGCCCTGCCCCGCTTTTTGCGCATATACCGTTCCTTCTGAGCGACGACACGAGCAATGCAGATTTGCATCTGGTGCGCTCCAATCCGATTGCGCGCACGATTAGCAAAGGTGCACGAGCCGTGCGCCTCGCTGTGACTGCGCCTGATAGTTATATCTCACCCGATTGGTACGGCGTCGAGGATCAGGTGCCAACGTGGAACCATGTCTCCGTGCGTTTCACCGGCCAGCTAGAGTTTCAGCCGCAAAAACATCTGCACGTTTTGCATAGTCGCCAATCTGCCCATTGTGAGAACCAGCTTCTGCCCAAGACCCCATGGCCCAGCGATAAGATGACGCCTGAGGTCATGGAAAAGATGATGCGCACAATTGTTCCTGTGCGGCTGCACATTGACGATATACAAAGCACGTGGAAACTTGGTCAGAACAAACCCGATGCCATCCGTCAACGCGCTGCTGCTCATGTCGCAGAGCAAGATATTGGCGCGGATACACAAACACTCGCTGCGTGGATGGCAACACCCACCAGCACAAATTAACCGCTTTGAAAGGTTTTTCATATGAAACTCAGCTACAGCCCCGCTTCGCCATATGTACGCAAAGTTATGGTCTTGCTGCATGAAACAGGTCAGCTTGATGATGTAGAGCTCTTGGAGGGGTCCGGCACGCCTTTGGCACCGCATGCTGAAACGGTGCAGAAGAACCCTATCGGCAAGATTCCCGCGCTAGAGCGTCCCGATGGCGCGACGCTTTATGATAGTCGCGTGATCTGTGCATTCCTTGATGTACGCGCGGGCAATCAGCTCTACCCCAGCGGTGCGCGGCGGTGGGAAACGCTGACGTTAGAAGCCACTGGCGATGGCATTATGGATGCCGCCTTGTTGATGACCTACGAAGGACGTTTGCGCCCTGAGAACTTGCAGATGGAAGCCTTTGTTGAGGCACAGTACGGCAAGGTGGAGCAAGCCTGCGCCGCGCTCAACACGCGCTGGATGAGCCATTTGGCAGGACCTTTGGATATGGGGCAAGTGGCTGTCGCTTGCGCACTGGCATACGTAGATTTTCGTCATGGCCATCGCAACTGGCGCAAGAACAATGACGGGTTGGCAACGTGGTTCGAAACCTTCAGTAGGCGCGCCTCAATGCAAGCGACGCTGCCACCAGCAGGTTAAGCCTTGGTCTGCATTTTGCGGATCATTTTGAGCTTCATGCGATGCGGCATAAACGGCATCAGCCAGCTGAGCATGAAACGCAAACCAAACTCGTTGATGGTGACCAGCTTGCCCGCCATCAACGCATCATAACCGTGCTGCACGACGCTTTCTGCCGTCGCGCCACCACCTTTGACAAGACCCGTGCCTTCAAGATCAGCCGCCTTGGCAAACTCGGTCTCAACATATCCAGGCGCGAGTACAGTAGACGTAACACCTTTGCCGCGAAGCTCTTCGTCCAGCGTTTAACTAAAGCTGTTCACGAAGGCCTTGGTCGCAAAATATGTCGCTTGCAAAGGACTCGGCATAAAGCCAGCAGTCGAGCCGACATGCAAAATTTTGCCGCTGCCCTGTTCGACCATATCATTCGCAACGAGATGCGTCAGCGCGACGAGCGCTTTCACGTTGAGATCGATAATACTAAGGTCCGCCTCAAGAGAGCGCTCAACAAACTCACCTTGTCCGCCAAAACCTGCGTTGTTGATCAAAATATCCACGCGAAGGCATTCGCGCTAACTCCATGCGCAGATTCAATCTCTACCTTGAGCGCGTTCAGCTGCTCAGCACGGCACGCCGTCAAAATTACATCGCCATCCTTCGATGCATGATATTGCGCAAGTGCTGCACCGATGCCTGAAGAGGCACCTGTAATAAAGGCTGTAACCGCCATGAAATATCCTGTCTGTGATCTGCGCTAAAAACTAAAGCTGACGCCGACGTTGATCGCATTGGTGATGATATCGGTGTTGAGCGTGCCACCCGATGGAAGTTTTGCGGTGTTTGACGAGTAGGTGAATTGATACTCGCTAAAAAGAGCCCAGCGATCTGACAGATCATACTTTATGCCAGCGGTGAGACGCGCAGCAGGGCCTGTCAATTGATACCCGAAAGAGGTGTGGCCGTTGCTGGAAATCACATCAACATGCGGCAGCGCGACGCCAAGACCTGCGCCCACATACGGCGTGAAAGATCCGAAGCGGCTATTCCAGCGTTTAGTGATGTTGAAAGTGATGATGTTATGACCGTCTGTGAATTCAAGATCGGTGAAGCCAATCGCATTGCGTTCTGCGGCAGGCGCATATACTTTCGTGTGGGTCAATTCAACGCCAAAGCCAAGGTCAGGACGTCGCCACCACGTGGCGCGCGCACCGTAATAGGGTGGCGGCGCGAAGCTTTTGCCTTCCCAACCAATCAAACCACTATAGTTGGCCTCCGTACCGGGATATTGGCCGGACACGCGACTGTGCGGAGAGGACTGTGATCCACCATAGAAACTCAGCTCGATTTGCGCGCTCGCGGGGGCCGAAAGCGATAGCAAAAATGTCAAACTGGCGAAAACAGATAGAATCAGGCGCATCAAAAACCCTCCCAAAGTGGCGTGGTGTGCGTTTACAACACATTCTTGTTATATAGGTATTTGAACGCCCCCTCAACCGCGACACATCGGCGCTAAATCGATTCCAATGCTTTGCTTGCTGGACGGGGCGCAGATGTGACGCTAGATACCCCTCGAACCGGTCGCAGGGAGTCCTGTGGCCTGACGCGTATTTGCCGCCTAGCTTAGATGATCGGCGGCCTAGATATGGAGAGAATCTCGTGTCCCACGCAGACGATCACGATGACACCCACGAAGGCACGCGGAGGGATTTCCTCTATTTCGCGACAGCAGGCGCTGGCGCGGTAACGGCGGGTGCAGCTATTTGGCCCCTCGTCAACCAGATGAATCCATCAGCTGATGTGCGGGCCTTGTCCTCTATTCAGGTTGATATCTCCGGTATCGAACCTGGGACGCAGTTGACGGTGAAATGGCTCGGTAAGCCTGTGTTCATCCGCCGCCGCACCGAAGCAGAAATTACGGAAGCCCGCGCTGTCGAACTTTCCGATTTGATCGACGACGATGCGCGCAACACCAATCTTGGTGACGCGGACGCATCCGACGAAAATCGCGCGCTGGATGAGACTGGAGAATGGCTGGTAATGATGGGTGTGTGTACGCACCTTGGTTGTGTTCCACTTGGTGATGGCGCAGGCGACTATCACGGTTGGTTCTGCCCATGCCACGGTTCGCACTACGATACATCCGGTCGTATTCGCAAAGGCCCTGCACCTACGAACCTTCCGGTTCCGCCAGTGGCTTTCGTCGACGATTCAACACTTAAACTCGGTTAAGGGAGAGCACACAGATGGCTGGAATTCCTCACGACCATTACGAGCCAAAGACAGGTGGCGAAAAGTGGGTGCACTCGCGCCTTCCGATCGTTGGTCTGCTCTATGACACAATAATGCTTCCCACGCCCAAGAACCTGAACTGGATGTGGATTTGGGGCATCATTCTGACGTTCTGCCTGGCTTTGCAGATTGTCACTGGTATCATCCTTGCGATGCATTACACGCCTCACGTCGATCTGGCGTTTGCATCTGTTGAGCATATCATGCGCAACGTGAATGGCGGTCATATGCTTCGCTATTTGCACATGAATGGCGCATCGCTGTTCTTTATCGCAGTTTATGCCCACATTTTCCGTGGTCTGTACTACGGTTCATACAAAACCCCGCGTGAGATCACATGGATCATCGGCATGCTCATCTTCGTTTTGATGATGGGTGCTGGTTTCATGGGCTACGTTCTTCCATGGGGTCAAATGTCCTTCTGGGGTGCGACGGTTATTACAGGTCTCTTCGGTGCGATCCCATTCATCGGCGAGCCGATCCAGACACTTCTTCTGGGTGGACCTGCTGTTGATAACGCGACGTTAAACCGGTTTTTCTCGCTGCACTATCTGCTGCCATTTGTGATTGCTGGTCTTGTAATAGTTCACATTTGGGCATTCCACACCACAGGCAACAACAACCCGACAGGTGTTGAAGTGCGCCGCACATCCAAAGCGGATGCGGAGAAAGACACGCTGCCATTCTGGCCCTACTTCGTGATCAAAGACTTGTTCGCGCTGGCGGTTATCTTGGCTGTGTTCTTCGCGGTTGTTGGCTTTATGCCAAACTACCTGGGTCACCCAGACAACTACATCGAAGCAAACGCGCTTGCGACACCTGCTCACATCGTTCCTGAATGGTACTTCTTGCCGTTCTACGCGATCTTGCGTGCGTTCACATCCGAGGTTTGGATCGTGATCTTCTTTGAGTTCATCACAGGCGGCATCATTGATGCGAAATTCTTTGGTGTTCTGGCAATGTTTGGTGCCATCATTGTGATGGCTCTCGCGCCATGGCTTGATACATCTTCTGTGCGTTCGGGTCGATATCGTCCAATGTTTAAATGGTGGTTCTGGCTCTTGGTCGTCGACTTCATCGTTCTGACGTGGCTCGGCGCAATGCCCGCAGAAGAGCCATATGCGACCTTCTCGCTTATCGCATCTGCCTATTGGTTCGGCTATTTCCTCGTGATCCTGCCGCTCTTGGGTGTGATCGAAAAACCATTGCCACAGCCTGCCACCATCGAAGAAGACTTTGCCGCGCACTATGGCAAGCCCGACTCGACACCGGCTGAATAAGAAAGGACTGAGGACAATGTTTAAGAAACTCAGCATCGCAGCAATCGCTGCATTGGCTCTCTCATCCGGCGCGTTTGCGGCGGGTGGCGGCGACCAGCATATCGAAAACATCGATTTCTCTTTCGATGGCCCTTTTGGAAAGTTCGATCAAAACCAACTTCAGCGTGGCCTTCAGGTCTACACGGAGGTTTGTTCTGCCTGCCACGGATTGAAGTATGTCCCACTGCGCACGCTCTCTGACGAAGGTGGCCCCCACCTTCCAGAAGATCAGGTGCGCGCATATGCGGCTGAAAACTTCGAAGTCTATGACGAAGCTTTGGAAGATACGCGTCCTGCAACTCCGGTGGATCACTTCCCAGAGAACAACGGTGCAGGCGCACCTGACCTCTCCATGATGGCAAAGGCACGCGCTGGCTTCCACGGCCCCTACGGATTGGGTATCAACCAGTTCCTCTTTGGTATGGGTGGTCCTGACTACATCGCATCTTTGCTCACTGGCTACACAGGCGAGGAAAAGGAAGAAGCAGGCGTCACACTTTACGAAAACACTGCCTTCCCGGGAGGTTGGATATCCATGGCACCGCCGCTTTACGGTGAGGACGTTGACTTCAACGACGGTCACGCAAACGATCTGGAGCACATTTCAGAAGATGTATCGGCGTTCCTAATGTGGACGGCAGAACCTCAGATGATGGCACGCAAGCAAGCTGGTTTCGTCTCTGTGTTTTTCCTGACGATCCTCTCTGTTCTGCTCTACCTCACGAACAAGAAGATTTGGGCACCAATCAAAGGCAAAGGCCGCAGAGGAAGCTAAGCGCTCTCGCCAAGCTTAGACTTAAGAACCCCCCGTAGGAGAAATCTTGCGGGGGCTCTTTTATGCGCCGAGATACGCGCGCAAAACCTCGGGTGGATTTCGTAATAGCTCATCCGTCGCGACAGGCGCATTTGCGCGACCCCCTGCCACCAGAATAGCGGTCTCGCAGATACGTTTCGCATCACTTGGATCATGGCTCACCATCATCATACCGGCCCCTGTTTGGGTACATAGTTCCGCAACAAGGTCCAACATGTCCGCTTTCAAAGCTGGCCCGAGTGCTGCAAAAGGTTCATCCAGCAGAATCATCGGTTTGCGCTGCACAAGAACCCTTGCAAGCGCGACACGGCTTTGTTGACCACCCGACAGCTCCGCAGGCTTGCGGGCACCCATATCACCAAGTCCGACAGAGACCAGAGCCTCATTCACTTGATTCGTTTCCCCTGAGGACAACCGCAAGGATGGACGAAGCCCAAGCCCGACATTCTGCACAACGCTCATGTGTGGGAACAAATTGTTATCCTGAAATAGCACTGAAAAGGGTCGCGCGCTCGGCGCTTGTTTTGTGATTTCGAACCCATCCCACTCAAGACGTCCAGCGGAAGGTTGCAAGAACCCTGCAAGCGCCATCAACAGCGTCGATTTCCCAGCACCAGACGGACCAATCACAGCAATTCGCACTGCAGGGTCCACGTCGAACGACGCTTTCATCGCAAACGATCCTTGGCGCAATTCCAATTCTTTCAACTCAAGCACCACGGCGCCCCCATGTGTCGCAGATCCAAAATACCCCAAAAGACAGCATAGCCAACAAAAGCGCCGCTCCCGCCGCCGCGTCCATGCGATAGGCACCCATCAAGCGATAGATTTGCAACGGCAACGTCGCTTCGCCTGTTCCCGCGAACAAGGCCACGACGCCCAGATCGCCCATAGACAGGGCCGCAGCCAAGCCAATCGCAAAGCCGAGCGGCGCGCGAATGCGCGGCAGGATAACCAACCGCAGTATACCCCAGCGCGACACGCCAAGACTTAGCGCCAAGCGTCCATAATCGTCGCACACGTCCTGCACCGCAGGGATCAAAACGCGCAAAGCAAAGGGCAACGCCATCACCGCATTGACGCAGGCGGTCACCAAAAACGCCCAGTCTTGTGGCGATGCGACAGGGAAAATCACGATGAACAAGCCAGTTCCGATCACCAAGGGGGATGCCGCGATGGCAAGCAATCCGACGCTTTCAATCCACGCGAACCTCGTCACCGCAAGCGCGATAGAAAGGCTAAGGAAAAGCGCCAGGCCCGCTGACAAAAGCGCCACTTGGATCGAGCTCCATGCGGAGAGCCAGACAACACTCGGCAAGCTCGGCAGCGCGGTCAATCCCCTTGATCCGACTGCGAGCATCGGCACCAACAGGAATAGAACAGCGGCGGCGATTGAGATAAAGTCCAAGCCGCGCGATCCCTCATTCCAACGCTCTAACTCTCGATCAAGGCCCTTGCCAAACCCACCTTGTCCTTGGCTCATCCACAACGCGAGCATCGCTGCGGAGCCTGCCAAAACAAGCTGCATCGCGGCCAATAGCGCCGCTTTACCTAGATCAAAGTCAAAACGAAACGCTTGGTAGATCGCCAGTTCTACAGTGGTCGCGCGCGGTCCTCCCCCCAAGGTCAGGGCGACCGCAAAACTCGACAAACAAATCGCAAAGATGATCGCGAACGCCCCAGGTGCCGCACGTTTCAACATCGGCCATTCCATGTGCCACATAACGTCTCGCGCACTAAAGCCAAGTTGCGCGGCAAGGCGAAAGCGTTCTGCTGGAATGCCGGACCAGCCTTGCAAAATGATCCGCGTCGCAAGCGGGAGATTAAAGAACACATGCGCAATGACCACACCGTGAAACCCATAAATCGGGACTGGTGGGAGGCCAAGAAGCTCTAGCCCCTGTGACACCCAACCAGAGCGCCCAAAGACCGCAAGCAACCCCATCACAGCAACGATAACAGGAAGCAAAAATGGCGCGCCGAGCAATGTAATGAGCATCCCGCGCCCTCTAAATTGGCGACGGCTCAACGCGCGCGCAACGGGAACCGCAAATACAACACTCAACAGCGCGGACAGGAGCGCTTGGCTTACCGTAAATCGAATAGCAGCCCAATCACTAGGGCCAAGCTGAGCAGCGTTCGGCGCATGAAACGCCACAACGCCCAACGTTCCAAGGATAAGGGCGGCAACCAATGCTGCCGCCCCCACACCAAACCACGGGTTTATTTGCTGAGCGCGGTAAGCCATTCGGCCAATGCTTCATCGCGGATCGCAGGTGCGTCCGCCGCAGGTACCACCAAGGATTTTGACGGTGTCACAAGCGTTTCGAACCCTTTAGGCAAACCGCCCACAGGGGTCACAGCGGGATACATCCAATTGGTCGTCGGGATAATTGTTTGGAAACCTTCACCAACCACAAACGCAAGGAATTGATCTGCCAAATCTTGCTGATCGGAGCTTGCCAATTTACCAGCAACCTCGATCTGCATGTAGTGGCCTTCCTCAAACGCAGCGGCTGCGAAGCCTGCGTCTTCCTCTGCGATCAAGTGATACGCTGGCGATGTTGTGTAGGACAATGCCATGTCCGCTTCGCCCTCTAGGAACAGGCCGTAGGCTTCTGACCAGCCTTTGGTGACTGTCACGATATTATTTGACAAGCTTTCCCAGATTGCAGGTGCTTCGTCGCCGTAGGCTACTTTCACCCACATCAATAGACCCAAGCCGGGGGTCGAGGAACGTGGATCCTGAATGACGATTTTCAGATCGCTTTCACCCAACGCTTTGAAATTGGTTGGTGCGTCGACGCCATCTTTATGAACAAACGCGAAATAGCCCCAATCAAAAGGCACAAAATTTGCATCCTCCCAAGTAATTGGCAGGTTATAATCGGCACTCAAGCCATGAGCCGCGAACAGCTCTGTCGCCGCTGCGGCCGCTGTCAGGTTTGTATCCAAACCCAGCACGATATCCGCCTCTGTACGCGCGCCTTCAAGCTTCACGCGCGCCAAGAGGGATGCGCCATCGCCCGCGCCCACGAATTTCAAATCGCAGCCGCACTCCGCTTCAAACGCTTTTTCCACCGCAGGGCCGGGGCCCCAATCGGACACAAAACTGTCATAGGTGTATACCACCAATTCAGGCGTCTCTGCCGCAGCAACGCTCGCTGCAAAAACACCCGCAATACATCCAAGATACTTCATAGCATCCTCCAATAAATGTAGGCGGACGGTTGGATAGGGTTGGAGATAGTGTTTCCAGACCTTCCCTCCGCCGGTCCTAACCGGTTCAGGTTCAACGGGTCATGCAGGTCGCATATCTCAGCCAGAAGGCCCCCCGAGGTGGTGCTTGATTAGGGTGCGCATCCCAACATGTCCAGCGAAATCCCTTGAGAGCTGCGCGCAGCAACGTTAACAGGGGCGCAAAGGAGCCACCCTCATGAGCCTAAACACCTTCGGTCACATCTTCCGCGTCACCACATGGGGCGAAAGCCACGGACCTGCGTTAGGCGCAACAGTGGATGGTTGTCCGCCTAATGTTGCGATTGATGAAGCGTCGATCCAGCACTGGCTCGACAAGCGCAAACCAGGCACCTCCAAATATACGACCCAGCGTCGTGAGGCAGACGCGGTCAAAATCCTCTCTGGCACTTTTGAGGACAAGACAACCGGAACACCCGTGCAATTGATGATCGAAAACACTGATCAGCGCTCCAAAGACTACGGCGATATCATCGAGAAATTTCGCCCCGGTCATGCGGATATCACCTACTATCAGAAATACGGAAACCGCGACTATCGAGGTGGCGGTCGCTCCTCTGCGCGCGAAACTGCCGCACGTGTCGCGGCTGGCGGATTGGCCCGTGCGGTACTTGCCCAGCTTGCTCCTGAAATCGAAATCACAGGCTACATGACCCGCATGGGTGCACATGAGATCGATCGCGATAACTTCGATTGGGACCAAATCGAACAAAACCCATTCTGGACTCCTGACGCCAAAGCCGCCAACACATGGGCCGTCTATCTCGATGGTCTCCGCAAGTCCGGCAGCTCCGTTGGCGCGGTTATTGAAGTCACCGCGCGCGGCGTTCCTGCGGGCTTAGGCGCGCCAGTCTATGGCAAACTCGACACAGACCTCGCAAGCGCCATGATGAGCATAAACGCCGTCAAAGGCGTCGAAATTGGCGAAGGCATGTCCGCGGCCATGCTCACGGGCGAACTCAACGCAGATGAAATCACGATGGGTCCAGATGGCCCCGAATACAGCTCCAACCATGCTGGCGGCATTCTTGGCGGCATCTCCACAGGCCAAGACATCGTCGTCCGCTTCGCCGTCAAACCCACCAGCTCGATCCTGACGACGCGCAAAACAATTACCATGTCAGGTGAAGATACAGAAATCATCACCAAGGGCCGCCACGACCCCTGCGTCGGTATTCGCGCGGTTCCAGTTGGGGAAGCTATGATGGCCTGCGTGATCGTAGATCATCTGCTGCTGCACCGTGGCCAGATCGGCACAAACCAAGGCATCATCGGGGCTTAACGCCCCTCTTCATCTTGACTCTAAAATCTAGGGGTCCTGGCGGACCAGTCCCCTAGTCGGTTCGATTGCGTTAGCAATTGGAAAAAACATCCCACGCATAGCCTTGAATGAAAAGAAGCGCGGTCAAATCACCATGATAGATCCGCACATCACACTCAGCCGCAACCAACGGCTTTGCGTGTAGCGCAACGCCAGTCCCAGCGCGCGTTAACATTCCAAGATCGTTCGCACCATCACCAACCGCCAAAACATCTGTTTCAGAAATCCCCAGACGCGCGGTAATCTCTTCTAAGGCATCCACTTTTGCTTGCTTCCCGAGGATCGGCAAACCCACCTCACCCGTCAGTTCACCACCGTCAGCAATCAACGTATTCGCACGGTTCTCATCGAAACCCAACGTCTCTGCAATCGCAGCAGTAAACGCAGTGAACCCTCCAGACACTAGCGCCGCATAGGCCCCATGCGCCTTCATTGTCGCCAGCAAAGCAGGCCCGCCGGGCATCAACGTGATGCGCTTATCGAGCACATCGCCTATGACGCTCTCGGGTAGTCCTTTCAAAAGTTCGACCCGTTCACGCAAAGCACCATCGAAATCCAACTCTCCATTCATCGCTGCCGCGGTGATAGCTGCCACACGTTCGCCGACACCCGCTTCATCAGCCAATTCATCAATGCACTCTTGCTGGATCATCGTGCTGTCCATGTCGGCCAGCAACATCTTCTTGCGACGTCCCTCTGAAGGCTGAACAACCAAATCAACGCCCAAACCCTGAAGATCTGACCAAACCTCCCAGCGATTATCTGGGATGCGCGCCACTTCAAATTCAGCCGCTTCGTCCAGCGCAAGCCACACCGCGTCACCGCCGCCCCATGCGCTTTGTACAGACGTCACCAATGCGGGCTCTAACCCGCCTTTATTTGCGATGAACGTTACTGTGAACATACCCCAAGCCTCCAGTAATAAATCTTACCAGCGCTCTAAAGCATCATATGCGAAACAACCAGCTTAGCGATATTGGCGCGGAACGGACTTACGAATGTTCTTGTTGATGGACGCAACGCTCCATCCGGTAATCTTGGACAAATTGCACGCCTTTTTTGACAAACGCTTCTTCGTATCACGCACATAGGTCTTCCCTTCAGCGCAGGTCAAAGCGCCTTCATATGGATGGTTCATCATGTACTGACCTTGGAAATTTTGACGGTTTTTCGTTGTACGAAACACCAGATCCTTTTGCATTTGGCCCTTGGAATACTGCGTATGAAGGCGCGTCACATAAACGTTCTGCGGCGTATCTTCACCCCGCGGCCAGTGAACACCCAACGCGCGCAGCTCTTTGTTGCTTAAAGGATCGGCGGCGCAAGGGTCGCACCAGCTCATGTCCCACGCGTATTCCATGACAATACCACCGGCGCGGCCAACAGTTTTGCCAAACATGTCACGGTAAAACTGCGAGGATACTTTTTCGATAAATACAGGCACATCCATGTCGGTCGGCAGCGCCTTCGCTTTGTAATTAGCAACCTCGATCCTGCCCTCGCGGGACAGCATGAAAAATAAAACATCCTGCGCTTTGCCAGCATTGAGTTTGCCAAATTGGATCGGCAACATGAAAGACTTCGAGCGAAATGAGACTTGCAAAGGTGGCAACTCTCGCGAGGCACCCGCTGCATGGCGCGCGAGGTGCACCTTGGCCACAAAGAACTTCATGCCATTCTCGATATAGTCTGCGAGCATCAGTTCCGCGCTTTGCGGCAACTTGTATCCTTCACCTTTCAAAAACGTCGCCAAGCCATCAGACTGCTTTGCTTAAAGAATCAAAATATCATATTGCCCAACCGCATACTGCGCTTTGATCGTGACACCCGACGCACGCGCGCGACTAGGGATTGTAGGCTGCTTTTTCGCAGCAGGCCACTGCGTGGCTTCTTCTACAATGATAGGTGTTTCCATTGTTATTGGCGCGCAAGGATCTTCGCCAAAATACTCAACCAAACGTGGTGCGGTATACGAATCAAGATGCATAATTATCTTGGCATAAACCGTGCGCACTTGATCTTGGTGCAAGACTTTGGGCGTTGGCAAGGTCATCGCAAAGTCAGACAGAGCACCGCGATAATCAGAAGACATGATAATCACAGAATTGCGCACATCCCGTACAAAGATGACCTTGGAGGACTAATTGTAGAGCGACCCATCTGCCTTAGCGACGTAAAGCCTGCAAAAGGCTTGGGCGCTGTTTGCTAGAAATAGAGCAATAGAAAGAAGAGAGAAAAATCGCATTTTGAATCTACCAATACCTTTGAAAATAGGGCCAATCCTAAAGCGTAACTCAGGCTGACGTCACCTCACAAAATGTGACAGGTAGTGTTCCCACTAGCGACAACCATGACGCAAACAAACGCAGAGTCTTCGCATTTGACTAATTTTCGCGTTGCATTCGACCGTCGCGCCCCATAAGCCTAGCGGCGGGACACCCTTCCCCAACGAAGGGCATATATCTGTGAGGATACCAGCTATGGCTATTCAAGTACCGGTCGCACGACCGTCGAATCCGCGTTTTTCTTCCGGCCCCTGTGCCAAACCCCCCACATTCACGCTCGACACGCTTTCTGACGCTGCCCTTGGCCGTTCGCACCGCGCTGCTGTTGGCAAGGACAAGCTCAAGGCCGCAATCGAAGAGACCCGTGAGATTTTGGGCGTACCGGCTGACTACAAAATTGGCATCGTGCCCGCCTCTGATACTGGTGCCTATGAGATGGCCATGTGGAACCTTCTAGGCGAGCGTCACGTTGAAATGCTCGCATGGGAAAGCTTCGGTGCGGGTTGGGTGACTGATGCGGTCAAACAGCTCAAGCTGGACGCGACTGTGAAAACTGCGAACTACGGTGAGATTGTTGATTTCAGCACGGTCGATTTCAACAATGATGTTTGTTTCACTTGGAACGGCACCACCTCCGGTGTGCGCCTCGTCAACGGCGACATTATTCCCGCTGATCGTGATGGTTTAACGCTTTGCGATGCAACATCCGCCGCCTTTGCGATGGATTTGCCTTGGGACAAGCTTGATGTGACGACCTTCTCTTGGCAGAAGGTCCTCGGTGGCGAAGCCGCACATGGCATGATCATTCTAAGCCCACGCGCTGTTGCTCGCCTTGAGAGCTACACACCAGCATGGCCACTCCCCAAAATCTTCCGACTGACTAAAGGTGGCAAACTCATCGACGGTATCTTCTCAGGTGCGACAATCAACACGCCCTCCATGTTAGCGGTTGAAGACTACCTGAAAGCGCTAACATGGGCGCGTTCAGTCGGCGGTTTGCAGGGCCTCATTGCCCGCGCAGATGCAAATACGGCTGCCTTGACCGACTTTGTCGCGGCGAATGATTGGATTGATTTCCTCGCTATAGATCCTGCGACGCGTTCAAATACGTCCGTGTGCTTGAAGTTCACGGATGATCGCATCACAGAAGGCGTGGCTTTCGCAAAAGCCATCGCTAAACGCTTGGAAGCTGAGAACGTAGCGCTCGACATAGGTGGCTATCGTGATGCCCCTGCGGGTCTACGCATTTGGTGCGGCGGTACGGTCGAAACATCGGATATCGAAGCGATGCTGCCTTGGTTGGCGTTCGTATTCGAGACCGAAATCACAGCCGCGTAAAACACATAAGGTGCGTGGACGATCCACGCACCATTCCCCCAAAAGATTGATAAAAGGACCAACACCATGGCTCCCAAAGTACTCGTTTCTGACAAACTCAGCGAATCCGCTGTTCAAATCTTCCGCGATGCTGGCATTGATGTCGATTTCCAACCCGAGCTGGGTAAAGACAAAGCCAAGCTGGCCGAAGTGATCGGTCGATACGATGGCCTCGCGATTCGCTCCGCTACAAAGGTGACCGAGAAGATCCTGAACGCAGCAACCAATCTCAAGGTCATCGCGCGCGCAGGCATCGGCACCGATAACATCGACAAGGCCGCCGCCTCCAAAAAAGGTGTGATCGTGATGAACACGCCGTTTGGCAACATGATCACCACCGCCGAGCACGCAATCGCAATGATGTTCGCTGTCGCACGTCAAATCCCAGAAGCAAGTACATCGACACACGCAGGCAAATGGGAAAAATCTAAATTCATGGGTGTTGAGCTGACCAACAAAACGCTTGGCGTCATTGGCGCAGGCAACATTGGCGGCATTGTCTGCGACCGCGCACGTGGCTTGAAGATGAAGGTCGTCGCTTACGATCCATTTCTTGGTGAAGAGAAAGCCGAGAAGATGGCCGTCGAAAAGGTCGAGCTGGATGAACTTCTCGCCCGCGCCGATTTCATCAGTTTGCATGTGCCATTCACTGATGCGACCGCCAATATCCTCAGCCGTGAGAACCTCGCCAAGACCAAGAAAGGTGTCCGCATCATCAATTGCGCACGCGGTGGTCTTGTTGATGAGCACGCGCTCGCTGATATGTTAAAGTCCGGCCACATCGCTGGCGCTGCTTTTGATGTGTTCAAGGAAGAGCCTGCGACAGAAAATGCGCTCTTTAATTTGCCTAACGTTGTGTGCACGCCGCATTTGGGAGCGGCCACGACGGAGGCTCAGGAAAACGTCGCTTTGCAAGTCGCGCAACAAATGTCGAATTACCTCAACACAGGTGCTGTCGAGAACGCCCTCAACATGCCATCCGTCACCGCTGAAGAAGCAAAAATCATGGGACCATGGGTATCTCTCGCAGGTCATCTAGGTGCGTTCATTGGCCAAATGACGGATGAACCGATCAAAGCGATCAACATCCTCTATGATGGTTCTGTTGCGCAGATGAACCTTGATGCACTAAACTGTGCATCCATCGCAGGGATAATGAAACGGGTGAACCCCGATGTGAACATGGTGTCCGCCCCTGTGATTGCCGCCGAGCGTGGCATCAAAATCAGCACAACAAATCAGGAAAAATCCGGCACTTTCGATGGTTATATCAAGGTCACCGTCGTCACAGAGAAGCGCGAGCGGTCTGTCGCAGGCACTGTCTTCAGCGATGGCAAACCGCGCTTTATCCAGATCAAAGGCATCAATATCGATGCGGAAATTGGCGCGCATATGCTCTACACAACCAACGAAGATGTGCCGGGCATCATTGGTCTCCTTGGTAACACAATGGGCAAGAATGGCGTGAACATCGCGAACTTCACGCTTGGCCGCGCTGATGTTGGCGGTGAAGCGATCGCACTCCTATACGTGGACAATCCGATCCCTGCTGATGTGTTGAAAACACTTGATGGCACAGGCAGGTTCTCACAAGTCAAACCGCTAGAGTTTGACGTCGCTTAAGCAATGTAGAGGCCGCTCTTCTCAGGGCGGCCTTTCTGCATTAGGGCTATCACCATGACACAGCCCATTTACGCCATTGGCGACATTCACGGCCAGCTCGAGATGCTGGAAAACGCACTTGCTCTGATAGAAGCCGACGGCGGCACGGACGCAAACATCATTTTCCTTGGTGATTATGTGGATCGCGGTATGCATTCTAAAGGGGTGATCGAGCGTCTCGCAACTGGCAAAGCCGCGGGCAAACCTTGGCGCTTTCTCAAAGGTAATCACGACCGCATGTTCGAATGGTTCATGGAACCGATCCCACGTCATGATCCCTATTTACTCATTGGTTACCATTGGTTGCACGAAAAACTTGGTGGCACGACAACCCTCGCGTCTTACGGCGTCGATGCAAGCGAGGAACGCAGGCTGTTCAACGTTCACGCCGACGCGCTCAAGGCAGTCCCACATCATCATCTCCGCTTTTTGCAAGATTGCGAAATTTCGATCTTTGCAGGCCCGTTGTTCTTCACACATGCCGGTGTGCGCCCCGGTGTCGCACTTCACGACCAAGCCGAAGACGATCTCGTGTGGATCAGAAACGAGTTTTCAAGTAACCGACGCGACCACGGCGCGCTCGTGGTCCACGGGCACACGCCCGTCGCCGCTCCTTTGCACGCAGGCAATCACGTTAACCTCGACACTGGCGCAGGGTATGGGAAACCTCTAACGACTGCCGTGTTTAAAGACACGCAAGTCCACATACTCACAGACCGAGGCCGCCGAAAACTCGTGCCTTAGTCTTCCTGTTTCCAGAAATATCCTGGGGCTCTGGAGGCTAGCACCCAGCCTGTCGGATAGGCAATGCCCATTCAAAAATCACTAAACACCCACGTCGATAATCGCTCGCGCCAAGATCGGCACAGACTGCGCGTTCAAGCCAGCGATATTCATACGGCTGTCGCCAACCATATAAATCCCATGCTCTGCACGCAAACGTTCCACCATCTCAGGAGTAGTGCCAAGGCGTGAAAACATCCCACGGTGCTGCGCCAAAAAGCCAAAGCGATCAGACCCGCTCAAACGCTGCAATTCACCTGCAAGCTGTTCACGCAAACCAAGCATGCCTAGACGCACATCTTCCAACTCTTTCACCCAATCTGCACGCAAATCAGGATCGCTAAGAACCATGGTTACCAAACGCGCGCCATGATCGGGCGGAAAGGAAAAATTCTGACGGTTTAAAAACGCCAAGGTCTCCTGATTGCGACCGCGTTGTGAACCATCTGTCGAGACAGCCATCAAAATACCCGTCCGCTCACGGTAGATCCCAAAGTTCTTGGAGCAACTCGCAGCCACCAGGCATTCAGGTACAGAGGAGGCGATCAAACGCACGGCGGCGGCATCTTCTTCCAAGCCATCACCAAAGCCTTGGTAAGCGATGTCAATCATTGGAATGGCACCCGTATTATTCAACAGATCCAAAACGATCTGCCATTCGGTCAAATTCAGGTTCGCGCCCGTCGGATTATGACAGCAGCCATGCAGCAACACGATGTCGCCTGCCTTCACGTCCTTAAGATCTTCCATCATCCCGTCAAAATCAACGCCGCGCATTTCATTATCAAAGTAGCGATACGCCACGTGCGTCATACCAAGATAGTTCAACATCGAGACATGGTTCGGCCACGTCGGGTTTGAGACGAAAACACGCGCGTCAGGATTGGCCATCTGGATAAGCTCGAGCGCTTGACGGATCGCGCCAGTGCCACCGGGTGTCGCGATCGACGCGATATTGTCATGCGCAACAGAATTCCCAAGAACGAGATTGATCATTGCAGTTGAGAAAGCAGGATCGCCCGCCAAAGCCACATAGGACTTGCTGCTTTCCAGTTCCCAAAGCTGCTGCTCTGCACGCTTCACAGCACCCATGATCGGCGTGACACCTTCAGCGTTCTTATAAACACCAACACCAAGGTCGATTTTGATATCCCGCGGATCTTCACGGTAGGCTTTGACGAGGGACAGAATTTTGTCAACAGGTTGCTCTTTAAGGTTAGCAAACATCAGGCTTCTCCGGTTGCAATAGGCATCGTTGGGGCCGCGCTCCATTCATTCCAAGATCCGTCATAAACGGAATGGTCGCTCTTCCCGATCCGCTCAAGTGCAAGGGCAAGAACGCAAGCAGTAATGCCCGAACCGCATGTGTTGATCACAGGCTTGCTTAGATCAACGCCACCTGCTTCAAAGGTTGCTTTCAACGCAGCAGGTTCTTTCATAGTGTTGTCAGCGTTAAGCAGATCTTTGTAAAACACGTTCAGAGAGCCCGGAATATGACCAGCGCGCATACCCGGTCTTGGCTCTGCCTCTGCGCCAGAAAAGCGTCCGGGTGAACGCGCGTCAACGATCTGAGGTGCGCCAAGCTTTGCTGCACCAGCAACTTGCGTTACGTCCTTCACCATTTGGTTCTGAAACCGCACCATCATGTGGCGATCGCGAATAACAGGGGCCAGATCTTCAACCTCACGTCCTTCTGCGACCCATTTCACCATTCCGCCATCCAAGACCGCAATATCCATTTGACCCATCAAGCGAAACAGCCACCACACACGCGGTGCGGAGAAAATGCCAGAGCCGTCATAAACAACAATCTGATGCCCGTCGCCGATGCCCAACGCACGCATGCGCGACATGAATTTCTCTGCGCTGGGGGCCATATGGGTAAGCGAAGACCGCGCGTCGCTTATTTCGTCAATGTTAAAAAAACGCGCACCGGGGATGTGGCTTGCGTCATACTCCGCTTTCGCGTCTCGGCCCTCAGAGGCCATATACCAAGACGCATCAATAATTCTCAGATCGGGGTCGCGCATATGCTCTGCCAGCCAATCGGTGGAAACCAATGTCTTCGGGTCGTCCAATGCCATGTGAAAAGCCCTCTTTTGTCTAAAAACTTGCTTACTGCCGAGGGACCGCAGTAGCAAGTGCAGGCACCGCGAAACCGCGATTACTCAAATGGCGCGATTACTTCGCCATCATGTTCTTGACTACGCCAACGACCACAAGAACTGTGCCGACGCTGATACCACCTCCGAGGATGCGAGAGATTGAGTCGATGAGTATACCTTGGTTCAGATTCTTTAATACACCACCAGCAACGTTGCCACCGATTGCGCCTGAAATAAGACCAATCAAAGGTTCCATGATAATTCCTGCCCGTCGGGCCGTTATATTCAGCAACGCACGTACGGCCCGTACCATGCGCGCATGTTGAGTATTACTACCTGCACAGGAGGTCATGGGTAAAGCACAGGAGAACTTGTACGCTTTAGACGCGATTTAATCTGCGTGACGCAGCAAACGTTGTTTTTGACGACCCCAATCACGCTTGGCATCGCTGGCGCGTTTGTCGTGATTTTGTTTTCCCTTGGCGATGCCGATCTTCAACTTCACAAACCCTTTGTGATTGAAATAGAGCACAAGCGGCACAAGCGTCATGCCTTTGCGCTGCGTATCCGACCACATGCCCGCCAGCTCTTTCTTGGAAGCAAGCAGTTTACGCCGACGGCGTTCTTCGTGGCCCCATGTCTTCGCGGCCTCGTAAGGCGCGATGTAGCTGTTCACCAACCACAGCTCGCCATCTTTTACTTCCGCGTAGCTTTCAGCAACATTGGCAGAATTCACACGCAAGGATTTGACCTCAGACCCTTGCAGAATGATCCCGCATTCGATGTCATCCTGTATCGCATAATCATAACGTGCACGCCGGTTTTCGGCGATCACTTTGTAGTTTGGATTATCCTTAGGCTTGGCCATGGCGCACGCGTCTTTCTGAAGTCTAAGTGCTCTACATAGGCGCTATACCTGCGCGCTCCAAGTGCCTTTGAGAAATGCCTCTGGACTTAGACTACACAGGTGCTCAGACTTCCTTATAAAATTTGCTTTTTGTAAGTCCCCAATTTGATCGACTTACTTCTCCTTGTCTTCTTCTTTCTCTGCGCTGCCAAGATATCATTCGCGATACCTAAGACAGTTCCCTGCGCATGGCGCACTCTGCATTTGAAGCCATGGGGATTGATAGAGCTAAAGCCGCTGACATGGTCGCAGTCTTAGATGAAATGGATCGTAAAGCGATGGTCGAGGCCGCGTCTCTCTATGAAATCGACACGCCTTTGCTTGAAAACACAGAATTTATAGACACTATCCACAAAATGATGCCCCGTTATGAGGCGGCGGTGAACAAGCAGACACTTAAAATCCTTCAGCACAACTCAAAAGGTGAGGAACAGCTATGAAAGACGACAATTTCCTACGCGAAAACAATGCCCGTCATATTTGGCACCCGATGGGGCATCAGAACAATTCTGATGAAAACATGCCCGCAATTATCACCAAGGCTGAAGGCGTCGTTATCGAAGATCTCGACGGTCACAAAACAGTCGATGCTGTTGGCGGTCTGTGGTGCGTGAACCTCGGCTATTCCAACAACGTCATTAAAGATGCAATTGCCAAGCAGCTCTACGATCTGCCCTATTATTCGGCCTTCTCTGGAACGTCTAACCCGCCTGCGATTGAGGCCTCATACGCAGTACGCGAGTTCTTTGAACCCGACGGCATGGTGCGCACGTTCTTCACCTCTGGCGGCTCTGACTCGGTCGAAACCTGCCTGCGCCTGTCACGTCAGTACCACCGACTGCGGGGCGAACCAACGCGGACCAAGTTTATCTCCCTCAAGAAGGGCTATCACGGCACACACTTCGGCGGTGCATCCGTTAACGGCAACAACCGTTTCCGCATCGGCTATGAACCTATGCTGCCCGGCTGTTTCCACCTGCCCAGCCCCTATCCCTATCGCAATCCCTTCAACGAGACCGATCCTGCCCAACTGGCGCAAAACATTGCAGCCGCGTTTGAGGATGAGGTTCAGTTCCAAGGCGCGAACACCATCGCCGCCTTTATCATGGAGCCGATACAAGGCGCGGGCGGCGTGATTGTTCCACACGAGAGTTTCATGGGTCTCATGCGTGACGTCTGTGATCGTCATGGTATTTTGATGATCGCCGATGAGGTCATTACGGGTTTCGGGCGCACTGGCTCCTGGTCTGGCTCAAGCCACTACGGTGTAAAACCAGATATGATGAGCACCGCCAAGGGCATCACCTCTGGCTACTTCCCTGTTGGTGCTGCGCTGTTCAACGAAAAAGTCGCAGATGTGTTTGAGAACAGCGATCCAGCGGAAGGCGGTATTTATCATGGTTACACCTACTCTGCACATCCTGTTGGCGCCGCTGCGGTCGCAGCCTGTCTTGCTGAAACCGTGCGTCTTGATCTGCGCGCCAATGCGGCTGCGCGCGGCACGCAACTTTATGAAGGCCTGCAAGCACTCGCATCCAAGCACGACATCATAGGTAATGTGCGCGGTGGGCAAGGCTTAATGACAGGGATGGAACTTGTCTCTGACAAATCGGCTAAAACTCCGATAGATCCAGCCACAGTCAAACGCATCCAGCAAGCCACCTATGAGGCAGGTGCAATGGTACGTATGGGACCACCAAACATTCTGATGTCGCCGCCGCTGACGATTTCTGAGAGCGAAGTGCAAACAATCCTCACAGCGCTCGATTCGGGGCTTTCCGCCGCTTAAATTCTAACGGCTTGACCTTAGATGACACAGACTTCTAGGCTGACACCAGCCTGGGAGTTTTTTGTATGAAGCCATTTATCATCGACGCGTTGATCGCCACAATCGCATCTGTTGCCCCACAATTTGCAGCATCCAAAGAATATAAGTTCAACTGGAAGCGGACAATTTCGTCCGGCACGTTCGATTAAAAAACATTCTTTCATTGGACCCAACGTGGGCCAGATGGCGTGTGCCGCCAAGACACATCCTTTTCCATCAACGCAAAGAAAAAGCCCAAAAAGGACCTCGTTGTGCTCGAAGTGCGCGGTCTTGATCGTTTAAACGAAGACCAAGCAGACGTTGATAAAGCACGTATCGAAATTAAGATCCGAAAGCAGTAATTACCCTTCGACAGGTGCACCGCTTCTTGATCTGTGCGGACCTGCGATTGCTGTGAGCGCAAGGATTGCGCCCGACACCGCTGCGATCATGCCTGCAGCGCTGACCGCATTATCCGCATCAAGCCAGAGCGGGCCGTAACCTGCCAACACATATCCGATCACCGCTGACAGTGTCGCGAACAAAACGCTCCACGCGACCTGTGTGCCAAGATGATTGGTCATTAGCCGCGCAGCTGCTGGTGGACAAATGAACATCGCAATCACGATAATTGACCCGACTGCATCAAAAGCTGCAACCGCGGCGAGCGCTGCGACAATGACCAAAGCAAAGCCAAGCGGCCCAGTGCGAATACCCATGCTTTGCGCAAAACTCTCATCGAACGTCGAGAGCTTCAAGGGACGCCAGAACACCCATATGAACAGCACTACGACGCTTAAAACGATCAGTAAGCGGGGCAATTCAACGGGAAGATAGGCAAGCGCCTCGACATCAAGCAGTGACGCCCACCCTGTTGCATCTAGCCAGATCAGGCTTTCCAAATTCCCAAATAGCGCATGTTCAACGTCCAAATGCACAGCGCTTGTATCTGATTGCTCTAGCAGCAAAACACCGCCTGCAAACATCGCAGTAAAGGTCACGCCCATCGCTGCACCCGGCTCAATCCGGCCAAGGCGACGGATCGCTTCGATCATCACCACAGCCACGACCGCGGCACCTGCCGCACCAAGCATCATTGGCACCGCGGCAACGACGCCTGTGATCAAGAACGCCACAACGATGCCCGGCAAAACCACATGGCTGATCGCATCCCCAATCAAGGCTTGACGCCGCAACAGCAAGAAGTTTCCTGGAAGCGCGCAGGCAATCGCAGCCAATGTGCCGATCAACATAGGCGTCAAAGACAGCGCTACGAATTCTTCACCCATCATGGCCGCAACCCCTTTGGCGCACCAATCAAGCGATCCAATTCGTTGATCTGATCGCCTGTGAGGACCGTTTCGATCTCTGTCAGCCCATCGTAGAATGTTGCGGCCAATGCGAACTCTTCCCGCGAGCGAGCCATTTGCCAACGGGTTTCATCACGCAACGCCTTGGCCGCGCGCGCTTTGCCGTCACTGGTCGCAACGCCATCGGCGCGTACAAGTCCAGCGCGACGCAATAGGCGAAGCGTGAGTTTTTCGTAGATCGGTTGGCCTTGCGCGAGAGCAAGCAGCCCTTGACGCACATGGACACGCCTTTGAAAAGAGAGGTGCTTTAGCACTGCTGCAAGAACACCGCGCGCGGGCGCAAACAGGAGCGACAAAGCGAACATCGCGAAGGAAACAAGAACGATCACAGGACCCGTCGGCAGCGCTGGCGCAATCGCCGACAAGGCCGCACCGAGGTACCCTGATACACCGCCAAAGATGCCCGCGACCCAGAGCACACCCGTGACTCGTTCGCTCCAAAAGCGTGCAGTGACGGGGGGGATGATCAGCAAGGCCACGATTAGGATAAGTCCGACAATCTTGAGGCCCACAACCGTGATCGCCATGACTAGACCCATCATGATCAGATCAAGACGCGGCACGTTCAAACCACTTGACGCCGCGAATTCAGGATCAAACGCAACAGCACTTAAAGGTCTGCGAAAAGCGATAACCGCCAGCAAAACAGTGGCACCGCCAACGGCGAGGATCACCGCGTCGGAATAAAGCATGCCGGCGGTGGAGCCGAGCAAGAAGCCCTCAAGCCCCGCCTGACGACCCTCGCTCATCGTTTGAATAAACGTCAAGAAAACGATGCCAATACCAAAGAAAACAGACAACACTGCGCCAATCGCTGCATCTTCTGCTAGCCGTGTGCGCCGGGTCAAAGCACTGATGCACAACAAGCCGATCCACGCAGACGCGGCAGAGCCAAGCATGAGGCCAAGCAGGCTGCGCCCGTCACCACCCATCGCAACCATCAGAATAAAGGCAAGGCCGACACCCGGCAATGTTGCATGGCTGATCGCATCACTAACCAAAGCGCGTTTGCGCAAGAAAAGAAAGGTACCTGTGACGCCCGCTGCAACACCCAACAGAGTCGCACCAAGGGTTACGAGCGTAGCGTTATAGCCAAGCTGAAGCGTTAGGGCCTGCCAAAGCATGGATTACGTGCCAAGCGCCATTTGACCAAGTTGACCCATTGCGAGACGACCGCCGTAAGCCTCTTGCAAGGTCTGGGGCGTGAACGCCTCTTCTACCGTACCTTCGGCAACCCGGGTCGTGTTGATCAGGAAAACGCGGTCGAAATAGTCGGGCACAGTACTCAAATCATGATGCACGGCAACGACAGTTTTGCCATCTGCGCGAAGACCTTGCAGAACGTTGATGATGGCTTTCTCCGTTGCTGCATCAACACCCGAAAAGGGTTCGTCGAGAAAGTAAAGATCCGCGTTCTGCGCAAGCGCACGCGCTAAGAAAACGCGTTGCTGTTGACCACCAGAGAGCTGGCCGATTTGACGCTTGGCAAAGTCCTGCATATCGACGCGCTCTAGGCACTCCATCGCGCGCGTTTTGTGCGTTCCGCGCAGACGGCCAAGCAGACCCAGCTCACGATAAAGACCCATCAGAACCACATCCAAAACACGCGTTGGGAAATCCCAATCCACGCTTGCCCGCTGGGGCACATAAGCGATGCGCGCACGGGCGTTTTCAACAGGTTGACCAAAGACAGTCGCAGACCCAGCAAGCGGTTTGATCACACCCAAAGCAGCCTTCAAAAGCGTGGATTTTCCCGCGCCATTAGGTCCGATGATCGCTGTCATAGAACCCCTGGGTACCGTCATATCGACAGAAAACACCGCAGGCTTTTGGCCGTAACTTACGGTCATCGAACGAATGGCAAGCGCTGCATCCGCGCCGTGATCGTCCATGAGTGTTCCGTTAGATGTCGCCAGTTCAATTGCTGTCATGATCTAGCTTCCCACCGCCAATTTGCCGTTCATGCCACGCTTCGGCACGGTGCCGCCCAGCGCTTGGACAATAGTCGTAATATTGTGATCAATCATGCCGATATATGTGGCCTCATAAGTGCCATCAGCGCCCATCGCATCGGAGAACAATTCGCCACCAATTGCGACTATGTGATCCTGCGCTGCTGCGCCCTCGATCAACGCACGAATGTTGCGATCCGAGACTGAGCTTTCGACGAATGCCGCGCCAATCTTGCGTTCTACCAGCATATCCACGAGGGTCGAAATCCGGTTCAATCCTGCTTCGCTCTCGGTAGAGATACCTTGGATGCCAATCACCTCATATCCGAAGGCGCTGCCAAAATAGCTAAAGGCGTCATGCGCCGTCAGCAATACACGCGCGCTTTCAGGAACCGTCGCAAGTGCGGTTTCAGCATAAGTTTGAAGATCACGTAATTCAGCTTCGAATTCAACCAAATTAGCACCAAATTCATACTCAAAATCAGGGCGCGCATCACTCAAAACGCGGGCAATCTTTTGCGCGACACTGCTCCATAGCTTTGGCACCATCCACACGTGCGGGTCAAAACGACCATCATAATCTGCGTGCGAGATAAGCAATTCACGCGGCATCGCATCTGCAACAGGAATAGAGGGCTGGCGACGCGCGAGTTTCTTAAGAAACTCTTCCATCTGAGCCTCAAGATAAAGACCGTGCCACAACACCAAATCCGCACGCGTCATTGACGTGATATCCGTACGTGTCTGACGATAAGCATGCGGATCCACACCCGAACCCATCAAAGCACGCACATTTACATAGCTGCCCCCAATGCGACGCGCAGTGTCAGCGATCATTCCTGTTGTCGCAACAATATCCAATGCGCCAGATGCCAAAGCAAATTGTGGCGCGACGCTCGTGCTGGCAAGGATCGTAAGAAAATAGCGGCGATTGTAGGTCATGGAATCTCTGGACATTTACTATGAATATGAGAGTCGTTCGCAAGAAGTCAATGCAATTGCGAATTACTCGCAATAAAGCCTATAAATTTCTGATCAAATGGTCAAAATAGTTCTTCTCAACCAATGGGAATACTTGCCAAGCCCCCCCGTGCATGTGACAGGATAAGCAAAACCCCTCTCCTTTGGAGTGACCCGATATGTCCACACACACTGTTCAACCCACGTCCCACTTGCCCCTCACGATTGAACCCAGAAATCCGGGTATGGATCTGGACCTGAGCTGGGTGCGCTCTGTGCAGGCCAACACCTCGTCAATTGAGCGGCGCGCCAAACCGTTACCGGGGCGGCGCAGTGTTAAGAAAGACTACCAAGCAGCCTGGTTGCTGCGCGCTATCGAGTGCATTGATCTGACAACGCTCTCTGGCGATGACACGGCTGAACGTGTGCGCCGCCTATGCGCCAAAGCGCGCGCACCTTTGCGCAATGACCTAAAGGACGCGCTTGGGATCAGCGGCCTGCACACGGGTGCGATCTGCGTGTATCACGATATGATCGAAACGGCCGTAGATGCGCTCGCTGGCTCCGGCATTCCCGTCGCTGCTGTTTCGACTGGTTTCCCTGCGGGTCTGTCACCGTTCCATCTGCGTGTGGCCGAGATTGAGGAAAGCGTGAAAGTAGGAGCGGCAGAGATCGACATCGTCATTTCCCGCCGCCATGTTTTGGCAGGTGATTGGCAAGCTCTCTACGATGAGATGCGCGCCTTTCGTGCCGCCTGTGGCGATGCCCATGTGAAGGCGATCCTCGCCACAGGCGAGTTGGGTACATTGCGCAATGTTGCGCGTGCCTCGCTGATTTGCATGATGGCAGGCGCTGATTTCATCAAAACGTCTACTGGAAAAGAAAGTGTGAATGCGACCCTTCCTGTCTCACTCGTGATGATCCGCGCAATCCGCGACTATCATGAACGCACGGGCTTTCGCGTTGGCTACAAACCGGCGGGTGGCATTTCCAAGGCCAAAGATGCTCTCGTCTATCTCGCTTTGATGAAAGACGAATTGGGCGATCGCTGGCTGCAACCCGATCTCTTCCGCTTTGGCGCGTCGTCACTCCTCAATGATATCGAACGCCAATTAGAACACTACGCCACAGGCGCATATTCCGCCGGCTACCGCCACGCGCTGGCTTGAAGGAGACTACCATGACAATTTCTGAGCGCCTGAACAAAATGGACTACGGCCCTGCCCCTGAAAGCTCAGCTGAGGCGCTAGCGTGGATCGAAAGTCGCGGCGGCCTTGCAGGGCATTTCATTGACGGCACATTCGGCATCCTTCGCGACGATCTGGAGCTGCGCAACCCTGCCACAGGCGCGCGCCTCGCGGGTCTGACCAAAGGCACCGCTGATGAGGTTGCAAGCGCTGTGAAAGCCGCGCGCCGCGCACAAAGCAAATGGGCCAAAGATGCACCTGCACGGGCGCGCGTACTTTATGCGATTGCGCGTTTGATACAGAAACATGCGCGTTTGCTTGCGGTGATGGAAACGCTCGACAACGGCAAACCCATCCGCGAGAGCCGCGACATCGATATCCCCTTGGCGATCCGTCACTTCTACTATCACGCTGGCATGGCGCAGTTGATGGACGAGGAAATGCCTGAGCGCGAAGCACTAGGCGTGTGCGGGCAGATCATCCCTTGGAACTTCCCGCTTTTGATGCTCGCTTGGAAAATCGCGCCTGCACTAGCGATGGGCAACACCGTTGTGCTGAAACCTGCAGAATATACGACGCTGACAGCGATGATCTTTGCTGAGATCTGCGTCGAGGCCGGCTTGCCTGCGGGCGTTGTGAACATTGTCACAGGGGATGGGGAAACAGGCCAGCACATCGTTGACGCTGACGTGGATAAAATCGCCTTTACCGGCTCCACCGCTGTAGGTCGCCGCATACGCGAAGCGACCGCTGGCTCCGGCAAGGCTCTGACTTTAGAGCTGGGCGGGAAGTCGCCCTATATCGTGTTTGATGATGCTGATCTGGATAGTGCTGTTGAAGGTCTCGTTGATGCGATCTGGTTCAATCAAGGTCAGGTCTGCTGTGCTGGGTCTCGTTTGCTGGTACAGGAAAGCGTTGCTGAGCGGTTTTATGCGAAACTCAAACGCCGCATGGATGGCTTGCGCATTGGCGATCCTTTGGACAAATGCATCGACGTTGGCGCGATTGTTGATCCGGTGCAGCTGGCGCAGATCACTAAGATGGTCAGCGAAAATACTGAGGGCAACACATATCACGCCGCCTGCGAAATGCCGGAAGGTGGCTGCTTCTACCCACCAACGTTGATCACAGGTCTTTCTCCCTCCGCAACGCTGATGCAGGAAGAAATCTTCGGCCCCGTGCTCTGCGCCACCACCTTCCGCACTCCAGCGGAAGCGGTACAACTTGCCAACAACACGCGCTATGGGTTGGCCGCGACGGTGTGGAGCGAGAACGTCAATCTCGCGCTCGATATTGCGCCAAAACTTGTGGCTGGCGTGGTTTGGGTGAATGCGACGAACCTGTTTGACGCTGCTGCCCCCTTTGGCGGCGTGCGCGAAAGCGGGTTCGGACGCGAAGGTGGTTGGGAAGGCCTCACCGCCTACTCCAAGCCTAAAGCAAAGCGCAAAGCGCTGGCAAAGATCGAACCTTTTACAGGCAATGACTCTGGTACGGACCCAATTGATCGAACGGCCAAGCTTTATATCAATGGTAAACAAGCACGCCCTGATAGCGGCTATTCCAAAGCCGTCTTTTCCAAAAAGGGTGCAAAACTCGGCGATATCTCCCTCGCCAATCGCAAAGACATCCGCAACGCAGTCGAAGCTGCGCAAGCCGCGAAAAACTGGTCCAAAACCACAGGCCACTTACGCGCACAGATCCTCTATTACATGGCGGAAAACCTCTCCGCTCGCGCAGATGAATTTTCAAAACGCATCGATGCAATGACGGGCAATCGCACTGGCAAAGCCGAGGTCGAAGACAGCCTCAACACACTCTTCACATACGCCGCATGGGCAGACAAATGGGACGGTTCAGCGCGCGGCGTTCCAATAAAAGGCATCGCGCTAGCGATGAATGAACCCGTCGGTGTTATCGGCGCGCTGTGCAGTGACGACACCCCACTCCTCGGTGCGATCCATACACTTGGAGCTTCCATGGCAATGGGCGACCGCTGCGTTCTAGTGGCCAGCGATCCCTACCCTCTTGCGGCAACAGACCTGATCCAGGTGCTGGAAACATCCGACGTCCCCGCGGGTGTCGTCAATATCCTAACCGGCAGCCATACAGACCTCGCGCCCCACCTTGCGGCACATAATGACATCGACGCTGTTTGGAGCTTCTCCTCCAGCGATCTTTCCGCAGTGATCGAACGCAACTCAACAGGCAATCTTAAACGCACTTGGGTCAACAACGCGCAAACCTCGACACCAAACACCCGCGAGTTCCTAAGCGCTGCAAGCGAGACGAAAACAATTTGGGTGCCCTACGGCGAATAGTTCCTTCTTTGGTCCAAAAATACCTCGGGGTTTGGGGCAGCGCCCCAACCTGCCCGCCGTTAAGGCGGGTTAAACCTGTGCGCAGCTCAATTTGACGTACCGTTCCAACTGACAAACCCTCGGCCGAAAAGCATACTCACCCGAAATCACGCCAAGGAGATCCCTCATGTCAGACGATATCGTTATTCTCGACGGCGCGCGAACGGCAATCGGCACATTTGGCGGCGCACTCGCCAGGACACCGCCTATTGAATTGGCAACGATCGCCAGCAAAGCCGCACTCAGCCGCGCTAACGTCAACCCAGCGCAGATCGGCCATGTGGTCTTCGGCCATGTCATCAACACAGAACCGCGCGACATGTACCTCTCCCGTGTCGCCGCTATTGATGCGGGCATCCCCGACACAACCCCTGCGATGAACGTCAACCGCCTGTGCGGCTCCGGCGCGCAAGCGATTGTATCTGCGGTTCAATCCCTGATGCTGGGCGATGCGGACTTCGCACTCGCGGGTGGCGCTGAAAATATGTCACGCTCTCCCTTTGTGATCCCCGATCAACGCTGGGGCGCAAAGATGGGCGATACGCGCACGCTCGACATGATGCTCGGTGCTTTGAACTGTCCATTTGGTACCGGTCATATGGGTGTCACCGCTGAAAACGTGGCTGCGGAACACGATATTTCGCGCGCTGCACAAGACGCTTTCGCAATGACTAGCCAAGCCCGCGCGGCCAACGCGATTGAGCAAGGCTATTTCAAAAGCCAGATCACCCCGGTCCAAATCAAAGTGAAACGCGACATGGTCGATTTCGCTGTTGATGAGCACCCCAAGGCAACCTCTGAAGAAGCGCTCGCAGGGTTGCGCACAGTGTTTCAAAAAGACGGCACAGTCACTGCAGGCAATGCTTCTGGCATCAATGATGGTGCTGCTGCGATTGTCATGGCAACCGCTTCCGCTGCTAGCAAAGCTGGTCTCAAACCACGTGCGCGCGTTTTAGGCTATGCGCATGCAGGCGTGCGCCCCGAAGTCATGGGTATCGGTCCTGTTCCTGCGGTAGAAAACCTATTGGCGCGAACAGGTCTCAGCATCACAGATTTCGATATAATCGAGAGCAACGAAGCCTTCGCCGCACAGGCACTCGCAGTGAACAAAGGTCTTGGTCTTGATCCTGCAAAAGTGAACCCGAATGGCGGTGCGATCGCGCTGGGTCATCCGGTCGGTGCAACGGGCGCGTTGATCACCGTAAAAGCCCTTTATGAGCTGGAACGCATCGGCGGCAAACGCGCACTCATCACCATGTGCATCGGCGGTGGTCAAGGCATCGCGATTGCACTCGAGGCGCTCTAGTCAATCCTGATGTTAGCACGCACAGCGCGGCCGTCTCTATCGATGACGGAGAGCTGAACGAACCCCCGCTCGAAAAAAGGCAATTGCGCGTGACGCGTCTGCACGCTGAGCAAGATCTGCGCACCATTGGCCAACCAAGTGAAAGGCGGTCGCCCGTCGCAAACCTTCACAACCAGCCCCACATTAGTTTAGCGGTACGCTCATGCGGAGCTGAAAGGTCTCAAGCCCCGGGTTCAGCGATGAAATATCCCCATTCGAGCGGTGATCGAACGACACCCCCATACGCAGACCGTTCTTCGCCTGATAGCCAATCTCGGCACCAGAGCGGAATTCAATCGGATAGCCCAGATCAGGCCCGTTTCCTTGCGCATAAACACCTGGCATAAAGTGTAACTGCGCATAGCCACCAGCCCCAGAGGGACGTTGCCAAAAGCGGGTCGTATGAGTGGCACCAAGGCCGAGCCAAATGTCGTTACTATCACTCACCGACAGCCCCATCGCAGGCTGAAACGGCCCAAAGGAGATGCCCATATCGTAGCGCAAATACACTTCACTCCCGATGTTTTTTTCCTGGAAGATCACATTGCCAAAAGAGAGAGATAGCGCCTCTTCCGCAGGCGTGCGCGAAAGGCAGCCCGTATCGCAATCATTGGCCTTCATATCAAACAAACCAACAGCGAAGAAGAGTACAGCAAGCCGTCCGTCCATGTTAAAATCCTAAATTATCAAACCATACAGCTTAAAAACGCCGAAATTCGCATTACACTGCCTCGTTTGAATTATAGCGCTGAAAAGCGTCACGCATCAACACATAGACACAGCTTCCAAAAAAACCCAACATCAACGAAAGCGCTAGAATGAGAGAGTCGCTCCGCGCCTTTGTGACACTGATGGCTTCTTTTCCTATATTAAAAATCTTTGCCCCTGAAGCAAAAGGTGAGCCTTTAATTGATGAGCGGAACGACTTCACAGTCACATCGTTTTTGAGAACTAATATTTTGCGTTTAGCATTCAAAAATTCTGAATTTTGCAGGTATTTTTCGTCGCCCACTCTGGTCTCAATCAAGTATATTTCCTTCTCCAAAGACTTAAATCCTCTTAGATATAAGGTTTCAGGGCGGTCACGCAATATGGTGCCGTCGTCTAATACTGTATTAGCAAGCAGATTTTCTTGATAGCTTGTCGTCAAACTATTTTCCGCTATGCCAAGCTCGCGGGCGATAGAGGCCTGTTCTTTAAGAAATAGCAATCGACCTGCCGTTGCTAGATCAACTGCCTCCACCACAGAATCCAAATTACTATCCAGATTTGCGCGCTCTTTGAGCGCTCTGCGTTCGAGATTGTCAGCGAGATCACTCATCATTCGAAGCTGGCCGCTATTCACGTTCTCCTCTGCCTTCAAAAGAGCCATCACAAAAATATCTAAAAGCTGGTTTTTATTGCCCCATTCAAAACTTATGCGCGCATTATGATCACGTTCTGTTGCCGGAACTATTGAGATGCTGGAGATAAACCCGCTCCTGGCCTCTAAGAATTCTTCGTCAGACATGTCTCGGTAATCACTATTATACTGCTTTAATGCCGCTTCAAACTCTTCGAAATCCTGTAGTTCGCGCACCATTTCAGTAAAAAGACCATCTGTTGTAATCTCAAACTGAAAGGTTAATTCACCATCTTGCTCTTCATTTTGGAGAATCTCAGCATAAGACTCTTTTATGCCATCATTCAAAGGCTCGTATACCGCTATCTGACGTCCCGTGGGCTCACGAAGAACAAACTCTCCACTATATTTTTCTGGTATCAGAAGGAGGAATCCAAATGCCAAGAATCCGCACAGAAAAGATACTAATAATATGGTTATCTTGTTTTTCCAAAGGTTGGAAAAACAACTCGAATAAATTAATTTCATCGCTCGCTTGAAGCTGCTCTAAAGAAGAGTTCATAAAGTTTACGCCCAATAAATTACTTAAGTGGTCGTTTAACCAACATCCCTTGCCCTGTCATGTGGCATCATTTTAAGATTTAACTTGATCCAAGCCGCGCTTCAATGCCGAACCAATCCTAAAAAGTACGCCACCAGTCCTTGTTGTCGCGATGCCAGCGCACAGTTTTCTCTAGGCCTTGCTCCAACGTCACAGGAGGGCGCCAATCGAGTTCATCACGGATGCGTGTCGGATCAATCGCATTGCGCATGTCATGGCCGGGGCAGTCGGTGACGAAGGTGATCTGATCGCGTAAAAAGTGTCCCTGGGGGGGCATCGCATCGAGGTGCTTGCAGATCATGCGGACTAGGTCGATATTCTTAACCTCGTTTCCGACCTTGCCGTAGACAGAGATATCATTGCCTGCGAGTGCATTCAGGATTACCGCAGGCACATGTCTTCTCGTTGACCTGCTGCGCTCAAATGCGCCATACCAAACCCGAAGCAAAGCAGTGAGGGGATACCCCATGAAAATCGCAATGATCGGGACAGGCTATGTAGGTCTCGTCTCTGGCGTATGTTTTTCGGACTTCGGTCACGACGTCGTTTGTGTCGATAAAGATCCGCAGAAAATTAAAATGTTAGAGCGCGGTGAAGTACCAATCTACGAGCCGAGCCTTGATGCGCTCATGGCCAAGAACGTGGAAGCGGGACGTTTGTCCTTTACGCTTGATCTTGCGGACGCCATCGAGGGCGCAGAAGTGGTGTTCATCGCCGTTGGCACGCCCATGCGGCGCGGCGACGGCCATGCTGACCTGACTTATGTGATGGCAGCTGCGACGGAAATCGCGGAGATGTCCAAAGACTACCTAGTTGTTGTGACCAAATCTACCGTACCAGTGGGCACTAATCGCATTGTCGAACAGACAATTCGCAAGGCCAACCCAGGCCTTGAGTTCGATGTAGCCTCTAATCCTGAATTCCTGCGCGAAGGCGCGGCGATTGACGATTTCATGCGCCCTGACCGCGTGGTTATCGGCGTGCAATCAGACAAAGCCGCAGAGGTGATGAACGAACTTTATCGCCCACTGTCTTTGCGTGACTTCCCCGTTGTTGTCACCGACCTGGAATCCGCCGAAATGATCAAATACGCTGCCAACGCGTTTTTGGCGACCAAGATCACTTTCATCAATGAAATTGCAGCGCTCTGCGAAAAGGTTGGCGCGGACGTCAAGCAAGTATCCAAAGGTATGGGAATGGACGGACGCATCGGTGATAAATTCCTGCGCGCAGGCCCCGGCTATGGCGGATCGTGCTTCCCGAAAGACACCAAGGCCCTCGCGCGTATCGGTCAGGAACACTCGGTTCCTATGCAAATCACCGAGACGGTCATCACCGTCAACGAAAAGATCAAGCGCCGCATGATCACCAAGCTCGAGGACCTCTGCGGTGGTTCTTTCAACGGCAAGGTAATCGCGATACTGGGTGTGACTTTCAAGCCTGACACGGACGATATGCGCGACGCCCCTGCTTTGATGATCGTGCCTGCGCTTGTGGGCGGCGGTGCCAAAGTGCGCGTGTGCGATCCTCAAGGCAAACACGAAGGCGAAGCACTCCTGCCTGGCGTGCACTGGATCGAAGACCCCTACAAAGCCGCCCAAAACGCTGATCTTGTAGTAGTGCTGACCGAATGGAACGAGTTCCGCGGGCTGAACTTGAAAAAGTTGGCCAATAAAATGGCGGTCCCGCATATGGCCGACCTACGCAACGTATACTCCGTCAAGGACGCCAAGCGCGCAGGTTTTGAGGCCTATGACAGCATCGGACGTATAGGGTTTATGAAGAACTAACACTCAAAGACCTATTATTTACACTTGCCCCCACTAGCCGAGGGCAAGTGCATGCAAGAGTTTGGTGGGGCGCTCGTTTTAACAACATAACAGGTTCTAGGCTGTTCATCGACCTGAAGGGTGAACTCTACGGCTAAAACCCAGATCAAAGTATTTTGTGGCAAGAGTTTGGATTGCGCACAAGCACATTTCTTCGCACCGTCCGCGACGCCGTCAATGTGGCGACCCAACCGCCTTGGAAGCCGACGAGCACTGGAACCATCGCCTTACCCAGCGGTATCTTAGCCGGACGCTGTGAAGACAATGGAGTGGATATCACCGCAAGTGCCGCGTCGAGATCAAACCTCTCGGGATCATGCTGCGCATAGCCCTGCCGCTCAGTGGATGCATTGCCTGAAACTGATGGGCCGATCTCTCATGACGAGTGGCTTCGACAGGCAGGTTGCTTAGATCCAAATCCATATAGCCTTGCTCAATCGCTATATTGCTCTTTGCATACCTTTCACTGAGGCCGTAGACTAAATCCGTCCGGGGTAAGGTGAAGACTGCCGATCATCGGATTTGTGCAACAAAGCCATTGAGCGTCGAGTATGTCTCGGCTATTTAGTATCGTCATTATATCAGGATATGCCTGGTTAATCATCAATAAAACTGAGCGACCTCCCAATGCAGAATGTACCTTTTGAATGGATGACCCTGAGTTTTAGCGTATCAGCTCTCACGAGTTTTTTGATCATTGTTTGGTTTGCGCGCAGTTCAAAACAGCATCTGAAACGCGATGATACTTCTGCCGTACAAGCCTTACACATAAATCCAACTGCTCGCATTGGTGGCCTTGCGATTTTTATCGCTTTAGTCGTGGCTGCGGCGTTGTCGCACAGCGCTGACAATTGGAAATCATTAGTTCTTTTGCTAGTCAGTGCAGTGCCTGTATTTATTGTCGGATTAGCTGAAGATCTTGGTTGCCTAGCAAGTCCAACTAGAAGGCTGATTGCCGCAACAGTCTCAGGCTCAGTGTTTATCGGACTAATGGGACAATGGGTACTGCACACTGACGTTCCAGGTCTAGATATCGCACTTCAGTGGTCACCCTTTGCTATAGCATTTTCATTGTTCCTAGCAGTTGGCATTAGCCATGCCTTTAATCTTATCGATGGCCTTAACGGGCTAGCAGGGTTCACAGCGTTTGCAGCCGCTCTTGCGCTGGCAACAATTGCACATCAATCAGGGCTTACAGAGCACCGCGATATGCTTCTTACAATTGCAGCTGCAATTACAGGCTTTTTGATTTTCAACTTTCCATTTGGCAAAATCTTTTTGGGGGATGCTGGAGCTTACGTAATTGGTCATCTACTCGTCTGGGTGTCTGTATCTATTTTGTGGAACGCTCCAAATGTGAGCCCATTTGCAATGCTGCTCATCTTCTTCTGGCCAATTGCGGACACATTACTAGCAATCATGCGGCGTTTGTCTCTTGGAAAACCAATCGCACAACCTGATAGGTTGCATTTTCATCAGCTTGTGATGCGCGGTGTGGAGATTGTTCTTTTAGGCAGAAAGAAGCGACGGATCGCAAATCCGTTGGCAACACTGTTTACGCTTCCCTTTGTTGTTGCACCTATGATCGCAGGCGTGATGTGTGCGCTTGA
>Ga0206127_1000544_pt1 | contig 45547 bp, 49 predicted proteins | sample Helgoland_Spring_6_FD_148646 | JGI IMG/M metagenome (GOLD analysis project Ga0206127, IMG submission 148646) | Pelagic subsurface seawater microbial communities from Kabeltonne, Helgoland, North Sea - Helgoland_Spring_Bloom_20160419_1 | ecosystem: Environmental > Aquatic > Marine > Epipelagic ...
CTTTTTCCAAGCAAGACGTTGCAGAACAGATGGCCGATATCGGCACGGCGCGCACCGTGCCAACACTGGTCTGCAACGATGGGGCTGTCGTGTCCGAGTCCGCTGCAATTGCAGAAGAACTCGCGGTACGTCATCCTGATGCTGGCATCTGGCCCAGTGATCCAAAAGCGCGCGCAACAGCACGCACTTTACTAGCTGAGATGGCTAGCGGGTTCACAGCACTTCGCGGCGATTGCCCGATGAGCTTGCGCGTGTGCTACTCAGATGCCGCGCCGTCTGGCGCTGTCCTTGCTGACCTTGCACGCCTCGAAGAAATTTGGAGCAACGCACGTGCCCAGCGCACTTCTGATGGGCCTTGGTTGCTCGGCGAATACTCGGCAGCGGATGCATTTTTTGCACCTGTTGCAGGTCGCATCGCTGGATACTCTCTTCCTGTTGGGGCCGATGCCGCCGCTTACGTTGCAGCGCATCTGGCCGATCCAGCGTTCCGGCGTTGGCGCGCAATGGGTCTTGTACATGGCCCCGATCTTCCTTGGTATCGCAAGGACTATCCACAATCTGATTGGCCCGGTCCCACGCCGCGCGCTGCCAAAGCGGTTGAGGCTGAAACATCTGAGAACGACAAATGCCCCTACTCTGGCAAAACACCGACACAATTCATGGAAATGGACGGTCGCACATTCGGTTTTTGCAATCCTTTCTGCCGCGATAAAACCGTCGCTGACCCAGAGGCTTGGCCAGCATTCATGGCTCTTGTCTAGAATTCGTTTACCTTTCTTAAAGGGTTTCTCCGTTACGCCACTATGGTTAACCGGAGAAACCCAACATGGTCGCACACGCCTACACAGTCGCATTCGAAGGCGTCAGCGCGCGCTCTGTTGAAGTGCAATGCGCCGTGACGCCGGGCTTGCCGGCATTCTCTATCGTTGGATTGCCTGACAAAGCCGTTTCCGAAGCCCGCGACCGCGTCCGTGCTGCTCTTTCGTCAATGTCCATCGCGCTGCCGTCCAAGCGGATCACCATTAACCTTTCTCCTGCGGATTTGCCCAAAGAAGGGTCGCATTTCGATCTGCCTATCGCCTTGGCGCTCCTCGCCGCGCTTGATATTTTGCCAGCCGACGAGATTGAGCGCACGATTTCTTTGGGCGAGCTTTCCCTTGACGGAGCATTGGTTCCCGTCGTCGGAGCACTCCCTGCCGCGATGACCGCTGCCCGCGAAGAACGCACTCTTTTATGTCCAGCTGCCTCTGGCGCTGAAGCGGCCTGGGTCGGTGCTGCGCAAGTGATTGCCGCCAAAACACTGGCCGATGTAATCCGGCATTTCACAGGTCAAAGCCCCCTCTCACCCGCAGAGCCAGGGACGGTTTCGGACATTGGAACAGGCAAAGATTTACGAGATGTTAAAGGACAAGAGCGCGCCAAACGTGCGCTCGAAATCGCAGCCGCCGGGCGTCATCACATCCTGTTGGTCGGAACACCCGGTTCTGGAAAATCCATGCTTGCTGCGCGTTTGCCGGGGCTTTTGCCACCGCTCAGCCCTATGGAGGCGTTGGAGACATCCATGATCCATTCGCTTTCTGGCTTGCTTGATGAAGGGGGTATTTCCCGCGTACGCCCTTTTCGCGAACCGCATCACACAGCGTCGATGCCAGCAATAATTGGGGGCGGCCGCAGTGCAAAACCGGGCGAAGTGTCCCTCGCGCATAACGGTGTTTTGTTCATGGATGAGTTTCCAGAATTCCCGCGCCAAGTTTTGGAAACCTTGCGCCAACCCATAGAAACTGGCGAGGTCATGATCGCGCGCGCGAATGCGCATATCAAATACCCTTGCCGCTTCATGCTCGTTGCCGCTGCCAATCCGTGTCGCTGCGGCTATGCCTTTGATCCAGCAAGGGCGTGTTCGAAAATGCCGCTTTGCGCGCAAGATTATATGGGTCGCATCTCTGGTCCGCTCATGGACCGTTTTGATTTGCGCGTTGAAGTGCCGCCAGTCCATTTTACCGATCTTGATCTTCCCAACTCGGGCGAGCGTAGCGAAGATATCGCCAAACGCGTCAGCGCCGCACGCGCGGTGCAAGATACACGATACGAAAAACATAACTGGATACGCACGAACGCCGATGCAGACGGCGAAGTGCTGAAAAGCGCCACCCAGCTTTGCACTGAAGGAAAAGCGTTTTTGACCAAAGGCGCCGAGCGTTTTGGGCTTAGTGCACGCGGGTATCATCGCATTCTTAGGGTGGCGCGCACGATTGCGGATCTTGATCAACACGAATGCATTGCCCCTGCACATATTGCAGAGGCGTTAAGTTTTCGGCTTTCCAGCTTTGAAACTGTGTGACTAGGCGCGTTTTGCCTCAATCGCCTGCCAAATTTTTTCGGCAATGTTGACCCCGTCAAAGCGCTCAAGCTCTTGGATACCCGTAGGGGACGTTACATTGATTTCAGTCAAATAGTCGCCAATCACATCAATCCCGACAAAGACCTGTCCCTTTTCACGCAAAAGCGGACCGATGCGCGCACAAATTTCGAGATCACGCTCAGTCAGCCCAACTTTCTCAGGGCGCCCGCCCACATGCATGTTTGAACGCGTTTCGCCTTTGGCGGGGACACGGTTGATCGCGCCCACGGGTTCCCCATCTACAAGGATCACACGTTTGTCGCCGTTGGACACATCGGGGAGGAATTTCTGCACGATCAGAGGCTCTCGGCTGAACCCCGTGAACAACTCGTGCAGCGACGTGAGATTGCGATCATTCGCATCGAGCCTGAATACGCCCGCACCCCCATTACCGTATAGCGGCTTGAGGATGACATCTTGATGTTTGGCTTTGAACGCCTTGATCGTCTCCAAATCGCGCGCAATTGTCGTGGGTGGCGTTAGGTCAGGAAAATCAAGGACCAACAGTTTTTCAGGATAGTTGCGCACCCAAAACGGGTCATTCACCACAAGCGTCTCAGGATGCACCCGATCCAAAATATGCGTCGTTGTGATGTAGTTCATATCAAAAGGCGGATCTTGGCGCAGCCAAATGACATCCATTTCAGAAAGATCAATTTCGCGTTCTTGTCCTAGATGAACATGATCCCCTTGGATGCGTTGAACGGTGAAATCATGCCCACGCGCGGTGACGCGGCCCTCTTCATAAGCAAGCTTATCGGGGGCATAGTAGAACAACTCATGCCCACGCGATTGCGCCTCTTCAGCCAAGCGAAATGAGCTATCAGCGTCAATGTTGACGTCTGTGATCGGGTCCATTTGAAATGCGATTTTCATGTGCGCGCCTTTGGTCAGTTCCACATCTACATGGAGCAGCGCATCAGCCTGTGCAATGGCAAGCCCTCAGAAATCCCCAATGGCGTTTTCCAAAATATGCACTTCGCCAAAACAATTTACAAATGCAGCGTCAACACGCATGGGAGTGAGAGAGCCCTTTGGCTGCGTCCCTAAATATTCTTCAGCCGCGAGACATATGCGATGCTGCTGGCGGGATGAAATACGTCGTGCTGCATCAGAGAAATTACGCGCCTTTTTGACCTCAACAAAGACAACTTGGTCGCCGTCCTTAAAAATAAGATCAATCTCGCCCGCTTTTCCACGCCAACGCTGAGCAGCAAGGCTATGACCGCGGTGCGCATAGTCTGCTGCAACCTGAAATTCTGCGTTAGCCCCTGCAAGATTTGCAGTTTTACCCATCAGTTTCTTGTTCATTATCGCGATCCAACCCTAGCGCCAATTGATAAACCTTGCGGCGCGGCAGCCCATGTGCCCCCGCCACCATTTCTGAAGCATCGCGAACCGTCATACGAGCAAGCGCATCCCTCAGGTCCGCTTCTAGATCAGAGGCGTTAACAGTTGATTGACCTGCACGGTCAATAATCACGACAATTTCGCCTTTCACCGGTTTTTCTTTCAAAGATTGTGCCAGTTCACTCAAAGATCCCCGCCGGACTTCTTCAAATTTCTTGGTCAATTCACGACACACAGCAGCCGCGCGATCCCCTAAAACTGTCTCGCAATCGACGAGCATTGCAGCGACTCGCTTGGGCGATTCGTAGAAAACGAGCGTGGCTGGAACCTCGCGCAGGGCTTCAATCGCGGAAATCCGCGCAGATTTAGAGTTGGGTAAGAACCCGGCAAACAAAAATTTATCAGTCGGCAATCCGGCAAGAGTTAACGCAGTTGCAATCGCCGTAGGCCCCGGAGCCGAGGTAACAAGATACCCCTCTTCGGATGCCTGCTTGGAAAGATCGTATCCAGGGTCCGCAATCAGCGGCGTTCCAGCTTCGCTCGCATAAGCAACAGATCGCCCTTGCGCCAAGAATTGCATGAGTTTGGGCCGTGCGCGTGCGCCATTGTGATCGTGATAAGACAACATCGGGCGATCCCCTAAAGCTATGCCGTGGATGTCCATCAAGCGGCGCATGGTGCGTGTGTCCTCAGCCGCCAAAACATCTGCAGACGCAAGGATATCAAGGGCACGCAAAGTGATGTCTCGCGCTGTCCCGATAGGCGTTGCAACGAAGTACAAACCTGCGGCCAAATTCACTGTCTTTGCATTCACCTCTGGACCCGCCTTTCATGACGTTTATTATACCGCCAAAGTGACGGCGCAGCTCAGCAGCCGGTCTTCAGGGGGTTACTTAACTATGTTTGCTTTTTTGGGCTCTGCCCGCAAGGCGCTGACGCGCGGTGTTATTTTGTCTGGTGCATTGGCTCTAGCAGCCTGCCAACCGCTTGCACAAGTGGGCGGCGCATTAACAGGTGGTGGCGCAGGCCCAACGATTGACACGTCTGCGCCAGTTCGCGTCGCACTATTGGTTCCCAAATCGAGCAGCGGAGCGGCGCCTGTTGGCAAATCTCTCGAAAACTCAGCACGCTTGGCGATAGCTGACCTGACGAGCGTGAAGATTGATTTGCGTGTTTATGACACAGCGGGTTCCACAGAACAGGCAGCAGCGCTTGCACAAAAGGCTGTCGCAGATGGTGCACAGATCATTCTAGGGCCCTTGTTCGCCGACGCGGCAAATGCCGCGGGCGTAGCGGTTGCTGAGGCAAATGTGAATATTCTCAGCTTCTCTAACAACACGTCCATCGCAGGCGGCAACGTCTTTGTGCTGGGGCCAACGTTCGAGAATACAGCAAATCGCATCATGGGTTTTGCCAAACGTCAGGGTAAATCCAAGGTCGTCATCGCGCATCCGAACAACATTGAAGGTCAGTTCGGCCGCAACGCAGTCCAGCAAGCCGCCGCGCGCCATGGCATCGAAGTGGCTTCTGTAAACGGGTTCGAGTTCAGCCAGCCGGGCGTTGTCGCGGTCGTGCCCCAGATCAAGGCAGCCTTGGCCAGCACGGGCGCGGATACGTTGATGCTTACATCCAATTCCGCAGGCGCATTACCTTTGCTTGCGCAAATGTTGCCGGAAGCAGGCGTGAACCCAAGCAGCATTCAATATACAGGCTTAGGTCGCTGGGACGTTCCAGCCCAAACGCGCGAATTGCCGGGCTTGCAAAATGGCTGGTTCACAATGCCAGATCAAGCACAGATCCAGAACTTTGAAGCACGCTACACGCAGGCTTACGGCACAGCACCACACCAGTTGGCAGGACTTGCGTATGATGGCATTGCGGCAATCGGCGCGCTTGTCGAAGCAGGCAATCGTAAAGCATTGACTGCAGACGCATTAACGCAAGGGGCAGGCTTCCAAGGGGTTGCGGGTGCCTTCCGTTTGCGCCCCAATGGAACAAACGAGCGCGCGCTTTCTGTTGCGATGGTGCGAGACAAACAGGTGGTAATCATTGACCCGGCCCCAACCAAATTCGCAGGCCCAGGATTCTGAGCCTAAGGTGAAAGTAACACTCTCTGCGCCGGACGATCTGATCTGTCCGGCGCAAGACATCTTTGATCAGACTGTTATTGTGGCAGCGATCAATCATGACATTGCACAGAGCACATCTGCGATGGACACGCGTAAAGCAGTGGTCAAACATTTGAACGCCGCGCGCGATATCGGGATGAAAGTCATTGCGGATCGTTTTGGGGCCGAGCCGTTTCTTGCACGGCGCATGACGCGCTCTTATACCTATCTGACTGATTGCCTTGTCAAAATCGCGTTTGAAGTCGCAACACAAGTGCTGCATCCATTGCCCAACCCGACCGAGCAGGAACGCATAGCAGTTATTGCTGTTGGTGGTTACGGTCGCGGCGAGATGGCTCCGCAATCCGACGTAGATTTGTTGTTTATCACGCCTTACAAGATAACGCCTTGGGCGGAGAGCGTGATCGAATCCATGCTCTACATCCTATGGGACTTGCGCCTGAAAGTTGGACACTCAAGCCGCACAATTCCCGACTGTATCCGGCTTGGTGGTGAAGATTTCACCATTCGCACAGCAATGCTGGAGCACCGTTATTTGACCGGTGATACCCCTTTGGCGGAAAAACTCGAAACGCGGCTCTGGGAGGATCTTTTCTCAGGCTCTTCACGTGAGTTCATCGAAGCAAAGCTAGAAGAGCGCGAGATACGCCACAATAAACAAGGCGGGCAGCGCTACGTTGTCGAGCCCAATGTCAAAGAGGGCAAGGGCGGTCTGCGCGACCTGCAATCGCTATTTTGGATCGCAAAGTATGTGCATGGCGTGCAAGATGTTGCCGACCTTGTCGCCGTTGGTGTCTTTACGGATGACGATTTCAAAACCTTTGAAGACGCGGAGACCTTTTTGTGGGCTGTGCGTGGGCATCTTCATCTTATCGCGCGTCGTCCAATGGAGCAGCTTACCTTCGATCTGCAGGTCGAAGTGGCTGCAAAGATGGGCTACAAAGACGCACGCGGGCGGCGTGATGTAGAAATCTTTATGCAAGATTTCTTCCGGCATGCCACAGCTGTCGGCGATCTTACCCGCATATTCCTAACAAAACTCGAAGCGATGCACGCCAAAAGCGAGCCTTTGCTGGAACGTATTTTCCGTCGTCGCCCAAAGATGAAAGCAGGATATATTGTCGTGCACGGGCGTCTTGCTATTGCCGATCCTGACGCGTTCATGAGCGACAAACTCAACATTCTGCGTCTGTTCGAAGAAGCATTGCGCACGGGAATGTTGATCCATCCGGATGCTATGCTTTTGCTCAAAGCCAATCTGCCTTTGATCGACGATGCGATGCGCAATGACCCTGAAGCGCGGCGCATTTTCCTTGATTTGATGCTCAAACACGGAAATCCAGAACGCGCTTTGCGGCGCATGAATGAGTTGGGCGTACTGGGCGCATTTATCCCCGAGTTCGAAGTCATCGTCGCGATGATGCAATTCAATATGTATCACCACTACACAGTGGATGAGCATACGATCCAATGCATCCGCAACTTGTTCGAAATCGAAAGCGGTGATCTCGAAGAAGAGCTGCCAATCTCTACCGAAATTCTGACCAAAGATATCAATCGCAAGGTTCTTTATGTCGCCATGCTTTTGCACGATATCGGCAAAGGACGCCAAGAAGATCACTCGATCCTCGGGGCGCAGATCGCGCGCAAAGTTGCGCCGCGACTTGGGCTGAACAAAGCTGACTCTGAAACTGTGGAATGGCTGGTACGCTACCACTTGCTCATGTCTGACATGGCGCAGAAACGCGATATTGCTGATCCACGTACCGTTCGAGGTTTTGCAAAGGCCGTTAAGGACGTTAAAAGGCTCGATCTGCTAACGGTTCTCACTGTCTGTGATATTCGCGGCGTTGGGCCTGATACGTGGAACAATTGGAAAGCGGTTCTGATCCGCGCGCTTTACCGTCAGACGCGCCATGCGCTTGAAAATGGGCTTGAAGATCTCAACCGCGAACAACGTGGTACAGATGCGAAACGCGCGCTGCGCGAAGCGCTTGTGGATTGGCCCAAAAAGGACCTCAAGATCGAGACCGCCCGCCACTACGCCCCGTATTGGCAAGGTTTTCACATCACAGCTCATGTCATTTTCGCGCGGCTTTTACGCGATATCGAAACAGGCAAGATCGCTATTGATATCCACCCCGATGAAGATCGGGACGCAACCCGTGTTTGCTTTGCACTGGAAGATCACCCGGGTATTTTCTCTCGCTTGGCAGGTGCACTTGCGCTGGTTGGCGCGAATGTTGTGGATGCGCGCACGTTTACATCAAACGATGGCTACGCCACTGCCGCGTTCTGGATCCAAGACGGCGATGATGGCCCCTACGAGAAAGCGCGCATTCCTCGTCTGAGAAAAATGATCGAAAGGACCTTGAGCGGCGAAGTCGTCGCAAAGGATGCTATTGTAGATCGCGACAAAATTAAAAAGCGCGAACGCGCGTTTAAAGTCCCGACGCATATCATTTTTGATAATGACGGCTCAGAGATTTATACAATCATCGAAGTCGACACGCGGGATCGGCCCGGTCTGCTCTATGATTTGACCCGCTGCCTTGCCAGTATGAACGTCTATATTTCCTCTGCTGTGATTGCGACTTACGGTGAACAAGTCGTGGATACGTTCTATGTAAAGGATATGTTCGGTTTGAAATACCACGCCGCAAGCAAGCAACGCTCACTTGAGAAAAAGCTGCGCGAAGCAATTTCGCAAGGTGCTGAGAGGGCCAAGAACGCATGAGCGCCGGGAAAATGATGTCGGGAATTTTTACAGTTGGCATCTGGACCTTGCTCAGCCGCGTGCTTGGCTTTTTGCGCGATGCTTTGATCTTGTCCTACCTGGGTACAGGTCCCGCCTATCAAGCGTTCGTTGTCGCGTTTCGCTTGCCCAATATGTTCCGCCGCTTTTTTGCAGAAGGGGCGTTCAACCTAGCGTTTGTGCCGATGTTCTCAAAACGGCTCGAGTCTGATGATCAGCCTAACGCCTTCGCCAATGAAGCCTTTTCTGGCCTTGCGACGATCCTCATCGGGCTAACGGTTATCGCGCAGATTTTTATGCCTTGGCTGGTCTATGCCCTCGCCAGCGGCTTTGTCGGCACGGAAACCTTTGATCTTTCCGTCATCTTTGGGCGCATCGCCTTTCCTTATATTCTGTTTATCTCTCTTGCTGCTTTGGCCTCTGGTGTATTGAACGCATCGGGTCGCTTTGCTGCCGCGGCCGCTGCGCCTGTGCTTTTGAACGTGCTACTGGTCAGTGCAATCATTTTCGCGGCTACCGCTGGTTTTGACGTCGCTTATGCACTCATATGGATGATCCCGTTTGCGGGCTTTGCGCAACTCGTCCTCGTCTGGATCGCCGCCAAGCGCGCGGGGATCACTTTGCGTCTACAACGCCCACGGTTCACGCCTGATATGAAGCACCTTACCAAGATCGCTATTCCAGCGGCGATGGCAGGTGGTGTGATGCAAATTAACTTGCTCGTCGGGCAGCAAGTGGCGAGCTATTTTGATCGCGCGGTCGGCTGGCTCTTTGCGGCGGATCGTCTCTATCAACTGCCCCTCGGCGTCGTAGGCATTGCTGTTGGTATCGTTCTTTTGCCGGACCTTGCGCGCCGCCTTCAATCTGGTGACGACGCAGGTGCCAAGGATGCGTTTTCGCGCGCGACTGAAATCTCACTTGCCCTTACAATCCCGGCTTCCGTTGCTTTGATGGTCATCCCGTTGCCGCTTGTTCGGGTGTTGTTCGAGCGCGGGGCGATGACGACAGACGACAGTGCCGCAATCGCGGTCGCGGTGGCAATCTATGGCCTCGGGCTCCCGGCATTCGTTTTGCAAAAGACTTTGCAACCTCTGTTCTATGCCCGCGAAGATACGAAATCCCCGTTCCGTTTTGCCATTGTCGCGATGTTCGTGAACGCAGTCCTTGCTTTTGGCCTTGCGCCCTATATCGGCTGGATTGCGCCTGCAATTGCGACAACGTTTGCGGGTTGGATCATGGTGCTGTGCCTTGCACTCGGCACGCGCCCGATGGGCGATGTTGCGCGGTTTGATGCGCAGCTGAGACGTCGTATTTGGCGGATTTGTGTGGCTTCAGGTGCCATGGGCGCAATTCTTTGGAGCGCGAGTGCCTCGATGTCTACGTTCCTTGGTATGGCCGGTTGGCGCTACCTCGCGCTGGCCATTCTGGTTGGGATCGGGATTGGCAGTTACTTTCTGATCGCGCATCTCATTGGTGCGATCCGTTTGTCAGAACTCAAAGGGGCGATGCGCAGGGGCCGTTAATCGCGCCGCATCTTTTCGCGCAGGCGTGTGAACCCACCGGGGCTAACGATGAAAGACAGTGCAAATCCTGTGATGAAGCCGACGACGTCCGCAAGCCAATCATTCTGCACCCCAAAGAGCAGACCAAAGATCAGCTGAATGCCCATCAAGAACCCGATGAGCGTAAAGGCCTGTACCTGCTGCGCACCCATTTGCCCGAGCCTGAGCCAAAGCAAATATGTGAACGCACCGATCAAGCCATAGACACCGGGGAACCCACCAATCAGCGGCGCTTGATCATCGAGCAGAAGCGCATAGGCAAGCGCGCCGAAGGTGCCCGAGACAATAAAGACCGCGAGCGTTGCGAACCCCGTGAAGACCTCGCCCACCATTTTGCCGAGCGCCAAGAGCATCACGCAGACGAAAAGCGCGTGCATGAAGCTGCCGTGCACGAACATATAGCTGACAAAGCGGATCAGATGTTCTGTCGGCCACTGGCTGTTGTTCCACATCCAATCGAAAATCGGACCCGAGAACGCGTAAGTTTGCAGCGCCTCTAAACGCCAACCAATGCCGCCTGCCCCGCCAATCAAACCACGCGAAGCGAGCGAAAAAATTGCTTCAATCCCGATAATCATCAGGAAAAGCGCGACCACAACGGGCGGCAAAGGGTTCACCGGAGAGATGAGCTCTGGTTCATGATCGTGATCTTCGGACATATGGAGGAACCTGCTTAACTTGACGATACTGCCCCTCCTAGGTAGATCAGCCAGACCCTTAATTCCAGATGGAGAATTATCATGACAGAGGTGGTCCACACACCCCGTGTCTTTTCAGGCATTCAGCCTTCCGGCGGCCTGACCCTTGGCAACTATCTTGGCGCGATCAAGCGCTTTGTCGATATGCAGGAAAGCGGCATCGAAACGCTGTACTGCATGGTCGATTTACATGCCATCACCGTCTGGCAAGACCCTGCTGATCTGCGCCACAACACCCGCGAATTGGCTGCGGGCTATATTGCGGCTGGGCTTGTTCCAAGCAAATCCATCCTTTTTAATCAAAGCCAAGTCAGTGCACACGCAGAGCTTGGCTGGCTCTTTAGCTGCATCGCCCGCATGGGCTGGATGAAGCGTATGACCCAGTTCAAGGACAAGGCGGGCAAGAATGCTGAGAACGCATCCCTTGGATTGTTCGGCTATCCTGCGCTGATGGCTGCGGATATTTTGATCTATCACTCTACGCATGTTCCAGTCGGAGAGGATCAAAAGCAGCACTTGGAATTAACCCGCGACGTCGCGGCAAAGTTCAATCATGATTTCGGCGTGGATTTTTTCCCGATGACCGAGCCTGTGATTGAGGGTGCTGCGACGCGTGTAATGTCGCTTCGCGATGGGTCTAAGAAGATGTCAAAGTCTGATCCCTCTGATGCATCACGGATCAATATGACCGACGACGCGGACACGATTGCCAAGAAGATCCGCAAGGCGAAGACCGATCCGGATGCCTTGCCTTCCGAAGTAGAGGGTTTGAGCGAGCGTCCCGAAGCGCGCAATCTGGTAAACATCTTTGCCGCTTTGTCGGACATGGATGTGGATGCGGTTTTGAGCGACGTTGGCGGCAAGCAGTTCTCTGAATTCAAGCCGATGCTGGTTGACTTGGCAGTTGAGAAGCTGTCCCCGATCAGCACCGAAATGGCGCGTTTGATGAATGATCCGGCTGAGATTGATCGTATTTTGGGTGAAGGTTCTGGCCGCGCGCGCGCGATTGCGACTCCGATTCTGGAAAAAACTTATGATATCGTTGGCATGATCCGCTCTTGATCTCATAGTGCGCCCAAGGGCGCGCTTTATAAGCTCTGCCTGAAGGGGCAGAGCGGTTTTTGGATATTTTTGAAGAGAGGAAGATCATGGCAACGGGAACGAAAATTCGGACGTTTTACGAAGGCGCTTGGCATGATGAAGACCTCAAGATTATGCGCGCCGCGGATCACGGGTCGTGGCTTGGAACGACCGTATTCGACGGTGCGCGCTATGTGAATGGCCGCGCTCCTGATCTGGAACCGCATCTTGCTCGTGTGAACCAGTCTGCCAGTGCTTTGATGATCACACCGACGGTCACCACTGAGGATATGCTGGAAATTGTGCGCGACGGGCTCAAAGCCTATTCCCCGGAAGAGGCGGTTTATATTCGTCCCATGTATTGGGCCTTGGACGGCGATGAAATGGGCATTGTGCCGCGTGAAAACCGGACAGGTTTTGCCATCTGTCTGGAGGCCATTCCGATGGCTCCTGAGAGTGCCGCTACTACGCTTTGTACGACAAGGTTCCGACGTCCTGTGCAAGAGGACAATGTCGTGAATGCAAAGGCGGGCTGTCTTTATCCCAACAATGCCCGCATGTTGGCAGAGGCGCGCAGCAAGGGGTTTGGCAATGCTTTGGTTGCGGATGTGATGGGCAATGTCGCAGAGACCGCGACTGCGAATGTGTTTATGGTTAAAGACGGCGAAGTCTTTACCCCGATTGCCAATGGCACATTTTTGTCAGGCATAACCCGTGCGCGTCATATCGCGAATTTTGCACAGGATGGTGTTAAAGTGCACGAAAAAGTCCTGACATTCGCGGATTTCAGCGCAGCAGATGAAGTGTTCCTGAGCGGCAATATGAGCAAGATCACCCCCGTGACTGCCTTTGAAGATCGCCAGTATCAAGTTGGTCCCATGACCAAACGCGCACGCGAGATGTATTGGGATTGGGCCGCGTCCCAACCGCTTTAATTGCTGTGACGAAAAGCCGTTGCGCAGACATATGCCTTGCGTCATGATCCTGAGCAGCGTGCAAGGAGCAACGATATGCGGAAATTTCTGGTAGTCCTCGACGATAGCCGTGAATGCTTGAATGCAATGCGGTTTGCAGCGATGCGCGCGGCTCATACGGGTGGTGGCGTAGAGATCCTGTCGGTGATCCCGCCGGACGAGTTTAACCACTGGATTGGCATTGGTGACATCATGCGCGAAGAAGCGCGGGAGCGTATTCATGCGCATTTCGAGGTCTTCGCGAAGTGGATGCGCGATAAGCAAGGGGTCGACCCCGAACTGGTCATTCGTGAGGGCGATCCGGTCGAGCAAATTTTAGCACAATGCAGAGATGACGACGAAGTTGGGGTTCTGGTGCTTGGCGCGAGTTCCGACAAAAAGGGCCCCGGCCCTTTGGTGACGCAATTGACCAAGAATTCAGGTACGCTCGATATTCCGATCACGATTGTTCCAGGCGAGTTGAGTAAAGAGCGCCTCGAAGCGATCACATAATAGATGGGCCAGCATATTTCTGCCGTGGCTTTGGTCGTGCCCGACTACGATGCTGGCATCGCGTTTTATGTCGACACACTTGGCTTTGATCTGATCGAGGACACCCAGCAAAGCGAGACAAAACGTTGGGTGCTGATAGCACCAAAAGGGGCTCAAACGCGGCTTTTGCTTGCTAGAGCGAACGGTGATACGCAAAGCGCAGCGATTGGCAATCAGACAGGCGGGCGCGTCGGGTTCTTTTTGCACACAGATGATTTTGACGCAGACTTTGCGCGGATGAGTGCGGCAGGCGTTCTTTTTGAAGAAGAACCACGCCATGAGCCATACGGCAGTGTCGCTGTGTTTCGCGATCCATTTGGCAATCGTTGGGACTTGCTCCAGCTCACCAGCTAGTTTAGAATTATTCTAAACATTGACAAAGTGCTGTGCGCTTCACATATCTAGCGCAGATTGACGGAGAGATGCCCATGTTCATTCAGACAGAATCCACGCCCAACCCAGCGACACTGAAATTCCTGCCCGGTCAAACGGTTTTGGAGATGGGCACAGCCGATTTCCCAAGTGCTGTCGGCGCTGAGGTTTCCCCGCTCGCGGCACGGATTTTCGCAGTGGATGGCGTAAGTGGTGTGTTCTTTGGAACAGACTTCGTTACCGTCACCAAGACAGACGCTGTTGAGTGGGACCACATTAAGCCTGCACTACTTGGCGCGATCATGGAGCACTTCCAATCCGGCGCGGCTGTAATGGCAGGCGATACCGCTCAGCCGAACTCTGGTCATGCGGAACATACCGGCGAAGACGGTGAAATCGTAGGTCAGATCAAAGAGCTGCTGGATAGCCGCGTCCGCCCAGCGGTTGCGCAAGATGGTGGCGACATCACATTCCACGGTTTTGAGCGCGGCATCGTGTATCTTCACATGCAAGGTGCCTGTGCGGGTTGCCCATCATCTACTTTGACGTTGAAAATGGGCATCGAAAACCTGTTGCGCCACTACATTCCCGAAGTTACCGAAGTGCGCCCCGTCGCTGTCTAAGTGATTGGGAATGATTGTTCTCGGCTTTGATACGAGTGCAGCGCACGTAGCGGCAGCGCTTTTGCGAGACGGCGAAATTATTGCAACCGCGCGGGAAGAGATGTCGCGCGGACAAGCGGAGCGCCTGATGGTGTTGCTTGAAGAACTCTTGGCACAAAACACTCATGTATGGAGCGATCTTGACGCCATTGGCGTCGGCGTGGGCCCTGGAAATTTCACAGGCATCCGTGTGTCTGTCAGTGCCGCGCGCGGTCTTGCGCTGGGGCTGGGGATCCCTGCAATTGGGGTGAACCGGTTTGATGTGATTAAGTCAGCGTTTGGTGAGGCTGGCGTGCCTTGCGTTTCTGCTCCGCAAGACAAGGTTTATGTCAAAGAGACCGATAAAGAGCCGCGCTTGATTGCGCTTGATCACGCGCAAATGCTCGGCCAGCCGCTTGTGTTTGAGCCCGAAGACTTCAACCCTGCAGCAACAATCGCAAGACTTGCGGCGATGCAGATTGGTGAAGCACATCCAAGGCCCGCGCCGCTCTACATCAAGTCCGCAGATGCGGCCCCAGCGCGCGATGCACCGCCACGGATTGTGCCGTGACGCCAATCGAACTGGAAGTTTTGCACGCAAAAGCGAGTGAAAGCCCTTGGAGCGCGCGCAGTTTTGAACAGCAACTTGCGCAACCCGGTGCAATTTTGGCGACGTATCCGCATGCGTTTGCCCTTGGTTGTGTAACGTTGGACGAAGCCGAATTGTTGCAAATCGCGACTGATCCTTCATATCAACGTAAGGGATGCGGGCGCATGATGCTGGATCAATTCGAAACTCTTGCACGTGAACGCGACTGCACGCGACTGCTGCTTGAGGTGGCCGCGCACAACGCTCCGGCAATTGCGCTCTACACTAAAGCGGGTTGGCAACTCGACGGGGTGCGTGCGAAATATTACCGCCTTAAAAACGGGCAACGTGCTGATGCTTTGCTCATGTCGAAAAGCATCTGAAAAAAGATGCTTCGGCCCTGCATCCACTGACGTTAAGTCAAGACCAACAGACGCTCTCTGCCAATCAAAAACATTAAGAATCGGTTGACCCCGTCCGCCCTGTGCGCCCTAATCCCGCAATGAGCGCGCGACCTCTCGCGCACGGTGTGAATTGGCCTGTTACCAATTCAACGCCCTCACACAAAAACAACTGGGAGACTTCAATGTCTGTAATGCACAAAATTCTAGGCGGCGCTGCTGCTCTGGCACTTTCAGCCGGAACGCTCGTCGCTGAGCCTGCGATGATCTTCGATCTTGGTGGCAAGTTCGACAAATCCTTTAACGAATCCGCGTTTGCTGGCGCGCAGCGTTGGGCAGAAGAAACAGGCGGCACATTCCGCGAGATCGAGCTTCAGTCTGAAGCTCAGCGTGAGCAAGCACTGCGTCGTTTCGCAGAAGCAGGTTCTAACCCGATCGTCATGACCGGTTTCGCCTTTGGCAACGTTTTGGCTGAAGTTGCGCCTGACTATCCTGACACTAAGTTCGCGATCATCGACATGGTTGTTGATCAGCCAAACGTGCGCTCTGTTGTTTTCAACGAGCATGAGGGTTCCTACCTCGTCGGCATGATGGCTGCGATGGCGTCCAAGTCCAACACAGTTGGCTTCATTGGCGGCATGGACATCCCACTGATCCGCAAGTTCGCTTGTGGCTACGCACAGGGTGTCATGGCGGCAAACGCAGACGCGACAGTTGTTGCAAACATGACAGGCACGACACCTGCAGCTTGGAATGATCCGGTAAAGGGTTCCGAGTTGACGAAAGCACAGATCAGCCAAGGCGCGGACGTTGTGTATGCAGCGGCAGGCGGCACAGGCGTTGGTGTTCTTCAAACAGCAGCGGATGAGGGCATCTTGTCCATTGGCGTCGATTCCAACCAGAACTACCTGCACCCGGGCAAAGTTCTGACATCCATGATGAAGCGTGTTGATAACGCTGTGTATCAGGCAATGACAGACGGTCCTGACATGGAAACAGGCTTTAACGTCATGGGTATCGCCAATGGCGGCATCGGTTACGCGATGGATGAGAACAACGCGTCCCTCGTGTCTGCTGACATGCAGAAAATGGTTGATGATGCGGCTGCGAAGATCTCTTCCGGCGAGCTGATGGTCCACGACTACATGTCCGACGACAGCTGCCCAGCGCTAAGCTTCTAAGCTTAACTGGTACGCAAGACTAGAAAGGCCGCGCACAAAAGTGGCGCGGCCTTTTTGATTTATACGATTTTGGGAGAGATCAGATGAGCGACAGCATAACCACATTTTTCGAGGCTTGGGGCATGAGCGATGACGCGCCACGTGCCGAGGCAATTGCCGCTGCATTCACTGCGGATGGTACATATGCTGACCCGCGTTCTCCTGAAGCGCTTTCAGGCCCAGCGGCGATAGCGGGCTACGTCAACATGTTCAGCGCAGGTGCGCCCGGATGGACAGCTAAGGTCGTAAACCTCAGCACGATCGGGAACAGTCACCGCGCGACAGTCGCGTTTGGCGGTATGGGGCCGGACGGCAAAGAAATGGTGCAGCACGGCCAGTATTTCGCGGACATGGACGGCGACAAAATCGCGCGCATGATCGGCTTTGTTGGCACTGGAGCACCAGAGTAATGAACACTGCCGCCGACATTTCTCCAGCCATTGAACTCAAAGGGATTTCCAAGGCGTTTGGACCTGTTCAAGCCAACAAAGATATCTCCATCCGCGTGATGCCCGGTACGATCCACGGGATTATCGGTGAAAATGGCGCGGGCAAATCGACTCTGATGAGCATCCTTTATGGCTTTTACAAAGCGGATAAGGGCGAGATTTTTATTAGCGGCAAAAAGACTTTGATCCCTGACAGCCAAGCGGCGATTGCAGCGGGGATCGGAATGGTGTTCCAGCACTTCAAACTGGTCGAAAATTTCACGGTGCTTGAGAATATCATCTTAGGTGCAGAAGACGGCGCAATGTTGCGGCCATCCCTCGCGAAAGCGCGCCAGTCGTTGACGGACTTGGCGTCTGAGTACGGCTTGGACGTTGATCCTGACGCGATTGTCGAAAACCTGAGCGTGGGCCATCAGCAGCGTGTCGAAATCCTCAAAGCGCTCTATCGCCAAGCGGATATTTTGATCCTTGATGAACCCACAGGCGTGTTGACCCCTGCCGAAGCGGACCAATTGTTCCGCATCCTGAACCGTTTGCGCGAAGAGGGTAAGACGATCATCCTGATCACCCACAAGCTGCGCGAGATCATGGATACGACCGACACAGTGAGCGTCATGCGTCGTGGTGAAATGACGGCAACTGTGAAGACGTCTGAGACCTCCCCTGCTGGATTGGCAGAGTTGATGGTGGGCCGTAAGGTGTTGTTGCAAGTGGACAAAGTCCCTGCGACCCCAAAACAGACAGTGCTCGAAGTTGAGAACTTGCGCGTTGTAGACGAAAAAGGTGTTGAGCGGGTCAAAGGTATTTCGCTCGATGTGAAAGCGGGTGAAATCCTTGGGATTGCGGGTGTTGCGGGCAACGGTCAATCTGAGCTGCTCGAAGTGCTCGGCGGGATCACTTCCGGTACAGGCGTTATTCGCGTGAATGGGCAAGACATTGATCTCACTGGCAATTCCTCTGACGGGCAATCCCGCCGAGCGCGCGGCATTGCGCATGTGCCAGAGGATCGTCAACGCGAAGGTCTGATCATGGATTTCATGGCTTGGGAAAACACCGCTTTTGGCTATCACCGTGATCCTGCCTATCAATCGGGTATCTTGATGAATAACGCCGCGATTCGCGCAGATACCGAAGGCAAGATGCAGCGCTTTGATGTGCGGCCACCTAATCCGAAGCTCACCGCCAAGAATTTCTCTGGCGGCAATCAACAAAAGATTGTTTTAGCGCGAGAGATCGAACGCAATCCTGCTTTGCTTCTGATCGGTCAACCCACACGCGGAGTCGATATTGGTGCGATTGAGTTTATCCACCAACAGATCGTCGCTCTGCGCGATCAAGGTAAGGCCATTTTGCTGGTCTCTGTCGAGCTTGATGAAATTTTCGCTTTGTCCGACCGCATTGCCGTGATGTTCGATGGGCAACTTATGGGCTTTCGTGATCCTGCAAAAACTGATGAAAAAGAGCTGGGTCTGATGATGGCCGGTGTCGTTGAAGAGGAAGCTGCATAATGGAAAAAATGCCAGCATGGGCCGACGCGGTCCTCGTTCCGATTATCTCGCTATTGCTTGCCGCAATTCTCTCTGCGCTTGTGATTGTGGCTATTGGGGAAGATCCTGTCGCAGCTGTCAAATTGATGGTGCAAGGCTCACTCGGGAGCACTTACGGCTGGGGCTACACGCTCTATTATGCGACGAACTTTATGTTCACCGGCCTTGCCGTCGCAGTCGCGTTCCATGCGCGCATGTTCAACATCGGCGGTGAAGGGCAAGCGATGCTCGGCGGACTTGGTGTCGCCGTTGTCTGCCTGTACATGCCGTGGCCGCATTGGTCCTTGGCGCTTATCTTTGCGACCCTTTCGGCTGCTGCCTTCGGTGCGGCTTGGGCGTTTTTGCCCGCGTATTTACAAGCAAAGCGCGGCAGTCATATCGTGATTACCACGATCATGTTTAACTTCATCGCCGCCGCTTTGCTTAACTACTTGCTGGTTAATGTCATGCGCCCGAAAGGGTCGATGGACCCCGCGACTGCTAAGTTTCCTGAGACGACGCATCTGCCAACGCTGCACGATATCTTGGAACCTTTCGGTATCGCGTTTTCCAAAGCGGCCCCTGCGAATGTTTCGCTCATTGTAGCAATTATCGCCTGCGTTGCGGTCTACTTCCTGATCTGGCGCACCCGTCTTGGCTATGAAATCCGCGCATTCGGGCACTCTGAATCTGGTGCGAAGTATGCAGGTATCAGCCCAGTCAAAATCACAGTTGTCGCGATGCTCATTTCAGGCGGACTAGCTGGCATGATGGCAATCAACAATGTCATGGGGGAAGGCGAACGACTGATCATGAACTCGACTGAAGGGGCGGGTTTCATCGGAATCGCTGTGGCACTCATGGGACGTTCACATCCCTTTGGCGTGTTCCTAGCCGCGATTTTGTTCGGTTTTCTGTACCAAGGTGGCGCAGAACTGGCGCTTTGGACATCCATTCCGCGCGAGTTGATCGTCGTGATCCAAGCGCTGGTCATCCTGTTTACCGGCGCGCTTGATAATATGGTGCGCATGCCGCTCGAGAAGCTCTTTCTGATGTTTAGAAAGGGAGATGCATGATGGATTTTCTCACCATTATCCAAGTGCTCGATAGCACTGTTCGTCTTGCGACCCCTCTTTTGCTCGCTTGTCTCGCAGGGCTATTTTCTGAGCGCGCAGGCATCTTCGACATTGGCTTAGAGGGTAAAATGCTCGCAGCCGCGTTCTTCTCTGCTGCGATTGCGGCAATGACAGGCTCTGTCTGGCTTGGCTTGCTCGCAGGTATCGCGGCGTCGCTTTTCCTGTCTGGTATTCACGGCCTCGCTTCGATCACGTTTCGCGGCAACCAACTGATTTCCGGCGTTGCGATCAACTTCCTTGCCGCTGGTATGACCGTTTTGATTGCACAAAGCTGGTTCAAACAGGGCGGGCGCACGCCGTCGCTGATGAGTGAAGGCCGTTTCAATCCAATCGAGCTGCCATTTGCAGAAGCGCTCAGCGATGTTCCATTCCTTGGCCCGATCTATTCAGAACTGATTTCCGGTCATTCCATCCTCGTCTACGTTGCTCTCGCTGCTGTGCCTGCAACATGGTGGATCCTGTTTCGCACGCGTTTTGGCCTGCGTCTGCGCGCGGTTGGTGAAAACCCCGCGGCGGTTGATACCGCTGGTGTGTCGGTAGTTGGCCTGCGTTTTGCTGCGGTGGCGATCTGTGGTGTACTTTGTGGCATCGCAGGAGCCTATCTGGCCACTGGACTGCAAGCGGGTTTTGTCAAAGACATGACGGCAGGTCGTGGCTTCATCGCGCTTGCGGCGCTGATCTTTGCAAAGTGGCGTCCTTGGTATGCGCTAAGCGCCTGCCTGCTTTTTGGTTTCTTGCAGGCCATCGCCTTGCGCTATCAAAATATTGATCTCGGTGCATTTACAGTGCCCGTTCAAGTCATGGATGCCCTGCCCTACATCTTAACAGTGGTGATCCTTGCGGGTTTCGTCGGCAAGGCGGTTCCCCCCCGTGCAGGCGGCGAGCCCTATGTAAAAGAGCGCTAATAGGTCCAGTTCAACGAGAAACATCAGTCCTAAAGCGAGTGAACCTTTGAGCTGACTTGCCAAGGGCTGGTTCATGGGTTTAAGGAGCCTCATGCAAATATACCTTCCCATCGCCGAAGTTTCGGTAAACGCGTTTCTCCTTTTGGGTCTCGGCGGGATTGTGGGCATTCTGTCAGGTATGTTTGGCGTCGGTGGCGGCTTTTTAATGACGCCGCTGTTGTTTTTTATTGGCATCCCGCCTGCGGTTGCTGTTGCGACAGAAGCCAACCAGATCGTTGCATCCTCATTCTCTGGCGTGCTCGCGCATGTGAAACGCAAGACCGTTGATTTCAGGATGGGAACTGTCCTTTTGATAGGCGGCCTTGTGGGCGCTGCTTTGGGCGTTCTGGTCTTCAACTATTTGAAAGCACAGGGCCAAGTCGATCTGCTTGTCAAACTCTGCTATGTGCTTTTTTTAGGCATTATTGGCGCTTTGATGTTCGTCGAGAGCCTGAATGCGATCCGCAAATCCAAAAAACCGGGCAAAGCGCCAAAGCGCAAGCAGCGCGGCTGGATTCATGCACTGCCTTTCAAGATGCGCTTTCGCACCTCCGGACTCTACATCTCCGTCATTCCACCCCTAATCGTGGGTGTCGCTGTTGGTGTTTTGGCAGCGATCATGGGTGTCGGCGGTGGTTTCATTATGGTTCCCGCGATGATCTATCTGCTTGGCATGCCGACGAAAGTTGTCGTTGGAACCTCGCTTTTTCAGATCATCTTTGTCACCGCATTTACCACGCTCTTGCACGCGACAACCAACTTCACCGTTGATATGGTGCTCGCGGTTCTTTTGCTCGTTGGCGGTGTTTTTGGCGCGCAAGTCGGTACGCGTATCGGCACCAAGCTTAAAGCTGAACAACTCCGCATCCTGCTCGCCATCATGGTGCTTGCGGTCTGTGGCAAGCTTGCATTCGACCTCCTTGTGATGCCGTCTGAGCTTTACTCGCTCGGCGCGGCGGGGGGCCACTGATGCTGCGTTTCATGGTCCTGTTTCTTGCGCTCGCTTTACCCGCAAAAGCGGAAGAAGTTGTGCTTGGCATGTCCCAAACCGAAGTCGCGATCACCGCGAATTTCGATGGCTCGGAAATCTTCATCTTCGGGGCTGTTAAACGCGAAGAAGCGATCCCAGCAGGCGATCCGCTACAAGTAATCGTGGCGATCCAAGGCCCCTCCGAGCCACTCACGGTGCGCCGCAAAGAAAAACGTTTTGGCATTTGGATCAACACGGATTCCGTCGAAGTCGATGCTGCCCCCAGCTTTTATGCTGTCGCAACCAGCGCTCCTTTTGATGAAGTGCTTAGCTCGACTGAGGATTTGCGCTATAAAATCTCAATCCCCAGTGCGATCCGTTCTGTTGGTGCGCCAATGACGGTCGCTGATTCACAGAGCTTTACCGAAGCCGTGATCCGCGTGCGCAAAGCCAACAAGCTGTTTCAATTGCTCGAAGGCGATGTCGAGTTCTCCGAAGAAACACTCTTTAAGACGTCCATCGCGATGCCAGCAAACCTGACCGAAGGCGAATATCGCACGCGCATCTACCTCACACGTTCAGGCAAAGTCGTCTCTGAGTATGAAACACTGATCGATGTGCGCAAAGTCGGGCTAGAACGTTGGCTCTACACACTTTCACGTCAGCAACCGCTTATCTACGGATTGCTCTCGCTTGCCATCGCAATCTTCTCCGGCTGGGCAGCTTCTGCGATCTTCACAGGTCTGCGCCGCAATTAGGCTTCATCTTTCCGAATAAACTTCGGGGGAGTCGGCAAGGCCGACGGGGGCTGGCCCCCTACCCACGCCCGATAAAGGGCATCTTGCTCGCCATAATCGTCATAAACTGCACATTCGCTTCAGGCGGCAAATTCGCCATATGCAAAACCGCACGCGCCGCTTCACCAACATCCATCGACGGCAATGGCTCAAAACCATTCATCGCACGGCGCTCATCCAACTCGGTCACCAAAGCTGTGCGTGCGTTGCCAATATCAATCTGTCCACAAGTGATATCATGCGCGCGTCCATCCAAAGACAACGTCTTTGTCATTCCCGTAATCGCGTGCTTTGTTGCTGTATAAGAAATCGAGTTTTCACGCGGGCTATGTGCTGAAATGGACCCGTTGTTGATGATCCGCCCACCCTTCGGGTTTTGTTTCTTCATTTGCCCGTAAGCCGCCTGCGCCGCCAAAAACATGCCATGCAAATTCACATCAACCACTGCGCGCCAATCCGCATAGCTGATTTCATCAATTTCTGCCTGCTTGCCAAACATGCCCGCATTGTTGAACAAAACATCCAAACGACCTGCAACATCCGCAAAACCTGCAACGGCCTCTTGTACCGCCAGTTCATCCGTCACATCCGCAGGCAGTGCGACTGCCGTGTCATAACGGGACGCGACATCCTCGAGCAGTTCTTCACGCCGCGCCAACAATCCAACGCACCAGCCCTCGTTCAGGAACAACTCAGCGGTCGCAAGACCAATGCCAGAACTCGCTCCAGTGATCAAAATACTCTTCATATCTCTTCCGTCTCCAAAGTCAGTGGTGCCGCAGGCGCTGCACGCAAATCATCCACACGCAAAGCACCGCTCGGGCGCGATAAACGATTGCGTGTCACCCAAATCAGCCGTTCCTGCGCACGTGTTATCGCGACGTAGGCCAAGCGCTTCCACAATGGTTGCCCAGCTTCAACGCGCCCCATACGCGCAGCTACAAACAAATCAGGCGAAAACACTTGAACGGTGTCCCATTGACTGCCCTGCGCTTTGTGAATTGTCACCGCTGCACCATGCAAAAACGTCGCGCCCATGCGGGCTGCAAAGGGAATGAACGGTTCTTCTTCGTCCGGCATCTCGATCTTAACGATCGAAGCCGCAGACACCTGGGGATCTTCTGCGCCAATCACGTGAAGTCGCGAAAACCCGGGCTTTCGTCCGGGTCCGAGATAAATGACCTGCGCCCCTTTGATAAGTCCGCGCGCTTCCAGATCAAGCCGCTTTTTGCGATGCTTGAGCGGCAACTCGATTCCATCACAGATCAGCGGTTCACCCTCCAGCAAGGCGTCATCTGGCGCGCCATGAACAGAGCGGAATGCATTGATCAACCTGATCCTCGTCGCGTTGCGCCACACCAATACAGGAGAGCGCGCCATCAGATCGACCTCGACCCGCTGCCCCCAAACCACGCGATCATCTTTGCGCGACGCCTCTTCTACCATTTTCTCGAAACTCTGAAAATCGAGCTGTGGATCGGCCAGCGCATGGGCCAGATCAAGGATAGGATTGTCGGCATCTTGACGGTGAATACGGCTCAGTTCCAGTTTGCGTGGGCCTGTTAAGCTATCAAACACCATCCCGCCAGACTGGTTCACTGGCGCAAGTTGCGCAGGGTCACCAAACAACACTAAAGTCGGGAAAATCTCTTTAAGATCATTGAATTGCTTTTCATCCAACATCGAGGATTCATCGACAAACCCAATATCGAGCGGATCTTCGCGACGCTTCCAGCCTGTGATGAAATCCGAGCCACGCAAGCCCGCTGTCGCCAAAGCACCGGGAACCGATTTGTTGGTTTGATAAAAGGCCATCGCACGATCCAGCGCTTCGTCGGTTAGCCCTTCGATGCTCGGGCGTTCACCATTTCCAGCAAGCCATTCCGCAACTTTCTCATACTCTGGATCATACACGGGCGTGTATAAAATGCGGTGGATCGTCGTGGCAGGAACGCCGCGCATACGCAGAACAAAAGCCGCCTTATTGGTCGGTGCCAAAATCGCGAGCGTGCGTTTGTCTTTCTTTTTTCGGCTCTCGTATTCGCCTGAGACAATGCCCACGCCAGCCGCTTCCAGCGCTTTATAAAGCTCGGCCAACAGCAGCGTTTTGCCTGACCCTGCTTTGCCAATCAATGCCATCACGCTTTGCTCTGGTCCTTGTGGCGGCATGAGCAAGGAATCTTCCAAGTCGATCCCCGCAGAGCGCAGCATATCGGTCACCGCATCAAAGGCGGCCGCTTGGTCTTCGGAGAGCGTGAGAGCGGGTAAAGTCATGGGGCTCAAGGTATCTGCGCCCCTGACAAATCACCAGCGTTGGTTTGCGCGGTTCATGCGATTTGTGCGAGTGCAAGCTGCTCGGAACCAAAGGTCCGCTCGAACCAAAGTCGCGAAAGAGCTGGCGAAATCCCTGCCTTTTGAGAAACGCGCATCCGCGCTTCGGCCGTAAACGACCATAGCCCAACGCTGATCTTTGCGCGCCCTTCACCCGTGCTGCCAAAGACCTCTGGACTTGCACCAATGATGCGATAGATGCGTACCATGCGTGCATCAAACACACCCACGAAATGGCGCACATTGAAGTTCTCCATAATCTCGCCGCCCGCAAGCATCAGCGCCGCAGCCGTGCGTGGCTGTGCCGTTCGAGACAGACAAAAACGCGTGCATTCCCAAATTTCAGGGCTTCGCACATCACCGCCGCCCAAAATGTCCGAAAAATGTTCATTCACCATTGTGCGTCCGGTGCTTGGCAACATGCGCATTGATCCACCATGCGAGCCGTCAGCTTGCTGATAGATCACATAAAGCGGGTTAAAATCGTCATATTCATCACGTTCAAAACCATCCTCATTAACTGTAACGTCCCAACCAAGGCGTGTTTTGAATTGGTCAGCGCGATCCTGAAACATGGATTTTTTCAGCTCTGGCAATGCCTCTAGCTCGTCTGCATATAGATATCTGATCATTTTTGTCGTCCCCATCTGTGTAACGATGGACGATGACGACCTTGGCTTTAACGGATGTGAACAGAGCGCGCGGTGTCTTTGGGTTTAAACAACAATCAACCCTCGGCTCATAGCGCGGGCAACTGCGTGGGTGGTGTTTACTGCACCCAATTTGAAGCGCGCAGACTCAATATAAACGCGCAAAGTGTGCTCGGAAATTTCCATCGTATCTGCCGCTTTGGCACGATTGTAACCCATAGCGAGGAACGTCATCGCGTCCACTTCACGAGGTGAAAGTGTGCGCGACGCTTCTGGAACGCGTTCAGGTTCAAATTCCAGTGCCTTTTGATTGAAGAAATGCGCGAGCAATATCAATGGTCTGCGATGCTGGTTCTTGAACACTTGCCACTCGTCATCCGAGCAAGAATGCGACGCAGTAAAGAGGGCGTATTGCCCATTTGGCCCGCGCATAGGAATCGAAAAACCCTGATTTCCTACGCCGTATTCAATTGCCTCACTGCGAAACAAGCGTGCCGCTTTTGAGGACCAATCTAGCCGCTTCCAGTCAACGGGGTGAAATCGCTGGTTACAGCCTAGAATCACAGGATCGACCCGCAAATACTCTTTCTCGATGTAGCGTGCGACCCAGGCGGGGGAATAGGTGCCACAGCCGTATTGGTCCCCTTGGCTGTTCACCCAATGATAAACCATATGGTTAATACGGTAGGCTTCACATAGATCAACAATGACTGCTTGAAGGTCTTCAAGCCCTGCTGCGCGTTCGAGCGCTGCCAGGTTGCGGTCCACGTCCACTTGGTGCCAATTTTGAGCCAAGGATTGGCCTTTCCATCATCGTGTCCAATTCCGCAGATGCAACGCTATGCGTGCTATCGAGTTCCCGCTCCAAGGCTGAGAGGCCATTGAGAGACGCGAATTTCTTTAGATCTGTCAGAACGTCCAATATCCAATTATTATTCATGATGACACTCGCCTTTAGGGGTTAATGAAAGATTAACACAACCCTAACATGAGTGGATTAATATTCGGTATTCGCGGAAAACAACTCCCCAGAAATAGCGAGGCCGCTAAATTTAACACATTGGAAGCGTTAGAAGTGCTGCTCAAAAGCAAAGCACCCGCGAACACAAATGTGATTCGCGGGTGCTGTTGTTTCCATTGTGGAAACAGTTGGGGATTATTTCGCGGTTAATGCATCTTCAAATGTCCGCAAACCTGTCTTTGGCGACTGCACAAGCACAGCCATATTGCCTGGCTTATGCTCATTGCGCAGCATCTTCATATGCGCCGCGGGCAACGCGTCCCACTCGAAAACTTCTGACATGCATGGATCAAGACGACGCTCAACCATGAGGTGGTTCGCAGCAGATGCTTGCTTGAGATGAGCGAAGTGGCTACCTTGCAAACGCTTTTGGTGCATCCACATGTAACGCACATCAAACGTACAATTAAAGCCGGTGGTGCCCGCACAAATCACGACCATCCCGCCTTTTTTACAAACGAGCGACGATACCGGGAAAGTGCTTTCGCCAGGGTGTTCAAACACCATATCAACGTTCACGCCTTTGCCTGTTATATCCCAAATTGCTTTTCCGAACTTACGCGCTTCTTTGAACCACGTAGCATACTCAGGCGTGTTCACCGTTGGGAGCTGTCCCCAGCAGCTGAAATCTTTGCGGTTGATCGCGCCTTTTGCACCAAGGCCCATAACGAAATCACGTTTGTCCTCATCAGAGATCACCGCAATGGCATTTGCACCCGCTGTATTGATGAGCTGAATCGCGTAAGAGCCAAGACCACCGGAAGCCCCCCAAACAAGAACGTTCTGGCCTGGCTTGAGATCATGTGGCTCATGGCCAAACAACATCCGATAAGCAGTGGCAAGTGTCAGCGTATAGCAAGCGCTCTCTTCCCACGTTAGATGCTTTGGACGCGGCATTAACTGCTGAGCTTGAACATTCGTGAACTGTGCGAACGAGCCATCAGGCGTCTCGTAGCCCCAAATCCGCTGCGACGTGGAAAACATTGGATCGCCACCATTACAGTGCTCATCATCGCCATCATCTTGATTGCAATGCACGACAACTTCGTCACCAACTTTCCAGCGCTTCACCTTATCGCCAACAGCCCAAACGATGCCCGCAGCATCGGAACCCGCGATGTGGTACGGCTGACCGTGCCCGTCAAACGGGGAGATCGGCTGACCAAGGGCTGCCCAAACACCGTTGTAATTCACACCTGCTGCCATAACGAGAACGAGCACTTCGTGGCTATCAAGCGTGGGAACATCAACCACCTCTTGCTGCATCGCCGTATCCGGCTCTCCGTGACGCTCGCGGCGAATGGCCCATGCATACATCGACTTTGGGACAAATCCGAGAGGCGGCATCTCACCCATCTCGTACAGGTCCTTTTCAGGTGCATCGTAAGCGATAATCCCAGTTTCAGTATCCAGCGCCATGTTGGCCTCCTGTAATTTCAATTTGCCGCAACGCAGAATCGTCGCTTCTAAGATTGAGTAGAGACGCAAAAGCAATAATGCAACTCTAGAAAGTCATTTTTTGTAATTTTATAACCCAGCAGTCGCAGCATTATGCTGCGCTCGCATTCTTAGGTTTTGAGATGCGCGATGCTGTTGGCATAGTATCGCAGCGCAAAACGCTGTGCTTCATCGACCACGATACGCTCGCCTTCGCTTCGCAAAATCTTGCGTTCGCTCAAATGTTTTAGAGCAATCTCTGCTGTGTAGCTGATTTCACCGCGCGGCATATGCACATGCGCGCTTTTCATGCGGTCGAGCTCTGCTTGCATCAAACCGGCCAAGTCCGCCTTGGCGATACTCTCGCGGTCTTGCATGACGGAAGCCAGCAAGGGAACAGGCACCACAGGGACAATTTCTGCGATCTGCTCCATCAATTCCTTTGCAAGGCTTTCGGCATCCGGCGCACCATGCGTCTTAACATGCGCGCGCAAGGACACAGCGGGACCAAAGCTGACTGCTGCATAGCCAAAACGATGAAACCTGCCGCTCAAACGCAACCAAATTTGTTTCACGAAGAAACCTGCGACAACACTGATCCGCGCCCGAAAGCGACGCGTGCCCGCTGCATCAGCCGCCATCAAAATGCGATCCTCAAGCACGCGGTCATAGTTCAACGCGACGGGTACAAAGAGTACTTCTCGGCCTTCTTCCTCGTAACCGTCAGTGATATATTTGAGCAATCCCAACTTTGGCGGCGCGAGCTTGCCATCCAACGACAAGCCCCCCTCGGGGAACATCGCCTGCGTCACGCCCGCTTGCGTCGCCAAATGAACGTAGCGCGCGAGGACACGGCGATAGAGATCGCCACGCGATTTGCGGCGGATAAAATAAGCGCCCATTGCTTTGATCAAACGACTAAGCGGCCAAACGCGCGCCCACTCACCGACCGCATAGGCCAGCGCTGAACGCTCTGCTGCAAGATACGTGACCAAGACGTAGTCCATGTTGGAGCGATGGTTCATCACGAACACCACTGTTGCGTCTTTGTCCAACGCGCTGAGACCTGCATCATCGTGATACCCAAGCCGAACACGGTAAAGCGCGTTGCTGAGCCCCCGGGCAATCCGAATTGCGAACCCGAAATACGCTGTGGCACTAAACGACGGCACAATCTCGCGCGCATATTTGCGTGCTTGCTCAAACGCCACATTCTCAGGAACGCCATTGCGGCGCGCATGATCTGCAATCGCTTGGCTCACATCTGGATCATAGATCAAACGCTGAATCATGTCGTAGCGCCGCGCCAGCTTGAATGGTTCAATCGGACGCTCAAGCCGTTCATTCACACGTTTTACGACACGTTCCATCCGACGACGGAAAAACCAACGCACAGATGGAAATAGGAAATGCGACGCAAAGGTAACGACCGCAAAAAGCAGGATCAGGCTAAAGAACCAAATGGGCATTTCTACAGTTTGCGTCATGGCGCGACCCTTGCAGTAAGGCGGTGGAGGGTAAATATGATTCTTAGGAACGAGTTAAGGATTGAAGAGACATGTCTGCCATTCGCATCACATCCGGCTTTGCCGAGACCGAACGCGCAGCAGTCGCCGCGCTCTATTGGGAAGCCTTTGCGCGCAAACTCAACTTCGGTCTTGGTCCAATGACGAAAGGCATCGCATTTCTGGCCCGTGTCGCAGATCCGCGTTTCGCCCTTTGTGCACGCAGTGACACAGGCGCACTCCTCGGCATCGCTGGATACAAAACGTCTGAGGGCGCGCTGATTGGCGGCGGCTTTTCCGACCTCGCTGCAATTTACGGTCTTTTGGGCGCAACGTGGCGCGCGGCTTTGCTTTCTGTTCTTGAGCGAAATCTCGAAAGCGGCACTTTGTTGATGGATGGCATCTGCGTCAGCCGCGAAGCTCGGGGCATGGGGCTAGGCACTGCGCTTTTGCGTGCGATCAAAGACGAGGCAAGCGCACAAAACTGCGACGATGTCCGCCTCGATGTGATCGACAGCAATCCCCGTGCTAAGGCGCTTTATGAACGCGAAGGCTTTGTTACAGGCAAAACCCAGTCACTTGGCCCGCTCAAACATCTCTTTGGATTTTCCACTGCGACTGAAATGCGTTTCATACTCTCACTTTAGCCAATGAAATGCCGCAACGCAGCGAATTGACACTTGCGCAAAATTACATATACATATCTTCAAACGTAATAAAATTACCAAGATGATTCATGAGGGCCGCTATGACCGACACATCGAATGCTGTGAAAAAAGATCGCCCTTGGCTCATTCGGACCTATGCTGGCCACTCAACAGCGAAAGCGTCAAACGCACTCTATCGCGGCAATTTGGCGAAGGGTCAGACGGGCCTGTCTGTGGCTTTCGATCTGCCCACGCAAACAGGCTATGACAGTGATCACGTACTCGCGCGCGGCGAAGTCGGCAAAGTTGGCGTGCCTGTTTGTCATTTGGGCGACATGCGCACATTGTTTGATGACATCCCTCTAGAGGACATGAACACATCCATGACAATCAACGCGACGGCCCCTTGGTTGCTGGCGCTTTATGTCGCTGCTGCCGAAGAACAAGGCGCGGATGCCTCCAAGCTGCAAGGCACGGTGCAGAACGATCTGATCAAGGAATACCTATCGCGTGGCACCTACATTTGCCCCCCGAAGCCCTCGCTCAAAATGATCGCGGACGTGGCTGAATATTGCTACACGAACATCCCAAAGTGGAACCCAATGAACGTCTGTTCTTACCACTTGCAAGAGGCAGGCGCGACACCGGAACAGGAACTCGCGTTTGCTCTGGCGACTGCTACTGCCGTCCTCGATGAACTGCGCCCGCGAGTTCCAGCCGAAGATTTCCCGACGCTTGTGGGTCGTATCTCATTCTTTGTGAATGCAGGTATCCGTTTCGTGACCGAGATGTGCAAAATGCGCGCGTTTGTTGATCTCTGGGATGAGATTTGTCTAGAGCGGTATGGTGTTGAAGACCCCAAGATGCGTCGTTTCCGATATGGCGTTCAAGTGAACTCGCTCGGTCTGACAGAGCAACAGCCAGAAAATAACGTCTACCGCATCCTTCTTGAGATGCTCGCAGTGACTTTGTCGAAAAACGCCCGCGCCCGCGCTGTACAACTGCCCGCTTGGAACGAAGCCCTTGGTCTGCCGCGCCCTTGGGATCAGCAATGGTCCATGCGCATGCAGCAAATCCTAGCCTATGAAACGGATTTGTTGGAGTTCGACGACCTCTTCGATCAAAACCCCGCTGTGGATCGCAAGGTTGAGGAGCTCAAAACGGGCGCGCGCGCAGAGCTTGCCAACCTCGGTTCCATGGGCGGCGCGATAGACGCAATTGATTATATGAAATCGCGCTTGGTGGATTCCAACGCGGACCGCCTTAACAAGATCGAGCGCAATGAGACCATCGTTGTTGGCGTGAACAAGTGGCAGCAAGGTGAGCAATCACCGCTTCAAACAGAAGACGGCGGCATCATGGTTGTTGATCCAGCCGTAGAAGATGAACAAATAGCGCGCCTGGAAGAGTGGCGTTCAAGCCGCGATGACGCCGCGGTTCAAGTCGCCCTAGCCGCGTTGCGCGAAGCGGCGCGCAATGGCGAAAATGTCATGCATGCCTCAATCCAAGCCGCGAAAGCTGGCGTCACGACGGGTGAATGGGCCGCACAAATGCGCGCAGTGCATGGCGAATATCGTGGACCGACGGGCGTGTCTGCGTCTGTGTCCAACAAGACCGAAGGCCTTGATGACATCCGTGATGCGGTAAATGTTGTAAGTGACAAACTGGGTCGTCGCCTGAAGTTCCTCGTCGGCAAGCCGGGGCTTGATGGTCACTCCAATGGCTCTGAACAGATCGCTTTCCGCGCACGTGATTGCGGCATGGACATTGAATATGACGGCATCAGGCTCACACCTGAAGAACTCGTTGCCTCCGCGTTGGAAACCCGCGCGCATGTTGTTGGCCTCTCAATCCTTTCAGGCAGCCATATTCCGCTGGTTGAAGACTTGATGAAGCGCATGCGAGAGGCAGGTCTTGGTGACACGCCGGTGATTGTTGGCGGGATCATCCCCGATGACGACGCAGATCGCCTTCGTGCAATGGGTGTCGCGCGGGTCTACACGCCGAAAGATTTCGAACTGAATGCGATCATGAAAGACATTGTCACCCTGGCTGATCCCGCGCCGATTGCCGCTGAGTGATTGACGCTATCGCGCGGCGGACTTACCGTCGAGCGCATGAACACATCCCTTATCATCCGCCCACTTGAGCAAAGTGATGAAGCCGATTGGCGCCGTCTTTGGACCGCCTATCTAGAATTTTACGAAAGCTCGGTGAGCGAGGAGGTCTATGCGACCACTTTCGAACGCCTCCTCGATCCTGCGAACACTGCTCAATGCGCGGCCTTGGCGCTCTTGGACGGTACACCTGTAGGGCTCGTTCATTGGATTTATCATCCGCATAATTGGAAGATTGAGGACGTTATCTACCTGCAAGACCTCTATGCGGATCCATCTGTGCGCGGCACAGGTGTCGGGCGTGCGCTGATTGAACATGTCTACGACGTTGCGGATCAAGGCGAAACGCCAACAGTCTATTGGATGACCCAAGAGTTCAACGCGACAGCGCGACAGCTTTATGATCGCATCGCGAGCAAAACCGTTTTTGTGCAATACAAACGCTAGGAAGTTATCATGACCATTCATATCGGTGCAAAACCTGATCAAATCGCTGAAACAGTCCTGATGCCCGGTGATCCCTACCGTGCCAAATGGGCGGCGGAGACGTTTTTGAAGGATGTCGAACTCGTCAATGAAGTGCGCGGGATGCTGGGATTTACGGGCACTTGGAACGGCAATCGCGTCACGATCCAAGGCAGCGGAATGGGCATGCCATCTTTGTCGATTTACGCCAATGAATTGCTCAAAGACTATGGCGCGAAAACACTGATCCGCATCGGATCATGCGGGGCGATGCAACCTTATGTTGGCATCCGCGACGTGATCATTGCGATGACATCTTCGACACTTTCGACACCTTCACTCGGGTTTTTCAAAGAGCTGAATTACGCGCCTTGCGCTGATTGGAGCCTGCTACGAGCGGCTGTGAATGCGGCTGAAGCAAAGGGCACTAAGACCCACGTTGGTGGCATTTATTCTGCCGATGTTTTCTACGATGAACGCCCTGATCTCAATGAGCAAATGATGCGCCATGGCATTCTTGGTGTCGAGATGGAGGCAGCCGAGCTCTACACACTTGCCGCGCGTTTCAATGCACGCGCGCTTGCGGTTCTGACAGTCTCCGATCACCTGATCACAGGCGAAGCGCTGCCGTCCGAAGATCGCGAGCGAAGCTTTGGCGAGATGGTTGAAATCGCGTTGGAAGCCGCTTTCACTTAACGCCCATGCGTGCCGTCGTACCCGTTTGGTTGCGGCGGCTCCCACCCGTCCAGCGCACCTACCGCAGGTTTGAACACCTCAACCAAAAGCGGGTGACATTGCGCTTCGTCGCTTGAATGCTCGCTTGAACAATCTCCGCCTGGGCAAGCGCTGAGAGCGCCCAGCAGATCAATCTCTGCAAACAGTTCGAGATAATCGCCTTGCCGCACAGGGCTGGCCTTCATGAAGTACTGCCCTGTATCGCGTGTAAAACCAGTGCACATGAAGACATTGAGAACGTCATGAACATGCGGTTCCGCCTCTTTCAACGCTACATCGAGATGATCCGCCAACGCACGCGTCAGGTTGGAATGACAGCAATGATGATAGTGCGTTCCAGAGAGCAAGTTGCCCGTATACGGATCACAGCGCGTACCAATTACATCGTGCACAGAGCCACCGAAGGGATCGATGCCATACCAACCAAGCGTGTCAGTTGTGACTGTTGCCATGGGGCGAAGCATAGGGAAGGAGCTCCACAGGCTTTCCCCCGTTGTGACATGCGTGCCGTGCAATGCTCGGGTTTTTCCAGTGTAAAACCGTTCCGTTATGTCATCAGCATTCCACAGATTGAGATCGCCAACCTGCGGACCTTCAGGGCAGGACATACGAAAAAAATGTCCCGCAGGAACAGTAAACATGCGCGCATCACGTGCCGGCACGAGCGTTTCACCGATTTTCTCTGCTCCTTCAAGCGCTTTGGCATATAGCAGCAAATCGCGTCGCGGCAGACCATCTACAGGATAGCAAATGACAGGTTTAATGTTGCGCCGCTGATCCGCGTCGCTGGGTGGGCTTTGCATCATCTGCTCCTTGAGACCTTAAGAGGACGGATCAAAAGAAAACCCGCCGCACCAGAGTACGACGGGTTGTTTCGATTTTTCTAGAAAAATCGTGCGCTTAAACAGTGCGCTCGACCATCATTTTCTTGATCTCTGCGATTGCGAGCGCCGGATTCAATCCCTTTGGACAGGTCTTGGCGCAGTTCATAATCGTGTGGCAACGATAGAGCTTGAACGGATCTTCCAATTCATCCAAACGCTCGCCCGTCGCCTCATCACGGCTATCGATGATCCAACGATAGGCATGAAGCAACGCCGCAGGTCCAAGGTAGCGATCACCATTCCACCAGTAAGATGGGCAAGACGTTGAACAGCATGCGCACATCACGCATTCATACAGACCATCAAGCTTTTTGCGATCTCCGATAGACTGCTTCCACTCTTTCGCAGGGCGGTTTGTTTTCGTCTCAAGCCACGGCATGATGGATGCATGTTGCGCATAGAAATGCGTCAAATCGGGGATCAAATCCTTGATTACAGGCATGTGCGGCAGCGGGTAAATCTTAACGTCGCCTTTGACTTCATCCATGCCATAGATACAGGCAAGCGTGTTGATCCCGTCGATATTCATCGCACAAGACCCGCAAATGCCTTCACGACAAGAACGGCGGAACGTCAGCGTTGGATCAATCTCGTTCTTGATCTTGATCAGCGCGTCCAGAATCATCGGACCACAGTTGTCCATATCCACCCAATAGGTATCCACAGACGGGTTTTTGCCGTCATCAGGGTTCCAGCGATATATCTGGAATTTGCGAATGTTGTTCGCACCTTCGGGCTTTGGCCAGGTTTTGCCAGTCGTCATGCGGGAATTCTTGGGGAGGGTCAGTTGTACCATCGTCTCACTCCTTTACAGAAACAGGCCAAGGCCGTTTTTGGAAATGCATTGCACCGTTTCAGGACGCGATGCGATTGCTGTTACGGTTTCGACGGTCGCGGGCGTCACACCTGTGGCACCCGCTTTGGCGATGTCGAAAATTTCAAAACGCGAGGCGTTGTCGATCACACAATCCGTCACCGGTGCGGCATTCACACCTGGAAACTTTTGCGCGACCACATCGTTCACAACACCTTTGGCAGTATTGCGAGCGACCGTGTCAGCTGCATCATTCGCTTGGACACAGGCACCCAAAGTCAGCGCGATCGTCAAGATCAAAACCGCGCGCATTAGAACGTCCGCTCTTTCGGAGCAATCCTGTTAAGGTTAATGCCACCTTCCGCTTCCGTCGAAAGCGGAGCGGTGATCACTGGGCGATGGCTCAACTCAACATCTTTGCCATCAACGCGGCTGATCGTGTGGACACGCCAGTTTTCGTCATCACGCGTTGTGTAATCCTCATGGGCATGAGCACCACGGCTTTCTTTGCGCGCTTCAGCACCAACAATCGTCGCCAATGCGTTTGGCATCAGGTTTGTCAGCTCGAGTGTTTCCATAAGATCAGAGTTCCACACGAGCGAGCGATCCGTTACTTTCAGATCATCCACTTTCGCGGCAACATTGGTCATCTTCTCAACGCCCTCTTTCAATGTCTTGTCGGTGCGGAAGACGGCTGCATCTTCTTGCATGGTCTTTTGCATCTCGAGGCGCAACTCCGCAGTCGGCGTGCCACCATTCGCATTGCGCAGACCATCAAAACGATCAAAGGCCGCATCGACAGAAGCTTGGTTCAAAGCCCCATTTGCCGCTTCAGCATCCACAACCTTGCCCGCGCGGATCGCAGCGGCGCGGCCAAAGACCACAAGGTCAATCAAGGAGTTTGAGCCCAAACGGTTTGCACCGTGAACCGACGCACAGCCCGCTTCGCCAACAGCCATAAGGCCAGGAACAACTGCGTTGGGATCTTTCGCAGTGGGGTCGAGAACCTCACCAAAGTAGTTCGTGGGAATGCCGCCCATATTATAGTGAACTGTCGGCAAGACCGGAATTGGCTCTTTATTAACGTTCACGCCTGCAAAAACCTTGGCAGATTCGGAGATGCCCGGCAGGCGCTCAGCGAGAGCCTCCGCAGGAAGGTGCGATAGGTTGAGGTGGATGTGATCCCCACCAGCACCGACACCGCGACCTTCGCGAATTTCCATTGTCATGCAACGCGAGACATAGTCGCGCGGCGCGAGGTCTTTGTAATTGGGCGCATACCGCTCCATGAAACGCTCGCCTTCGGAGTTGGTGAGATACCCACCTTCCCCACGCGCACCCTCGGTTATAAGACAGCCGGAACCGTAAATACCCGTCGGGTGGAATTGAACGAACTCCATGTCCTGCAAAGCAAGACCTTGACGTGCAACCATGCCGCCGCCATCGCCTGTGCATGTGTGCGCTGAGGTGGCAGAGAAATAGGCACGACCATAGCCACCCGTCGCCAGCACAACCATCTTCGCGTTGAAGACGTGCATCGTGCCGTCGTCGAGCTTCCAGCAGACAACGCCTTGGCAAACGCCGTCATCCGACATGATCAGATCAATCGCGAAATACTCAATATAGAATTCCGCATTGTTCTTCAGGGACTGCCCATAAAGTGTGTGCAGGATCGCGTGACCCGTGCGATCTGCCGCGGCGCATGTGCGCTGAACGGGAGGACCTTCGCCAAATTCAGTGGTGTGACCACCGAATGGACGCTGGTAAATCTTGCCTTCTTCCGTGCGCGAAAACGGCACGCCGTAGTGTTCTAGCTCGTAAACCGCTTTGGGCGCTTCGCGCGCGAGGTATTCCATCGCGTCCGTGTCACCGAGCCAGTCAGAACCCTTGACCGTGTCATACATATGCCACTGCCAATTATCGGGCCCCATGTTGGACAAAGACGCCGCAATGCCACCTTGCGCCGCAACAGTGTGCGAACGCGTTGGGAAAACCTTGGTTACACAAGCGGTGCGCAAGCCTTGCTCGGCCATGCCAAGTGTTGCACGCAAACCAGCACCGCCGGCACCAACCACAACAACATCATAGTCGTGGGTTTCATATTCATAAGCTGCCATTTGGGTCGCTCCGAAAAATTATAGGGCCAGCTTAGCGATGGCGAAAACGCCGACCGCTGCTGCACCGTAGCTGAGGCAAGTAAGAACGATGATAAGGACTTTCTGCATGAGGCCATGCACGTAATCCTCGATCAGCACCTGTGCGCCATCGTTGAAATGTTTGAACCCGACGAGGATCGTCAAAGCGGCTACAATCGCCGGGAATGGCCGCGCAAAGTAGGCTGTAACCTCTGTGTAGCTGGATCCAAGGATCCCGCCGAACGTGAAGATGAAAACGGGTACGAGAAATAGCAAAGCAACGGAGCTTACTTTCATCGACCAGAAATGATGTGTGCCGGATTTTGCGCTGCCCATGCCGGTTGCGCGTTTGCGGTCTGTTAAAAATGCCATGTCTCGCGCTCCCTTAGATGATGATGACAGTGAGAAGCGTCAGAACGATAGAGCCGCCGATGACTGCATATCCCATCTTTTCCGCTGTCTTAATCTCGAGGCCAATCGCATTGTCCCAGATCAAATGCCGCACCCCAGCGAGCGTGTGATACCACATGCCCCAGAGCGAGAAGAACAGGACCAAATCACCAAACCAGCTGGTCAGAAACCCATTCGCCACTGCGAAGTAGCTCTCTGATGTCGCGGCGGCCAAGAACCACCAAACGATAAGCAAAGACGCGATCAGCATTGCGTTGCCAGTAATCCGTGTGAGAATGGAGGTCATCGACGTCAATTGCGGACGATAAATCGATAGATGCGGTGAGAGCGGGCGATTGCCCCTGTTCACATCAGCCATAGCTGTTTCCTTTTGATGTCCCTTGACCTTGTTCTAACGTATTATTCGCCGCTGTCACCTAACAGGAGATAAACAACGCGCGGTAAATTGGCGCAATTTGCAGAAATTTTCAACTTTGTGATCACACGCAAAGTTTGCGTGATCACAAAATGCTAATCCGCAGCAATCTGAGTCGCAATACCATCAAGCCAATCAACGAGCTCAGTGCACATTGTGATGCTTTGCGCGTCCAGATCGTAAAAGGCGTTCGCCTCGTCGCAGCTTTCAAGGGTCACAGTTATATTGCGTGGCCATTTGAACTCAGCATTCAGAGCTTTGATTTCGTGCGAAATCAACTCCATCGCGACGGAGCCGTTCAGCACCAGTTGACCTGTTAAGCCTGAATTCGCGCTCATGCCATCCAGGACAGAATGCCAACTGTCAGCTGCCAAAGCGAATTCATCTTCGCAACCCTCTGCGCGCTCTTCAGGCAATTCCAAATCCTGCGCAAACTCTTCGCGCCCGTCCGGATCAGCCCCATAAAACAAGCAAACGGTGTTAAAATAGCGCTGTTCATCTGGACCGTGGGTGTCCCAGAACGCGGGCTCATTCTGCGCTTCTGCCCAAAACAGATTGGCACTGTCGTAGGCAATCACTTCAGCATCTTCGGCCTCATAGAGCGCATCAATCAGAAGGATCGACAAAGCGTCCGCCGCATCCTCTTCCTGACCAAAAATCGGCACATCCATTTGATGGATCACAGCATGGCCAAGCTCATGATAAAAAATCGCGAGCAAGTTGCTTTCAGTGAAGTCCGCCATCGCTGGCGCAGGCACAAGCGCCAAACACAATGCCCCCGCGCGCATCATTTCGGCATCACCACCCAGTAATCAAGATCGAGCAAAACCTGCGGCATGTATTTACCGTTCTCTTGCTTCAACTGGAAAACCGCATCGCTCTTATAAGCCACCAATCGCAAACGCACCGCGCCAACGCTCGGTGTGTTTGTGTCTGCTTTATCAAGCACTTCAGACCAAGCGCGCACAGTATCCCCGCTAAAACAAGGGTTCGCATGCGCACCGCCATTTAAACCGATAATCATCTGCGCGTTCGCCAAGCCGTTAAACGAAAGCGCTCGTGCCATCGAAATCACATGACCGCCATAGATCAACCGTTGGCCATCATCGCGGTGCGTCGCATCGAAATGCACTTTTGCAGTGTTCTGCCAAAGACGCGTCGCCATCATGTGTTCTGCTTCTTCAATCGTCACGCCATCGACGTGATCAATCTTTTCACCGATTTGGTAATCACCCCAACGATGCGGCTCACCAGAAAGCGCAATGTCGTATTTACCAAAATCGAGACCCTCGGGGATCAACAGATCAGCAATCTCCAAAGTGCCCTTGAGCTCTGGCACAACCGTTTCAGGCGCAGGCGCGTTTTCATCGCGTTTGCGTACCATGACCCAACGCACGAATTGCATCACAGGTTCATCGTTCTGATTAATGCCCGATGTGCGCACGTATACGACACCCGTTTTACCGCTGGAATTCTGCTTAAGCCCAATCACTTCCGACACAGAACGCAGCGTATCGCCAGCATAAACAGGTTTCAGCCAGCGCCCTTCTGCATAGCCAAGGTTGGCAACGGCGTTGAGCGAAATGTCAGGGACCGACTTTCCAAAAACCACATGAAACGCTGCAAGATCATCCAGAGGGGATTCTGGCAAACCGCTCGCACGGGCGAATTCATCCGACGAATACAGGGCATGACGCGCAGGATAAAGCGCATGATACAAAGCGCGTTCGCCCCTTGATACAGTGCGTGGTACAGCATGGTGGATCACATCGCCAATGGTGTAATCCTCGAAAAAGCGGCCCGCGTTGGTCTTGAGCATTTATTGTGCTCCTAGTTTCATATCTGGCGAGTAGTCCGCTTCGACAGCTTTGGTCACAGCTTGGCCACACCGCATGTTGCCTTTGACGGGATCAAACGTTTGCGTCGGCGCGCCGTAGAGCTCCCAGCCTTTGGCCAAAGCATCACTCACCTTATGGCAAAAGGCCGATGTGTCGTCCTCACTAAGAAAGCGGTAAATCGTGCTCATGGTTTAGCCCCCAAAAGGTGAAACGCCCAAAAGCGCGTGAATGACAGTGATGACCACAAAGCTCACCACTGTAATGATAACAAGTAGTTTGTCTTTTTTCGCGTCACCCGCCTCTGGGCGCACCCATTCTTCGCTGCGATTGATCAAAATGACCGAGGCCACAGCCCAAACCAACATGCCACCGAACAAGATGATCGAAGCAAGATCGCCATTCACCATCAGGTGCGCAATCGCCCAGATTTTCACGGCAACAAGCTGGGGGTGACGCATCTTGCCACGCAAACGGCCGGTTGTCGCGCTCATACCAAAGACAAATAAAGCAATCAGCATCAGAAGGTTGTTGATATGTGTGAAAAAGGCAGGCGGCGACCAAACCGGAATGAATTCTGCCCAACGATACCCGAAGATCATCAAAAGCAGCGCAATGATAAGCGCGATAGCGATCTGACCTTTGCCCTTATCGCCCAGTTTGGCGCGATGGGCTGGCATCAAGCGTTTGTAAAAGTGGGCCAAGCTCCACAAGATAAGGCCGAGAATCAAAAGGGTCATGGCGGGTTATTCCTTTGCTAGCGCGTCTATCGCTTTCGCTTTTGCCAGTATTTCACGTGCGCTGGCAACGTGTAGGTTTTCCACAATGCGCCCGTCGACGACTGCAACACCTTGTCCAGCCGCTTCGATCTCTTCAAAGGCAGTGATCTGACGCTCAGCCAGATCAATTTCTGCCGCACTTGGCGCGAACGCTTCGTTGGTGACCGCCACCTGCGCAGGATGGATCAAAGTCTTGCCATCAAAACCCATATCGCGCCCTTGATCACATTCGACTTTTAGCCCTTCGTCATCTTTGAAGGCATTATAAACGCCATCAATAATGACGAGCCCTTCGGCCTTGGCCGCAAGTAGGCACAGCTGGAGCGATGTCAGCATCGGCATGCGGTCCGCGCGTGTGCGACATTGCAACTCTTTGGCAAGGTCATTGGTGCCCATCACCATGCCCGCAAGCTTTGGATGTGCTGCGATTGCACCAGCGTTTAACATGCCACGCGGGGTTTCCATCATCGCCCAGATCGCCAGATCACCCGTAATTGCGGCCAACGCGTCGAGATCATCAGGGCTTGCCACCTTCGGCAATAGAACTGCATCCGCGCCCATGTCTTTCACGGCTTTTGCATCATCCATACCCCATTCAGTGTCGAACCCGTTGATGCGTACAATCTTGAAGCGTGCGCCATAGCCGCCTTGATCCAGTGCCTCTTTCAACGTCGCGCGTGCTGCCACTTTTTCATCAACAGTCACGGCATCTTCTAAATCAAAGATGATCGCATCGACTTGTAATCCACGGGCTTTATCCAGCGCACGTGGTTTGGACGCCGGAATATAAAGTACAGAGCGAAACGGGCGTTGACGCAGATCCATGAGAGTGTCCTGACTGAAGTTTTGTAATAATGTTGCGCGCAGGTGCGCATTTATTTGCATTTCATTCAAGGTGAAAATGCCGCGATGCAGCAAAAATAGTTAAAATACGAGTGAGCCGCTCGGATCGCACGCACGCTTAACCTTATCTATACACCTGTACCTGCATCCTTGGTTAGGTCGAGCACTTGAACGCTTCACCCGATGATGAGCGTTCAAAAGGTCGGCCAGACATATTAATTGGCGCGCCTCCTCTCACACTCAGGACGCGAATTCAGCGCCACTTTCGAAAAGGATGACGCTATGAATAAGCAATTGATTATTGGCGCGCTCGGATTTGGAATTCTTGCGCTTGCAGCAACGACAGGCTTTACACAAAGCCAACGTAACTGCGCACCGCGCGATATCGTGGTAGAGCGATTGGCCAGTAAATATGGAGAAGCACGCCAGTCTATCGGCATCGGTGCAAACAATTCGGTGGTAGAGACATTTTCGTCCCAAGAAACCGGCTCTTGGACAATCACAGTGACGATGACCAATGGCACGACTTGCTTGGTGGCCTCTGGCCAAAACTTCGAAGCAACCGCCGAAGCTTTGCCAGCCGCAGGCAATGACGCTTAATTTAATGCGTCGAAAATCAACTTGGTGCCTGTGATCGCTAAAAGCACATATGTTATGGCATAAAACAGCTTTTCAGGCACCAAATGATGCGCCTTTACACCTAGCCACGCGCCTAACAAAGCGAACGGTGCCAGGATAAGGTCGACCATTAATAGATCTAAAGTGAAGATGCCCAGAAACGCGTAAGCCGCCGCTTTCAGGCTATTCACAATCCAGAAAACCAGCACTGTATTGCTTTGGTACTGTGTTTTCGTCAGCTTCAACGACAGCATGTAGATCGCCGCAGGTGGCCCGCCTGCATGGCTGACGAAACTGGTAAACCCAGCCGTCGTTCCGGCAAGAAGCCCCGCGCTATTTCCGAGCGGACGCTCTGAAATTTTGATCAAACCGCGTGCTTTTGCAATTTGCCAGACCACAAATAACAAAGACATCGCACCAATCAAAAAGCGGATCACATCATCATTCGCCACGCGGTAGACCAGCGCGCCGATAATGACCCCCGGAACACCACCAAGGATCAATAGCTTTGCGGATGGCCAATGCCACTTGCGCCAGTAAGGTCCCAAAGTAGCCACATCAATCAACATCAACAGCGGCAACATCAGACCCAACGCCTGCCCCGGCGGTAAGATCAGCGCGAGAATCGAAGCTGAGGCAAACGCAGCCCCCGAGCCAAACCCCCCTTTGGAAATGCCCGCAAAGAGAACCGCAGGGGCCGCAATGGCAAAAAAGCTTAGATCCCAGATCACATCGAGGCCTTTCAATTTTATAGACTTACTATGACTTTAGCCGTCAGCCGTCGCAGTTGCCAGTTATCACAATCTTAACGCTGCATCGCAGCACACTTGCGCAAACGCGCATAAACCACTAGCCATGCGCCAAATTTAATAGGACCGGAGAGAGATCCATGGCCAGACCTAAGATAGCACTTATTGGAGCAGGACAGATTGGTGGCACACTTGCTCACCTTGCAGCATTGAAAGAGTTGGGCGACATCGTCCTCTTCGATATTTCCGAAGGCACGCCTGAGGGCAAAGCGCTCGACATCGCAGAATCAGGCCCATCCGAGGGTTTTGACGCCGCTATGTCCGGCACGCAGACTTATGAAGATATCGCAGGCGCAGATGTGTGCATCGTGACAGCTGGCGTTCCGCGCAAGCCCGGCATGAGCCGCGATGACCTGCTTGGTATCAACCTCAAGGTTATGAAATCCGTTGGCGAGGGCATTCGCGATCACGCTCCAGACGCGTTTGTGATCTGCATCACCAACCCGCTCGATGCGATGGTTTGGGCCCTGCGTGAATTCTCTGGCCTGCCGCATGAAAAAGTCTGTGGCATGGCGGGTGTTCTCGACTCCGCACGCTTCCGTCACTTCCTCTCGACTGAGTTCAACGTTTCCATGCGTGACGTCACAGCCTTCGTTCTGGGCGGTCACGGCGATACGATGGTTCCTTTGGCGCGTTATTCAACGGTTGGCGGCATCCCACTCCCTGATCTGGTTGAAATGGGTTGGACGACGCAAGACAAGCTTGATGCAATCGTTCAGCGCACACGCGATGGCGGTGCCGAGATTGTTGGTCTGTTGAAAACAGGCTCTGCCTTCTATGCCCCTGCCACATCTGCGATTGAGATGGCTGAAGCCTTCCTCAAAGATCAAAAGCGCGTCTTGCCATGTGCAGCTTATGTTGACGGTGCTTATGGGCTTGACGGTTTCTACGTTGGCGTTCCGACTGTAATCGGCGCGGGTGGTGTTGAGAAAGTGGTCAACATCAACATGAACAAAGACGAGCAAGCGATGTTCGACAAGTCGGTTGATGCGGTCAAAGGCCTTGTTGCTGCTTGTAAAGAGATCGATCCTTCGCTCGCGTAAGATCAACAAAAAAGCAATCAATAAGCCCCGGAGTTCTTCTCTGGGGCTTTTTTGTATGCATTGAGTCGTTTTCAGAGGTTTCGCTGCGAAACCTCTTGCTTGCTCATTTTTGTGATCACAGAAAATTTGCGTGTGATCACAAATGTGCGATTTATCCTGTCTGCGTCATTTTATCGTTTAATCTAGCCTTAATACACACACTATAGAGGCAAGTAATAGAAGCAAGACGGGACCGTTTCTCATGAACATCCATGAATACCAAGCCAAAGCGCTGCTTGCCAGCTACGGCGCGCCAATTTCTGATGGCCGCGCTGTGTTAAAGGCAGAAGATGCAAAAACAGCCGCTGGCGAGATGGACGGCCCGCTTTGGGTTGTTAAGGCACAGATCCACGCAGGTGGACGCGGCAAAGGCACCTTTAAGGAAGCCGACGCAGGCGAGAAAGGTGGCGTTCGCCTTGCTTTCTCCGCAACAGAAGCCGCCGAAGAAGCCAAGAAAATGTTGGGGCGCACATTGGTGACGCACCAAACTGGACCTGCGGGCAAGCAAGTGAACCGCATCTATATCGAAGATGGTTCCGATATCGAGACAGAGCTTTACCTTGCTCTACTCGTTGACCGCCAAACATCGCGCATTTCGTTCGTCTGCTCCACAGAGGGCGGCATGGACATCGAAGAAGTGGCAGCCTCGACACCCGAGAAAATCATCAGCTTCTCCGTTGATCCTGCGACGGGTTACCAAGCGTTCCACGGCCGCCGCATCGCATTTGAGCTCGGCCTAAAGGGTGCGCAGGTTAAGCAGTGTGTCAAACTGATGGGCCAGCTTTACCAAGCCTTCGTCGAAAAAGACATGGAACAGCTAGAGATCAACCCGTTGATCGTTCTTGAAGGTTCTGGCGATCTTAAAGTTCTCGACGCCAAAGTCGGTTTCGACGGCAACGCCCTTTATCGCCACGCCGATATCATGGCTCTGCGCGATGAGACGGAAGAAGACAGCAAAGAGCTTGAGGCGTCCAAATACGATCTCAACTATATCGCGCTCGATGGCGAAATTGGCTGCATGGTCAACGGCGCGGGTCTTGCGATGGCGACCATGGACATCATCAAACTCTACGGCGCTGAGCCTGCCAATTTCCTAGACGTAGGCGGCGGCGCGACCAAAGAAAAGGTGACGGAAGCGTTCAAAATCATAACCTCTGATCCACAGGTCAAAGGCATTCTCGTGAACATCTTTGGCGGTATCATGCGCTGCGATGTGATCGCGGAAGGCGTTGTCGCTGCGGTGAAAGAAGTCGGCTTGAAAGTTCCACTCGTTGTGCGCCTAGAAGGCACGAATGTGGAAGAAGGCAAAGCCATCATCAACAACTCAGACGTCGACGTGATCGCGGCGGATAACCTAAAAGACGGTGCTCAAAAAATCGTCAAAGCTGTTAAGGGATAAAAATTATGACATGTATTATTGTATCAATCGCACTCATCGGTTCTTTGACGGCTTGTGGCATGTCACGCGACACAACCAACCTGCCGGTAC